>Ga0302326_10001895_pt1 | contig 52088 bp, 42 predicted proteins | sample Palsa_T0_3_FD_202264 | JGI IMG/M metagenome (GOLD analysis project Ga0302326, IMG submission 202264) | Peat permafrost microbial communities from Stordalen Mire near Abisko, Sweden - Palsa_T0_3 | ecosystem: Environmental > Terrestrial > Soil > Palsa > Peat permafrost | place: Sweden: Abisko...
GGGTGGTGAGGCGGACGTCGGTGGGGTGGGTGCCACCGGTGAAGGGGTGGACGCTCTTGTCCTGTCGTCCGGCTTCGAGGTCAAAGCCCAGCTTGCCGAGGAGCTCGACGGTGAAGCGCCACTGCGCGTCGGCCGGGAAACGCGTCCCGGCGAGAATGTTGGGACCGGCCGGCCAGCCGTCGAGGGCCTCCACCAGAGGGACAAGCTGGTCGCGCAGGGCGTGCAGCACCGGCATCAACCGGGCGGTGCGCATTCCGGGCTCGAAGCCGCCGAGGAGCGCGTCGTAGCGCTCTCCGTCATGCCCGATGGCGTCGGCCTGCTCTCGCCGCAGCTGCAGCAGGTGGTCGAGCGGCTGGGCAAAGGGGGCGAAGGCCCGCGCCTCGCGCGCCGTGCGCCACGCGGTGAGGGCCTGTCCCTGGGCCTCGGCCAGCGCACGCACCAGCGCCACCGGGACGCGCACCGCGCGGTCGCGCTCGCGCGCCAGCACCCGTACCAGCGCCTGCTCGTCCGCCGAGGCAGGCGCCGCCCCCAGCTGGGCGAGCCAGTCGCCCACCTCGGGCGCCACCAGGCGCTCGTGGTAGAGGCCCTGCAGCGTCGAGAGCTGGCTTGCCCGTGCCGCCTCGGCCTTCACAGGCAGGTACGTCTCCTGGTCCCAGGTGGCCAGGCCGATGATGCCGGAGAGGTCCTTCAGCTCCCGCATCCGGCCCCACAGCGCCTCGTTTGACTCGTCCATGGCCCCCTTCACGAGGGACAAGCTTACCCCCAGCCGGGGGCACAGGCGGCGGCCCTTGCCTGCGAGGCACACCCTCGCGCACCCTGTTTCTTCCATGGCCCAGCAGCTGCCGTTGTTTCTTGCGCCCGAGGACGAGCGGGCCTTCCTGCGCTTCCTCGCCCCGCACCGGCTGGAGGTGTACCCGCGGCGCGTCCCTGCGGACTGGAAGCCGTTTCTGGCGGCCGCCGAGCATCACGAGGCGCTGCCGCCCGAGGTGTATTTGGCCGCGGCGGACCTTGGGCCGGTGCTGGTGGACAAGGTGAAGCGCGGCCCGGACAAGGGGGCCTGGCGGGTGGACGAGGTGCGCTCGCCCGTCATCTTCTGGGGGCGCTCCGTCAAGAACGAGGACCACGAGCTCGTGGCCGGCCAGCTGTGGGCGGAGCTCGACGTCACCCCGGAAACCGGGCGCCGCACCGCCGCGCCGGACCGCTTCCGCCGCCTCTACCAGGAGGTGGAGGACTGGCTGAAGAAGACGTGTCGGCGCAGTGACCCGGTGGGGTTTCTCGTCGGCCCGGCAGCGGCGCGCGCCTTCAAGGAAGGCCTCGTCCTGCGGACGTCCGGCCACCACGGGCACACCGTCCGGCCCAACCGGTAAGGACAACGTCCCCCATGGGCCTCCGCCTCCTGGAAAGCGCCGTCGTCCTTTTGCACCTGCTCTTCATCGCCACCGCCGTCTTTGGGGCGCTGCTCGCCTTCCGCTGGCCGCGCTTCCTCTTCGTGCAGGTGCCCGTCTTCGTCTGGGGGGCGGCGGTCAACCTCGCCGACTGGCCGTGTCCACTCACCACGGCCGAGAATGCGCTGCGCAGAAGGGCTGGCCAGACGCCGTATGCCGGTTCCTTCGTCGCGCACTACCTGTTGCCCGAGCGCGTGGCCCACCTCGGCGGGTTGCATCTGGACTTGGCCATTGGCATCTTCGTTCTCGTGGTGAATGCCGCCGTGTACGCCAACCTCCTCCTTCGCTGGCGGCGGCGCACACCCACCGGCCTGTAGCTCCGCCACGGAGAGTTTGCCGCCCCGCCACGGGGACGTGCGCCTGCTCGCGCATGCTGACTTCCCGATCCAGGTTGTCGCACGCCGAAACCCCTCCCAAACGGCGTGCAGGGCAGACGAGGCCGGATGGAGTTCATCGGACTGTTGTTGCTCATCGCCGCAGCGCTCGGCGTGGCCATGGTGGCGCTGACGGTGCTGCTCACCATTCTCCACCTCCGGAAGGCGGCCCCCGTCGCTACGGCGTGGCCCGGCATCTCCGTCCTCAAGCCACTCTGCGGCGCGGACGACGACCTCGAGGAAAATCTCGCCAGCTTCATCGCGCTCAGCTACCCCGGGCCGTACGAGGTGGTGCTGGGGGTGAAGTCCACGGAGGACACCGCCTACCCGGTGGCCTGTGCGGCCAGAAGGCGCTGGCCGGACTGCGTGAGGCTCGTGCTCCAGACGGGCGAGGCTGGCTTCAACCCGAAGGTGAACCAGCTGGTGTGCCTCTCGCGCGCCGCGCGGTACGACCTCCTGGTGGTGAGCGACTCCAACATCCGCGTCCCGACTGGCTACCTGCTGGACATCGCCGGGCACATGGGGCGCCCGGGGGTGGGCTGCGTCACCCACCCGGTGGCGGGCAACGGGCACAAGTCCCTCGGTGCGCTCCTCGATAACCTGCACCTCGGGGGCACCATCGCCCCGGGCATGGTGTCCGCCCAGCGGGTGCTGAAGAAGGACTTGGTGGTGGGCAAGTCCATGGCCCTCTGGCGTCATGACCTCGAGCTCCTCGGAGGCTTCGCCTCGGTGGCCAACGTCCTGGCCGAGGACCACGTCCTTGGAAACCGCCTGGTGGCCGAGCTCGGCGCCGGGGTGGCCGTCAGTAGCCTTCCGGTGTGGAACATCGCCGTCGAGAAGAGCGTGGGCTCCTTCTTCCAGCGCTACTTGCGCTGGAGCGTCACCCACCGCACGGCCATGACGTTTCCGGCCTACCTGGCCGAGTCCCTCTTAAACCCCATCCCCCTGGCCGTTATCGGCTTCGCGCTGCGACCGAGCCCCGGTGCCGCGGCGACGCTCGCCGCCTGCGCCGTCCTCAAGCCAGCGCTGGACTCGGTGGCCTTCAGCCGGCTGCGACAGGAGCTCTTCTCCTGGCGCGCCTTCGGCGCGGGCTGGGTGAAGGACGGGCTCCTCTTCGCCACCTGGGTGCATGGCCTCTTTGCCCACACCGTCCTCTGGCGCGGCAACCGGCTACGGGTGCTGCAAGGCGGCACGCTGGCTGCCCTGCCCCGCCCGGGGGCCGAGGAAGTCACGGAGAGTTTTCCGGCACTCCATGGCAGCGCCCCGGCCGCCTGGTCGAATGTTCAGGCATGAGGTTACTGACGCTGGCCCACCTCTCCGACTTGCACCTCGGGCTGAGCCGCTCCAACGAGGTCGCGGCCCGCGCGCTGGTGGAAGCATTGCAGGAGGCGGAAGTCGACCAGGTGGTGGTGACAGGCGACGTCACCCACCGCGGCCGCGACGAGGAGATGTCCCTCTTCTTCGACATCTTCGGGCCGCTGCAGCGCGCGCACCGATTGACGGTGGTGCCTGGAAACCACGACCGGACGTCCGACGACGCGGGACGGGCCCTCATGGGCGGACGCCGCGTCGCCCTCGTGGAGACACCCGGGCTTCTCCTGGTCCGCATCGACTCCACCGCCGACCACAACCGGTCCTCACTGGCCTCGCACGGAGAAGTCACCGCGGCCATGGTGGACGAGGTGGACAATGCACTCCGGCGTGCCCCGAAGCAGACGCTTCGCGTCCTGCTGCTTCACCATCACCCCCTAGCGCTCCCCGAGGAGACGTGGCTCGAGCGCTGGAGCGAGCGTCTCCGGCTGCCCTACTGCTCTGAGCTGCCGCTTGGACGCGAGCTCCTGCGGCGGGTGCGCGGCTCCTGCGACATGGTGCTGCACGGCCACCGTCATGTCCCCCGGGAAATCCATCTCGGTGCCTCTGGGGAGCGACCGCTCGCGCTCTACAACGCCGGGAGCTCGACGCAGCTCCGGCGAGCGAGGCTCTTCTCGCACGCAGACGGGGCGCTCTCCGGGCCTCCGCGCTGGCTGTGGGCAGACGCAGCGCACCTCGAAGGCAGCCGACGCCCATCGGCCATGGTCGCCGCGCCCTGGAGCGAGGTGGAGCACGCCGGGCTGGCCGTCTTCAGCGGAAGCTAAAAGGGTCAACTGGCGCGGCTCACGTCAAGTCGCGCTCCCATGGAGCGCGACTTGTCCGCTACGGAACGCCGAGAAGGTACACGCCATCTTCGATCCACGACGGGGCGAGCTGAGAGGTCCTCGTCACGACGAGATGCTCGTCGTCCATCCAGAAAATTCCATCTCCGGCCGTCATCTCTGGAATCGGGCCACCGCCGACCGAATAACTGTAGAGAACATTCTGCACTTCAAAAGCGAGCTTGCTGGAGTCCGCACTCCACGCTTCGACGCTACCGGCCTGCGACGCAAGTTGGGTCACTGCGCCCGTCGCGAAGTTGATGAGACTCAGTGCGCCCGTTGGCAACGACGGCGTTTGTTCTGTCGTGAAGGACACAGTTCCACCGTCCGGAGAAGAAATGCCGAGATACGCACAGACCGCCAACTGAGTCCTGCCGCTGCCATCCGCCAAAGACGTGAACAGGGTTGTTCCGCAGGGAGACGGAGACGCAGTGTCCAAAAACACCAGGCGGGTTCCGTCGGGAGAGTGTGCGACGTTCCCCGTCAAGTCACCGCTGAATGATGAGTCGATCAGAACCGCAGGCGCTCCAGAGAAGTCTCCGCTGTAGAGCTCAGAAGCGTTGGTGGCGAAGATAAATCGATTGCCGCCAGTCGCGACGAGCGGTCCTGGACTGGAGTAGATGGAGAAGTTGTACGCGATCACTTGGCTGGCCGTCATGGCGTTCGAGCTCCGAACCGCGAGTTCGCTGTCACTCGGATTCTCGCCTGGGTACAAAAGGTACGCGAGTTGACTGCCGTCCGCGGAGAAGAGCGTCGCTTGGTCTTGCCCGTTTGCATCAATCAGCACCAGCGGGCCAGCGAGCAGGCCTGCATAGAGGCCTTGGTAGACGCCATTGGCTTGGAGGGAAACGACGACGTGACTGCCATCCGGTGAGAGGAATGGTGGTACCAAGCTATAATAGAAAGGCTGCGGAACAAGACATCCAGGACCGAGCGACGTCGGAGTGCTGGCGCCAGATGCCAGGGTGTAGAGCGTCCCCGTCCCCCAAACGGGGTCGGTATCTCCGAAGTACGCGACGCGCTGCCCGTCGCCAGAGAAGTTGACCGTTGGCACACCCCCCTTTGCGCCCGTGTTGAGCGTCACCGATGGGGAGCCCTGCACCTGCCGGTAGAGGTTGTGTACTGTGAAACTGCTGCCAGCATCCGCGGCTCTGTTGCTGTCGTCGAAGAAGAGGGTTCCATCGGCAGAGAAGCCCTCAATTGTCGTGACTCCCGTTGCAACGAGTGTGACCGCGGCTGTGGCGAGTTCGACGCGATAGAGGTTGTCGTTCACGGTCGCGAGAGCAGCAAACTCCGTACTATCGCGCGACCAGGCAAGAAGACCCGCCTGAAACGGGAGCGGGACGGTACCGTGCGAGGTTCCGGAACGGTCGTACACCGTCCAGCCAACGAGTGAATTGTTGTAGAGGAGAAAGTAGTCCCCGTTGGGGGAAAAACTGGGGGATCCAAGGTAATTATCAACAGAAAAGTCTTCTCCTAACGACGTCGGGGGAAGGTCGACAGAGTCGAGCAACCATGCAGTCGTCTGATCTGAACTGACGAGAATCGCGTACGTAGAGTCGGGGGATTGGTAGACGGTGGGCCCCACACCAAGATGCATCACTCTCGGCACACTGATGGCTGAGACGCCAGTCAGCACTCCTGAGGGCGACTCGGCAATGACAAGGCCGCCGGACTCAAGGTACACGAGCGGAATATTCAGGCTGAAGCCAGGCGCGGAGTACGAGAGTTGGTATGAGCCCGGAGGTGCTTCGAGCGTGAATGTTCCGTCGCTGGCTGTCGTTGTCTGAAAGCCTCCTGGTTCGAGACTGACAACGATTCCGACTGCGCCCGCATCGACATCGCGAAATGCCACATCCGACCAGCTGATTGCGCCACCGGACGGACCAGCATCACCGCTGGGACCGGCCGCACCGCCACAGCCAGTCACCAAGAGAACCGCAGCGGCGAAATAAACAAACCCAGTTCTTGTCGCGGAAATCGTCGTCCTTCCTTTCCAACTGAACCAGGACTGTGAACCGAATGCGCAAACTTCGCGGGGCTCGGGCTCACTAGATAGGCCATCGGCGCAGCGTCGGTAATGTGCGCAAACGCGAATCGAGCCGACGGATGTTTCGTGCGAATGTGCGTCCGCACGCAGTGGCTGTCCAATGTGCTGGACCGAAAGAGCTACACGTTTCGCCCGAAGGGCCTCAGGGATTGCGCGGGCACGGACGAACGCTGACGACGACTCTTTCCCGCTCCAATTTGAATCGACGTGTGGAGACGCATGCCGAGCTGCCCGTCTTCAGCGGCAGCTAGAGGCGATGCGGCCCTCGCGCGCCGCCGTCATCGCTGGCCGTCAGATGTCGCGCCCGGCCGGTGCCTTCGGGGTTGACTTGATGTCCCCCGGCGGGCCGTACCGAAACGCGAGAACCATGAGGAGAATGAAGAACGAGCCGGGCGTCACCGCCGCCAAGGCAACCGGTCGCGACATGTTGAGCGAGTGAGCGAAGACGACGAGGGTGCCGTTGACCACCAGCAAAAGGCCGTACCAAACTCGCAGCCACCGCCGCATGACCCCTCGCTTCGGCGGCGCCACGGCAAAGAGCGCCAGCATCGCCGCGCAGACGAGACCGCTCCAAACGAAGATGTTGTTGAGCCACATGCGGTCTTCAGGCTAGAGCGACCCGCGCCCGCGTGCACTCACGGCTCATCCCTCGGCCGAGCGGTCCCCACAACACTCGGTCTCGAGCCCCATGCACCTCCCGCTTCATTCCCTGCCCTTCGCTGGAGCCGTGTTTCTGCTCATCACCACGCTGGCGATGAATGTCACCCGGCTTCGGAGGAAGTACGGCGTCTTCCTCGGCGACGGTGGCGAGAGGCGTCTGGGGCGCGGAATCCGCGCCCACGGAAACGCCCTCGAGCACGGGCTTCTCCTGGCCGTGGCGCTGGTGCTGGCCGAGGTGGCCGGCCTTCCCATCCCTTGGGTGGTGGGCGTTGGCTGGGCCATCCTCCTCGCGCGTCTGGCCCATGCCGCCGGCTTCTTGCGCCTTGGAAGCCGGACGGTACAGGCGGGCGTCGCGGCCACCTACGCAATCGAGGTTGGGCTCGGCGCGTACCTTTTGAGTGTGGCGCTTCGCTAGGGCCCAGCCGCGCCAATTCGGGGCCGTTGCCGGTTCGCCAGAAGGCAAGCTCCAGCGCCGTCCACTGAGGGTCGTCCTGCTGGTCGCGGCCGCCTGGGTGGCCTGCACTCCCAAGCCCGAGACGCTCCAGCTGACGACGTCTCAGTGGCATGAGGACCTCCAGTTTTTCGCGCGTGAGCTGCCCCGGCGGCACAAGAATGCCTTTCACCACATCTCGCGGGAGCGCTTCGACGCCGAGGTGCAGGCGCTGGACCATGGGCTGGCAGGGCTCGGCGCTGACGCCATCTACGTCGGCATGGCGCGAATCGCCAACCTCATCGGAGACGCGCACACCTACCTCCGCACCCCTCAGGATGATGCCAACTTCCCGTTCGACTTCCGGCGAATCGGGGACGCCTACCGGGTGACGAGCGCGGTCGCGGGACAGGAGCGTGCCCTCGGAGCGCGAGTCTTGAGGGTGGAGAACACTCCCATCGAAGCTGCCCTCCGACGCGCACGAGAGCTGACGCCCGATGACGAAAACGAGGCGTACCGTGAGGCACTCTCGCCGCTGCGCCTCACTGTCGGAATCCTCTTGCACGGCTGGGGGATGACGTCCGACCGGAACATCGCGCACTACACGCTCTCCGATGGCGACGGGGAGTTCACCGTCGAGGTACGCGCCCCTTCTGGCAACTCGCCCGCTCCGAGGGCCATCGATGTGCCCGCCGACCCACCGCTCTTCCGGCAACAGCCGGACGAGCCGTTTCGCATCGTGTGGCTCGCGGAGCAGCATGCCGTGTACTGCAACTTCCGCAGCTACGTGGACCTGGGCGCCCACACCAAGAGTCTCTTCGCGCTCATTCGCAAGGAGCACCCGGACAAGCTGGTGGTGGACCTCCGAGGAAATGGCGGCGGAGACTACTTCGAGGGCCTCAAGTACCTCGTGGAGCCGATTGGCAAGCTTGGCGACCTCAACCGCCGTGGACACCTCTTCGTGCTCATCGGGCCTTTCACCTTCTCCGCGGCGATGGCGAACGCTGCGCACTTCCGTCAGAAAACCGCCGCGGTGCTCGTCGGTGAGACCATCGGCGAGAAGCCGAACAGCTACCAAGAGCCGGAGGAAGTCGCCCTGCCCAACTCCCACCTCGCCCTGCGCTACTCCACGCGGTACTACGAGTTTCTTCCCGGGAGCGACAACGCCATCCACCCTGACCAGGAGATTGTCCCCACCTGGGAGCAACGCAAAGCTGGGAGGGACCCGGTCCTGGAATGGGCGCTCGCCTTCCGGTGAGGGATGGCGGATGCGCAGACAGGTGAAGGTCTCGCCGTCAGCCGCACAGGCGTGCCAGGCCCCGCCCCAGGCTTCAAAGAAAAAGCCGCTCCTCGTTAACCCACCGTCGCGCCCGCAGACCTGAGCGGCGGCGCGGCGGACAGGAATTTCAGCTCCGGGTGCTTCTCCACGGTGTGCTGCAGCGCCCAGTCGTCGCGGAAGAGCACCAGGGGCTGCCCGTCGCGGTCCTGCACCGTCTGGCGGTTGCCGCCCCAGTCGAAGGTTTTCGGGTCGAAGTCGCCCACCACCCAGCGCGCATGGCCATAGGGCAGCTTGTCGAGGAGGATGTCGGCGCCGTACTCGTGCTCGATGCGGTACTGCAGCACCTCCAGTTGCAGGGGGCCGACGACGCCCACAATCGGGTCCCGCATCCCCATCTGCCGCTGCTGAAAAATCTGGATGGTGCCCTCTTCGCTGAGCTGCTCCAGCCCCTTCTCCATCTGCTTTCTGCGCATCGGGTCCTTGGCCCGAACCACGGCGAAGTGCTCCGGCGAGAAGCGGGGAACCCCCTCGAATTCGAAATTGTCCCCCTCGAGGAGGGTGTCGCCGATGCGGTACAGCCCCGGGTCGAAGAGGCCGATGACGTCCCCCGGCCAGGCCTCGTCGATGGCGGTGCGCTCGGCGGCCATGAATTGCGTCGGGTTGGCGAGCCGCACCGTCTTGCCCAGGCGGACGTGAAAGGCGTCCATCCCCTTCTGGTAGTGGCCGGACACCACCCGCACGAAGGCCACCCGGTCCCGGTGGGCGGGGTCCATGTTCGCCTGGATTTTGAAGACGAAGCCGCTGAATTTCGGGTCGCTCGGCTCCTGGTAGCCGTGGGTGGTGCTCCTCGGTGCGGGCGGCGGGGCGAGCTCGAGAAAGGCGTCGAGAAAGGGCCGCACGCCGAAGTTGGTCATCGCGCTGCCAAAAAACATGGGGGTGATGAGGCCCCGGTCGCTCTTGTCCCGGGCGAAGGCGTCGCCGCCGATGTCGAGCAGCTGGATGTCCTCCCGGAGCTGGGAAAGCTCCGAGGCGGAGAGGACGTCGCTCACTTCCTTCGCGTCGAGCTGCACCACGCGCTCGGTGGCCGCGGACTCCCCGTGGCGCCCCTCGGCAGAAAAGACGTGCACCGCCTTGGAAGTCCTATCGTAGACGCCGCGGAATTCCGGGCCCATGCCGATGGGCCAATTCATCGGGTAGGCGCGGATGCCAAGCACCTGCTCCAGCTCGTCCATGAGCTCGAGCGGAGCCCGGCCATAGCGGTCCAGCTTGTTGACGAAGGTGAAGATGGGAATGGCGCGGAGCCGGCACACCTGAAACAGCTTCTTCGTCTGGGGCTCGACGCCCTTGGCCGCGTCGATGAGCATCACCGCGCTGTCGGCGGCGGACAGCGTCCGGTAGGTGTCCTCGCTGAAGTCCTGGTGGCCCGGGGTGTCGAGGAGGTTGACGGCGTGGCCCTGGTACTCGAATTGAAGCACCGAGGACGTCACCGAGATGCCGCGCTCCTTCTCCAGCTCCATCCAGTCACTGGTGGCGTGGCGGCGGGCACGGCGCGCCTTGACGCTGCCGGCGAGGTGGATGGCACCTCCGTAGAGGAGCAGCTTCTCGGTCAGCGTCGTCTTGCCGGCGTCGGGGTGACTGATGATGGCGAAGGTGCGCCGGCGGGCGACTTCGCGCTCGAGCTCCGTGGACATGGGCCTTGGGGTAGGGGTGGCCTCCTACCACGAAGCCTTCCTAACCATTCATCGCCCGCTTGTCCGTCCGCGTGCTGGGGCCCTCTGGTGCCTACGCGCCCGAGCCCGCGTCGGCCCTGGCCTCGGCTGCCTCGGCCTGCCGCATTTCCGAGTGGAGGTTGGCCTTGGCCGGCGCCAGGCACTGGGTGAACTTCTCGTCATCCGGTGTCACCGCCGCGCCCATCCCGGCGTCGGTGCTGACGTCCCACCGGTACTCGTCCTGGCACTTCTCGAGCGCCAGGTTGTAGTCCTCCTGGGCACGGGTGACGGTGCCCAAAGGCGCACTGGGCGTGGTGGCACACGCGCAGAGTCCGAGGACGACGAAAGGCAAAAGGTACCTCGTCATTGGGGGAGCCCTCTCTTGACGGGCAAGAGTAAGGCCCAAACCCGCCCGGCGTCAGCGCCCTTGCGCCGGATGGCGGGGCGCTCCCCGGCCAGGCGACCCCCGAAACGACACGAAGGGGCTGGACCGTCTCCTTCTCAGGAGACGTCCAGCCCCTTCTTGCCCTCCCCCAAGGGAAGCCGGGGGGCCCCCGGGCGCCAGCGCCTAGCTTGGGTCGTCGAAGCTGGGGATGGCGGTGATGGGGACCACCGTCGGGTCGGGGGCACCCGGCTCGAGGGTGGTGCTCCCAGCGTCGGTGGGGGCCTCGTAGGTGTCATCCTGGAGGCCGACGGCGCAGGCCATGACGTTGCCCTGCTCGCTGGCCACGGTGCACACCAGCGGATTCGTCGTGCAGTCCCACACCTTGCGCCAGGCGAGGTTCTCGCTCACGTCCCAGCACTCGGCGCCGTAGATGAGGCTTCCCGGCGCGATATTCCCGCCGGCGACGAGCGCATCCGCGCGACCGCCGATGCCGGGATTGAAGCGGACGCGGCCGAGCAAGAGCTCGTTGAGGTCCGTGTTTCCACCGAGCTGCGGAATCTCCCCGTAGTAGAGGACGCGGGCGGCGCGGACGCCGGCCAGCGTCTTGTGCCCGACGAAGGCCGCCGAGATGATTTTATGGGCCGAGGGGTCGATGGAGAAGTTGTCCAACACGTACACCAGCGTCTTCGCGTCGCCGGCCAGGCCGTTGGGCACGCTCGTGTCGTAGTTGCTGTAGGCGACGTAGAGCTTGCCCACGCCGGTGAAGCTTGGATTCACCGAGGCGAACGCGTCGAGGTCGAAGCCAATCTGGCCACGACCGCGGTGAATCTCGTCATTGTCGGCGTGAAACAGCGTCCCCACCGCGAGGGTGGTGAAGGCCACGCTCGCAGCGGCGCTGGAAGGCTTGCCCTGGAGCTCCCAGGCGTAGCGGCTGGTGGCGAAGCGCTTGACGGTGAGCAGGTAGGTGACGCTGCCCTGGACCAGAGGGCCGTAGCTCTTCGAGGTGCCGATGACGATGTCCGTGCCTTGCGTCGCGATGAGCTGGGCGATGGGGGCGAAGAATTGCTGCACCCCCGCGTTCAGGTCGTGGATGCCCTGGCGGATGACGGGGAGAAACTCGAGCCCGCTCGGGCTTCCGGCATCCGACGGCAGGGAGGAGTCGGACGACACCGTCGTGTCCTCCGACGCTGCTCCGGTGGCCTCGAGCGACAGCCCATCCGCGTCGGGGACGGCCGCGGCGAGCTGGTCGGTCGAGCTCGTGGTGGTGCTGCTACAGCCGGCGGCGAGGACAGTTGCCACGGCAAGGAAGGACAGCTTCAAGAGACGCATGGTGACCCTCTGGATTGAAAAATGGGTGAGCCCGGTATCCGGGGGACGACCCCGGAGCACCCGTGGACGGCCACCAGCTTCAACCCAAGGAGAGTTAGGTTCGTTGCGGGCTAACTGCTCGCCGACGAATAGCGCGCCAGCGAGTCGAGCCAGACCCGGCGCGCAAGAAAAGAGAACACACCCGCGCCCACGACGGAGCCAACGAGCGCAAGAGGTGAGAGCCTTCCGAGGAGCGCCTCGGCGGGGTAGGTGGTCATCAGTGCGAGCGGCACCACCAGCGTGAAGACCCAGCGCAGCACGCCGCGAAAAATCTGGACCGGCCATCGCGCGGCATCGAAGACCGAGCTGAAGAGGTTGGTGAGGTTGTCCACCTTCACCACGTAGAAGGCCGCACTCACGGTGAGAATCCACAGCGAGTAGAGCAAGAGGGTGGCACTGGCCAGAAGCACCAGCGCGAAGACGGTGCCCAGCGGCGAGGGGCCGTGCCCCAGCTGGACGAAGGCGAACACCCAGATGGCGAAGGCGGTGAAGACGTTGGTGCTGCGCCAGGGCTCGAAGCGTGAGGTGGAGACGAGAAACTGTGCGTCCGCCGGCTTGAGCAACACGAAGTCCAGGGTGCCCTGGCGAATGTGCTCCACCACCGCGGTGAGACTCGGGTTGATGGCCCCCTCGAGGATGGCCTCGAGCAGCGTGAACCAGCCGACGACCACCAGGGCCTCGGCGAAGTTCCATCCGGCAATCTCCGGCCGGGTGTGGAAGACGACGACGAGCGGCACCAGGGCCGTCCCCGTCCAGCATAAGGAGATGGCGCCGTCGATGAGGAAGTCGGCGCGGTACTGGAGCCCGAGCAGCACCGAGCTGCGCACCTGCACCCGCAAGAGACGGAGGTAACGCCTCAGCGTTCTCATTCAGCCGCCATAGGCCGCAAACCGCCGGAGCCCACGCCGCCAGAGGATGGCGGCGCCGAGCCAGAGCCCGAGGACGAAGGCCCACTGCCGAAGCAGCATCCCGAGCGCGGCGGGCAACGCATAGGCGCCGGTCATCACCTCCACCGGGAAGCCAATCTGGTAGCGAAAGGGAAGCCAGGCCACCAGCGTCCGCAGGCCGCCCGGGAAGAGCTCCACCGGCACCAGGTAGCCGCTGAAGACCATGAAGGCCACCAGCCACACGTCCATCACCTTCACGCTGCTGCCCGTCCAGAGCGAGAGGCAGCCGATGATGACGTTGGCCAGAAACGTAATCAGCCAGCCGCCGAGCACCGCCAGACACCACACCCCCCAGAGAAGCACGCTGTGGGGAAGCGTCCTGGTGCCAAGGAGGAGGAGGGCCAGGATGGCCACCGGCCCCGCCACCACGAGGCGCAGTGGCACCGCGGCCAGGTTCTCCACGGCGTAGCTCACCATGGGGTGGATGGGCCGGAGCAGCCGCATGGAGAGCGCGCCGGTGCGCACCTCGTAGCTCATCTGCCACGCCACCCAGGCGCCGGTGAGCTGCCGGACGATGAAGGTGGCGAGAAAATAGGCCACGAAGTCGCGCTGGTCGAAGCGGCCCACCGGAGCGTCGGCCGCCACGGCCGACCACAGGGCGAGCATGATGAGGGGCATGGTGGTGGCCAGCACCCACACCAGCATCTCCGCCCGGTAGGCCACCGCCTCCGCGAAACCGACGCGCACCAGCGTCGGAAGCGCGCGCGCCGTGGAGGCCACGCTCATGCTGCGCTCTCCGCCCGGGCCCGGTTCTGGTTGAAGAGCTCGCTCATCACCTCTTCCAGGGGCGGGTCCTCCACGGTGAGGTCCCGCACGCTGAGAGTCGCCAGCGCCCGGGCCACGGTGAGGCTCACCGCGTCCTGTCGCACCTGGAGCACCACCTGGGCCGCGTCCTGGGAGACCACCTTCCCCAGGCCCTCGAGCGACAGGGGCGGAGCCGGCTTGTCGAGTCTCAGCACCACCCGCTTCTCGGGGCGCATCCTCCGCACCAGGGCGTCGAGCTGGCCGTCGTAGGAGAGCGTCCCCTTGTCGATGACGATGACGCGCGGGCAGAGCGCCGCCACGTCGTCCATGTAGTGGCTGGTGAGGAGCAAGGTGGCGCCGTTCTCCTCGTTGTAGCGGCGGATGAAGGTGCGCATGGTGGCCTGCATCGAGACGTCCAGGCCGATGGTGGGCTCGTCGAGAAAGAGCACCTTCGGTCCATGCACCAGCGCCGCCGCCAGCTCGCACTTCATCCGCTCGCCGAGCGACAGGGAGCGGGTGGGCTTGTTGACCAGGTCCCCGAGCTCGAGCAACTCGGTGAGCTCCGCCATCCGGCGCCGGAATTCCGGCTCCGGGACCTCGTAGATGGCCCGGTTGAGGGCGAAGGTTTCCGACGGGGGCAGGTCCCAGAGCAGCTGCTGCTTCTGCCCCATGACCAGCATGATTTTCTTCAGGAAGGCGTCCTCCCGACGCTGCGGGACATGGCCGTCGACGTGGACTTCTCCCTCCGAGGGGTAGAGCAGCCCGGAGAGGACTTTGAGGGTGGTGGTCTTCCCCGCGCCATTGGGACCGAGGAAGCCCACCCGCTCCCCGGGCGCAATCTCGAAGGAGATGCCGTCGACGGCTTTCACCGTCGTCGGGACACGCCGGAAGAGCGCGCTGAACGCGGCCCGCATCCCGGGCGGCCGCTTGTAGACGGTGTAGTGCTTGCGAAGGCCTCGGACCGAAATCATGAAGGGCACCCATCTACCGCTTGCGACGCCAGGAGCGCGAGCCCCCCACCCTTGGGGGCAACCTCTGGACGGGCCCGGGTGCTAGCCTCCTTGCTCAGCGTGGCGACTCTCGGCCTCATCCTGACCGGCGGCGGAGCGCGCGCCGCGTACCAGGTCGGGGCGTTGCGCGCACTGGTGGAGGTGGTGGGGACGGGACGGAACCCGTTTCCAGTCATCACCGGCGTCTCGGCAGGCGCCATCAACGGCGCCGCGCTCGCTGCCAGTGCCGACGACTTCGCCGGGGGCGTGCGCCGGCTGGCCGACACCTGGCTCTCCCTGACGCCGGAGCGCGTGTACCGGACGGACATGCTGAGCATCACCTCCATCGGGGCGCGATGGATTCGAAACCTCACCTCCGGCGGCCTGGTGACGCTCCGGCAGGTGAACCACCTTCTGGACACCACGCCGTTGCGGGAGCTGCTCCTGGAACGCATCCCCCTGGACCGCGTGCCTGCGCATCTGGCCGCAGGACGGCTGCGGGGCCTGGGCGTCACCGCCACGAGCTACCTCACCGGCACCGCCGTCACCTTCTTCGACGCGGTGGACGAGGTGCAGCCCTGGGCCCGGAGCCGACGCCTCGGGCGGCGCGAGACGCTCACCATCGACCACGTGATGGCCTCCGCGGCCATCCCCGTCTTCTTCCCCGCCGTCCGCATCGGCGACACCTTCTATGGCGACGGGCAGGTCCGCCTGACGGAGCCCTTGAGCCCGGCCATCCACTTAGGCGCGGACCGGCTCCTGGCCGTGGGGGTGAGGTACGTCCGGACGGCGGCCGAGACGGAGAGCCTCAACAGCGAGGAGGCCAACCAGCGAATTCTCCCCGTCTCCCAGGTGGCCGGCGTGCTCCTCAACGCCCTCTTCCTGGACCATCTGGACTCGGACACCGAGCACCTGGAGCGCATCAACCACTCCCTCAGCCTGACGCGGGCCACCGGGCAAGGGGCGACGGAATTCCACGTCATCCCCGTCCTCACCCTGCGCCCTTCCCGGGAGCTGGGCGGGCTGGCGTCGGACCAGATGGACCACTTCCCGAGGGTGGTGCGCTACCTCCTCAGAGGGATGGGGGCCGGACGCCGCGGGGGCTCGGACCTGGTGAGCTATCTGGCCTTCGAGCGCAGCTACGTGGACCGCCTGCAGACGCTTGGCTACGAGGACACGCTGGCCCGCCGCTCCGAGCTCGAGGACTTTCTCGGCGCCGAGACGCGCCTCAGCGCTTGAGTGCCAACGTCATCCCGTCGCGGACGGTGAGCAGCACCTTGTCCACGCGGCTGTCCTTGGCCACGTGGGCGTTGAAGGCGACGATGGCCTTGTCCGAGGCACTCTTCGGCGCGAGCACCGCGCCGCTCCACAGGGTGTTGTCCGCCACCAGGAGGCCGCCCTGGCGAAGCAGCGGCAGCACCGCCTCGTAGTAGCCGAGGTAGTTCTCCTTGTCGGCGTCGATGAAGACGAAGTCCAGGGGGCCCTTGAGTGTCTTCAACGTCTCGAGGGCCGGGCCCATGCGAATCTCGATTTTCTTTCCGTGCGGGCTCTTGGCGAAGGCGCGCCGGGCAATGGCCTCCGCCTTGGGGTCGACGTCACAGGTGACGAGCGTCCCGTCCTCTGGAAGGCCGGCGGCAATCATCAACCCGGAGTAGCCGGTGAACATCCCAATCTCCAGGGCGCGCTTGGCACCCGAGAGCTTCACCAGGAGTCGCAGGAGGTTTCCTTCCATCCGGCCCACCTGCATGTGCGGGCTCTTCATCGAGGCGAAGGTCTCCTCGCGGAGGGACTCGAAGAGCGGCCCCACCGGCTCGGAGTGCTCGGTGGCGTAGGCCTCGATGGCTTCGGGGACGAGCGTCATGGACATGACGCTCCTTCTACCTCTAAGGCTGGCTCGCGCGCATGGAAGCCTATGCCCAGGACTTGGCCCGTTGGATGCCGCGGCTGGTGGCCGTCTGGCGAAGGGCGCGGAAACGTCCCGAGGGGCCGCCGTCGCTTCTGCCCCACGAGGTGAAGGAAGTCGCGGCCGGCATCCGGACGCTCTCGCTTGGACTGACGCGCGAACGTGCCCTGGCCGGGGCGCGCTACATGGACGACCCGCGGCTGCTGGGGGCCTACCTCCTCTTCTACTGGCCGGTGTCCTACGCGCAAGGGCGGCAAGTCCTGGGCGAGCTTCCCGGCCGGGCGCGCAGCGTGCTCGACCTCGGAAGCGGTCCAGGGCCGCTCGCCTTCGCGGCGCTGGACGCGGGCGCTGCCGACGTCACCGCCGCGGACAGAAGCCGGCCGGCGCTGGCCCTGGCGCGGGAGCTGGCCATCGAGGCCGGCGAGGCGCTGGCCACCCGCGAGTGGGACCCGCAGCGGACGGCCGCCCTGCCCGCCTCGGGGCTGGACGCCGTCCTTCTGGGGCACGTCCTCAACGAGCTCTTCGGCAAGGGGGAGCCGGCGCTCGGCCGCCGAGCGGCGCTGGTGGAGACGGCCCTCGGGGCGCTGCGGCCCGGAGGCTCGGTGGTGCTGCTCGAGCCGGCGCTGCGCGACACCTCGCGGGAGCTCCTCGGCCTGCGCGACGTCCTCGTCCGGCGCGGTTTCGCCGTGCGCGCCCCCTGTCTCTTCCGCGGCGACTGCCCGGCGCTGCACAAGCCGAGTGACTGGTGCCATGCCGAGCGCAGCTGGAGCATGCCGCCCGTGCTTCTGCAGCTGGCGCGGATGGCCGGCCTGCACAAGGAGGCGTTGAAGATGAGCTACCTCGTCCTTGCGCCCAAGGGCGAACCCTGGCGGGAGCCGCCCGGGCCCCGGGCCTTCCGGATTGTCAGCGAGCCCCTCGAGGGGAAGGGCCGCCAGCGCTTCATGGGGTGCGGCCCCGAGGGCCGCCTCGGGCTCGCGCTGCAGGAGAAGCACCGCACCGAGGCCAACGCCGCCTTCTTCCGGCTGCAGCGGGGCGACGTGGTGACGCTGACGGAAACCGAGCCCCGGGGGGACGGGCTGTCCCTCACCGAGCGCTCGGAAGTCCACGTCGTCGCCCCCGCCGGCCGCCCGGTGCCTTGAGGGCGCCGCGAGGACGAGGGTTGACGCTGGCGCGCCCGGCGTCGGAAGGTGGGCCGCTTTTTGAGGACACCACGGCTCAAGGAGGGCGCATGCGTCACGTCTTCTTCTTCTGGCTGGCCTGCTTCGCGGTGCTTTCGACGGCTGCCCGGGCGGATGAAAACAGTGCGCCCTGGAGTTACGCGGGCGACACCGGCCCTGCGCACTGGGGGACGCTGGCGCCGGACTTCAAGGACTGCGCGCTCGGCAAATTCCAGTCACCCATCGACGTGCGGCGGGCGAAGCGGGCCGACTTGCCGGCCATCACCTTCAACTACCAGGTGACGCCCCTGCGCATCATCAACACCGGGCACGCCATCCAGGTGAATTTCCCTCCCGGAAGCTTCATCACCGTGGGCGCCAAGCGCTACGAGCTCGTGCAGTTTCATTTCCACCACCCCTCCGAGTCCAAGCTGTCGGGCCAGGGCTTTCCCATGGAGCTGCACCTCGTGCACGCGGATGCGGATGGCAAGCTGGCGGTGGTGGGCGTCCTGCTGGCGGACGGCAAGGCCAACCCCGCCCTCGACGCGCTGTGGAAGTACATCCCCCAAGAGATGGGCAAGGAGAGCACGCCGGACGGAGTCTCCGTCGACCCGAATGGGTTTCTCCCCGCCAACCGCGCCTACTTCACCTTCCCGGGCTCGCTCACCACGCCGCCCTGCAGCGAGGACGTGACGTGGTACCTCCTGCGGAGTCCCGTCTGGGTGTCCAAGGCCGAGGTGGGGACGTTTTCGAAGCTTTACCCCAACAATGCGCGGCCCGTGCAGCCGCTCCACGGCCGCCCGGTGGAGGCATCGAGGTAGCAGCCGCGCCATTCCCGCGTTGGGGGTGCCTCCTCCGTCTTGCTTTCAATCCCGGACGGCGCGGGCCCAGTCGAGGTACGTCGCGCTCTGGCCGGCCCACCGAAGCGTCCTCGTCTCTAGCTCGATGCGGTAGTGCGTGTGCCGGGGGTCCGTCACCCCGCCGTCGGGGTCCGTGGACAGACGGATGTGCAGCCCGTCGGCGGTGGAGGACGTCCGCCGATGGGTCTCCTCGACGTAACTCTCGAGTGTCCGGCCGTCCTGGAGCGCCTCCTCCAGCACCCGTCCGTCGACCGAAGGCAGCTGGAGGCCGAGAAGCCTGGCCACGGTGGGGGCGATGTCCACGTTGCCACTGGGCAGGGTGTCCCAAAAGCCGCGGCGGAAGTGCGGGCCCTTCGCGATGAGGGTGTTGTGCACGTCCCTCGGGCTCGTGCTTCCGTGCATGCCGCGGTTTGAAGGCGAGCTCGAGTACTCCGTGCCTGGCACTCCCTGCACCAGCGCCTCGGCATCGAAGGCCAGTGACACCACCACGTCCGGCGTCCTCTCCCCGGAGGGCGTCTCCAGACGCACGGCGTCCAAAGGAAGCGTCCCGGCCAGCTCCCCGTACCGCCGGGCGACGAAGAGGGGGCCGTACTCCTCCCGCGACTGAAGAAAGCGCACCAGCGTCCGCACCACCTCGGCGTCGTGGCTGGGGACGTAGAGGTACTCGCTGCCGCCGTTGGCCACCACCACCACGTCACGCGGCCCGACGGCCGACGGCACGGCCTCTACCCGGCTCGTGCCCGGCTTCTCAGCACACCTCAGGCCTGGGTAGAGGGCCTCTCCCGAGGCGGTGATGCCGGAGAGGACGGGGGAGAAGACGCAGCCCAGCCCGTCGAAGGCGCGAAGACCCAGCTGGGCCCGGTTGAGGAGGTCCGCCGTGCGCACCTCGCCGGATACCGAGTAGCCGGCGGCGTCCACCGAGGTGACACCCCCGTCGGCCAGGCCGCGTAAGGGGAAGAGGCCAAGCGGGCCGGAGACGCTCGAATGCCCGTGGTCCGACACGACGAGGACGTCCGTCGTCGCCGAGAAGCCGAGGCGGTCCACGGCCTTCAACAGCTGGCCCAAGAGGGCGTCCTGTCCGAGGAGTGCGTCGCGGGAGCCGGCCGTGCCCGGGCCGTAGGCGTGCTCGGTGGTGTCCGGGTTGCGCAGCCACACGAGGAGAAGGCGCGGACGGAAGCCCGGAAGCAGCACCTCGGTGAGGGCACGCATGAGGTAGGCGTCGTCCGGGTTGGAGGGAGAGACGAGGCCGCGGGTGGGGTCCGGGGTGACGCCGTCGGCGAGGCGGACGACGGGCCCGACGCCGGTCGGGTCCGGCGCTCCGGCGTCCGGGGACTGCCCGAAGGCCAGCGGGGCGAAGTACGGAAGCGGCAGCCCCGCCGCCTGCACGGCCTCGAAGAGGGCCCGCGGCCACACCAGCCGCTCCTCGAGGATGAGGCCACCGCGCCGTCTGTCCTGGAGGTAGGCCGCGCCCACCTTGCCCACCGCCGCGGTGGAGATGCCGGCCTTCTGGGCGGCCTCGAAGAGCGTGCCGCCGAGGACGAGGCGGCCGCCGTAGAAGCCGTCCAGGGCGTCGAGGACGCCATAGTCCTCGGTGAAGACGGGTTGCTGCAGGTCCACCGGGGCGCCCGTGGCGGCCCTGCCCGCGTCCGGGCGCCCCGCCACCCACGTCGTGTTTCCGTAGAAGGCGTTTCTTGCCGGGTAGCTACCGGTGGCGAAGGCTGCCGAATTCATCATCGTCAGCGTGGGGTAGGTGGCGTGGTGCTCCTGGAAGAGAACCCCCTCGTCCCTCAAGCGCACGAGGTTGGGCGTGTCCTCGGCAGTGACGCTGTCCGGCCGAAGCCCGTCCCAGACGAAGACGATGACGCGGGTGGCATCCGGTGGGGGCGGGCCCTCCCCTCCTCGGTGCGCGCCGCTGCAGCCGAGGGCGAGCAGCGAGGCGCACAGAAGGCGGCCCCCCACAGAGGACACCTCGTACTCCGGAGACACGGGCATGAGCGCCTGCTCGCCTTCCAAGGCGTCGCATCCTCGCGCGCAGGAAGCCCGGAAGCCGGCGCTCACCCGCTGCGACCACCGCGCCCTCCACGCGGTGCGAAAGAGAGGCAGGCTCACCTCGCGCCTCGGCGTCAGCGAGCCGACTTGCCGAGCGCGTCGGCCAGCTCGGCGTAGAGGTAGATGGCGCTCTTCACGCTCTTCTCCCAGTCGCCGAGGTGGAGGCTCTCGTTCTCGGAGTGGGCGTTGGTGTACGGGTCCTCGACCCCGATGAGGAGTGCCGGGACGCCTCCCAGCTCGCGGGCGAAGGGCTCGACGAAGGGGATGGAGCCTCCGGCGCCGATGGCCACCGCCTCGGTGCCGTACCCCTTCTTCAGCGCGCGAAAGGCCGCCTGGAAGGCCGGGTGCGAGTGCTCCGTGTACCAGGCGCCGACGGCCTGGTCGGCGTGCAGGTTCAGCTCGAGCCCCCAGGGGACGCTGCGCTTCAAGGCGTCCACGAGCTTCGCCTGGACGTCGTCCGGGTCGAGGTCCGGGACAATCCGGATGCCCACCCGGGCCCAGGCCGACTCGCAGATGATGTTGCGTGCGTCCTTCCTGGAGCTGGCCTGGATGGCGTTGATGGCCAGGGACGGGTGCCGCCAGTTGGTTTCCCAAGGATGGCGGCTGCCGAGCAGCGTCACGCCGTCGAGGAGGCCGACCTGCGTGCGGAAATGGGCCTCGTCTCCGGGCAGGGCCACGATGGTCTTCTTCTCCGCGGCGGTGAGCGGCTTCACCTTGTCCAGGATGCCGGGGACGGCGATGGAGCCGTCGGCGTTGGTGAGCGCGGCCAGCATCTTACAGAGGCCGCTCACCGGGTCAGGCACCGGCCCACCCCACATCCCGGAGTGGACGCTCTGCTTTAGCGCCCGGACTTCGACGTCCACCGTCACCAGCCCGCGCAGCGAGGTGGTGATGGACGGCAGCCCGGTGTCGAAGTTGGCGGTGTCGGTGAGGATGATGGCATCGGCTTTGAGGAGCTGTGCGTTCTTCTTGAGGAAGGCGCCCAGGTGGCCGGAGCCAATCTCCTCCTCGCCCTCGACGATGAGCTTCACGTTGAGGGGAAGGCCGCCGGCCTTGAGCCAGGAGGCCACCGCGGAGGTATGCACGACGATGCCGGCCTTGTCGTCGGCCGAGCCCCGCCCGTAGAGGCGCGGCGACTTGTCCGGCGGCCCCTTGCGCTCCACCGGCTCGAAGGGCGGGCTCGACCAGGCCTCCTCGTCGCCGGCGGGCTGCACGTCATGGTGCGCATAGAGCAGCACCGTGGGCCGGCCGGGCTGGCCGAGAATTTCGCCGTACACGTAAGGGTGCGCATCCCCCACCTCGAGGAGTTGCACGTTGTCGAAGCCGCGGGCCCGCAGGAGGGAGGCTGTCGCCTCGGCGCTGGCCCGCACGTTGGCCGGGTCGAAGCCGGGAAAGGAGACGGAGGGGATGCGTACCAGCGTCTTCAAGTCTTCGAGGTACTCGCGCTGGTGCTCGGCGAATTGGGAGAGGGCTCGTTCGGTGGTCATGGGCGCCCTGCGGCATAGCCCCAAAGCCGGGCGTGACTCCAGCCTCCAACGACTGCATGGGCAGCTCCATCCCTTCCTGCCCGTGCACGCGGCCCGCGCGTTTGGTTATGGTGAACGTCCCTGCGCCTGGGAGCGGTCGGTTCTCGGGGCCCGGGGGGCGCCGGCGCCCATGCCGGCGCAAGAGAAGAGGGGCCACGTCCCATGAATCGTCGACGCTTTCTGCGGATGACAGGAGCGGCCGCGGCCACTCTGGCGCTGCCGCTTCCCAAGCTTGGTCGGGCTCTCGCAGGCTCCCCCACCGAGGGCCGCTGGCGCCTCTTCGAGGTGACGACGCACGTCGAGCTCCTCCGCCCGAAGGGCGTCAGTCGGGCCTGGGTACCCCTGCCCCTCGCCGTGGACACCGACTTTCAGAAGTCCCTCGGCAACAGCTGGGACGCCGCCTCGGGAAAGGCCGGCTTTCACCACGACGCACGCTACGGCGTGACGATGGTGGCCGCCGAGTGGGCGGAGGGCGTGAAGCCAGTCCTCGACGTGACCAGCCGGGTCAGCCTGCGGGACTGGGCGGTGGACGTGAACGCCAAACCGACGTCAGAGACACTCGACGGCGTCAGCCGCGCGCTGTGGACCGCTCCGACGCGTCTCATCCGCACCGACGGCCTGGCGCTGGCCACGGCCCGAGAGGTGACGGCCGGCACGAAGGGCGGTGACGTGGAGAAGGCGCGCGCCCTCTACGCTTGGGTGTGCGACCACAGCTACCGCGACCCGAAGACGCGCGGGTGCGGGCTTGGCGACATCAACTCCATGCTGGCCACAAAGACGCTGGGCGGGAAGTGCGCCGACATCAACGGACTCTTCGTGGGGCTAGCCCGCGCCCTGGGCATTCCCGCCCGCGACGTCTACGGCGTCCGCGTGGCCGACTCGAGCCGTGGCTACAAGGCCCTCGGGAGAAGCGGGGACATCACCAAGGCCCAGCACTGCCGGGCCGAATTCTTCGCCGACGGGTACGGGTGGATTCCGGTGGACCCGGGCGACGTGCGCAAAGTCATCCTCGAGGAGCCTCCGGGAAACCTGGCGGTGACGGACCCCAAGGTGCTGGCGGCCCGCAGCTACCTCTTCGGAAGCTGGGAGGGAAACTGGATGGCCTACAACTACGGCCACGACGTCGCGCTGCCAGGCTCCGGCAAAGGGCCGGTGGGCTTCTTCATGTACCCCCAAGGGGAGACGGCCGACGGGCTCGTCGACTGCCTGGACGCGCCCAACTTCCAGTACACTCTCACCTCGCGCGAGGTGAGCAACAGCTGACGCTTGTTTTCCGCCAGGGGGAGTTTCTTGGCCACGGTTTCATCGCAGGCGGTGCACGTCCTTCTCGGAGCGCTCGCCTTCGGCATCGAAGACGCGGTGAAAATTGATTCCCTTCGCGCTGCTGGCCCTCGTCGTCTACGCCATACCGTTTGGCGTGGCCACGCTCCTGCTTCTCCTCGTGCTGCGCCACCACCGAAGAGAGCTGGTGAAGGAGTTGCGAGCGCTGCCCGTCCAGCTTTCCTCGTCCGGGGCAAAGGCCGAGCCCCCACCTCAGAAGACGGACGCTTAGAGCGGCACTAGGGCACGGGGGAAAACCGCAGGAGCGCCACCGAGAGGCCGCCATTGCTGAGGGCGTGCTCGCTGTCGGCTGCCCGTCCGAGGGCCCTCTGCAGTCGGGCCGGCTCATCGGTGAGCAGCGCGGCTCCCCATCCCCGGAAGCCAGTCCGCAGCGCCTCGGCAACGCCGGCGAAGACGGTGTCCATCCCCGCCCGGCTGCCCACGCGCTTGCCGTAGGGGAGGTTGGCGACGAGGAGGCCCTTCGGCACCCCGTCCGGGACAAGCGTCCGGACGTCCGCGCGGACAAGGACGAGCGAGTCGAGGACGCGTGCGCGGCGCGCATTGCGCCGCGCCGTCCCCAGCGCCCCGGCGTTGACGTCGCTTCCGCGGATGGGCGCGGGCGCCGTGGGGCGGCCCTCGTGCAGGGCACGCGCGCGCCGGGCCTTCCAGGCCACGCTGTCCGTCATCGGCCAGCGCTCGAAGGCGAAGGACCGTTCGCCGCCGGGCGGCATATTGCGCGCACTTAGGGCTGCCTCGATGAGCAGCGTCCCTGAGCCGCACATCGGGTCCCAGAGGGGCTCCTCGGGACGCCAGCCGGAGAGCGCGAGCACGCCTGCGGCCAGCGTCTCGCGCATCGGCGCCCGGCCCACCTCCTGACGCCAGCCGCGCCGGTAAAGCAGCTCCCCGGAGGCATCCGCGCTGAGGTTGGCGGCGCCTTCCACGACGCGCAGGACGAGACGTGTGCCAGGGGAGGCCCTGTCTTCGCCGGCGGCAGCATGGACGGGCCTGGCCCAGGCGTGGGCCAAAAAAGTCCGCAGCGTCGGTGCCGCGGGGGCGCCCGGGTAGCGCACCGTGGACTCGAGCCACACCGGTTCGCCCTCGGCGGCGACGGCGTCGACGTCCGCCCGGGCCAGCTCCGCGGCCACGCCGGCCCAGCCAGACGGCCGAAACTGCGCCAGTCGCAACAGGACGCGGTTCGCGGTGCGAAGCCGGAGGCAGGCCTCCTCGTGCACGCCGATGCGCCCCGTCACCTCGACGCCGCCCGGCACCAGCGTCGAGCGGCCAAGCATGCGCGCCTCCTCGGCCAGCGTCGGCTCGAGCCCGCGGGTGGCCGCGGCAAAGCACACCTGTTCGAAGGAGGTGACCATGGGCCAGGAAGGTCTGTTATCAGGTCCTTTCGAGGAGGGCTTTCCCCGTGCCCGAGCCAAAAGTCATCAAACCCAAGCCCTTCGAGGTCGTCGTCACCGAAGTCATTCAGGAGACGCCGGACTCGGTGACGCTCGTCTTCGAGCCGGACCAGCCGGTGGACTACCGGGCCGGTCAATTCCTCACCATCGACCCGCACCAATTCAAGGTGCTGGCCTCGCACACCGCCTACCTCGAGGAGCTGAAGGGGAAGAAGGAGCTGGTGCGTGCCTACTCGGTGTGCTCCGCCCCGGGCGAGCCCTTGGCCATCACCATCAAGGAGGAGCCCTACGTCAGAAAGAGCAGCTTCCACGCTCCCCTCCTCTCGCCTCACCTCACCTACGGCATCGTCCCCGGGCTGAAGATGAAGGTGGTCGGCCTCACCGGGCCCTACACCCTGCCCGCGGACATCGAGCAGCGTGCCCAGCACGTGCTGCACGTGGTGGCCGGCTCGGGCGTCGTCCCCAACTTCAGCATCCTCAAGCACGCGCTCAAGCACCATCCCTCGGTGCGCCACACGGTGGTGGACAGCAACAAGACGTGGGAGGACGTCATCTTCCGGGATGCGCTGGTGCGGCTGGAGGCCGAATACCCGGAAACGCTGAAGGTGGTGCACTTTCTCACCCGCCAGCAGGACATCGCCGGGCTTCCGGGAGACGTGCGCCAGGGGCGCATCACGAAGGAGGCCCTGGCGGGCCTGGTGCCGAAGCTGGAGGAGGCCATCGCCTTCGTCTGCGGGCCGGCCATCACCAGCTACGAGAGGCGCGCCGCGCTGGAGAAGGGCGTCTCCGCCGAGCCACGCTTTCTGGAAACCACCATCGGCCACCTGCAGGCCATCGGCTTCCCCAACGAGCGCATCAAGCGCGAGTCGTTCGGCTAGGCGCCGGCGGCGGCGCGGCCCTCGCGCAGCACCGCGTCGAGAAGCACGTCGAGGTCCGCCTGCCGCGTTCGGTGGTTCACAATGGCCAGGCGGATGACGGTGCGACCGCGCAGCTTCGTCGTGCTCGGGACGGCCACTCCCGACTCCTGGACGCGCATGACAATCTCCGCCTGCAGCGCGTCGAGGCGCTCCTCGGGAAGCGGCGGCACGCCGACGTAGCGAAAGGTGACGAGGTTGAGGCCGACGGGGGCCGAGAGCTCCAGCTCTCTCTCGCGCTCCACCCTCTCCTTCACCCGTTGCGCCTGGGCGACATTCATCTCGATGGCACCGGCCAGCCGGGCGATGCCGTGCTCCTTCCACGCCATCCAGACGCTCAGGCCGCGGAAGCCACGCGACAGCTCGGGCCCGAGCTCGTTGGCCGGGTAGTCGGCCTGGGCCACGCCCCGCGGCAGCGGCGAGAGGTAGGCGGCCTCCGTCTGGAAGGCGCGGTGGTGGGCCTCGGCATCCCGCACCAGCACCACCCCCACCCCGTAGGGCGCCGCGCCCCACTTGTGGAGGTCGAGGGCCACGGAGTGGGCGCGCTCCAGCCCCTTCACCCTGTCCTTGAGTGCTGGAGAGAGGGCGAGGAGGGCGCCGAAGGCGCCGTCCACGTGGAACCACAGCTTGCGCCGCGCGGCGAGGTCCGCCATCGCCTCCAGCGGGTCGATGGCGCCGGTATTCACCGTGCCGCAGCTGCCGACGATGCAGAAGGGCCGCAGCCCCCGGCCGACGTCCTCGTCGATGCGGTCCTCGAGGTCCTCCACCCGCATCCGGAAGTCCGGCCCGGTGGGCACGCGGCGGAGGGCCGTCGAGCCGAGGCCCAGCACCATCAGGGCGCGCTGGACGGCGGAGTGCACCTCGTCCGAGGCGTAGGCCACCAGCCGGAAGCGGCTGGCCTGGACGCCCTCCACGTTGACGTCGACGCCGGCGAATTCATCCCGGGCCACCTGGAGCGCGATGAGGTTGGCGATGCTGCAGCCCGAGGTGAGGAGGCCGCTCGCCGTCTTTGGGAAGCCGAGGAGCGCCTTCAACCAGCGCAGCACCTGCGCCTCGACGTGCACCGCGGAGCTCTCCAGGCCGGAGAGGTTGTTGTTCATCGCCGCCGCGGCGAACTCGGCCAGGGCCCCCATCGGCGTCCCGGTGCCCATCACCCGGGCGAAGAAGCGCGGGTGGATGTTGCCCAGCCTGTAGGGAAGCACGCTGGCCAGAAATTCCTCGTACACGGCCTCCGGTCCCGCCCCGTCCATCGGCGCCCCGGTGCGGAAGCGGGCCTTGGTCGACTCGGGGATGGGCCTCCAGGCAGGCCCCCGGCGGACGGTGCGCAGTGTCTCGAGGAGCTCGTCCACGAGCTTGTGCCCCACCCGGCGCACCGCCTCCCAGTCATCGGGGTCCAGTCCGCGCTCGTCGTCGGGGGGACTCATGGCCAGGGGCCCTCCACTCGTTGCAGAGGCGCGCTTTTTGGAGCGCGCGCTTCCGTCTTCACACGTTGGGCGCGCGCGGGTAGCCCAAGAGCCGGGCCACCTTGGGGAGGGCGCCCGTCTCCTTCAGCAAGAGGTCCAGCCGCTCGGCGGCGCGCGCGTCCTCCCGGCGGATTTTCTTGCCCAGGAGGAGCTCATTCTTCAGCGAATGCTCCCAGCCGGTGAGCTCGGTGACGGTGACGGAGTAGCCCTTGGCCTCGAGGGCCAGGGCCCGGAGGACGTTGGTGAGGTGAGAGCCAAACTCGCGCCGGTGGATGGGGTGCTCGACGAGGGAGGCCAGCGTGGGTGAGGGCGGCGGGCGCTCCTTCAGCTGCCGGGCCACCTCCGCCTGGCAGCAGGGGACGACGGCGACGTAGTCCGCCTGGCGGGCGATGGCGCCCAGGAGCGCGTCGTCGGTGGCGGTGTCGCAGGCGTGGAGCGCCACCACCAGGTGGGGGCGCTCCGGCCAGGGCGCCTCGTGCAGGGGCGCGCCGACGAAGCGCATCCGCTCGTACCCCAGCCGTCGGGCGCGCTCCTCGGCCTGGGCCACGAGCTCCGGCCGGGACTCGATGCACACCAGGCTGCCCTTGCCGGCGGGCTTGAGGAAGAGCTCGTAGAGGATGAAGCCGAGGTAGGCATTCCCGCTTCCGGCGTCCACCAGGACGGGCGCTCCGAAGCGCGAAAGGACGTCCTCCACGGCCGGCCGGAGAAGGCCCACCAGGTGGTTCACCTGCTTCAGCTTCCGCAGGGCGTCGGCGTTGAGGCGGCCGTCGCGGGTGAGGAGGTGAAGCTCCTGCAGGAGCGCCGGGCTCTGCTCGGGTAAGAGCTCCCGCCGGACGTCCGGGGCTTTGACCTGCCGCCTCAGACGGACATGACCTCGACGACTTCCGGCACCGTTTCACGGAGACGGTTCTCGATGCCCATCTTCAGCGTCATGGTGGAGCTCGGGCACCCGCTGCAGGAACCGCGCATGTGCAGGTAGACAATCCCCGCCTCGAAACGGTCGAGGGTGATGTCGCCACCGTCCTGCATCACCGCGGGACGGATTTCCAGGTCGAGAATCTCGCGGATTTTCCGCTCCACGTCCCCGTCGGTCGCGCTGTGCCCGTTGCTCGTCTCGGCCAGCGCCGCCTCGGTGAGGACGGCCTCGTTGGCACCGAGGTGGGTGTCCAGGGTGGACATCACCAAGTCATTGAGCGAGTCCCACTCCCCGGCCTCGCCCTTGGTGACGGTGACGAAGTTGCTGCCCAGCATCACCCCGGTGACGCCCTCGATGGCCATCAGCTTCGAGGCCAGCGGCGAGCGGGCCTCCACCCCTTCCTTGCTCGTGAAATTCATCGCGCCCCGAGCCAACAGGGTGCGGTCCACGACGTACTTCAGGGTGCTCGGGTTGGGCGTCCATTCGAGCTGGATGTTGACGGACATAAGCGGCGTACTCCTTCCCCCTTCACATAAGCTCGTGGAGGGGCGACTTCAAGCCGCTGACGGCCGGGAGCGGTCCCGGGCGGGCACCACCCCGAAATCCAGTGCCGCCAGCTCCGCCTCGGAGAAGAGGCCGGTGGAGACGGAGAGCGGCGGTGGCGCCACCTCGGGCCGGGCCAAGAGGAGGTCCGCGGTGCGCAGGTTTTTCACCAGCTGGCGGGCCATGCCCTCCACCAGCTGAAAGGCGAAGCGGTTGGCCGAGGAGAAGAGGGACTCGAAGTCCGGCCGCGCGAGCCGCAGAAGACGTGTCGGCCCCTCGGTGACGCAGGTGGCGGAGCGCGGGCCGCCGTCCATGAGGGCCACCATCCCGAAGACTTCCCCCGGCTGCAGGTGGGCCAGTGGCTGCCCGCTGCGCTGCACCTGCACGGCGCCCGCGGAGATGAAGTAGGCCGCATCGCCCTCCTCGCCCTCGCTGCAGATGGTGGTGGCGTCGTCTGTCTCGAGGCGTCCCAGCTTCTGGGCCAGGGCCAGCTTCACCACCCGGGGAAGGTCACGGAAGGTGGGGACCTCTTCGAGGTGCTCGGGCTCGGTGCGCTGGGCCAAAAGGGCAAAGCCCCTGGCCTCCGGCGCACCGAGACTCCGGGGCACGAGCCGGTCCGAGGTGCCACGCAGCCGCCAGCAGAGCTCGAGGCAGATTTTGCGCAGAAGCTGGTAGGCGGCCGGGTGGTAGGCGTCGCGCAGGGAGTAGAAGTCCCGCGCAGCCATCACCGCGGCCGGGCCACCCACCTCCACCCGGGCCGTCCCGGACCTTGGCCCCCCATCCACGAGCGCCATCTCCCCCACCGTGTCACCGGAGCCGAGGTGCGCCACCACCACCTGGCCAGGCACCTCATCGGCGCGGGTGACGGACACCTCGGCCCCAGGGCCCACCACCCACAGCCAGTCGCAGGGCTTGCCCTCCTCGAAGAGCACCTGGCCTGGCTCGAGCATCACCGGGTGAAAGAGGCGCTCCAGCGCGCCCACCTGTCCGGGCTCGACGAGGGAGAGCAGGGGCGCGGAGGTGATTTGAAAGGACATGTGCAGCGCGGACTCTAAGAAAGCGGGCGGAAAACCTCGGGAGATGCGTCCTCGACAGGAGTAGCCGTCTTATCAGCACTCGGCCACCCTTCCTGAAAAGGTGCCGCCGCGGGGGCTTCCTGGGGCCTTCTACTTGTGCCGCTTGAAGACGAAGCGCTTCTTCACCGTCTGGCCCGGGCGCACGTACACCGTCCACGCGGTGATGCCGGTCTTGAAGTCGGTGGCGCTGACTTCGTGCCGGCCGGCGGAGAGCGGGAAAAGCTGCGTGCCCTCGACGGTGGTGGACGGCCGGTTGTCGATGGTGACGCTGCCCTTGGGCGTCAGCGTCAGCTCGAGAAAGCCCTCGTTTTTCCCCGCCACCGGCGCGGCCGCGACGGGCGGCTGGGCAGTGGAAGGGGCCGGCGCTGGCTCGGCCGGCTGCTGCGGCACGACGGCGGCCACGGCGGCGGGCGGAGGTGCTGGGGCCGCGACTGGCGCGGGCACGGGCGTCTTCGTCTCCGGCCGCTGGACGGCGACGGCCGATGGTGGAGGGGCGGCTTGTGCCGGTGGCGGCTTCTGCGGGCCGGACAGAAGCATCATCGGGACGACGGCCAGGACGGCCAGGCCCGCGGTGAAGAGGATGGGCACCCAGGGCTTCTGGCCGAGGTACCGCACGGCCAGAGGGCGGAGGCCAGCCAGGAGAGGCTTTGCGCGCGCCGGCCGGGGTGGGCGGGCCGGCCGCGGCACCGGCCGGCGAAGCGTGGCCCCATCATCGATGTCGACGTCCCCTTGGGTGGGCTGGGTGGGTTGCGAGGAGCGCCGGTAGGAGGGCTGGGAGCCGGAGAGCAGCGTCTTGCCGCCCGTCTCCGCATCCGGGGCGAGCATGGCCGGCGGAACGGGTGGATGCGCGCCGCTTGGCCGCGCGGCGAGTGCCTCGCTTGTGCGGTGGGCGGGGACGTAGACGTCGCTCGCCGCCCGGCTGACGCCCGAGCCCGGCTGCGCGCTCACCGGCGCCTCGGCCCTCCGGGACTCGACGGGGAAGAGGTCACGCACGAAGACGCCGATGTCCGTCTCGTCCGGGTCCTGGCTGTGGTGCCGGACGTAGTGGAGAAGGGCGCGCTCGAGCTCGGAGGCCGTCTGGAAGCGACTCGCCGGCGCCCGTTCCAGGGCCTTCACGATGACGCCGCTCAGCTCGCCATTCACCGCGGGGTTGAGCTCGGCCGGGGGCAGCACCGGACGCTCCTGCACGGCGCGCAGCACGGCCATGTCCGTGTCACCATCGAAGAGGCGTGCCCCGGTGAGCAGCTCCCAGAGCGTGATGCCGAGGGAGAAGAGGTCGGTGCGTGCGTCGACGGGCTCGCCCCGGGCTTGCTCCGGCGCCATGTAGGCGAACTTGCCCTTCAGCATGCCGGCGGCGGTGGCCCGTCCACCGGCCTTGGCGATGCCAAAGTCGGTGAGCTTCACCGCCCCGTCGTAGGAGAGCAGGACGTTGTGCGGCGTGACGTCGCGGTGGACGAGGTTGAGGGGCTTCCCCTGGTCCGTGAGCCTGTGGGCGTAGCCGAGGCCCCGGGCAATCTCGACGCCAATCTGCGCCACCAGGACGGGCGCCACCGCGGCGCTCACCTCGCCGGCGCGCTTGTGCGCCTCCAGGAGGGAGCGCCCGCGGATGTACTCCATGGCCAGGTAGTAGCTGTCCTCGTGCCGGTCGAAATCGAAGATGTGAACCAGGTTGGGGTGGCTGAGGCGGCTGGCCAGCCGAGCCTCGGCGATGAACATCTCGACGAAGGAGGTGTCGTTGGCCAGCCCGGACCGGATGCGCTTGATGACGACGGGCTTCTCGAAGCCCTCTGCGCCCTGGGCGGTGGCGAGAAAAATCTCCGCCATGCCGCCCTCGGCCAGCTTCCGCTGGATAACGTACTTTCCGACAACCGTGCCCGGCGTGAGTGACACCCTCGTTGGACCCCCTGTCCGTGGCCAGACACTACGCCGGCGCGGAGGGAAAGGCTCGGCGCAGCGCGCGGCAACTGCCGAATGGGCACTCCGCCCCGTGGGATGGACTGGCGAGCAGACGGCGGGCCGCCGTCCTCTCGGGAAGACGCCTCGGAGGGCGTTTCTGACTCCCCCAGAGGAGAGGCTTCAGCGGTAGGCCCACTCCCACGTCTTCTCCCCGGGCTGGACGACGACGTTTTTTCTCCAGTTGGACGGGCCGCGGACTTCCACCTGGTGGGTGCCGGGCGGTAGCGGGTACTCGGCGCGGCCTTCCTGCTTGCGCTGAAGCTTGCCGTCGATGAGGACCTCGCCGGCGGGGCTCACGTACAGCACCAGCGTCCCCGGCGACGACGAGGGCAGCTGCGTCGGGACGGAGGGAGGCGGCGGAGACACCGGCGCCACGTTTCGGGCGGTCGGTGCGGCCTTCGGCGCCTTGTGCGGACGCTCCACCTTGTGCTTCGGCAGCCGCTCGGGCTTCGCGGCTGGCGCCTCGGGCGTCGGCGCGACGGGGGCAATGGCCACGACAGGCGGCGGTGGCACGGGCGGCTGCACCGGGACGGCGGGGGCCGGCACGGGCACAGGGGCGGGGGTGAGGGCCGCTACTGGAGGGACACTGGCCGGAGAGGCCGGCGCCGCGGAAGGCGAGCGTAGCCAGACGAGGGTGGCGAAGCCCACGGCAGCCAATGCCACGCCAGCACAGACACCCACCACCAGGAGGTTTCGGTGGCCGGGCAGAGCCGTTGGCTGCGTGGTGGGCTCCAGAGCGCCGTTCCGGGAGACGATGGGCGTGCGCGCCGTCGGCCCGTCCCAGCCCAGCCCGGCCTGCTCGTTGGGCGAGGGCCCGCCTCCGCCCGTGCCAAGAAAGCCCGGCGGGGCCCGCGTCCCCGAAACACGCGCCGCGGTGGCGCCACCTCCCGGGACGTCGGCGGCCGACACGGCGTCCTCGAGGCGGATGGGGACGCGCTCCTGACGGAACTCGGTGCTTTCCGTCCGGGAGGCCTCGATGGGAAACACCTGGTGCATCCAGGCGCTGACGTCCGTGTCCTCCGTCCGCGTGGCCAGGTACTTGCTGAGCGCGCGTTCCAGCTCCTGGGCCGTCTGGAAGCGGGCACTCTTCTCTCGCTCCAGGCAGTGCATGACGATGCCGGCGAGCTCCGCGTCCACCGCGGCATTCAGCTGGCTCGGGGGCTGCACGGTGCGCTCCTGCACGGCATTGAGGACGGCGACGTCGCTGTCGGCGTCGAAGAGTCGCGCTCCACTGAGCAGCTCCCACATGGTGATGCCGAGGGCGAAGATGTCCGTGCGCGCGTCCACCGACTGGCCGCGGGATTGCTCGGGGGACATGTAGGCGAATTTGCCCTTCAGCATCCCGACGGTGCTGGCCCGCGTCCCGGCCTTGGCGATGCCGAAGTCGGTGAGCTTTACCGCGCCCTCGTAGGAGAGGAGGACGTTTTGCGGAGTGACGTCGCGGTGGACGATGCCGAGCGGCTGTCCGTGGTCCGTCAGCCGGTGGGCGAAGCCCAGGCCCCGCGCCACCTCCACCACCATCTGCGCGGCCAGCGCCGGCGCGAGGGGCACGCCGAGCTCGCGCGCCCGCTGGTGGGCCTGGGCCAGGGACTTCCCGCGGACGTACTCCATGGCGATGTAGAAGGTGTCGTCGTGACGGTCGAAGTCGAAAATCTGGACGATGTTGGCGTGGTTGAGCTTGCTCACCAGCCGCGCTTCGCTGACGAACATCTCCACGAAAGACGGGTCATCGGCGAAGGTGGGCCGGATGCGCTTGATGACGACTTGCTTCTCGAAACCCTCGGGGCCGAACGAGCTGGCGAGAAAAATCTCCGCCATGCCGCCCTCGGCAAGCTTGCGCTGGATGATGTATTTCCCAACGCGGGTTCCCGCCGGAAGCGACACGCGCACCACCCTTCCGCTCCGGCATTTCTAACACGGGCTGTCCGGCGTTAGCCGGCGCGCCTCCCGCCAAGCTGTCCTAGAGGGCCAACGCCCGAAGAGACGCTGGCGTCCTTGTCGGCCGGCCCGAGGGACGGCGCCCCCCGGCTTCAGGGCGCCGATGCGGCAACAGATGCCGCAGCGGGCCCTTCGGGGGAAACGCGCGTGCCGGCGGCTACTCCCGCTTCTTCTGCTGAGGCGGACGGGAATTCTGATGGGCCGCGGGTGCCTTCTGCCCACCGGGAGGGCCGGCGTGCGCACCGCCGCCCGGCGGCGTCCCCGGATGTGCCGAGTTCCCGCCTGGAGGCGTCGCGGGACGGACGGCGTTGGTGGCGGGCGCTCCTCCCTGCCGCGAACCCGGTGCCCCCGGAGCCGCTCCCGGTGGTGTGGCCGGACGGACGGCGTTGTTGGCGGGGGCTCCCGGCCGCGCACCAGGCGCCCCGGGGGCTGCGCCTGGCGGCGTGGCCGGACGGACGGCATTGCCTGGTGCTGGCGCGCCTGGGCGTGCGCCCGTTGCACCGGGCTGCGTCCCCGGGCGGACAGCGTTGGTGGCTGGCGCCCCTGGCCGCGCACCGGGTGCGCCCCCTGGCGACACCGGACGCACCGCACCTTGGCCCGCGGGCGAACCCGGGCGCCCCGGGCCAGCGCCGCCCGGTCCGCCGGGACGTCCCGGCGAGCCCGCGCTGGCATTGTGGACGGGAAGCCCCGAGCCACGCCCGGGCGCCGCGGTGGGCTTCCAGCCCGCGCGGTTGTCATGCTGGGCCCAGCTGCCGTTGGAGTTTTGGCGCAGCACGTGGCCGTTTCTGTCCGCGACGACGTTGAAGGAGCGCGCCGCCGGCCCGGCCGGCCGTCCCATCGCCACCGGGTGGAAGGGCCGCTGCACGACGGCGCCCGAAAACCCGGGCCGCTGGTACAGGCCGCCCGCCGGGCGCGACCAGGCCCCGCCGTAGGCGGGACGGCCGCCGTAATAGGGGCTCCCTCGGTTGTAGTAGGCCGCGCGGTAGCCCGGGCTGTACCAGCCGCCGCCGAAGCGCGCCGGAGGCGGGCGGTAGCCGCCCGGCCCGTACCAGCCGCCGCCATAGAGGGGCCGCCACGGCGGGCGGTAGTAGCCGCCGCCCCAGCTCGAGCCGTAGGCGAGAAACACGGCGCCCGGGCCGACGCCGAAGCTCCAGCCCGTGTACGGGTTGTAGGCGACGCCAAAGCCCCACGTCACCGGGCGTGGGTAGTAGACGCCGGCCGACACCCAGGGACGGTAGTAGTAGCCCGTCCCGTACACGACGGTGCCATTCCACGTGTAGGCGCCGAGGTAGCCGGGGGTGTAGCCCGTGTACACGACGTCCGGCGAGGACGAGTAAATGGTGACGTAGCGGACGTTGTAGATGGGGCTCGCTGGCGGAATGGTTTGCACCTGCGGGGGCACCTGCGTGGCGACGCTCCAGGGGCCTTGCGGCCCGGGGGCCACGTACCAGACGGCATTCACCACGGCGTAGTAGGCGTCGCCAATCCGCATGATGGAGTTGGGGCTATTCACCGCGTAGGAGACGTCGGGCGCCGCCCCGGCCACCGGCTGGAAGTCCGGCTGGCCGTCGTAGTTGATGGTTGGAGGGGGCGCGTCGCGCTTCACCTCGGCCGTCTGCGGAATCTCCGCGTCGGCCACCGCCTGGTTGGCCTGTGGCGTCCCACTGACGAAGGCCAGCACGTTTCCCGCAGGAGAGGCCGGCGGAATTTTCGCGAAGTCCTCCGGCAGCTGGTCCGAGGAGACGAAGGCCCAGGGCCCCTCGAAATTCCGCGCCGTGTACCAGCGGCCGGCGAGGACGAGGAAGAGATTCTGGCTGGTGAGGTCGCGGAAGATGCTGTCGTCCGCGTTGGTGACCTGAAGGAGCTGCGTCCCGTTGATGGGCGCGAGGTTGGGCGGGCCCCGGGTGACGACGAGCTCGGTGGGCTCGGTGGCCACGAGAATATTGGGCGGGGTGGCGTCGGCCGCGGCCGGAGCGGCCTGGTCCTTCTTGTCCCCCTTGTTCACCACGTCGGAGACCGAGCGCGGCGGCGCGGGGATGGTATTCCACGGCCCGTGCAGGACGTCGGGCGTCTGGTACCAGATGGCGCCGTTCGTCAGGTAGAAGAGCTTGCTCGCCGGGTCGAAGAAGAGCGGGAAGGGCGTGTTCACCACCGACTGGATGCCGGACTTCTCGATGGGCCGAAGGATGGGCTGTCCGTCGAGGACCACCAGCACCGTGGGCTGGGTGGCGAAGAGGATTTTCGGCGGGTCGGCCTTCAAGTCGGGCGAGGCGGCCTTCTGCTCCTCCCCGGTTTCCGCGAGGGCGGCGGCCAAGCTGTCGAGCGAGAAGGACACCTGGGGCAGCTGCGGCTCGATGGCGGCAGTGAGCGTGGCTTGCGTCTGGGGCGAGGAGTCCGGCAGGTCGAGCTTCGTCACCTTGCCCGACACCACCTGCACCAGGCGCTGGTCGCGGTCGGTGCTGACGTTGGCGCTGAACCAGAGCGCACCGAAGAGCGGGTCGGTCTTCCCCTGCGGGGTCAGCGAGAAGGCGGCGCGCCCGGTGAGGGTCGCCCCCTGCATCGCGTCCGGCTGAGGCTCGTAGACGACGATGACTCCGGCTGGGGAGTCGATTTCACGCGGCCAGTCCGGATTCGCGCCTGGCTCGGCGGGCGGTGGTGCGTCCGCGGGCGCCTGGGCGCTGCCCACGCCTCCGGTGACGAGTTGCACGAGGACTGCGATGCCAATCAGCCAACGGAAACCTTTGAGAGCCATGGTCCGACCTCACGTCTGTGTGGTGCGCCCGCGCTTCTGGTGTCGCTTTAGGTACGAGCGCCGGCAGTTTTTCTTCATTCCCGTCAAGTGAAGGCCCCGAGCTCGCGTCTCGCCTTTTGCGAAGAGACGCTGCCCTACGGCATCACCTGCATCCCAACCTGCAAGCCATTCCCCGCGATGATGGAGCAGATGGCCACCTTCTCCTTGACGCTGTCGACGCGGATTTTGCCCTTCTCGGTGAGCGCCACGTCCAGCTCCTCCCCCGTCCCCGGGTCCCGCAGCACTTCCGAGGTCCCGACCTTGAAGACCTGGCCCACCGCCACGCCCTCGCGGGTGCCGCGATTGATGTACACCTGGTTGCCCTTCACCAGGACGACGTTTCCGCTCCAGTGCAGCGCCGGAATTTTCGTCACGATGAAGGCCACCGCCTCGTCGATGGCCTTCTCCATGGCCGTGCCGACGTTCGTCTTCTTGAAGGTGCTCATGTCGCCGCCGTAGCCGTAGCCGTCGTGAAAGCCCACCGTCATCCCGCTGCTGTTGGCCGTGCCGATGACTTTCTTCGACGCCACCACCTGCCCGGTCGTCGAGTCGACGACGTAGATGACGGCATTAATCTCCGCCGTGTCACCTCCCCCGCCGACACGGAGGCCTCCGAAGCCCGGCGTGGGGACCGAGACGCCGCCGCTCGAGCCTCCGGTGGTCTGGAAATTCGTGATGTCGCCCTTCACCATCAGCTGCACCGGCGTCATCTTTCCCACCACCGGCGTCTTGCCGCCTCCAGCCACGCGTCCGCTCTGCCCGAAGTCCTGCTCCTGCATGGCAGCCTGTCGCATGTCCGCCTCGGCGACGACGATGAAGTGGCCGGACTGCTGAAGGGAGTCCGTCAGCATCGAGCCCCAGGTGTCCGAGAGCGCGAACTGGCCCCGGTAGTTGGTGTGGTTCTCGAACTTGATGACCCCGATGGTGAAGCGCAGGCCGCCGGTGGAGGAATCGGCCGGCGCCCCTTGGGCCTGGGCAAGCCGGGGAAGGACCAAGACGAGGAGCAGCGCGGGGAAGAGCAGCTTTTTCATGGATGAGTCCTGAGAAGGCAGTTGGGGCGTGTGCGGGAAACGGGTGGGACCCTCTTCCAGTCAGTGCGGACGTCCTGTGGCGCAGGCACAAAAGGGGGGCGGGCACCGCCCGCGTCCTTGAGGGCCCCTCCATCGGGCTCACATCGGGTGCGCCGTTAGCAGACTTTGGACGAGCGTGTCGCGCTTCTTAAGCAGGTCCCCCTCTTCGGCCAAAGAGACGCTCGGCACCAGGGATTATCCTCACCCCCGAAAGCCGGGGCAAGGCGCCAGCGTCCGCCCCGGGCCAGCGGGCTAGAGCACGTCGCAGGGCGTGCCGAGCGGCTCGCCGGCATAGACGCCCAGCTCGGAATAGATGAGCTGCACGTTGTCCTCGAGGGGCAAGAGCTTGAGCGTGGTGCGCTGCTTCGCCTTCACCCAGGCGCTCTCCTTCTTGTCCAGGACGAGGCGCAGCTCGCCCGTCCTGGTGGCGAAGATGTCGCCCTCCGAGTCGCTCACCACATTCGTCATCGGCAGGCGCTTGAGCTGCCCCCGCTGGCCGGCCCACAGCCGAAAGTCCTTCACGTCCTCATCGCGGGAGCGGTCCACGTAGTAGTAGGTGCCGGAGTCGTCACGGGCCAGGGCGTAGGCCCGGTGCTCCCAGCGCGGCGGGTGAAACACCGCCGCATCGAGGATGGCCTTGGCCTTCGTCTCCTCGGTGGGCCGAAACACCGTCGTCCGGTCCGAGCAGCGCAGCGTGTAGACGCCGTCCTTGAGGTAGAAGCTGGCCTTCCAGCGCTCGCGGACGCGCGGCTCCCAGAAGACGCGGTCAAAGGCGATGGTTCCCTCGCTGCCTCCGCCGAAGACGCGCTGGGCCCAGAAGGCCTTCCCGTCGCCCCAGTAGAGGTGCTGGAAGACGTCCTCTCCGAAAGGCAGCACCACCAGGAAGTGCCCCTGGCCGTCGTCCAGCACCAGGAGCTGGCTCTTGAGAGGCCCGATGTCCACCACCTTCGGGCCCGCCGCGGCCGCCGCCGACACGGCCGAGACGAGGAGCAGGAGAACGACTCTGGTCGACACAAGACGGTGCACAAGGCCTCGTGGAAGGACGTTGCTTTCGGGGAAAGTATAGCCGCCGGCTGTCCGCCGGCGAACGCACCTGTGACGGCCGTGTGCGCGGCGCATTGTCTCTTGGCTGGAAGAGGCGTGCGAGGAGCGGGCTGCCTGCTAACGTGTCCGCACAAGCATGGGGACGCAAGACGCGCTTTCGGTCGGCGGCCTGGTGGCGGACACCTACCGGGTGACACGGCTGCTCGGCCGCGGGGGCATGGGCGCGGTCTGGGCGGCCGAGCACCTGCGGCTCCCCGGCCGCCAGGTGGCGGTGAAGGTGTTGCTCAGCCCGGGCGTGGCCTCGGGCGAGGCCTTCGCCCGCTTCCGGCGCGAGGCGGAGATTGCGTCCCGGCTTGGCCACCCGCACATCGTCCAAGTCCTCGACTTCCACACGCTGCCCACCGGCGAGCCCTACATCATCCTCGAGCTCCTCCAGGGCGAGACGCTGGCCCAGAGGCTCCAGCGCGGCCCGGTGCCCCTGGACGAGACGCTGGCCATCACCCGCCAGGTGGGTTCGGCGCTGCAGGCCGCGCACCGCGCAGGCGTCGTGCACCGGGACTTGAAACCGGACAACGTCTTCCTCTGCACGCCCCAGGAGGAGATGCCGGGGCCCAACACCAAGGTGCTCGACTTCGGCATCTCGAAAATTCGCGGCTCGCAGACGGTGGCCACCCAGGACGCGGTGCTGATGGGGACGCCGCAGTACATGGCCCCGGAGCAGGCGCTGGGACGAAACACCTCCATCGACGCCCGCACCGACGTCTTCGCCCTCGGGGCGATTGTCTACGAGATGCTGGGGGGCACGCCGGCCTTCGCCGGAAGCTCGCTGGCCGAGGTGGTCTACAAGGTGGTGCACGCCCAGCCCCAGCCGCTGGCGCAGCTTCGGGCCGGGCTCCCCCTCAACATCCTCTCCGCGGTGGACCGCGCGCTGCAGAAGGACCCCGCCCACCGTCCGAAGGACGTGAGCGCCTTCATCGCCGAGCTCACCGGGCGTCCGCTCACCGTCCCCGTCGGCTCTCCCCAGGCAGCCGTCCTCGACGCCACCCTGGCCAGCCCGGCGCCCATCCCGCTGTCGACTGCCGAGACGGACGCCACCTTCACCCCGGCCACGCCCGTGCCGGTGCCCGTCCCGGAGGCGTCCTCGCGCTTCACCTCGGCCATGACTCCCCCGCCGCCGTCGCGCCCCTACGCCACGCCCCCCGTCCCGGCGAGCCCGCCCTCGGCCTGGCCCGCGCCCTTCTCGAGCGCGCCCACCCCGCGGGCAGAGCTGGTGACGGCGCCAGCGGCTGCACCGCTCGCGGCGCTTCCGGTGAAGAAGCCTCGACGCGTCTTCCGGAATATGGTGGCCATCTTCGTGGTGCTGGCCTTCCTGAGCGTCTTCCGGCGCGCCTCCCAGCACACCGACGTCGCCTCCGTGGCGCGCATGGCCGAGGCCCTCTCCAAGAAGGCCCAGGATGCGACGCGGGAGGCCACCGAGAAACCGGCCGTGCCGCCAGCGGCCGAGCAGGCCGTGGACACCACGGCCCGGGAGTTGAAGAAGGGGCTGGACGAGGCGAAGCGGGCCATCCGCGACGCGCTCAAGGACGACGAGAAAGACGACGACGACGACAAGGACGCCGAGGAGGCGCCGCCGCCCCCGCTGCCGCCTGTGCCCAAGCCGCCCAAGGCAAAGGTGCCCAGCGCGGCAGCGGAGCCCGCGGCCTCAGCCCCTCCGGAGGTGGCGGCCCTTCTCCTCGCCGCCCATAAGGCGCTCGACGCCGGGGACGCGACGACGGCGCTGCGGCTCGCGGACCAGAGCTTCTACGTGAAGAAGACGAGCGCCGGCTGGGCGCTGAAGGCCCGCGCCTACTGCCAGCTGAAGGACCTGGGCAATGCCCACGCCGCCCTGGGCAACGTCACCGGCAAGGCGGCGAAGGCCAAGGTGGTGGCCGACTGCAAGGGGCACGGCGTCGACCTGCGCTAGGGTGCCTGCCGCCCCATGCGCTACCCACCCCGCCTCGCGCACCTCGCCACCCGCGCCGTTGTGGTGGCGAAGCTGTTGCCCACCTACGCCGCCGCCCACAGCCTCGAGGACGAGGAGGCGCGGACGCGCCTCGAGACGGCGCTCTCCGGAAGCCTCCTCGAGGAGCTCCTGGCCTCCACCTGGGCCTCCCTGTTGGGCGGCACCAAGCGCCTCGAGGAGGAGGGCCTCCTCCAGAAGGTGGCCAAGTCACTCGCGGACCGGCCGCTTCGGCCCGGGCGCACCGTCGAGACGACGACGGGCTGGAGCGCCTTTCTCGTCCTCGCGGACCTCTCGGCGGGCACGGCCAGCGAGGCGGCGCGCCGCCTCATGGAAACCGAGGCCGGACAGACGCGCGCCCGGGCCGGCCTGGCCGAGGTGGGGGCCTTCCTGGCCAAGGAGCTGACGCGCTAGGCCCGCCGGTGCGGGCCCTCCGCCCGGGAGGAGAAGTCCACTTTGGGGGCGCTGCTCGCTGGCAGCCACCCCCCTCCACCGTTATAGCGTTGCCCCTGGGAAGAGGCCTCTTCTCCACCGCCGTCGATGTCCGGAACGCTCCCCACGCAGGTCAAGCTGCTCGAGTCCATTCGAGACGTGTCCCGAGAGGCCTGGGACGCGCTGGTGGACACGCAGGCGGCGCCGTTTCTGGAGTGGAGCTGGCTCGAGGCGCTCGAGGCGAGCGGCAGCGTGCGCCCGGAAGCCGGCTGGCGTCCCCGCCACCTCACCGTGTGGCGCGGAAACCACCTGGTGGCGGCCGCGCCGGCCTACCTCAAGGAGGACAGCCACGGCGAATTCGTCTTCGACTGGTCCTGGGCCACCGCCGCGGAGCGGGTGGGCCTGCGCTACTACCCGAAACTCATCCTGGCCGCGCCGCTGACGCCGGCCACCGGGCGCCGAGTGCTGGTGGCCAGTGGCGAGGACCGGGCGGCGCGCACCCGGGAGGTGATGCGGGCCGCGGTGGAGTACGCCCGGAGCGAGGGGCTCTCCTCCCTCCACGTCCTCTTCCCCACCAAGGAGGAGGCGGGCCTCCTGGAGCAGGAGGGCTTCGGCATTCGCCACGGGGTGCAGTACCACTTCCAGAACGAGGGCTACCGCACCTTCGAGGACGTGCTCGCCCGTTTCACCAGCAAGCGCCGGAACCAAATCCGCCGCGAGCGCCGGGCCACCGGCGAGCACGGCATCTCCCTGCGGACGCTGCGCGGCGAGGCGCTGGCCGAGGTGGATGCGGCCGAGGTGTACAGGCTTTACGCCAGCACGGTGGACAAGTTCGCCTGGGGGCGCCGCTACCTCACCGAGGACTTCTTCACCCGGGTGCTGCGCAACTTCCGCCACCGGGTGGAGCTGGTGCAGGCGCTGCGCCAGGGCCGCGTCATCGCCGGGGCCTTCAACGTGGCGGGCAGCGAGGCGCTCTACGGACGCTACTGGGGCTGCTTCGAGGAGGTCCCCTTCCTGCACTTCGACGTCTGCGTCTACCAGGGCATGGAGGAGACGGTGAGCCGGGGCCTCTCGCGCTTCGAGCCGGGGGCAGGCGGCGAGCACAAGCTGGTCCGCGGCTTCCTCCCGGCCGTCACCTACAGCGCGCACTGGATATTCCACGGCCCGCTCGACCGGGCGGTGCGGGACTTCATCGGGCACGAGAAGACGGCCATCGCCGAGGGGATGCCGGCCTGGCGGGCCGAGACTGGCTTCAAGAAGCCGCAGGAGGCCGAAGGTGGCTGAGCGCGCGCCCGGCACCCTGGCCGTCCCGGAGGTCAAGACGCAGAAGCGCGTCAAGCGGCCGCAGCTCTACCGGGTGCTCTTCCACAACGACAACTACACCACCCGGGACTTCGTGGTGGCGGTGCTGCGCGAGGTGTTCCACAAGTCCGAGTCCGACGCGGTGGCCATCATGCTCCACATCCATCACCAAGGCATTGGCGTCGCGGGCGTATATACCTATGACGTGGCCCGCACGAAAATCGAAATGGTGGAAAAGCAGGCTCGAGAGAATGAGTTTCCCTTGCGCCTAACCATGGAACCGACCGAAACCTCCGAGGAGACCTGACGTGGCAACCCCCCTCATCGCCAAGGAGCTGCAGGCCAGCTTCCGCCAGGCGCTCCAGGACGCAAAGGCGATGCGCCACGAGTACCTGACGCTGGAGCACCTCCTCCTGGCGCTCAGCAAAGAGGCCAAGACGCAGAAAGTCCTCACCGCCTGTGGGGCCTCGGTGAAGCGTCTCCGGCAACGCCTGGAGACATTCCTCAAGGAGACGGTGGAGAAGCTGCCGGAGGGCGTCAGCGCCGAGCCCCAGCAAACCATCGGCATCGAGCGCGTGCTGCAGCGGGCGGCCATCCATGCCCTCTCCGCGGACCAGAAAGTCATCGAGGGCGGCGACGTGCTGGTGGCCATGTTCCGCGAGGACGAGAGCCACGCCCTCTACCTGCTCCAGCAGGAAGGCATCACCCGGCTCGACCTCCTCAACTTCCTCTCCCACGGCATCACCAAGGTCGGCGACGGGGACGACGAGCCGGAGGGCCAGCCGAGCGGCCCGGAGGAGGAGGGGGCCCCGGTCCGCGACCCGCTCAAGGCCTTCGCCCTCAACCTGATGGTCGAGGCCGAGGAGGGCCGCATCGACCCGCTCATCGGGCGGCAACGGGAGCTGGAGCGGACGCTTCAAGTCCTCTGCCGGCGCCGGAAGAACAACCCCATCTACGTCGGCGACTCGGGCGTGGGAAAGACGGCCATCGCCGAGGGCCTGGCCCTGCGCATCCACGAGGGCAAGGTCCCGGACGCGCTCAAGGGAGCCGTCATCTACTCCCTGGACATGGGAGCGGTGCTGGCCGGCACCAAGTTCCGCGGGCAATTCGAGGAGCGGCTCAAGGGCGTCCTCAAGGCGCTGCAAAAGCAGCCCAACGCCATCCTCTTCATCGACGAGATTCACACCATCGTCGGCGCTGGCGCCACCACCGGTGGCGGCAGCATCGAGGCCTCCAACATCCTCAAGCCGGTGCTGGCCAGCGGGCGGCTGCGCTGCATCGGCAGCACCACCTACCAGGAGTACAAGGCCAGCTTCGAGCGCGACCGAGCGCTCGGCCGCCGGTTCCAGAAGATTGAGGTCGGCGAGCCTTCCCTCGAGGACAGCGTCCTGATTCTCCAGGGCCTCAAGTCACGCTACGAGGAGCACCACGCCGTCACCTACGACGACGCCGCCATCCGCGGCGCGGTGGAGCTGGCGGCGAAGTACATCAACGAGCGTTTCCTTCCCGACAAGGCCATCGACGTCATCGACGAGGCCGGCGCCGCGGACCGGCTCCGTCCCCTGGAGCAGAGGACCGGCCGCGTCACCCTCCACGACGTGGAGGCGGTGGTGGCCAAGATGGCCAAGATTCCGGAGAAGAGCGTCTCCGCCTCGGAGCGGGACTCGCTGGCCAGCCTCGAGCCCTCGCTGCGCGCCGTCATCTACGGCCAGGACCCGGCCATCCACGAGCTGGTGGCGGCCATCAAGCTCGCTCGCTCGGGGCTCCGGACCCCGGAGAAGCCCATCGGCAGCTTCCTCTTCTCCGGCCCCACCGGGGTGGGCAAGACCGAGCTGGCCAAGCAGCTGGCCAAGGTGCTGGGCGTGGAGTTCCTCCGCTTCGACATGAGCGAGTACTCCGAGCAGCACACCGTCAGCCGGTTGATTGGCGCCCCGCCGGGGTACGTGGGCTTTGACCAGGGCGGGCTCCTCACCGACGCCATCCGCAAGCACCCCTACTCGGTGTTGCTCCTGGACGAGATTGAGAAGGCCCACCCGGAGCTCTTCAACGTCCTGCTCCAGGTGATGGACCACGCCACCCTCACCGACAACAACGGCCGGAAGGCGGACTTCCGAAACGTGGTGCTCATCCTCACCACCAACGCTGGCGCCCGGGAGATGAGCAGCAAGGCGGTGGGCTTCGGCGACAGCGTCCACGGTCCCGATACCTCCAAGGCCAAGAAGGCCATCGAGCGCACCTTCACCCCGGAATTCCGAAACCGCCTCGACGGGTGGATTCTCTTCAGCGGGCTCTCCCCGGACACCATCCTCAAGGTGGTGGACAAGGAGGTGGGCCTCCTGCAGGAGCAGCTTCTGGAGAAGAAGGTGACGCTCGAGCTGTCCAAGGAAGCCCGAGGCTGGCTCGCCGACAACGGCTATGACCCGCACTTCGGCGCGCGGCCCATGGCACGTCTCGTCGACCAGCAGCTGAAGAAGGCCCTCGCCGAGTCCTTGCTCTTCGGCGAGCTGCGCACGGGCGGCGTCGCCCGCTTCGAGCTCAACGAGGCGAAGGACGGCCTTCGCTTCCAGGCGTCGTCGGCGTCCTAGCCGGCTTTCGCTCCTCGAGCGGCTCGTCCGGCCCGGCCTCCCGGTTGGGCAGGAGCGGCTCGTCCGAGTCCGGCACAAACGGGGCCTGGCTGGGCCAGGGGTCCAGTGGCGCGCGGTGGGCGGGCGGCATGACGGGAGTCTGTTCGCTCATGGTGCCCTCCAGCCCGGGGCGGAAACCCGGAAGGTCGACACAAGGCCGGTGTTTACAACGACCCCCCCACTCCGTCAACAGGAGTGGCAGAAAATTGCATCTCGAGCAGAAGTGCGTGGGACGGCGTGGCCGAAGGGTAGGTACGCAGAGGCAGCCTCGGCAGTCCCAGCGGAGGCCTTCGGGCCCTGGGGGCACACGAGGCCGCGGCCCTCAGGGTCCCAAGGGGGGAAATTCAGCGGTCGCGTCCGAGGCTTAGAAGTGGCCGGCGAGGGCGAACGTCATCCCCCCGCCGGGCATCGGCGCCACGCCAGCGACGACGTCCGCATAGCGGTTCGGGTCCTTGCTCGACAGCCACAGCCAGGTGGCCACGCCCGCGGCCGCGACGCCGATGACGGCGCTGCCCGCGGTGAGCCACTGCAGCGTCTGGACACTCGACTGCGCGCTGTTGGCCAGGCCGCTGCAGTACTTGACGCCGTTGGCCGTGCACAAATCCCAGTTGGCGCTGGCGGTGGGGTTGTTGGCCACCGCGGCCGGCTTCACCTGCGAGCCCTGTCCGGAGGCGCCGAGGAGCCACTGCTGCCGCGGGTAGAAGTAGTCGTTGTAGACGGCGTGGGAGCGGACATCGAGCCAGATGGCGGCGCTGATGCCCACCACCGCCACGCCGGTGGCCAGCCACGCCCCGACGCGCGCCTTCCCATTCCTGTCGCGGTAGGCCGCGGCGTAGTCCGGCGAGGGGACGAGGTCCACCTCCTCGACGCGCGTCTGGTTGGGCTCGATGCGCACCGAGCGCGTCTGGGCGATGAAGCCGTCTTTCCGAATCTGCGCCCGGTGCAGGCCCCGGGAGAGGGTGATGGGCGTCTTCAGGGGCGTGCTGCCGATGAGAGTGTCGTCGACGAGCACCTCGGCCGCCTCCTCGCGCGTCCTTATGAGGAGGTAGCCCTGCTGGTCGCGGAGCAGCGGGGCGACGAGCTCCTGGCTGAGTCCAGGCAGCGCGGCGGCAATCTCCTGGACGCTGCTCACCGGGCCCAGCGTCTTCTGGTTGAGCACCTTCTGGGTGCCGACGTCGAGGAGGCGAATCTCCACCTGGAAGCGGCCACCGGCACGCGTCACGCTGCCCACCACGGCATTGTTGGCGCCGAGCGCCCGGCCGAGCTCTCCGAGGGCGCTCTCGCCCTTGGCCCCGGACAGCTGCCGGGTGCGCTCCAGGGCCAGCAGCTGACGGACGTCGTCAGCGCTCAGCACCTGGAAGACGTCCAAGTCCCGGAGCCCGCGGACGACGTTGATGGTGGCTGCCTGGGCCTCGGGGATGCCCCCGCCACGGGGCTCGAGGTCCAGCACCAGCAAGGGAGGACGCGTCTGGAGCGCCTGGGCCGCGGCATCCGCGGCGGTGCTGCCCGGGGCGGGCGCCACCGGCGCGCTCTTCTGCGGGGGTGGCGGCGGTGGCGCGCCCTTCTGGGCTGGCGCCTGGCCCAAGGCCGCGCCAGCGGCGAGGAGCGTCACGGCAAGGACGACTCGGACCGCATCCACGGCTCTCCCCCTTCCCCAAACGCTGGCTTCGCTGTGGCCGGCGCCGTCCTGGCGACTCCGACTCCTGCCTTTAGGCCCCGAGGGGACTCTACCCCCCGGCGCGGAAACGTTTCTATGGAACTTTCATGCCCCCTTGGCCGCGGACGCCCAAGGGACGCATGGCAGGGGTCATCCGCGCCCCCGCACACCCCGCGCCTTGACGCCTATTCGGCAGTGGGGTCCACCGGCGGCGCGCCCAGTGCGTGGTAGCCGCCGTCCACGTGCACCATCTCCCCGGTGGTGGAGGGCAGCCAGTCCGAGAAGAGGGCCACCGCCGTCTTGGCCACCGCCGCGTGGTCATCCTTGGAGGACCAGCCGAGAGGTGCCTGCGCGCCCCAGCTTCGCTCGAGCTGCTTGAAACCGGGGATGCCTTTGGCCGCCACCGTGGAGAGCGGGCCGGCGGCGAGCGAATTCACCCGGATTTTCTTCGGCCCGAGGTCCCGCGCCAGGTAGCGGACACAGGACTCGAGCCCGGCCTTGCACACCCCCATCCAGTCGTAGATGGGCCAGGCCACGCGGTTGTCGAAGTCCAGGGTGACGATGCTTCCGCCCTCCGTCATCAGCGGCGCCACCGCCACCGCCAGCTCCTTCAGCGAGAAGGTGGAGATGCGGAACGCGGTCTGCACGCTCTCCCAGGGCGTGTTGAGGAAGTTTCCGCCCAGGGCATCGGCCGGCGCATAGGCCACGGCGTGCAGCGCCCCGTGCAGGACGCCCCACTTCTTTCGCAGCGTCTCGGTGACGGCGGCGAAGTGGGCGGGGTTGATGACGTCCAGCTCCAGGACGTCCGGGACGGGCGAGAGCCGCCGGGCGCTCCGTTCCGTGAGCGACATCGCGCGCCCGAAGCCGGTGAGGACGACCTCGGCGCCCTCGGAGAGGGCGAGCTCGGCGATGGCGAAGGCCAAGGACTGAGGCGTGAGAACCCCCGTCACCAGGATGCGCTTGCCCTTGAGCAGCATAAGGAGGCCTCCCTTACCACCGCAGGGGCCAGAGGGGTGTATGCGGTTGCATCACCCGTGTAGCGGATGTCGGCCGGACAGACTCTGGCGCAGCGCTTCCATCGGTGGTGAATTTGGCCTCCCCGAGCCGAGCGATGGCGGCATGGAAGCCTTGCGCCAGGAAGACTGGCCCTGTCCCCGGCGTTCGGCGTTAAGACTCCTTCAGACAAGACTCCTATGCCCACCCAGGACAGCTTCCTCACCGGGGCCAACATCGACTTCCTCGAGGGCCTGTACGCCCGATGGCTCGAGGACCCCAGCAGCGTCGACGCGAGCTGGCGCGACCTCTTCGCCCAGTCGGCTGGCGCTCGCCCGCAAGCCGTCGAGGCAGGGGCGGTCCGTGCCACCAACGGGCACGGGCCGAGCCCGACGCAGTCCGGAAACGGGGCCCAGGCCCAGGCCTTTCTCGTCGAGACACCGGCCATCACTGCCGCCGGCATGGGCCTTCAGGCCCGCGTCGACCAGACGCTGTACGCCTTCCGGCTGCGCGGCCACCTCCTCGCCCAGCTGGACCCTCTGGGCAACCCCCGGCCACCGCTCGAGCACGCGGCGGACCTGGCGATGGTGACCGACCAGGCCTTCTCGCCCCTCGAGCTCGAGCAATTCGTCGACGGAAGCGGCGTCTTCGCTGGCGAGCGAAGGGTGCGGCTCCGGGACCTGCTCGACCGCCTCCGGCGCACCTACTGCGGCCGCATCGGCGTCGAGTTCATGACGCTGCTCGACAGCGACCGGCGCCGCTGGCTGATTCCGAGGATGGAGCACACCGAGAACCGGGCCACGCTGTCGGCCTCGGAGCAGCGGCACATCCTCGAGAAGCTCGTCATCGCCGAGACGTTCGAGTCCTTCATCCACACCAAGTACCAGGGCGCGAAGCGCTTCAGCATCGACGGCGGCGAGAGCCTCATCCCCATGCTCGACACGCTGCTCGACGTGGCGGGCGGGCTCGGAGTCACCGAAGTCGTCATCGGGATGGCCCACCGCGGCCGGCTCAACGTGCTGGCCAACATCCTCGGCAAGAGCCCGGACCAGATTTTCAGCGAATTCAACGGCCCGGCCGACCCCAAGAGCTACGTCGCCCGCGGCGACGTGAAGTACCACATGGGCTTTTCCTCCGACTGGACGTCGAGCCGGAACCAGCGCATCCACCTCAGCCTGGCCTTCAACCCGAGCCACCTCGAATTCGTCCACCCGGTGGTGGAAGGACGCGTCCGGGCGAAGCAGACCCGGCTCGGGACGGAGGACCGCCGGCGCCAGGCGCTGCCTCTCGTCATCCACGGCGACGCCGCCATGGCCGGCCAGGGAGTGGTGGCCGAGACGCTCAACCTCTCGCGCCTCCGGGGCTACGACACCGGCGGGACGGTGCACCTGGTGGTGAACAACCAGCTTGGCTACACCACCCTGCCCGAGGATGCCCGCAGCAGCATCTACTGCACCGCCGTGGCGCAGATGCTGGACATCCCCATCTTCCACGTGAATGGCGACGACCCGGAGGCCTGCGTGCACGTCATGCGGCTGGCCACCGAGTACCGGCAGCAATTCCAGAGCGACGTGGTGGTCGACCTGGTGTGCTTCCGCCGCTACGGCCACAACGAGGGCGACGAGCCGAGCTACACCCAGCCCGTCATGTACGAGGAGATTCGCCGGCACCCGCCGGTGGCGGTGCTCTACGCGCAGGAGCTGGAGAAGAAGACCCGGCTCACCGCGGCCGAGGCCGAGAAAATCCGCGACGACGCCAAGGAGCACTTCCAGAGCGCCTACCTCCGCGCCAAGGAGAAGCCGCTCATCGCCGACCCCTCGGCCAACGAGGGTGTGTGGAAGGGCTTCCGCGGCGGCCCGGAGAAGGACGTCCCCGAGGTCCGCACCGCCATCCCCCGCGAGCAGGCCGCATCGCTGGTGGAGCGCCTCTCGAAGGTGCCCGAGGGCTTCACCCCGCTACGGCAGATGACGAAAATTCTCGAGCGGCGCCTGGCGATGGCCAAGGGCGAGCTGCCTCTCGACTGGGGCACGGCGGAGAGCCTGGCCTACGCTTCCTTGCTGACCGAGAAGGTGCACGTCCGCCTCACCGGCCAGGACACCGAGCGCGGCACCTTCGGCCATCGAAATGCCGTGCTGCACGACGCCCGCACCGGCGCCACCTACACCTCGCTTAGCAACCTCGCGGCAGGCCAGGCCCTCTTCGAGGTCTTCAACAGCCCGCTCTCCGAGGTGGGGTGCATGGGCTTCGAGTTCGGCTACTCGCTCGACTACCCGGACGCGCTCGTCTTGTGGGAGGCGCAATTCGGGGACTTCGCCAACGGCGCCCAAGTCATCATCGACCAATTCATCGTCGCCGCCGAGCAGAAGTGGCGTCGCCTCTCGGGGCTCGTCCTCCTGTTGCCGCACGGCTACGAGGGCGCCGGGCCGGAGCACTCGAGCGCCCGGCTGGAGCGCTTCTTGGACATGTCCGCCGAGGACAACATCCAGGTCTGCTACCCCACCACCGCCGCGCAGCTCTTCCACCTCTTGCGTCGTCAGGCGCTGCGCTCCTGGCGAAAGCCGCTGGTGGTGATGACGCCGAAGAGTCTTCTGCGGCGCGAGGAGGCGGCAAGCCCGCTCTCCGCCTTCAGCGACGCCGGCTGGCAGCGCGTCATCGGAGACGCCCTCGAGCCGGACCCGAAGAGCGTCACCCGGCTGCTCCTGTGCAGCGGCAAGGTGGCCTTTGACTTGATGGCGCACCGGGCAGCTGCCAAGGACACGAGCGTGGCGCTGGCCCGGGTGGAGCAGCTCTACCCGGTGCCTCGCCTCGAGCTCGAGGCGCTGGTGAAGCGCTACCCCTCCTTGCGCGAGCTCCTCTGGGTCCAGGAGGAGCCGCGCAACATGGGCGCCTGGCGCTTCATGCGCTCCCACCTGGCGGAATTGGCGGCCACCGCCGCACAGCCGGTCAGCGTCCGCTACGTCGGCCGGGTGGAGAGCCCGAGCCCGGCCACCGGCTTTCTCAAGACGCACGAGTTGGAGCAGAAGCTGCTCGTCGACGAGGCATTTGCGCGAGGGACTTCCTAAATGGCCATCGAGCTCACCGTCCCGGCCCTGGGCGAATCCATCACCGAGGCGGTGGTGGGCAAGTGGTACAAGAAGGTGGGCGAAGCGGTGAAGGTGGACGAGCCGGTGGTGGTGCTGGAGACCGACAAGGTCACCATCGACGTCGCCGCCCCGGCCTCGGGCACGCTCGCGAACATCGCCCACGCCGAGGGAGAGCACGTGAAAATCGGCGACGTGCTGGGCGCCATCTCCAGCGGGCCGGGCGTCGAAGCGGCCCGCGCCCCGGCCCCCACCCCGCCTCCCGCCCTCCCCTCCCCGGCCCGTGTCCCGGCCGTCCCCCAAGTGCCTGTCGAGGCCGCGCCAAGCGGCGGCAACGGACGACAGCCGCCCCTCTCCCCGGTGGCCCGGAAGATGGCCGAGGACGCGGGGCTCGACCCGGGCTCGCTTCGCGGAAGCGGGGCCTCAGGCCGGGTGACGAAGGACGACGTCCTCACCGTCCTCGAGGGCGGCAAGTCCGCGCCGGTGGCGCCTTCTGTGCGTGCGCCGGCGCCGGCCAGCGTCCCCTCCACCCCGCGCACGACGTCCGGGCGCGAGGAGCGGGTGAAGATGACGCCGCTCCGGAAGCGCGTCGCCGAGCGACTCCTGGCCGCCCAGTCGAGCGCCGCCATCCTCACCACCTTCAACGAGGTGGACATGGGCGCGGTGATGGCGCTCCGGAAGACGTACGGGGAGCGCTTTCTGGCCAAGCACGGCACCAAGCTTGGCTTCATGGGCTTCTTCGTGCGCGCGGTGCTGGACGCCCTGAAGACGTTTCCGCTCGTGAACTCGGAGATTGACGGCGACGACATCGTCCTCAAGCACTACTACGACATCGGCGTGGCGGTGTCCGGGACGCGGGGGCTGGTGGTCCCCGTCCTCAGGGACGCCGACTCCCTGAGCATGGGCGACATCGAGAAGCGCATCGCCGAGCTCGGCAACCGGGCGCGGACGGACAAGCTCACCCTGGCCGAGCTCCAGGGCGGCACCTTCACCATCAGCAACGGAGGCATTTTTGGCTCCATGCTGAGCACCCCCATCCTCAACCCTCCCCAGACGGCCATCCTCGGGATGCACAACATCGTCGAGCGCCCGGTGGCCCGCGACGGGCAAGTCGTCATCCGGCCCGTCATGTACCTGGCCCTCTCCTATGACCACCGGCTCATCGACGGTCGGGAGGCGGTGCAATTCCTCGTCCGCATCAAGGAGTGCATCGAGGACCCGGAGCGGCTGCTGCTCGAGGTGTGAGGGGCCTTCACCCCTCGATTTCGAAAACCCACTGCTGCTTGCGCCTCGTCATCCCGGCGCTCTCGTAGAAGCGCGCCGCAGCTTCTCGCTCGAGCCGCGTCCGGACGCGAAGCGGCACCAGCCCCTTCTCCTTGGCCCAGCGGCGTGCCGCCAGAAGGAGGGCCCGGCCAAGGCCGAGGCCGCGCAGCGGCGCGTCCACCACGAGGCCTGACACCTCGGCCCAGGGCCGAGTCCCGAGGGCCGTCCGCGCGC
>Ga0302326_10001896_pt1 | contig 52087 bp, 37 predicted proteins | sample Palsa_T0_3_FD_202264 | JGI IMG/M metagenome (GOLD analysis project Ga0302326, IMG submission 202264) | Peat permafrost microbial communities from Stordalen Mire near Abisko, Sweden - Palsa_T0_3 | ecosystem: Environmental > Terrestrial > Soil > Palsa > Peat permafrost | place: Sweden: Abisko...
AAACTGCAGGCCACTGCCGATGACGCATGCGATTGCGAGAACGATCGCCAATCGAGGCTCGGTCACGTGTCCACCTTCCCAGAGCAGGGCCGTAATTTGGGCAACGTTCCAGATCACCGGTGCAGCGTAGGAAAGGAAGAACTTGCGGTGGCTGTTCAGGATGCCGAGGCACCATGCCGAAATAACCAGCAGCGCCGCTCCAGGAAAGAGGATCTGCACCAGGCGGATGGTGAGCTGGCGCTTCTCCCCATGAAATCCCGGCGCAATGGCGTCGATCAGCCAGGGAGTCGCAAACACTCCAACGAGTGTCAGCAGTGAAGTAATGAAGAAAAGGATGGCGAAGATCGATTCCGCCAGTCGCGTGGCTTCCTCGGGCCGCTCTTCCGCTCGCAGGCGGGCGTACACGGGGATAAACGAGGCGGATAGAACGCCTTCGCCGAAAAGATTTTGCAGGAAGTTGGGAATGCGGAAAGCAGAGCGGAACGCGTCCGCAGCGTCAGAGTTGCCGAAATAACGGGCAAACACCCGCTCCCGCACCAGCCCAATGACTCGGCTGAGCAGAATGCCCGAGCTAACGGCGAATGCGGAAGAACGCGAACCGGCTTTACTCAATCTCCTGCTGCTCCAGTTGAACCACCAGCTCTTCCCATTCCGCCGTCAGCGAGGCGTGCCGCTCGCGTAGGCTCTGCAGCGACTGCGTCAGGCGCTGTGTTTCCTGCGCGCTCTCATACACTCCGAGCGATTCTTCCCCCGCCGTGATCGAACTCTCCAACCGTGGAATCTCTTCTTCCACAAAGCTGCACCGCTCCTGCATCTGCCGCAGCTTGATGGGATTCAGGCGGCGCACCTTGGCGGCAGCAGCGTCAGGCGCTGCCTTTACCGGCTCCTGCGGCACTCCCACCACGCCATTTGAACCGCCGCCCCCCTGCGTCGCCTGCTTACGGTACAGATAATCTTCGTAGTTGCCGGGATAAACGTGGACATGCCCGCCCTCAACTTCAAAAATGCGGGTAGCCAGCCGGTCGATAAAGTAGCGGTCGTGCGAAACCATCACCACCGTTCCGTTAAAACGGGCGATGGCGTCGAGCAGAACCTCCTTGGCACGCAGGTCGAGATGATTGGTGGGCTCATCCAGCAGCAGAAAATTTGCCGGGCTCACCAGGATACGAGCCAGTGCGTAGCGGTTGCGCTCTCCTCCGGAGAGCACGCCCAGCGGTTTGAAGACGTCGTCCCCGGAGAAGAGAAAGCAGCCCAGCAGGCTGCGCAGGTCGGTGGTCGATACGCGGGGCGCCGTATTGCTGATGTCGTCCAGCATGCGTGCTTCGCCGTCCAGCACCTTGTACTGATCCTGGGCAAAGTACTCCGCGGTCACGTTGTGGCCCAGGCGCAAAGTGCCGCTCGAGGGCGGTTCCATCACCGACAGCATGCGGATCAGGGTCGATTTTCCTGCCCCATTGACGCCGACCAACGCGATGCGGTCCCCGCGTTCAATGGTGAAGCTCACATCTTCAAGCACCTGCTTAGGGCCGTAGTTTTTGGCTAACCCAGAAACCTCAACCACGGTGCGGCCCGAAGCCTGAGGTTGAGGGAAAGTGAAGTGGATCGCCTGCTCCTCAACCGGGATCTCGATGCGCTCGATCTTTTCCAGCTCCTTGATGCGGCTCTGTACCTGCTTGGCCTTGGTGGCCTGGTAACGAAAGCGGCTGATGAAGGCTTCCAGATGCTCAATATGCTCGCGCTGGTTTTTGTACGCGGCCGCCAGTTGCGCCCGGCGTTCTTCTTTCTGGGTCAGATACTTCTCGTAGTTGCCGTGGTAAACGTGCAGCGCCTTGTTCCATATCTCGATGGTCTTGTCCACGGTGACGTCGAGAAAGTAGCGATCGTGGGAGATGAGAATGTAGCCGTTGGGATAATTGCGCAGGTACCCCTCCAGCCAGTTGCGGGTTTCGAGGTCAAGGTGGTTGGTGGGCTCGTCCAGCAGCAGCAGGCTGGGTTGTTGCAGCAGCAGTTTGGCCAGTGCGATGCGCATTTGCCATCCGCCTGAGAACTCATCTGTCTGCCGCGACCAGTCGTGCTTGCTGAAGCCCAGGCCGCCCAGCACCGTGCCCACCTGGGCGTCGAGAGCATAGCCATCATGAGCGCGAAAATGGGAGTCAAGATAAGAGAAGCGATCGGCGGCTGCGGCATATTCCGGGGTTGCCGGGTCAAACTCAGCCAGATGGGTGGAGAGGGTTTCGAGCTCCAGCTCCATGCCTTGCAACTCCGCGAACACCGAGAGGCACTCGGCGAATACAGTTCGGCCGCTAAGGACAAGACCTTCCTGCGGCAAATAGCCGATCGTCATGCCGCGCGTGCGCTGCAGAGCACCGTAGTCGAGCGATTCTGAACCGGCTAAGACCTTGAGCAGCGTCGACTTACCGGTGCCGTTCGCGCCCACCAGGGCGGTGCGCTCATTGGGCGTAATAAGCCAATCGGCATTCTCGAACAAGACGCGGGGACCGAACCGTTTTCCGGCAGCAGAAAGTTGAAGCATAAGAAAAGCAGCGCCGAGGCGCTGCTCTCATTGTCGCAGATTAGCTGTGCAACAGCGCTGTAGCAGAACTGTCCGGGTGCCCCGGGTTCGCACCAGCGTCGCCCAGATTTCCTACTACGCAGCGTCAACGACAACCGCGTGTGCGGCTTTCTCTTAAGGAAAGCCGCATGAAGCTGCTCAACGCCACGAACCACGACAGGAAACTGGGATACGTGGGATAAATTCGTTTGGTTTCCGTTGCTTTCTGCTCATGGCCGCACTCGTCCTGAACGCAATGGAAGGGCTTCTCCCATCCTTTTCGTCCCACGTACGCTGGGGCGAACGTGGGGCACCCGGACAGTCCTGTTGCACCCGGGTCGATTCGCTATATCCTAGGCGCGGCTTCCTTGATCGCCGGCGCCGCCTTCTTCTTTGCCTTAGCGGCCTTGGGGGCAGCCTTCACCGGCTTCTTGCGCACGCTCGGTGGAGCGAAGCGCGAATGCAGAAACGTCTTATAGTCCAGCTCTGTCTGGTCGGCATAGTCGATGGCAAAATCTGCGATCGCCTCCACAAACCTGTCCGAGGTGCCAATATAACCATCCAGTGCAACCGCATCCCCTGATCGCGCGTGGCCCCGCGCCAGCAACTCCCCGCAAATCTCTGCGTATTGCTTCAGTCCGTCACCCTTCAGATCCTGCATATCAATTGACGCCTTGTGGTCATTGAGCTGGCGAACCAGATATTGGCGATTGTTGATCGTGGTCCAGCCCAACAGCAGATCGGAGAGGAACTGCATCGCGCGTTGTCCTTGTACCACCCGCCGGCCCTGGTGTTGCGGTGCGCCCATCTCGCCCAGATAAGGAGCATACGCCGAGCCAGGCTCCTCCTTAATCTGCAGGAAAAGCGGATCGTCGCTGCCGTTACCCTCCAGGAAAACGATGTAGTCGCGCAGGCCCACGCTCCCAGTGCCCACCACCCGGAATGCAACATCCAGCGGCCGGTACAGATCGAAGAAGTGTTGCCGCTCAGGCAACAGACTGGCACGGTACTGGCTAAGCGAATCGAGGATCATTTGTGACTTGGCGCCCGATAAGCGGAATTGCAAAGGCTTCTGCTCGACGAAGATCCGGTGAGGCGATCCCTTCGGTTGTTCGAGCAAACGCGATGCGTTGTACTGCGGCGTCGCCTGCTCGGCCTTACGCAGAATCTGCGAAACCGGGGCAATCCGCTGCAGCCGATGCACCTGAAAGTGGGCGACGTCCATGACCGTCATGCGGGCGAACGCGTGCATCGCTCGACGGTAGCCCTCAAGAAAAATCGCAGCTGCGTCACCACAGATTGAGTTCTTACTCCCCGCCTCCCGGCCGGCCAGGATGAGACTGGTCGCCAGACGCTTCACGTCCCACTCAAACGGCCCGCGGATGGTTTCGTCGAAGTCATTGATGTCGAACACCAGCCGCCCATCGGGCGCGGCGAAGGCGCCCAGGTTGCGAACATGGGCATCTCCGCACAGCTGGCAAAAGATGCCGGTATGGGGCAGCACCGCAAGATCGGCAGCCATGACCGCGGCTGCGCCCCGAAAAAAACCAAAAGGGGATGCCGCCATCCTTTGCCACCGGAGCGCCAGCAGTGCCGGCACCCGGCCAACCGCTGAGACGGCCAGGGCGTCGATGGGATCAGTCTGCCGGTCGGCGGAACTCCATCGCTTCTGCTCCTGACGGCGCACCTGCTTGCGCCGCGATTGCCCAAAAGCACGACGTTCCGTCGGAGCAAGCACGTGCTTAATGGCCATTCAGCAGGTGCTCCATCTCAACATACGCGGCATTGGTCCAGCCAAAGCCGATCACGTTCTGATACCCGGCGATCAATTGCACGTTCGACGATTCGGTCTCCACGTTGTACTTCTCATGGATGGTTCCTTCCTTTTCGAAGCTTTTGCGGATGGTGTTGGTGAATTGTTCTGAAATCTTGCGTGCGTCATCCATAAAGCCGTTCTTCTTGAGGCCGTCGACCGCAAGCCAATTCAAAGGAGCCCATCCAAAGGGTAAATCCCACTGCAGGCCGCTCGCGTAGGTGCTGCAAGTCAGGCCGCCGGGCTTATCCAAGAGCCCCAGGTGGCTGTCTACGGCTGTTGCCTGTTCCTTGGTTGCCATACCCGCCCACAGAGGGTAAAAGATGGTGGCGTACACGTAGCTGGACTGTTCCTCCGTGGTGTAGTCGTAATCGAAAAACATCCCTTTGTCGGCGTTCCAAAGATATTTGTTGATGGCTTGTCCGCGCGTTTCCGCCTCTTGCTTCCATCGGGCAGTTTGCGCCGTCTGATGCAACATGGTGGCAAAGTCAGCCAGGTCCAGCTCGTATTTGTAAAGCAGGCTGTTCAGGCAGACAGCAGCGTAGTGATGCGTCGACCCACTGAACGGTCCGAAGCGAAAAGAAATATCGAAACCAGACTCGCGCACCGCGCGGTCGCCTTTGTAGAAGTCGCGGGAAAGTCGATAGCCACCCGACCACGCCAACTTGCACACCACGGAATGGGTCATGTCGCAACTGGTCTTCGCGAGGTCCGCCCATTCCGCTGGGGACGGGTTTTCGGGCGCGGGGATCAGGTAGTTGGTGTGGACCTCAGGATGAGCAACCAGCCATTGGATGACCTCGATGTAGTAGTCGCTATGGTCAGCGATATCGGGCACCGGGCCCTCACCGATATCGAAAAATCGGGCCAGGCCGGTTTCCCCCGCGCGGTGGATGTCGCTCAGCCAGAAATCGTGATCGCGGCGGGCATAAGGGTAAGCGCGAGCAATCCATTGCCTCTGCCGGGCCTTATTGGCCGGCGACGGATCACGGGCAATCGCCGCATCGTAGACGGCGCGAATCATGGAGCTCAGGAAGGGCGGCTGCGAGCGGGTGAGAAAGTAGGTCCGGTTGGCGTTCAGCACTGCCCCGTAGTTCTCAATTTCGTAAAAGAAATTCTCCACCATGCCTTTCGCCAGCTCCACCCGGCCGTCTTGCAACAGCCCGAGGATGATGAAGTAGCTGTCCCAGCCAAACATCTCGTTGAAACGGCCCCCAGGCACCACGTAGCGGTTGGGCAGATAGAGCAGTCCGGGGCGGGAAATTTCCGACTCCTTGACGTCCCCCAAATGCTCGATGCGGTGGGGCAAGTGGGCAATCTCCACCTTGCAGTGCGCACGCAGCCGCTGCAGTTGCGGAGGAGTCGGCGCGCCATAGGGCAGGTACAGCAGCGGCGGAGTGGTGACCTTGGGGTCGACCAGGGACTGGCACTCAGACATCGATCGAGAGAGGCTGTCCCATCCGTGGTGAATATAAGCATCGATGGTTGGAGCCGGTGCTGGCTGGGCTTGAGCCCAAATCCACTGGCCGGCAAACTGGAGCAGCAAGAGGGTAAAGAGTCGAACCATCCTCATGAGCTTTCCTCCACCGTGGAATGGTACATGGCCCGAGCCGGACGTGTAGCATCGGGCTTAGAAGAAAGGCGACGGGGTGGTGCGGCGAGGGCATAGGGCGTGGGTTTGGGTGGGGATTTGCGCCCTGGTGGTGGTCCTGATTGCGGGAGCTGCGCTCGAAATCCTTATTTCCCGTGCCGCGCCGATCCTGAAAGCACGCCTGCTCCAAGGCCTCTCCGAACGCTTCCACAGCCGGGTCGGGTTGGGCGACTTTGATGTTTCTCTCCTCCGCGGCTTTGAGGTCTCGGGCAAAGACCTGTCTCTCTATCCCTACAACGTTGCCTCCCCCACCCCAACCTTCTCGGTCCGGCATTTCGCCTTCCGCACCGGCTATTCGAGCCTTCTGCGGTCCCCTCTTCATATCGGCCACGTCGAGGTGGAGGGGCTGCACATCAACCTGCCGCCCAGAAGCCAGCGAAAAGAGCTGATTGGGCCGAAAGAGCCTTCGCAGGCCAACATCACCCTCTCTGTGGATGAGATGGACTGCGCCAATACCGTCCTCACGTTGGGCACGGATAAGCCAGGCAAGGTGCCGCTGCGGTTTGTCATCCAGAGCCTTGCTCTGCGCTCCATAGGTGTGGGCAAACCAATGAACTTCACCGCCATTCTCACCAATCCCAAACCACTGGGCCAGATCGAGACCCGTGGCGTTTGGGGTCCGTGGGATGCCAACCGCCCTGGAGCAACCGCGGTCGGCGGCACGTATGGCTTCCATAATGCTGACCTGGGCACGATCAAGGGCATTGGCGGCATCCTCTCCTCACAGGGCGCATACCAGGGAACGCTGGACAGGATCGTGGTCGATGGCAAGACCGACACCCCGGACTTCCAGGTGAAAATCAGCGGCCACAAAGTGCCGTTGCATACCGAGTTCCACGCCATTGTGGATGGCACCGACGGCGACACCTACCTGCAGCCGGTCAAAGCACAATTTCTGCATTCGTCCCTGATCGCTCGAGGATATGTGGTGCGGGCGAAGGGAGAACCAGGACGCCACGTCTACCTCGACATCGATATGGAGCAGGCTCGGATAGAAGACCTGCTGCGTATGGGCGTGCGCACTGATCCGCCGGTAATGGAGGGCAACGTCAAGCTCCATACCAAACTGGATCTGCCTCCGGGTGCACAGGATGTGGCTCACAAGCTGCGCCTGCAAGGCAATTTTGCCATCGTCAATGGGCGTTTCAGCAGCGATAAGATCCAGCATCGGATTGACGAGCTTAGTCTAAGAAGTCAGGGGCAGGTAGAGCTAGCCACGGAGCAGGAACGAGATGGGAAGTTTGAAGTCGTGCATTCGCAGTTGCGGGGCGACTTCAACCTGGCGGATGCGAGCTTGAACTTGTCGAATTTGCACTACGACGTTCCTGGAGCCAGCATCAAGGTTGCCGGCATTTACACCCTTGACGGTGCTAAATTCAATTTCGCTGGAACTGCCGATATGCAAGCCACTGTGTCGCGGATGGTAGGTGGATGGAAAGGCGTGCTGCTGATGCCCTTCGACAAAGCCTTCCAGAAGAACGGAGCCGGCACCGAGGTCCCCTTCAAAATCGACGGCACCCGTTCAGACCCTCACTTCGGTCTGGACTTCGATCGTATGAAGAAATAAAGCCGGAGGGGGATGAAGTGTCCTGGTAATCCACTATCCGCTCACACTAACTCTGAAGAAGTGTCCTGGTAATCCACTCTTCCACTCAGACCAATTCTGAACGAATGTCCAGCTAATCCACTCTTCCACTCAACCAACTCTGAAGAAATGTCCTTGGTAATCCACTCTTCCACTCAACCAACTCTGAAGAAATGTCCTTGGTAATCGGCTCTTTCACTCAACCAACTCTGAAGAAATGTCCTTGGTAATCCACTCTTCCACTCAACCAACTCTGAAGAAATGTCCCTGGTAATCCACTCTTCCATTCAATCAACTCTGAACGGGTGCCCCACGTTCGCACCAGCGTACGTGGGACGAAAAAGATGGGCGAAGCCCTCCTCAGCTTTTAGTTCCTTTGAAACGAAACCTGATCATTGGTTCTCGCGCAACGAAAAGACAGACCCTTACCGGCCGTGGCTGGCGAGCACTTCATCGTAGGTGCTATAAACGCCCTCAAACACCGCATCCCAAGATGCAGATTGCGCATAAAGCCGCGCTGCCCTGCTCATCTGCGCATGAAGTGCCGGATCGTGAATGAGCTTCGCAACCGCAGCCGAAAAGCCATCATCGGTCGCAATGCATCCCGTCTCGCCATCCTTCACAATGTAGCGTGGGCCGCCATCGGGAGTAACAATCGCCGGAACACCCGACGCCAGCGCCTCCAGAACAACATTGCCAAAGGTGTCGGTGTGCGAGGGAAATACAAAAAGATCCATATTGGCATAAGCGCGCGCAAGATCCTTTCCGCGCAGCACGCCGGTGAACTCTGCGTTAGGCAAGTGTTGCCGCAGCCAACCCTCTTCCCTGCCATGCCCGATGATGAGGAAGCGAAAATTCGTGATGCCCCGCTCGATCAATTCCGTCCGAACCCGCGCTAACAAAGCGACATTCTTCTCAATCGAAAGCCGGCCACAAAACCCGAGCACGAATGCCTCTCCAGTCCCATTGCGATCGCGATACTCAGGCGAGAAGGAAAGCGTTTCGACGCCGCGAGGCATCAGCGCGCAGTGGCGGCCGGTGAATCTTTCGAGCAATCGGCATAAATCCACATTGGGTGCGAAGAGAACTTCCGCCAGCCGGTAAAAACGTGCACAAGCCATCAACGCGGCATCCTCGATTTTCTTTTCCGCCGCCGGCCGTTGGCTGGCGGGAAGCACATGCATCAACCACGCTGAACGCTGCGCCGCATATTCATGCAGGTTGGTGTGCCAGGAGGCAACCAGCGGAACCTTGAGACTCTTTGCCAGCCACGCTCCCAGAATGCCCGGTTCGCTAGGCCCGGTAATGTGCACAATGTCGGGACGGAAAGCACGCAGATGGTCTTCGAGGAACTTCTTGTGACGCATAAACGCTGCATCAAACGTAAGATCTTTTTCCAGGCGAAACGAAATCGCGCTGCCGCGCGGGATATCGAGCGTCGTCAACTCGCCCTGCTGCTGCTCGCGGATCGCGCTGTCTCTTTTGCCCGGATGAAGACAGAAAAAAGGCAAACCCCTGCGTTGCGCAAAGGCTTCAAAGTGCCGGCTGGTATGGGCCACCCCGTTGATCTCGTAAAACGTGTCAGGGAGGTAAGCCACCCTGGGGGGTGCCGAGCGCATAGGCAAAGTGTATCCGCGCTGGTCCGACGCAAGAAGTGTCAACTGCCTTAGAACGCTTCCTGCTCGCCCAGTGCGAATTGCAGTTCATGCGATTCGTTCCAGGCAAAGCGCAAACCGTGGCTAACAGGATGGCTGCCCAGCATCCTGACGAAACTGATGATCATGCGCATGTAGGCCGGAGCCTGGCCGTCAGGCCACAGCTCACTGATCGGGCGATCCACTCCGTTAGGGTCCGGGTGATAGACCCGCTCATCCCAACGACGCGAACCCTCAGGAAAGTCAGGGTAGTCTCGAATCGCGTCCAGGGTGGACTTCATGATGCGATGCTTCCAGGGCTCTGCGTATTGCGGCATAAAGAGTACATGGCTGCGATTCTCCCGCCGGATCTCATCCACGAACTCATTAAAGCTGGTCGCTTCCGTCAGGTTGACGTTGGCATTCGGTTCCAGGCCGTGCCGGTCACCGCCGGAGATCAGCAACTTGTTCCACCGAGCCGCAAGCCGCTTCACCTGGCGATTCTCCTCCCAGTTGCGCAGTCCATTCAATTCCACGGCGTGAATCGAACGGCTGTTCTGGGTCAGGAACTCTTCCACCCTCTGTTGGTGCAGGTCCCGGCCAATCTTGTACAGGTCCCATAGCGGGTGATTGAAGACGATCAGGACGTTGGGAAGCTCATGCAACGCCGAGAGCATCTCCGTCAATCGCGAATCGCTGGGATTCGCGGTGAAGGTTGCAAACTGCCGCATCCACTCCGCACCCGTCGCGCTGGGCAGGTTGTGGATGCCGAGATGGAAGGCCTGATCCCTGCCGAAGGGCGTCGTCCACTCCACAGAAACAGGGATGTGGCGGGCGCTGGCAACGGTCCGCAGCAGCATCGGCGCCTGGATATCATCGTGATCGGTGATCGACACCAGCGGCTGCACCTGCAGCGATTCCGCGATCTGTCGGCTCTCCAGATCGAATGCCAGCCGGGGTGTTAGCGGCGGTGTCCAATAGCTCTTGGCGTAGTTGACCTGCAGACGATGGTTTCGCCGGCAGCGCGCTTCTTCCCGAGCCATGATGCCTGAGAAGCAGCGGTACTCGTTGGCTAGTTTTACGATGAAGTCGAGCGTTTCCTTGGACCGGTTTGTATGGCTGTGAAGCGAGACCCCGGAAGCGAACCCTTGGGCGGCGCGCTGGTTATTCCAGAGATACGAGATACGGGAACCTGTCATCTCTTCCTCCTAACCTGGAGCAACCCACCTTGGCCCTTGCTGCCACACAGCACCTGTGTGGTCGCTCTCGTATGCCCAGTATCTAGTGCAAACCATGAACAACGAGTTACTGGCACGCGAATCTATGTCTAAATTCGCTCCGAACCAGCCTGAGTAACACCTCTTAGCGGGACCTGCTGCTTCTCCCGCAGCCTCTTTAGAAGCCCCTGAGGGCGGTGAAGCAATGGATCTGTAACCCGGCTGCTGCAGCTATCGCGTGCCGGTAATATCCGGGTTAAGCAGGGGTTCCTCTTCCACGTTCGGTGGCGCCTGGCGGCGCGCTTCCGGTTCCAGGTGATACCGGGTCAGGTCGTTTTTGAGAATTTCGAAGGCCTCTTGCGGGGTATCGGCCATCTGAAAAAGCGCCCGGTCCTGAGCGGAAATTGCCCCTTTGTCCACCAACACATCAAGGTTCAGGATGCTGTTCCAGTACGCCGAGCCGTAGACCACGATGCTGATCTTCTTCGCCAGCTTCTCGGTTTGCACCAGCGTGAGCAATTCGAACATCTCGTCCAGCGTGCCAAATCCGCCCGGGAAAACAACCAGCGCCTTGGCCAGATAGGCAAACCAATACTTGCGCATGAAGAAATAGTGGAACTCAAAGTTCAGAGAAGGGGTGATGTAGGGGTTGGGAGCCTGTTCGAAAGGCAAGCGGATGTTGAGCCCGATGGTCTTACCGCCGGCCTCGTAAGCGCCCCGGTTGGCCGCTTCCATGATCCCGGGACCGCCGCCGGAAGTGACCACGAACCGGTGCCGCCGCCCCTTCAGCGTTTGCGACCACTTGGTCACCATGGAGGCGAGCTGGCGGGCGTCTTCGTAGTAGCGGGCCATTTCCACCCCCGCCTCGGCGCGGCGGCGCTGCAGATCGGTTGCTGTCCCTTGAGCGATCTCTTCATCGGTGGCCGGTTGCTCTTCGTCCGGCGCTGGAGTGGCGGAGCCGGGCTTGTCCAGCAGTTCGAGTTCCTGGCTGGCGTCCTCGTGATTGCGGAACCGCGCCGAACCAAAAAACACGATCGTGTCCTGAATGCGCTCCCGCCGGAACCGCGCCAGCGGTTCTGAATATTCAGAGATGATGCGCACCAGACGGCCGTCCGGGCTGTTGATGAACGCAGGGTTCTGGTAGGAGAGTGGAGCGCGGTGCAGGTGGGGCGGGTTTCCGGGTTTCTGCGGCATGCTTTCAGGAAGTGGATCTGCGGAAGTGCACGGCCTCGACAATCGCGATCCAAAGATTCAGCAGCCCGAGACCGGAGACCATCCCGCGTACAGCGCCGTACATCAGAAACGTGGCCAGTCGCGGGAAGTGGTTAAGGAGTTGATTATCCGCCCACAGCGGCGCGTACCAGGGAAGTACGAGCACAATCACCCCGATGTAGATGCGAATGATGACATAGAGATACAGCTCCACTCGTCGAAGCCACAACGGCAGCCGGGAAGGCCGTTGTGGCGCGGATGGCCGATCTTGCACGGTCGAACCGCTGGGAGGAGTGGACGAAAACAGGTTCGACTGTTGCGGCATTTTCCTGGTCTATCGCAACAGTAACACAGCAACCAGCCCACCCCTGGGCTCCGGCTAGGACCCATTGGCGAGGAGAACCCAGGTCTCAAAAGCGAGACCTGGGCCACCCCCCCCAATATTGCGTTCTTGAGCGCGAGAAAAAGCGGTTAAGCAGTGCGCATCTGGACCGAGTTGCCCGCTTCTGCGGCAGCTGCGGCCAAAATCCGGTGATGGATGGTAAACAGAGCAAGCTCCAGCCGATCGGAAACCCCCGTCTTGTCATAAACACTGCGCAGATAGTTCTTGATCACCTGCTCCGTAGTGCCCAGACGAAGAGCAATTTCCTTGTTCTTGCAGCCCTGCACAATCAGGGCGACGATCTTCATTTCTTTCGGGGTAAGGCGGTCGCGAACCCGCGCCCCGACGGAATCTTCTTCCTCCGACCCAATCGCCTCAGCCGGCCGCTGGATGGAAGAAAAGCCCTTGATGACCCGGTGCACGCACTCCACCAGTGCCTGGCCAGTAGTATTGCGGTAAACCACGCCCCGGATGTCGTGGGCGGTAAAAATCTGGGCCGGCTCGCCATTCTCTGCGATCACCACCGCCCGGCTGCCGGCGGCTTTCACATGTGACATCAGGTCCTGATATTCGGGCCGCAACGCAGAGGCAAATAGCACAATAGACGAGCGATACGCATCGACGGAGAGCAGCAGACGTTCCAGGTCCGCACACTGTGCGGCAACGCGGAAGTCTTCTTCGCTCGCCAGGACCTTGGCAATGCCGGCGCGAAAGATTGCTTGGTTGTCAGCCAGGATAATTTTATTCATCGTGCTGCCTTGTGCCTCGTGTCGCTTCGATTCGCAATCTTTACCGGCCGCGTAATCACGCTATCGACCACCGGCCTCGACTCGATCTAAACTGTTTTGTTTTGCGACACCTCTGGTACGTTTCTCTCCGCTTTTTTTGCCGAGAGCGATGAGGTGTTGGTGAACTCAAGCCTAGCGGCTTGAGCAGGAAATGAAACCCCACGAAAGTGGCAGGATGGCGCTCTCAAGTTGCTGTCGCGACTGGATTTGGGTGTAGCGAAAGTGGTGCGAACGCGACGAAGGTAATCCCCAGGCAATACACTAAAGAAGCATGGGCAAGCCAGTTATCCTCGCAGTAGACGACGATGTCAGTGTGCTCGAGATGGTGGTTCAGGATTTACGCCGCCAATATGGTGCGAACTACCGCATCCAGCGAGCGGCTTCCGGCCAGGCGGCACTCGACACTTGCGACCAACTCAAGAAGCGCGGCGACACCGTCGCCCTTTTTGTCTCCGACCAGCGCATGCCGGGAATGTCCGGGGTGGAATTCCTGGGCAAGGCGATGGAAATTTATCCCGACGCAAAGCGTGCCTTATTGACCGCATATGCCGACACCGAGGCCGCCATCCAGGCCATCAACACGGCCAAGATCAACTACTACCTGACCAAGCCATGGGATCCGCCGGAAGAACGCCTCTACCCCGTCCTCAACGATCTGCTGGAGACCTGGAAGGAGAATTACAAGCCTCCCTTCGAAGGCATACGCGTGGTGGGGCCCCGCTACACCCTGCGCGACCACCAGGTACGGGAGTTCCTTTCCCGCAATCGAGTCCCCTACGTCTGGCTTGACCCGGAGCAAAGCGCGGAGGGCGTGGATTTGCTGACCCGTTTCAAGTTGGATGACCGTAAGCTACCGGTGGTCCTTTTTGGGGATGGCTCCTTCCTGGTGCAACCCGGCCAAATGGAACTGGCCGGCAAGATTGGCTTGCGCACTCAGGCCGCTAAAGAATTCTATGACCTGGTGATCGTCGGAGCTGGCTTGGCTGGCTTGGCAGCGGCGGTCTATGGCGCGTCGGAGGGGCTGCGCACCTTGGTGATCGAAGACGAAGCCCCGGGAGGACAGGCGGGTTCGAGTTCCAGGATCGAGAATTACCTCGGCTTTCCCGAAGGCCTGAGTGGCCAGCAGCTGGCCGAGCGTGCCCTCATCCAGGCCACCCGTTTTGGGGCGGAAATGCTCACCCAGAAGGCGACCGGGATCCGCACCGAGAACAACTACAACATCGTGCAATTGTCCGATGGCCGGGAAGTTTCCTGTCACGCATGCCTGATCGCCGTGGGTGTCTATTACCGGCGTTTGAACACCCCAGGGGTCGAGCGGCTCACCGGGGCCGGGGTCTATTATGGGGCCGCCATGACCGAAGCCAGGGCCTGCGTCGACGAACATGTCTTCATCGTCGGCGGAGCCAACTCAGCCGGCCAGGCGGCCATGTATTTCTCCAAGTACGCCAAACAGGTAACCATGCTGGTCAGAGGGGAGTCCCTCAAAAACAGCATGTCGAAATACTTAATCGATCAGATTGCCGCCACATCGAATATAGAGGTCAAGGCTTGTTGCCAGGTAGTGGAGGCCTTGGGGGAAACCCGCTTGTCTTGCTTGAAATTGTGCGGGCCTGAGGGCGGAGAGGAGACAGTACCGGCGAGTGGCCTGTTTATTTTCATCGGCGCGGCGCCGAATACGGATTGGCTGCCGGACACGATTATGCGGGACACAAACGGATTTCTGCTCTCTGGCCCCGACCTGAAAGTGGACGGGAAAGTGGTGAAAAGCTGGAACCAGAAACGAGACCCGTATCTCCTGGAGACCAGCGTTCCCGGTATATTTGTCGCCGGAGATGTGCGCCACGGTTCGATTAAGCGGGTGGCCTCCGCGGTTGGGGAAGGGTCGATTTCGGTCCAATTTATCCATCAGTACCTGGCGCAGTTCTAAAATCTATGACGGATGTTCAGCAAAGTTCGAAAGTAGAGCAAGTGGAAGCGGCTAGCCTTGCCGCTCAACTACAGCAGGTGCCCGTATTTGCCGGCGTACCAATCGAAGATCTCGGCCGCTTGGGCACGGTCGAATTGATTCATGCCGAAGCTGGCGCCGATTTTTACGACATATGCCATGCCCGCCGTGGCTTTTGGATTGTGCTCGAGGGCGAGCTTCGCCTGCAAAAGATCATGAAGGACGGGGAGCTTATGCTCATTGGCACTCTGAGCGCAGGCGAGACTTCTGGAGAGGTTCCTTTGCTGGCAGGGAAAGACACGGAAGTAGTGGTTACCGTGCTCAAAGCTTGCTCGGTGGTGTACCTGAGGGAAGAGCTTTTCTGGAAGCTCATGTTTACTTGCCCTGACGTGCGTTCCGGTGTATTGGGGAACATGGCGCGCCGGCTGCAGCAGTTCCAGTCCCAGGAATTGCACCGGGAAAAGCTGATTTCGCTGGGTACCATGGCCGCCGGCCTGATGCACGAGCTGAACAATCCCGGAGCAGCGGCACGGCGCGCTGCCTCCCAAATGCGAGAGAACCTGAGCCGTCTGCAACAGATAAGCCTGCGCCTGTGTTCCGATGGCGTAATGACCCAGGGGCAGAGCGACTGCCTAAGGATTCTGCAGGAGCAGGCGCTGAAACCGATCAAGCCAAATGCGATGAGTTCTCTTGATCAGGCCGACGCGGAAGACGAATTGGCGTCCTGGCTGGAAACCCACGGCATCGAAAATTCCTGGAAGCTGGCGGCCACGCTGTGCGCCATCGGTTTTGACGCCCAGACCTTGGAGTGCGCGCAGCATGAGTTTCCCGGCAACACCCTATCCGATCCATTGAATTGGATGGAGGCGCTGATCTCCAGTGTGCAGTTGGTTGGGACCATTGAAGAAAGCGTTTCCAGGGTGACCGACCTGGTCTCCGCGGTAAAGAAATACGCTTACGAAGACAAGCCGCAGCGTCATCAGCTCGACGTGCACGACAGCATTCAAAGCACTCTCGTCATCCTGGGGCACAAGTTCCGGCAAAAGGAGCTGACGGTGCAAAAGCTCTTCGCCTCTTCCGTGCCGCCGCTCTCTACTTGTGGCGTGGGCTTGAGCCAGGTATGGACGAATCTGCTGGACAACGCCATTGACGCGTCTCCGCAAAAGGGCACCATCTCCGTGCGGACATGGGTGGAAGGCGAAAACGTCTGCATTACCATTGCGGATGAGGGTGGCGGGATACCGGAGGAAAACAGAAAGCTGATTTTTGAGCCCTTCTTTACCACTAAGCCCACCGGTCAGGGCACCGGTCTCGGCCTGGACATCGTCCGTCACATCGTACTGGACAAATTCGGCGGGCAAATCGACCTCGACTCCGTGCCCGGCAAAACCGAATTTACTGTCAAGCTTCCCGTCGTTTCCTAAACCCCACTCGCAGAAAAAAGATGCCGGCAACCTTCCCGGCAGAGCTGCGTTTTATCTGCATAGTAGTGGGAGGGAAGACCATGAGCACGACTTGGCGCACTGCAGTTGCGTTTCTGATCTTGAGCGGAGGAGCCGCGATCGCCTCGGCGCAATATGGGTCAGGCTACAACACTTCTTACCAAACCGATCCCGCTGGTTATGCATCTCATTGGGGCTATCAGGACGGCTTTAACGACGGCAGCCACGACCGCGCAATCGGTCATAGCTTTCGCCCCACCCACGACGGGGCTTACAAACATGCTCCGGAGTACGGCCACCCGGAGATCAGGCGGGACGAGTACAAAAATATCTACCGTGAAGCCTACGTCCGCGGATACGAGCGAGGGTACGGACGTTAGTCTTCTTCGGAGGCGTTCTCGCTCTTCAATCGACCGCTATTGGTCCACAACATCATCGCGATGAACGCGATGAGTGCTCCGCCGATGATCACTGTGACTTCAAGCATAGTAGAGCCATTCTAAATGCTTTTGCTTTTTCGCTGCTCGAACAGCTTGGCGTCGATCAGGAAGCGGAACCAGAAGGTCTGCAGGGTCCAAAAGATGAAGCCTGGGCATCCGTCAAGGAAGCCCAGGCGAAGGAAGTAGCGGTAGAGGAAGAGGGCAAAGGGACGAACGAACAGCGGTGCGTCGTTGTAGAGGCCGCGCAGGTAGCGCTTGCGCTGGAGCGGATTTCCCCATAGCCGCGGCCGGATGCGCGCCCCATCCGCAGCGGCTGTCTGTTCCAGCACTTCGGCATCGGACCAGCGGTTATGGCGGGCGGTCCATTCCGAAAGTGACATGCGGATTTCGTCGATCATGTAGCCCTGAAGCTGACCCTCGGTACCCTGGGTGAGATAAAAGTGCTGGTCGTAATTTCGTTCCTCACAGCGGCCGGCTCCATTGCGGAACAACCGCAGATGCCAGGTAGGCGACATGCCTCCATGGCGCAGAATCCGGCCTAGAAACTGCACCAGCCGGGCGATGAGAAACCCGGACTGGCCGGGATTCTCCGGCAAAGAACGAATGGACGCGATCAGTTCAGGAGTAAGCCGCTCGTCGGCGTCCAGGTGCAGTTGCCACGGATAGCGGAGCGTCAGGTTGTCGATTGCCCAGTTTCTCTGCGCGCCATAGTTTTCAAAAGCGTGCTGGACGACTTGCGCACCATGTTGCCGGCTGAGCGCCACGGTGTCATCTGTGCTGAACGAGTCCACGACATGGACATCGTCAGAAATTTCCCGCGCCTGCGCCAGCGTCGCTCCTAGTGTGTCGACAGAGTTAAATGCAAGAACAATCACTGAGGGCTTCACGGGACATCCTGCACACAACGGAAGCCCACAGTCGCGGCGCGGTCCAAAGCCGGCGCCATCAGCAAATATTTCCCATGCTCCGAGAGCCGGTAAGCTTGCGGAAAGTACCAACGCGATCCCTGCGGCTGGTAGCGGCTGCCTCCTCGCAAAATCGCTGCACAGGTATGCGCGTCGCAATACTCATCCGTCCATTGCCAAACGTTCGCCACCAGATCCATCACCCCGAAGAGGCTGGCTCCGGCAGGATGGGCATCCGAATCATCCGGAGGCGTCATCTGTCGTCCCTTTTCTGCTACCGGCACCGCGGCGGGATTCCACCAATCACCCCAGGGATAGGCATGGTTGTCCTGACCCTGCGCGGCGTATTGCCATTCCCATTCATGGGGCAGGCGCTTGCCCGCCCATTTGGCGTAAGCGCGCGCATCTTCTAACGAGACCCAGGTGACCGGTTTTTTACCCCAGCCCGCCGGAAAGGTGCCATCCTTCCAGTCGCGAAGAAAATTATGATCATCCGCCGGGTGATAAGAAGTCGCCGAGAGAAATTCCCTAAACTCCGCATTGCTTACTGGATAGCGATCGATGCGGAACTGTGGGATGTGCATCTTCTGCGCGTGATAACGGCGCGCAGAAGACTCCCAGGAATACTGAACGTCGACACCTTCATCGTTCATGCCTTCAATCTCAATGCCCACCACGCGAAAGACAAAGTCCGCTGCAGGAATCAGAAGCATGCTCGCAGGCATCGGACCGGCATTCACTGCCGGAGCAATGGTAGTCATTGTTTGAGGCAAAGTCTCCCAAGCCGAAGCGTAATCGGCGAGCGGCTTCGTTCTTACCTGCAGCGGTTTAGATAACGGAACGTCCGTTTCCAGCACCGCACCAAAGCCATTGGCTTCCAGAGCAAAAGAAAGCTCGACCGCGGACCCCATTGGCTCTGCAGTCAGCTCCACCCCATGCCACAGGTCATAAAAGTGCGCACCAGGCATAGCCGTCGTGATCAGTTGACGCCCGGTGACGGCGTAGTGGTTACGGTTGATCAGCGTCCACGCGACCGCGTGCGCCGAAGGCCACTTGCTGGCCAGCACACCGAAGTTCTCAGTACTGCTATAAGGCTCCCATTCCGGGCTGTTGAGCAGCGAACCGAGAGTGCGTTCGATCGCAGCCAGGCGGCGTAATGCCTCGCCGTCCCTGAGGGTGATTCCATTCCATATACCCCAGATGTTTTCCCAGGAAACATAGCCGACGCCATTGAAGAACGCCTGCTGCAAATCGTCGTTGCGATCGTGAGCCCAGCGATTGACGATGTTCACCATGTGGCGAGTTTCCAGCCACTTGTCACGGCTCACGGGCGGCAGAAACTCGTGCTTCCAACCCTCTCCCCAGCTCAGGTTGTTATAGATCAGCATTTCATCGCTGATGGGGCCCAGTTCCGGTTCGAGCGCAAGCGGATGCCCGGTCTGGTCCGACGCAACGCGAAACCCACGGGTGATACCGAACATGGTGTCGCCGTTGATGCCGTCGGCTCCAACGCCCGCCAATTCCTTTGCGGTCGCCACCTGGCCGCTCACGCCCTCATCGCGCGTTCCCTGGTCCCACATCATCACCGGGAACAACACTCGCACTCCGCGCTGATGAAACCTTTCGATCATCGCCCGTACCGCGGGGACTCCACCGGGAAGATCGCGAAACAGGTCGAACTGATTGCGGCTATCGATTCCCAGGTTGGGATAGGTGTGCCAGAGCAGTACGCTGTCGATGCCTCCGTAGCGAGTATCGACATCGTCCAGATAGCGGTCGACGGTGTATTTTGCTTCTACCCGATCGTAGAAATAGCGATCGTGAACCATCATCTGCGGCTGGATAAAGCTGGTCTGCGTCCACTGCAGCTCCGGCCGCTCATACTGGCTTGCCTCGTAACCCATGCGCAAGCGCTCTTCCGCTCGCCAATGTTGGATATCCGCCAGCCACGCGGCCGTTTCTGCTGGAGTGCAGACCGACGCCCGGCTGGTATTCCAGTCGGAGACAAAATGGCATTGTGGGCCTGGGATCTGTGGGCTTTCCCCGGGCCCGGGAACCACGTTGCTATCCTGTGCCTGCCCCGGCATTGATAGCAGCAGAAAAAGGCTGAGGCAGCAGCTCTGCATCAAGCAGGTCTGGATCAAGCCGGCTCCAGCATCGCGCTGGTGATCCGGCGCACGCCCGCTTCGCGGAATGCGTGATTGGTAGCGGCAATGGAATCTCCCAGGCCAATCGCTCTGCAGGCATCCTCCACCACGTAGGTTTCGAAGCCGGCCCGCATGCTGTCGACGGCGGAGTAACGCACGCAGTAGTCGTAGGCCAGGCCGGTGAGAAAGATGCGTCCCAGTCCGCGCTCGCGCAAATAGCCGGTGAGACCGGTACGCGTCAGGTGATCATTTTCGTTAAAAGCAGAATAGGAGTCGATCGTGTTCCGAAAGCCTTTGCGCAGAATCAGCTCTGTATTGTCCAACTGAAGATGAGAGTGAAACGCCGCGCCCAGGCTTCCTTGCACGCAATGGTCAGGCCACAGCACCTGGTGGCCATGGCTGGTCTGGATGGTTTCAAACGGAGCTCGTCCGGGATGATTCGAAGCGAAGGAGTGATGGTCCTGTGGGTGCCAATCCTGGGTCAGAACCGCATGGCCAAAGGCGCGGGCGATACGATGGATTACCGGCACTACCTCCTGTCCGCCCGGTACAGGAAGGGCACCCCCGTCGCAGAAGTCATTCTGTACGTCGATCACCAGCAGAACATCGCGATCTGTAACCTCCATGCCCATGCCTCATCCTCTTCTTGACACCGGATCGTGCAACAACTCCGCGAAATAAGCGAACGCGCCCGAAAGAGCCATGACTAAAAACTATACTCATTTGCCCGGGGACGACACTGCGATCATTCAGATGGCTTGCGTAATCACCGCAGCAGCGATCTGCTCGCTGGAATACTCCAGACTCTGCAAAATCTCAACGCTGTGTTCGCCCAGTAACGGCGGGGGCAGGCGGTACAACACGGGAGTGCCCGAAAACCGCACCGGGTTGGCGATACTGCGCACAACGTCAAGCGTGGGATGCTTGATCTCCACCACCAGCCCTCGCGCCAAAGCCTGAGGATCGTTCAACGCCTCCCCAACCGTCTGAATCGCCGCAGCTGGTATATCCTCCGCAGTAAGGCGGCTAAGCCATTCGCCGGCCGGAGCGCCCTCAAAGAGGGTACACAGCGCGGGAATCAGCACTTGGCGATGTTCAGTACGCAATGCGTTGGTGCGAAAACGTGGGTCAGCCCCCAACGTCTCCACCGCATCGATGACCCGAAGAAATCTTTGCCAAAGCGCATCGGTGCCAATGGCGGCGACAAAATGCCGCCCGTCTCCGCCGCGGAACACCTGGTAAGGAACAATGCTGGGATGCGCATTGCCCCACCGCTCGGGAGATTCGCCCGCATTGAGGTAATTGCTGCCCGCATTGACCAGCAAACTCAGCTGCGAATCGAACAGCGCCATGTCCAGAGCCTGACCGGCCCCGGTTTTCTCCCGCGCCAGCAACGCGGCCAGAATTCCCAAGGCAGAGTAGAGGCCGCACGCCATATCCGCAATCGCGACTGGATAGCGAACCGGCTCTCCCTCTGGCTCTCCGGTAAAACTCATAATCCCCGCCTGCGCCTGGGCGATGATGTCGTAGCCCGGCAATCCCGACCGCGGCCCCGAATGTCCATAGCCGGAAATCGCGCAGTAAATGAGCCGCGGATAGCGCTTGCAGATTGTTTCCGCATCGAACCCGCGCCGCTCGAGCGATGCCCGATTGCGCTGGTTGATGAGGAACACATCAGCCGTTGCCAGCAGGCGATGCAGAATCTCAGGCCCTGGCGGCTGATCGTAGTCAAGCGAGAGCGAACGCTTGTTGCGATTCGTGGCCAGGAAATATGCCGACTCCCGGCCCACAAACGGCGGACCCCAGCTGCGCGACTGGTCTCCCGTGTGCCGGCGCTCGACCTTGATGACGTCGGCGCCGAAGTCTCCCAGCATCATGGCACAGTAGGGCCCAGCCAGAGCCTCGGTCATTTCGACCACGCGAATCGATTCGAGAACCTCCATCAGAATCCTGGGGGCCGCTGATCGGCCACGCCAAAGCTGCGTTCCAACGCCAATGCAGCGCTGCCCATTCTACCCTCGTCGAACAGTTGGCCAATCAGGGTGACGCCATGAGGCACCCGCTTGGGCGGTGAGAATTTGGCCGGTGGGTTTGCCGGGTCCGGCGCCCAGTCGCTGCGCGCTTCAGAGACTTCGACAAAGCCCGCGCGTAACGTCAGCGAGGGATGACCCGTAGCATTGGTGATGGTGAGCATCTCGTCCCGCAGAGAGGGAACCAGGAGCAGGTCCACCTGGGAGAAAACGCGGCCCATCTCGTTGGCAACCTTGCGGCGGAAGCGATCGGTCTGGACAAAATCTACCGCCGAAAGAAAGCGCGACTGGCGAAAGGTATTCGGCCACGCGTCCGGAACCTGCATCTTCAGTTGATCCACGCCGTGGCTGAGCGTCAGCTCCTCGAACGCCGCCGCAGCTTCCGCGAACAGGATCAGCTGCAGCGAGTCATAGGGCCAATCGGGGATGGACACTTCCACAGGGATCATGCCCAGCTTCTTTACCGTTTCTAACGCTGCACGATCAACCTCGGTTGCCGGCGCTACTTTCATCCAATTGCGAAAGTAGCCTACGCGCAGACCCTCGACCTTCGCGGCCGCATCGTAGTCCAGCTTGCTGGGAACGCTCGACACATCCCCTGGATCCGGGCCAGTGATGGCGTCCAGCACCAGCAAGGAATCCTCGACACTGCGCGTCATCGGACCCAGCTTATCGAGCGACCAGCAGAGCGTCATGGCCCCAGTTCGCGGAACCCTGCCGAACGTCGGCCGAAGGCCAGTGATCCCGCAGCGCATGGTAGGGCCCACAATGCTTCCGCCGGTTTCGCTGCCAATGGAGAAACCTACCAGCCCCGCGGCGGTGGCGGAGCCAGGCCCGGCGCTTGAGCCTGACGATCCTTCCTGCAGCAGCCATGGGTTTTTGGTCTGGCCGCCAAACCAGACATCGTTCAGCGCCAGCGCGCCCATGCTCAGCTTGGCGATCAGCACCGCGCCCGCCTGGTTCAGACGCTTCACCACGGCCGCATCCTCTATCGGCACGCGATTCCTGAAAGGCTCAGCACCGTAGGTGGTGGGAATTCCGGCGGTGTCCAGCAAATCCTTACCGCCCCACGGAACGCCGTGCAGAGGTCCACGGTAATGCCCAGCGGCGATCTCTTTGTCGGCCTGTTTCGCTTGCGCAATGGCCAATGCACGCGTTGGCGTAATCACGCAGTACAGTGTGGGATTGAATCGCTCAATGCGCTGCAAGTAGATGTTGGTAAGCCGCTCGGAGGTAAGCTGGCGCTTCTCAATCCAGCGCGACAGCCGGGTTACCGGTGCGAAGGCAATGTCCACATCGTTACTGGGTAGCGGCCCGGGATCGATCTTGCTGCGCACAAACAGATTGCGCTCTGGGCCTGCCGTCCGCCCGGGCAGAGCCGCTTCGCAGTGGGACCAGGGAGCTAACCCTGGTTCCAGCGCAACCTTACGTGGTCCGACGCGCCTCTCGTACAGCGGCGCCATCCCGTTGCGCCAGCTGGCAACGGCCTGTTTACGCTCGCTTTCGCTCAACTCTACCTGGACCAGCTTCTCCGCTTCAGCAAAGCTTAGTGGGGAAACCTCAGGTCCAACCGCAGGTGCCGTAGCAAAGGCGGGAGGTGTTCCCGGGGGGAGCTCTGCAGCTTTCTGCTGTCCATGGTCGCACGAAGTGACAGCAACCCCCAGCAGGGAAAGGGAACCATGGGTCAGGAACTCTCTGCGAGATTTCGACATAGCGCATTCTAACCGTTCGGATAGTCACTCAAGCCCGCGGAATCTAGAGGAAGGGACGGCGGTGTAGCCCCGGACTTTAAGTCCGGGGGAGCGGGTTTTCAAGCCCGCGGGAATGCGCGGTATATAAATTGAGGGCTTTAGCCCTGGTGGCTGCTTCTCAAACCGTTTGCGACTAACCAACCCTGACCACGACCCCTTCGAACGGGCGCAGCGAAACCGCAGTCGTTTCGCCGGACCGGTCCATGTGGGTCGAACAAACAATTTCGCCCGGCGCGATCGGCGCCTCTTCCTTGTCTTCACCCAAATTCAGCAGCACCGCGAATCGTTGCTCTCCATCGAACCTCTCATAGCGAAGAACGTTGCCATCACTGGCAACATTCTCAACCCCGCCGGTGTTCAAAGCCGCGTTTGAGCGGCGCAGGTCGATGAGCTTGCGATACAGGCTGAGAATGGAGTCACTCTGACCCGAGCGCGTGGCCACATTAACCGTCGCATGATCGGCGGCCAAACGAAGCCACGGAACCCCTTCCGTAAACCCAGCCTGCGGTGAGCTGTCCCACTGCATCGGCGTGCGTTCAGGGTCGCGTCCCATACCCTTGCCGGGCTCGTTCTTTTCTGCCGGATCCTGCACCTCATCCGCGGGAATCGCAACATTCGTCATGCCAATCTCATCCCCGTAATACATCGTCGGGGTTCCTCGCAGAGTAAGCAGCAGCATCGCTGCGGTGCGTGCCTGAGCGGGACCAATCCTGGTCGCAATACGCGGTTGATCGTGATTACCGATAACCCAATTCGGCCAGGCCCCGACAGGCAGCGAAGCCTCGTAATCTTGAATAACCCCGGCGATCGCCTTCGCGTTCCAGGGGGACATCATGAGGTGAAAATTAAAGGGCAATTGCGCCCCTCTCAGATCTTGACCATAATAGGTCGCCAGCTGATCGAACGGCAGATACGTCTCTCCGATCAGCAATCGGTCGTCATAGGAATCGAGTACCGTGCGCATGTCAGCAACAATTGCATGCACTTCCGGCCGATTGGTGTTGTACACCGGCAGCAGCCGCACCGACGCAGGGCTATCCGAGAAGCTCGCCGGATTGATCGGATTATTCCGATACTGATCGTCCTTGATCATCATCCACATCACGTCCACACGAAATCCGTCGACGCCCCGGTCCAGCCAGAAGCGAAGCACGTTCAGCATGGCTTCCCGCACATCAGGATTGCGCCAATTCACATCCGGCTGCTGCTTGAGGAAGGAATGGTAGTAGTACTGGCTGCCGTCCTTAGTCCAGGCGGAGCCGCCGAAATTGCTCATCCAATTGTTGGGCGGCTCGCCATCCGGAGCCGGATCATGCCACAGGTACCAGTCGCGTTTCGGATTGGTAAGCGAGGAGCGGCTCTCCAGGAACCAGGGATGCTGGTCAGAGGTGTGGTTGGGCACAAAATCGAGAATCAGCTTGAGACCGCGCTCATGAATGGCCCCCAACAGTTGGTCGAACTCGCCCAGGGTGCCGAAAATAGGGTCGACGTTGCAATAATCCGCAATATCGTAGCCGAAGTCGGCCATGGGTGAGGGATAAAAAGGCGCGATCCATACCGCCTCGATGCCCAGGCTCAGCAGGTAATCCAGCCGCTCGAGGACGCCTCGAAGGTCGCCGATCCCATCGCCGTTCGAGTCCTGGAAGGACCGCGGATAAACCTCGTAAAGAATGCCGTATTGCCACCAGGCCGCTGAAGACATAAGAACGCTCCCACGCGAAAAGATACACTGGTCTTTATGACCAGAACGTTGAACAAGTACAGCTCACAGATTACACAGCCCAAGGCTCAGGGCGCTTCCCAGGCCATGCTCTACGCGAGCGGACTGACCGAACAGGATATGGCCAAGCCTCAGGTCGGCATCTCCAGCGTTTGGTATGAAGGCAATTCCTGTAACATGCATCTTCTCCATCTGGCCGAGAAGGTGAAAGAAGGCGTGACCGCCGCCGGCATGGTCGGCCTGCGCTTCAACACCATCGGGGTCAGCGACGGTATCTCGATGGGCACCGATGGCATGAGCTTCTCTTTGCAATCGCGTGACCTGATTGCGGACTCGATTGAAACCGTAATGGGTGCCCAGTGGTATGACGCCAATGTCTCCATTCCCGGTTGTGACAAGAATATGCCGGGATGTCTGATCGCCATGGGTCGCCTCAACCGTCCCAGCCTGATGGTCTATGGGGGCACGATACGCGCCGGCCACTGGAACGGGCAGAAGCTTGACATCATCTCCGCCTTTCAAAGCTACGGCCAATTCCTCGCTCATTCGATTACCGATCAGCAGCGCCAGGCCATCGTCCGTCATGCCTGTCCGGGAGCAGGCGCATGCGGAGGGATGTACACCGCCAACACCATGGCCTCGGCGATTGAAACCCTGGGCATGAGCTTACCCTACAGCTCATCCACGCCGGCGGAAGACCCGGGCAAACTCGACGAGTGTTTTCGCGCCGGTGCGGCCATCCTCAATCTCCTGGAGCTCGATTTGAAACCGCGCGACATCATGACCCCCGCTGCTTTCGAAAATGCAATGGTCGTGGTTGCAGCTTTGGGTGGTTCCACCAATGCAGTACTCCATTTGATCGCCATGGCTAGATCGGTCAACGTGCCGCTGACCATCGATGACTTTCAAAAGGTTAGCGACAAGACCCCGCTGCTGACGGATTTCAAGCCCAGCGGATCGTATGTTATGGAAGACCTGCAATCCGTCGGCGGCTTGCCCGCGGTTCTGAAGATGTTGCTCCAAGAAGGATTGCTGCAAGGAGATTGCGTTACCGTCACCGGAAAGACACTCGCAGAAAATGTGAAAGATCTGCCGGGCTTGCGACCAGGACAAGAGATTGTGCGGCCGGTTTCGAATCCGCTCAAAGCGAGCAGTCATCTGCAGATCCTCAAAGGGAACCTGGCGCCGGAAGGCGCGGTGGCGAAGATCACAGGTAAGGAAGGGCTCAGATTCTCCGGTCCGGCGAATGTTTTCGACTCCGAAGAGCTGATGCTGAAAGCGCTCGAGGAAGGCAAGATTGGCAAAGGTCAGGTGCTCGTCATCCGCTACGAAGGCCCGAAAGGGGGCCCGGGTATGCCGGAAATGTTGACCCCCACCTCGGCGATCATGGGTGCGGGGCTGGGTAAGGATGTGGCCTTGATTACGGACGGGCGCTTCTCGGGGGGCTCTCACGGATTTATCGTCGGCCACATCACGCCCGAGGCCCAGGAGGGCGGCCCCATCGCCCTGGTAAAGACAGGCGACGTCATTACCATCGATGCCGAAAAGAATGAGCTTTCCGTAGCGCTCTCGGATGCAGAGCTTCGAGGCCGCCGCGAGAAGTGGAGCATGCCGCCTTACAAAGCAGAACGCGGCACCCTGGCCAAGTACATCCGCAGTGTCAAAAGCGCGTCGCTCGGCTGCGTGACCGACGAATAGGCGCATCCCAAAGATTAGGACCGTCCAGAGGACGGTGTGAAATAAACATGAGAAAAGCGGGGTAATCGCCCTATTTAGAAGGTGACCAGAGAAGACGCGTTAGCTGAAAATCGCGTCGTCGACAGACTGCACATCATCCCACATTGGCGTCGGCTCGAAGTATCCCGTCCCCGGCTTCAAGTGCTGCTTGCAGACCTCATCGTTCAGCGTCACTCCCAACCCCGGAGTATCCGGAACCCGGATGTAGCCCTCCTGGATCATTGGCTTTTCCGGTCCATTGACCAGATCCTGCCACCAGGGCACATCGAGGGAGTGGTTCTCGAGCGCCAGGAAGTTGCGTGTCGCGGCCGCGCAGTGCACATTCGCCATGCAACTGACCGGTGTGCCCGCAAAATGCATCGCCATCGGAACACCATAGCCGAAAGCCATGTCGCCAATCTTATGCGTTCGCAGAATACCGCCTGAGGTCGCAAGATCAGGGTGGATCTTGTCCACCGCGTGCACGCTGCAAAGCTTCTCGAAGTCCGAGATTTCGTAGATGTCCTCGCCGGTAATCGTCGGCGTGGGGCTGGCATCCGTGATCTCTTTCAACAGATCGGTGTATTGCCACGGAATAACATCTTCGATCCATTCCAGGTTGAACTTCTCATACGCCTTGCCCAGGCGAATCACTGACTTCACGCCGATATGCCCCAGGTGATCCATGGACAACGGCATGTCATAGCCGATGTTCTCGCGTACTGCCGCCACATACTCGCACAGCCGGTCGATACCCTTATCGGTCACTTCCGTCGCCATGAACGGATGCGGCTGGTTGCGCAGTTCCCACTTGCTCTGACCCGCCGGCTCCATCACCATTCCCGGCATTCCTTCGAGCACATTGATGCCCAGGTCCATCTTCATCCAGGTGAGCCCCATCGCTTTGCGTTCCTTGGCTCGCCTGCCGTATTCTTTCGGGTCGTCCGACTCGGTCGTATCGGCGTAAATGCGGATCTTATCTCGCCATTGCCCACCCAGCATCTGGTACACCGGGCAGTTGTAAACCTTGCCTGCAATATCCCACAGCGCCATCTCGATTGCGCAAACCCCGCCCGCCTGGCGGGAAACACCGCCAAACTGCTGGATCTTCTGAAACAGGAAATCGATCTTGAGCGGGTTCTCGCCCACCATGCGGTTCTTCAGCACCATCGCATATTGGTATCCGCCCACATCGCGTACTTCTCCCAATCCATACACGCCCTGGTTGGTGTCGATACGGATGACCGGGCACGGGCTGGGACCGGGCTTGACGATGATTGCGTACCGCATGTCGGTAATCTTCAGCGTCGACGGGCTGGAAGCCGTATTGACATTCTTGATCGCCGGTTGCGTTTCAGCCGCGGCCTTCTCCAGGCTGTAACGGCTCAGAAGACCGCCAGCCACCGCGGCCATCGAGGTCTTCAGCACACCACGGCGATTGAATTTCGTTGGAAAAATATCTGGCATGGTTACGTTACCCCCTCTGGTTTCTACTCCGTGTCCACCACGTCTCCCCTGGCGCAGAAAGAGAAGAATATCCCATCCAAGTCAGCAGATATACCAGGCATCTTGAGATAAGTTAGACACAGCCGATGAAAACGCTTTTGTTCCTGCTTTTCGCCTCGCTGACGACATCGACCTTCGCCGCGTCAATCTATCCCACACGGCTCGATGACCCGGGGGCGGTGTATCTAACCCCACAGGAGTTCCACGTCCACGGCGACGGCCAGCAGGACGACAGCGAAGCCGTTCAGGCAGCAATCGACAAGCTTCAATCGACAAGAGGCGAAGGCATCGTTTTCATCCCGCAAGGCCGCTACCGCGTCAGTCGCACCATTTATCTTTGGCCTGGCATACGCCTGATCGGCTATGGCCCCCAGCGGCCGGTCTTCGTACTGGGAGAAAACACCCCGGGCTATCAGGACGGCATCGCCTACATGTTCTTTTTCTCGGGCGCGAGGCCCCTGGCCGGGGACTCGCCATATCATCCTCCGCCCACCCCGCGTGGAACCGTGCCACCCATCCGCAACGTTCCCGATGCCAACCCCGGCACCTTCTATTCGGCTATCAGCAACGTTGATTTCGAAATCGGCCCGGGCAACTCCGGGGCGGTCGCCATTCGCTTTCACTCCGCCCAGCACTCCTTTCTCAGCCACATAGACTTTTCCATAGGCTCCGGGCTCGCGGGATTGCATGAGGTCGCGAACGAGGCCGAGGATCTTCACTTTCACGGTGGCCAGTACGGTATCCTGGCGCGCAAGCCCTCACCCGCCTGGCAGTTCACGCTGATCGACTCCACCTTTGACGGCCAGAGGGAAGCCGCGATCCGCGAAAACGAAGCCGGCCTTACCCTGGTCCATGATGAGTTCCGCAACCTGCCTACCGCGGTATCCATCGATCCCCACTACTCTGATCAGTTGTGGATCAAAGACACACACTTGGAGAACATCACCGGCCCTGCGGTCATCATTAGCAACGATGCCAGCCGCATGACAGAGGTCAATTTTGAGAATGTGCTCTGCAAGCACGTGCCGATATTCGCCAAGCTGCGTGAAACCGGCCGGGAATTTCGACAACTGGCCGATACGTATCAGGTCAGCGTCTTCTCCCACGGACTCAGTCTTGCTTATCCGGGTGCCCTGGCCTCATTCCAGACGCGTTTTGAAGCTTCGCCCATCCCCGCTCTGCCAACCACCTCATCGCCCGCGATTGCCGCGTTGCCTGACCCGGCCATCTGGGTCAACATTCACACCCTCGGCGTGAAAGGCGACGGGGTTACGGATGATACGGTTGCCCTGCAAAATGCGATCAACCAGCACCCTGTGCTCTATCTTCCCAGCGGGCGCTATCTGCTTCATGACACGCTTACGCTTGGTCCCGATACTGTTCTCATCGGTCTACATCCAAGCACCACCCAATTCGATCTGGCCGACGAAACACCCGGGTTTGCAGGCCCTGATGCACCCAAGCCGCTGCTGCTCGCGCCCGCCGGAGGAGTCAACATCGTCACCGGCCTGGGCATCTTTACCGGCGGCTTCAACCCCCGGGCGATCGGCCTGCTATGGCACGCGGGCAAGAACTCGTTGGTGGACGATGTCCGCTTTCTGGGCGGCCACGGTACCAACGCCCCCGATGGCACTCGTCTCAATCCCTACAACGCCACCCATTCCGCCGACCCCAACCCACACCGTCCCTGGGACTCGCAATATCCCAGCCTCTGGATCGATGGCGGCGGTGGCACCTTCGCCAATATCTGGACTCCCGACACCTTCGCTCAGGCCGGCTTTGTGGTCTCAAACACCGCCATTCCAGGTTTCGTGTATGAGGTCTCAAGCGAACACCACGTGCGCGCGGAATTCAAGTTCAGCCATGTATCCAACTGGCAGCTCTACGCATTGCAGACGGAAGAAGAGAGCGGCGAAAGCCAGAATGCGTCTTCGCTCGAAATCGACGGCTCCAGCAATCTCACCATCGCCAATTACCACGGCTATCGCGTAACCCATATGGAAAAGCCATTTCCCTACGCGGTGCGGGTAGCCGGCTCCAACCACATCCACTTTCGCAACCTGCATGTGGACGCGAACAGCTCCATCGCTTTGTGCGATGCCTCCGGGGACTGCCGTCAGGCGGTGCGCTCTGACAAAGTGCCTTTTGAGAACGCCATTGTCGATCAGACTCTCCGCGCCGAGGTGCGTGACCGCGAATTCGCCTGGCTCAACATTTCCGACAACCAGCCAATCACCGCAGACCGTCTCCCCTCCAACCTGACCGAGAAAGGCGCGCAGGTCGAGCGCCTGGCAACCGGCTTCTTTAATATCTCAGGCGCCGCGATTGACGCGGCAGGGCAGCTCTACTTCGTGGACGCACAATTGCAGCGCATTTATCGCTGGTCGCCTGAGTCGAAGAACGCAATCGTGGTCAGCGACGCCCCACTCAATCCGGTCAACCTGGTCTTCGACCGGGCCGGCGATCTCATCGTTCTATCGTCCGCCGGCAAGAACCTCACTGCCTATGCCTTACGAGGCGATTCGATCACTCCTCTTCCGCTCGAACCCACCCTCGACCGTCCCGGGCTTACCCCCGCGCTACCCGTCGACTACTGGTTCAACGGCGACTTCGCAGAAACTATGTCCAGCACTCAGCCCTATACGTATACGTCGTTGCAACAAATGTTCGAGAGAGGTCTTGGCACCCGCACTACTTTCCAATTTGTCTCTCCTGACAACACCCTATTCATCCCCACCAACGCTCCTATCGTGCAGGGTGAACCGTACTTCGGCACAAAATGGGCTCCGGTTCTCGAAGCCTACGGTCTGGTGAAGGGAACGGCAGGCAAACCGTTCTATGCCACCAATGAAGCTGAGCAGCGCACGTATCGCGGTCTACTCAATCCGGATGGATCGCTATCTCAGATCACGACCTTTGTTGAGCAGGGCGGAGAAAGCCTGGCGCAGGACGCGGTCGGCAACCTCTATCTAGCCGCAGGCCAAATCTTTGTCTACTCGCCGCAGGGCAAATTACTAGGTAGTCTCAACGTACCGGAGCGTCCACACGACATCCTCTTCGGCGGCAAAGACCGCCGCACTCTCTACCTGCTCAGCGACCACTCCGTCTACGCAGTGCGCCTGCGCCGCCCCGGAGTGTAACTCGACCGGCCTTTGAGACGTTCGCTTCCTGCGCTCAGCGGCCGTTCCGGGTGCACGGTCATCCACAGGACAGCGCCGATCGCAGCCAGCGTAGCGGCAATCGCGAACGACGTAGTCCATCCGAAACGCTGAGCCACCCAGGGCGTGAGCGAAGCGGTCACCGCGCCGCCCACCTGCCCTGCCATATTAACCATGCTGGAAAACACACCTGAACTGAGCCCGGCGATATCGGCCGAGACCGACCAGAAGGAGCTTTGCGATACATACAGCGCCCCCGCACCGCCGGCAAGAATCACGCCCGCAAGCTGCGGGCTCTGCACTCTCGATCCCAGCAGCAAAAAGACCGCAGTAAAAAAGTACGCCACTGAAGCCAGGCCGCAACGCCCCACCCGCAACCCATAGGACCGGGTTAGCCGATCGCTGAGCGCTCCGCCACCCAGACATCCGATGGTCATCGAAAGGAAGGGAAGCATGGAAATCAGAGCGCTGGACTTGAGATTGAAACCTCGCACCTGCGCCATGTAGAGGAAGAACCAGCTGAAAAATATCCAGGCGATGTATCCGTAGCCGAAATAAGCAATGCACAGCGCCGGCAGATCTCGCCGTGTCAGGATTGCTCTCCACGCGATGGCGGCAGGTCCGGAGCCCTCCGTCGCAGCAACCCCAACAATACCCTGGCGAATGGTCTGCAGTTCGGCAGGGGAGACCGTGGGATCTTCCTCCGGGGTATCCCGTGCCAACCACCACCACACACCGCCCGCGACCACACCGATCACCGCGCTGAACCAGAAAGCCGATCGCCACCCATGATGCAGGATGAACCACGCCAATAAGGGCGGGGTAAGGCCGCTGCCGGCGCCCACACCGGCAAAGATGAGTCCATTGATAAATCCGCGTTCCTGTTCCGGTACCCATCGCGCGACAAACTGGTTGGCCGCAGGGTAGATGACCGCCTCGCCGGCGCCCAGTGCAAAGCGAATCGCTATCAGCAGCAGCACGGCCTGTGGGATGCCAGGAGGTATCAGCGTGGTAAGGCCAGTTGCGACGCCCCACCACACCACGCCCAACGAAATCACCAGCCGTGGTCCAAAACGCGATGCCAGCCATCCGGCAGGCACTTGAAAACCGGCGTAGCCAATCAGGAACGCGCTGAAGATCCATCCCAGCCGCTCGTTCTTGAGCCCATACTCAGAACTGATCTGCAGACCCGCGATGGAAATGTTCGTGCGGTCGAGGTAAGAAATAGCGCTGAGAACGAAGAGCCAGGATGCGAGCAAAAACCTCTTCCGGGTGTACCGCTCTGCATACATCGATAAGCGCTCCTGGGCCCCCGGCCGAAACAAATCATACCCCAGTGGCTGCACCCCGCCAGGCTCAGCCCAAAATCGAGCCTGACGTATCATCCGTTTGTGACCCCTGTTTCTGGCCCCTGGAGGCTTGCGTGTGCTTTTCAGCTAGCGCGAATTTTGTAGGCAGTGCGGTGCTCGGCGCCATCGGAGTAGCGACCCTGGCCGAAGTAAAGCACAGGCGAGAGCTGCTGTTTGCCGCCATGCCCTGCCTCTTCGCTCTGCATCAGTTCACCGAGGGGTTTGTCTGGCTCGGACTGGACGGTCATCTGCGGCCGATCGTGGCCCATGACGCCGGCGCCGCCTACGTTCTATACGCCCAGGGACTATTGCCCTTTCTTTTGCCATTCAGCGTTTTTCTTATGGAATCAAAGCGCGACCGCCGGCGGCGCATGCTCGACTTCACCGCCCTGGGAGCTCTGCTTTCGCTCTACATTCTATGGGGGCTCATCGCCTATCCGGTGCAGGTCTACGCCCGCGGTCACGGCATCGTCTACCAAAACCAGATATCCACTACCACCGCGATTGCGGTGCTTTATGTGGCCGCGACCTGCGGTGCGTTATTCTTTTCCGGCTTGCGTGCCCTCGTCCTGCTTGGAGCCCTCAACCTGGCCGGTCTGCTGGTTGTCATGCTGGTAAGGCGATACGAGTTCACTTCGATCTGGTGTGCCTATGCCGCGGTCGTAAGCGTCGTCATTTACTTCTTCTTTCGCCGCAGCCGTGAAGATCGGCCGGCCGATTACGCCGGGGAAGCCGTCTTATGAATTCCCAAACCCCCATACAGGACCTAGGGGTATGCTGGTGGTCATTCGCCGTAAGAGGTGGCCTGGCAATCGTCTTTGCGGTGGTCCTGTTTCTTGCCAGTAGTTTCCTCGGCATTTTCTTTTTCGATCCCATCACCCTGGTTTATCTAAGCCTCCTCCTGGGCTCTTTCGTCTTGGGCAACGGCCTCCTTTTGGGGGTGGCAGCATTTTTCTCTTTCGAACATCGCTTGCATATCTGGTGGCTGGTGTTGTGTGAAAGCGTCTTCGCGATATTACTCGGTGTTTACATCGGCATTTCACTCTTATTGACTCCCCAATCCCTCGCCTTTCTGGCGGGCATCCACGCCGTGGGGAACGGGTGCTTTCAAGCGGCGTTGGCCATCAGGCTGCGAGACGATCGGCTGAATCTTTTCCTTCTTGCCGGTGCCGGCATCCTCTCTTTAGGCATCGGACTTGTCTTCCTGACTCATTACAATCAGGCTCCGCGTATCACCACCCAGGCGCTCGCCGGGTTCGAGCTATTTTGCGGAATCATCTGGATGGTCTTTGCATATAGACTGCACAGATGATGCCGTCTCGGTGAAAGCGATGGGTTGGTTGAATCTGGCCCTCGATCACAAAGTCGTAAAGTCGCAGCAGCCCATAATTTGCCTGCACAACCCGCTACCTCGAAGTTGGAAGAGCATCAAATCCAAGACGACAGAGGAACCTTCAGGTGCTAAAGTCAACTTTTGACTCGATCGGAAAGGTGGCCCTATTCGGAGCACAGGCCATTCGCGATGCGTGGGTGCCGCCCTTTGAAGGCGAGTACCTGTGCAAGCAGCTCTATGAGATCGGTGTGGGCTCCTTCTTCCTGATCGTAGCCTCCGGTTTCGCCCTGGGAGTGGTCATGACCCTCCACACCCGCAGCACCCTGGTACAGTTCGGCGCCACAGCAGAAATTCCTGTCTTCCAGTCATTGGCGTTTTTTAACGAGATCGGTCCCCTGGTCGCCGCCTTGCTGATGGCGGGTCGCGTAGGCGCCGGGATCGGAGCCCAATTAGCGAACATGCGAGCCACCGAGCAGATCGATGCCATCGAAACGCTTTCCGTCAACTCCTTCAAGTTGCTCGTCGTCACCCGGGTTATTGCTTGTACTCTCATGCTCCCGCTGCTAACGATTTTTATGGATGCGGCCGGCATCCTCGGCGGCTTTCTCTCCGAGCACATCTGGTCGCATCTAAGCTTGCAGCTTTACGTGCACCGTGCCTTTGACGGCGTCGCCCTCGCCGATTTCGTTCCACCCACTCTCAAAACTGCGGTGTTTGGATATCTCATCGCCGTCATTTCCTGCTTCTATGGCTACACCACCAACGAAGGTTCCGACGGAGTCCGCAAAGCCGCCACCAATAGCGTCGTCATCTCGTCGCTGGCCGTCATCCTGGCCGACGTAATCCTGGTGAAGTGCATCTTCTTCTTGTTTCCGGACCAGGCCATATGAGCGAGGGGCAAACCAACGCCGCCACCATTGCATTTGAACAAGTGGAAAAAGGCTTTGACGGAAAGAAAGTTCTGGACAAGGTGTCGTTCACCGTGGCTGAGGGAGAAGCACTCTGCATCCTCGGCCGAAGCGGAACCGGCAAGAGCGTGACCTTGAAATTGATGATCGGTCTGCTGACGGCAGACGCTGGAAAAGTCCTGGTAGAAGGGGAAGACATGGCGGCTCTAGAGGAGGACGGGCTGATGAAAGTTCGCCGCAAAATGGGTTATCTCTTCCAGAGCGCAGCGCTCTTTGACTCCTTCACCCTGAATGAAAATCTGGCCCTGCCGCTTCATCGCCTGGATCGCAACAAGTCTCCCGAGGAGATCAAGCGCTGCGTCGAACGGACCTTGGGAGAAGTTGGCCTGGAGAAGGACGGCAACAAGATGCCGAATGCCTTATCCGGGGGTATGCAGAAGCGAGCCGGCCTGGCGCGCGCCCTGGTTCTCCAGCCGAAGATTCTTTTGGTGGATGAACCCGCCAGCGGCCTGGACAGGATCACCGCCTGTGAGATCGACGACCTTCTCATCAAGGTAAAAACCGAGCGCCACACCACCATGGTGATCGTGACCCACGATATTCACGGGGCCCGCAAGATCGCTGACAAGTTCGCCGTTTTGGACAAGGGTCGGCTCCTGGCCTTCGGAACACCGGCAGAACTCGATCAGACGCACGACAACCTATTGCAACAATTCATAGCGGAGCGCTAGTCGCATGAAGAACCATAATGTGATCGTTGGAGTTTTCATTACCGCCGCCGTCGTGCTCTTCGGTGCTGCTCTCTTTCTGATCGGCAATGAACACAAAGCTTTTCGTCGTCACGTCGTTTTTTACACCAATTTCCAGAACGTGGACGGCATACCCAAAGGCGCCAAAGTACGAGTGGATGGCATGGATGCCGGCGAATTGGAAAGCATCCAGATCCCCTCCAGCCCGTCCCAAAAATTTCGCCTGAAGATGAACGTAGAGGATCGGCTCCGTGGTTTGATCCGCGAAAATTCGTTCGTGACCGTCGAGACCGAGGGACTAGTGGGAGATCAGTTCCTGCTCATCCAGGGAGGAACCGATCGTGCGTCCGAAGCGCCGCCGGAGAGCACTCTCCCCAGCAAAGAGCCGTTCGAATTAGGTAAGTTGCTGGAGCAGGCGCAGGGCATCATGAACCAGGCGGGGGCCACCATCAATGGCCTGCAAAGCACCATGAAAGACGTAAGCGGCCGCCTCGACACTACTCTCGATACGGCCACCGGCACCATACGAAACGTCAACGGAGTAGTGCTGGATGTACGCACTGGGAAAGGCGCAGCCGGCCTCTTGCTCGAAGATCCGGCAACCGCGGCGGATGTAAAGCAGTCGATCGCGAACGTCCGCCAGACAACTGAAAAGCTGAACACTACCTCGACCCGAGTCGACAGTCTTCTAGCCGACGTGCAAACCCGGCAGTTGGTACCCAAAATAGACGACACCCTGAGCAGCGCCAAGTCCGCTACACAGAATCTTGATCAGACCTCGCAGCAGATCAATACCACGCTGAAGAGCGCATTTGCTGAGGACCAGTATGGCGAAGACGCGGGCGGCAACCTGCAGCAATCCCTGACCAACCTCAACCAGGCATCAGGCAACCTGACCGACGATACAGAAGCGTTGAAACACGAATTTTTCTTCAAAGGCTTCTTCAAACACCGCGGCTACGACAACCTTGATGATCTGCCGGTGGAGCAGTATCGCGCCGGACAAATTTTCAAGTCGTTGCCTGAGAGCCGCCAGTGGATTTCTGCTCCTGCTCTTTTCACCACCAGCCAAAGCGGGGAAGAAGTGCTGTCAGCGGAGGGCAGGCAGAACATCGATCAGGCCGTAGGACAGTTTAAAGCGATCTACGATAAACCCCTCATCATCGAGGGCTACGCTTCCTCAGGTTCTTCATCAGACGAACTGGTGCAATCGCGGAGAAGGGCCACGCTGGTCAGGGGCTATCTGCAACTGCATTACCATGTCTTGCCCAAGAACACGGGCATCATCGCTCTGCGGAGCACCCCTCCAGAAAGTACCGGAAAAACCACCTTTGACGGAGTCAGCCTGGTGAGTGTCGGCAGGGACGGCAAGTAGGTGGTGGCAGGCTTTTGGTTCTATCCCCGACACCCGCCGCCGGGCGCCCCACACCCCCGATTTCCTGTGTAGTTTCGTGGGTTCCCTGAACTGCATGCGCCTTTCCTTAATGAAAGGCGCACACGCGGTCCTATCCAGAGCTGCATACAGGAAATTCGGGGCATCTCGCTCGTTTTTCGCGAGATGTGGGATACGGCAGGCCTCCCCCTCAAGCCTGTGTCGGGTCTCACAGATCTACACGGGTGCCGCTCGATCGCACCAGCGTATGGGCGAAGCCCTCGACAGCCTTTACTCCTGGACCTACCCGTCGTCACCTCAAGCAAGCGACTTGCCGGTGCAGGTAAAGGGAGGAATGGGCGCGCTTTTCGCCCGACATACCAGCGCACAAGCCATCGTATACTCGTGTCATGTCCATTGTGCGAAACATAGCCGGAGTGGCGAAGGGGATGAGCATCACGTTCCGCGAGATGCTGAACCCCACCGAGGTGGAAAACTACCCCGATGGCCCGGGTCCCAACCGCGGCGCCCACTTTCAGGATCGTTTCCGTGGAGCCCATGTGCTGCAACGGGACGAAAACGGCCTGGAGAAATGCGTTGCCTGCTTTCTTTGCGCGGCAGCCTGCCCAGCAAACTGCATTTACATCGAGGCGGCCGAGAACACCGCCGAGCAGAGAATCTCCAGTGCCGAACGCTATGCCAAGGTCTACAACATCGACTACAACCGCTGCATCTTTTGCGGCTACTGCGTCGAAGCCTGCCCCACCGACGCCATCACCCACGGACACGGCTTTGAGCTGGCCTCGCTCAATGCGACGACCCTGATCTACCGCAAAGAAGACATGCTGGCGCCCACCATCGGCATGCCGGGTACTGGGGAAGCAAATGCAGACGCGGTCAAGTAGGAACTGGTAGCATCGGCAGATGCAAGGCAACGGGAAAAAAAGGATTTTCCACGTCAGCAGCCGGGAAAACATCATGGGGTTGCGCGACGAAATCCTGCGCATGCACGGTTTTGAAGTAAAGTCGACCCTCTACTCGGGCAACGCCCTGGACGAAGTGAGCCAGAACGACTACGACCTGGTGCTCATCGATGTTGAGGCGGACGTCAAGGTGCAAAGCGCCCAGGAACTGTGCGAGGACATCAAGAAGCTTCAGCCGGACCAACATGTCGCCTTCGTTTGCAACTACCGTGTAACCATCGAGAGCGACTGTCCCGACGAGGTCATCCGCGCCGAATTCAATCCTGAAGCCATGGTCCGCGGCGTGAAAGAAGCGTTAGGAGCGAACTAAACAGGCTACTGAAAAATTCCGTTTTGAATCAACTCCTCGGGACTCCCATGGAGTTTTTCCGCAGGATGATGCCGATCAGGACCTAGGCGATGGCGCACCAAATCTGCGTCTTGGCCGCGTTCTCGGAGGATAGGCTCAGACAGAGTTCAACGGTGGTTGCGCCTGCGGACGGACATTTCGCGTGAGATGTGCGATGGCAGGGGCTAAAGCCCAATCTCTTACAGGTCATTTACGGCCCGACTAAAGTCATGCCCTGATACAAAACCAAAGCTCAGCGTCGCAAAACCGTATCAGTCGTTGCAAATCGTGGACACCCCCGAGTGTTCAAAAACCACACTCAATGCTGCACTTACAGCCATCCCCAAACAAACGAACCGGACACTAGTGACCCTGCGGTTTCTTTTCCGAGTTCTCACACACCCTCTAAAGGTGGCCCCGTCAGCTGGCCTTCTTCTTAGGCTGCGCCGCCTGAAACTCAGCCCGCAACGCCGCCTCGTGCACCGGCTTCTCATGCAGCAACAACTGCGTCGCCTCTAAATGCGCATTGGCATGGAACCAATCCTGCACAATGTTGTCATATAACAAATTCAACACCGCCAGCAGCGACATGCCCTGGTGATGAGCCATCCACTCCTTCACCAGCTTCGGCGTCTTAGTCGACTCCTGGTAATCCGCCGCCTCATAAAAACCGTAAGCGCCCGTCCAGCCCATCTTAGCCATCCGCCTTAAATTCTTGAGCGCCTCAACGGGTTCAATCCCCAACGCCAAACAAGTGGAATAAGGCGAAATCACCGGTCCCGCCTCGGCGTCCCATTTCAACGCAATCGGAGGAATCCCAAACGCCTGGTAATGGTAATGGCCGTGATCATCTTTGCCCGCCCAGCCCGACTCTGAAATTCCCCAGGGAATCCCGTGCTCCTTACCGAAAGCGCGCTGAATCGCCACTACCCCAGCCAACGTGCGCGACACCAGCGTATCGGGATAACTACGCATCCAGATCGAAGGCATCAGATACTCGAACATCGTCCCGGTCCAGGAAATAAGCACCGGCTGCCCGTAAGCCATGGTGTGGATACGGCCCAGCTTGAACCAGCTTTGCTGGGGTGCTTCCCCTTTGGCCACGGTAATAAACGCGGCAATACGAGCTTCGCTGCACAGCAAGTCATAACAAGCCTGGTGCAAATGCTGACGCTCAATCTCATACCCGATCGAAAGCAATAAACGCGACTTATCCATCAGGAACCCAAAATCCATCTCTGTCGCGAAACGCATCGCCTCGGCCGAAAGACTCTTCAGTTCACTGGCCAACGCTTTCAGGCCCTCCCGGGCCGAAGCCAATGCGGTGCGCAGTTCGTCCGCCAGCTTAAGCAACGCGGGATCGGAAGCCAAACCAGCAGACGCCCGCGCCAGCCGCGTATCCAGATCTGCGGCCAGCAAGCTGGCGGTCGCCACCTGGGCCGCCGCCGCAGTCTCCGAAAACCCTTGCAACTGGGGCAAAGCAAGCAGGGGCGCAAAGCGGGGCAGGAGCCACGGTATGTAATCGCCAATCAGTCCCACCATGGCGCTGATGCGGCGATGGGTTTCCGCCAGCCACCAGGCTGCCTCGCCAGTTGCCGGAGCCCCGAATTCCGGCGCGTCCACAGTAGCCAGCGCCCATGTCACCCAGGCAGCCGCCGTCGCATCCACCGCCGGCGGGGCAATCGCCTTCAGGCCCGCAGGTGCATCCGGCAAACTCGTCAGCAGACCCCAATGATCCCGCATGCCGGAAAACAGCGCCGGATCCAGCAGCCGCGCGCGCAGAAGACTGCGACAACCAGTACGCACGGTGTAGAACGAAGCCGCCAGGTTGCCGCTATCGACAGAAGAAATCGTAATCGGGCGGATAGGCTGCAAAGTGCGCGTGTCGTACCAGTTGTAGATGTGTCCGCGATACTTCTCCAGCTTCTCGTAGGTCTGGAAGCTGCTCTCCGTCAGTTCCACAAATTCGGGAACCGTCAGGTAGCCGAAAGTAGTCGCCGCCTGCCGGGCATTGAGCAACAAACCGAAGTTGGTCGGCGACACGCGCCCCGCCTCAAACAGTCCTTCTTCCTCGACGTTATCCGGGATCAGGTAGTTGTGGCTTTCGCCCCCAAACTGGTTGAAGTACCGCCAGGTCTGCAGTGCCAGTTGGCGCAGGAAGGTATCTTCCTCCGCCGTGAGCTTGGCCCTGGTCTGCTGCGGCGAGCTGTTCAGCCATGCCGTTATGAGTCCCGCAAAGCCCCACAAGATAAGGATTGGGAGAGCCACCAGCAACGCTTCTGGATGACGCAGAAAAACGATCACCCCGACCACCACGGCTACCAGCGGGGTCAACGCGAGATATCGATCGACCGGGGTGCTTCGTTGCCGGTTCGATTCCGCCTCGGCCGCAGTTTCCCATTCCAACAGCCGCTGCCCGGTAATAAAGCTGCGCACCAGCGAGCGGCTGATCGCGTCCAGCGCCAGCAGGGTCTGGTGAGGCAGGTAGACTAAATTCAGCAGGGCGATAAACGTGCCCTGCCCAAATCCGCTGACCGCATCGCGCATCGAGCCCGGCAACTTGGTGACGTAGGCGCGCCCCACACCAAAGACAAACTGCACCAGCGTGGGCACAAACATCAGGAACAAGGTAACCGCGGTCCAGTACAGCGCGCCGCCGGGCAATGCCAGCCAGCCGGCCAGCAGCAGGGCAAAGGTAGAGGTCTCCACCAGCGACCGGCGCAGGTTGTCGAAAATCTTCCACCGCGAAATGGTAGCGATGGGATTGCGCACATACCGCCCCGACTCATCCGGCACCTTGCTGAAGAGCCATTGCGCAATCTGCCAGTCGCCCCGCAACCAGCGATGCTTACGCCGCGTGTAGGCGCTGTAATGCGACGGGTAGTCGTCAATCACCTCGATGTCGGTGGTCAATCCTACGCGCGCATACGATCCCTCAATCAGGTCATGGCTGAGCAGGGAATTGCGCGGAAAGCGCCGGTCCAGAACCGCATGCAGGGCGTTGATCTCGTAAATGCCCTTGCCGGTAAAGATGCCTTCCCCATACAAGTCCTGGTACGCGTCGGAAATGGCGCGGGTGTAGATATCGAATCCCGTCTGTCCGGAGTAGATCGACGCCAGCCGGGAACGAGATGCGGATTGCACACTCACCCCGACCCGCGGCTGCAGAATTCCGTATCCCTCGGTCACAATGCGAAGTTCGGGATCAATCACCGCGCGATTCAGCGGATGCGCCATGGCCCCGATCATGGAGTGGGCCGTGCCGCGGGGAAGCTGGGTATCGGAATCAAGCGTGATCACGTATTGGGCGTGAGCAAGCGCGCTCAGGTTTCCGGCCTTCACCGGGAAGGGATCAAACTGTCCCTTGAGCAGCTTGTTCAGGTCCAGCAGCTTGCCGCGTTTGCGTTCCCAGCCCATCCACACACCTTGGCGGGCATTAAAAATGCGGTGGCGATGCAGCAGGAAAAACGAACCCGCGCCCGCCTTGGCATAACGCTCATTCAGTTCGTCCGTGAGCTGAATGGCCAGGTCGACCAGCGGATCGGTATCATTTTGCCGCGGCCGCGTGACCGAGTCGGGAAGATCGGTAAGCAGGCCAAAATGGATGTGCCGATCCTGGTTGGCCAGGTAGCGCACCTCGAGCTCGTCGAAGAGCTCGCGTACCTGCTTCTCATTCATCAGCAGGGTGGGAATAACCACCAGGCTAGTGAACGGCTCGGGCACGCCCTTGGAGAAGTCGAGCTTGGGCAAGGCATACGCCTTGAACACTGCTGTTACTGTATTGTTCACCAGGTCTACCGCACCCTGCGTCACCGGAAGCAGCAACAGCAAAAAGGCCAGCGTTAGGCCGCCGAAGATCGGGTAGGTAGGCACCAGCGGCGCCAGGATCAAGCCGATTAAAATTACAGTGATGATCTGAATGCCGCCGATATAAAAGTCATCCGCGTTGGTCCAGAGGGTCTGCCGCAGCCGGTCGATAAACCTGGGACGGTAGCCGACCCGGGGGGCAAGCATGGGAAACCCACGATCAATCAGGTAGTAGCCCACATGCGCCCGCCGGGTGCGCAGCCGCGGATCTTCGATCCGGTGTTTCTCTTTCGATTCCAGCGCCAGAGTGAGCGCTGCCTGGGCCACCTCTAACTCGCTACAGTCGGAAAACCGGGCAATCTCCGCCACCCGTTTGCGGTAAGCCTCCCGGCTTTCGAAGTCCATGAACTTGTAAGCGTTGGCGGGGTCCTGTTGCAGGATCGGGTCATACACCACCAGCGGTTCGATCATCGAAAACCAATCCGCATACCCGACATCGCGCAGGCTTCGCATGCGGGTCTTTAGTAGCTCGGCGCCGGCTTCGGTGTGCGAAGCCTCATCCTGGATGACCTCGTTCGCCTGGGTGATGACTTCTTCCAGCAGCATGAACTTGAGCACCGGAGCCAGGGCCCAGAGCTCATTCAGCTCCAGCGCATCGTGCTGCTGTACCTGGTTGATAAAGATCTTGATTGCGTCGGGATGATATTCCGAGCCCATCGCCTGCAAATAAGCATCCGCCACGGTGATAATGCGTGGCTCATCGTTTTCATAGTCTCGAACCACCCGCGGCAAACGCCCCAGCTTTTTGCGGATGGTGCGGGTTTCGGCCACCACGGAGCGCAGCAGCCGCGGGTTTTGCCGCAACTCGAGCAGCGGGTCCAACTTCTCTCCTGGCAGATACGTCGGCACAGGCCGGGCGTCGAGAATTACGTAAAGCTGGTCGAGCGATTGTGCGGTGGCCTCGATGCGCCGCCCAAAACTACCCGCCCCTTCCGGCTTGTGCGCTACGTGCCAGGTGGGAGCGACCCGGTCGGCATGACTGCGCAAGGCTTCAGCCGTGAAGGTGTGCCCCGATTCGGTAGTAAAGGCCTGGCCGGAGCCGGTGATCGTGTCAGTCATAACTCTTCTCTCTTGATGCTCAGCGGTAGCTCGCCGCCTGCATTTCAAACATACTTGCGTAGCGCCCGCCCAATGCCATCAGTTGCGGATGGGTTCCTTCTTCCACCAGTCTTCCGCCCTCCAGCACGACGATGCGATCGGCCATACGCACCGTAGAAAAACGGTGCGAGATCAGCAGAGCCATTTTTCCCATGGTCAGTTCGGCGAAGCGTTCAAACACTTCCAACTCGCTGCGCGCGTCGAGTGCCGCGGTAGGTTCATCCAGCACCAGCAACTGCGCATCGCGCAGGTAAGCCCGCGCCAATGCGACCCGCTGCCACTCTCCACCGGAGAGTTCTACGCCAGATTCGAAACGCCGCCCCAGCATCTGGTCGTAACCGCCTGGCAGCTTGGCAATGACGCTTTCCGCCAGGCTCTTGTGGGCCGCGTCTTCCACCTCAGCCTGCGAATGCTCGCTCTCCACCCGGCCTACACTGATGTTCTCTCGCGCCGTCATCTCGTAGCGCATAAAGTCCTGGAAGATCACGCCGATTTCGTGGTGCAGATCTTCCAGCTTGTAGTCGCGCAGATCCACGCCATCCAGCAGAATCTGGCCTTCGGTGGGGTCGTAAAGCCGGGTAATGAGCTTGACCACGGTCGTCTTACCCTGGCCGTTCTCCCCAATCAACGCGATCCGCTCCCCTGGCTTCAGGGTGAAGTTGAAGTTGCTCAGCACCCGCCGGGTGGTGCCAGGATAAGCAAAACTGACATTGCGGAACTCGAAGCCACCGCGGACAGGCCGGGGAATCAACGCTCCGTCAGGATTCGAAGTCACCGTCGGCTTCATCTCAAAGAACGCCAGCAGATCGGTGAGGAACAGGGCCTGGTCGGCAATCCCTGAAGCGGTCGAGAACACCTGCTGCAGATTGCTCGACGCCTGGATGATGGCGTTGGTCAGGTAGTAGAACTCGCCGATGTTGTTGTAGCTGCCTGTAACTGCTCGCCAGATCACGAAAGCGTAAGCGCCGTAGTAGCCAAGCGTGGCGATCACTCCGAGCAGGCCGCCGGCAACCAGCTTCTTGCGCGAGAGGGCGACGTTCTCCTCGTAAATTCCCTGCGAAAGGGTGGTGAAGCGGTTGGTTAGGTAGGGGCTCAGGTTGAATAGCTTGAGTTCCTTTGCTCCTTCCCGGCTGCCGGCCACCTGGCGCAGGTAGTCCATTTGCCGCTTAGCCGGGGTCTGACGGAAGTTCTTGGCATAGCCGAGGAAAGCAAAGTGAGTTTCTCCCACGAAGGTGGGGAGCACACCCAACGCCAGCAGCAAAACCAGCCAGGGCGAGTACCAGAGCAGGATGGACGTCCATATCAAGGTGGTCAGGCTCTGCTGGAACAGCCGGCCCATCTGTTGAATCATGGCCAGCCGGTCGGTGGCCTGGACCCGTGCCCGTTCCAGCCGGTCATAGAAGACGGGATCCTCGTAGGTAGTCAGATCCAGCGCTGCCGCCTGCTTCATCACCCGGACGCTGACGAAGTGGGTATAACGGTCGGCCAGGAGGCTGTCGCTGTAATCGACGCCCCGCGACAGCAGGCCGTTCACCACGTTCAGTGCGGCTTCCAGGCCAACCAGCCACCAAAAATGAGGACTCAGTCCCTGATGGCTGAAAACGCGTTGCACGCCATTGATGATCCTGGCGGCGACGTAGGCAATGGCTGCGGGCAGCGCAGCCACGAAAATGCGGAGCAGAATGCCCCAGGTGACGACCGCCGGGCCTGACTCCCACAAAATGCCGAGCACCGGCGGCACATTCTTGAGTGCTTGCACCCGCTCGCGCCACGCTTTGCGGGAGGACTGTGGACTGGCTTCCGTCATGACGTTCCGATTTCTTTTGGGCGGACCAGACCCCTCCGCAGGCTCGGTGTTTGGATTCCAGTACTAATGTTACCAATCAGATGCACTTCCGGCGTGACTTGTTGGCTGAATACGATACTTGCGGTCCCTACCGGACTGTGCTAAAAATCGAATATTCAAGTTTGCTCCTTGTGAGCGGGCCTGAATTTCATGAAGAGTGGCTGAGGGACGGGCCCTGTGACGCCACGACAACCTGCCTGGGCAATCCGGGAGTATGGTGTCAACTCTCTCCTGCGTTCTGAAAAGAAACGGGGAACATGAGATTCGGGGTGCACAGTTTACGCGCATCTCGCTAATTCCATGCAGTACCGCAGTACCAGAGTTCGTCACGCAGTGCCCGTGCATCCGTCGCTCTCGATTTGAGGGCATGATGGCAAGTTTTTACGAACTACGCTGTAGGGAGTGCGGCAAGCGATTTGAGAGCCAGCCGCTGTCCAGCTGCGACGAGTGTTTTTCCTCGCTTGAAGTTGCCTACGATCTGTGCGAGGTCAAAAAGACCTTCACCCGTGAAGCCATTGCCCGGGGACCGCAAAGCATGTGGCGCTACCAGGCCCTGCTGCCGGTGCCGGACGACTACATCCCCACCACCCCTACCGGCATGACACCGCTGATGGCGGCTCCCCGCCTGGCCCGGCGCATCGGCGCTACCAATCTCTACATTAAGAATGATGCCGTCTGCCTGCCCACGCTGAGCTTTAAGGATCGCGTGGTCTCGGTGGCCCTGGCTGCGGCGATAAACTTCGGCTTCGAAACCGTCGGCTGCTCTTCGACTGGAAACCTGGCCAACGCCGTAGCCGCCCACGCCGCCCGCCTGGGATTGAAGACCTGCATTCTTGTGCCAACCGATCTGGAAGCGGCCAAAATTTTGAACACCCAGGTTTACGGGGCGAACCTGGTGCGGGTTGACGGCAATTACGACCAGGTGAACCGGCTGTGCTCGCAGATTGCCGATAACTACAACTGGGGATTTGTGAATGTGAATCTTCGTCCTTATTACGCTGAGGGTTCGAAGACGGTAGGCTACGAGATCGCCGAACAGCTCGGTTGGCGCCTCCCTGACAATGTCGTCGTCCCCATGGCCGGCGGCGCGCTGATTTCCAAAATCCGCAAAGCTTTTGGTGAGCTGATCGAACTCGGCCTGGTCGAAGATAAGCAGGTGCGCTTTTTCGGCGCCCAGGCCACTGGCTGCTCACCCATCGCCCACGCCGTTAAGAACGGCTTATCGCACCACGAGCCGCAGCGGCCCAACACCATCGCCCGCTCCCTGGCCATCGGCAACCCCGCCGACGGACCCTATGCCATCCGCGCCATCAACGAAAGCGGCGGCTGGGCGGAAGATGTTTCTGATGTGGAGATCGTTTCCGCCATCCAGGAGCTGGCCGAAACCGAGGGTGTCTTTACTGAAACCGCGGGAGGCGTGACCACTGCAGTGACCGCTCGCCTTTACGCTCATGGCCGGATCGCCCCTGATGATTTGACTGTGATGGCCATTACCGGCAACGGATTGAAGACCCTGGACGTGCTCCAGGGCAAGTACGAACAGCAGCGGGCGATTCGACCTCGTCTGTCTGACTTTGAGGCTCTGGTCGAGCAGGAGAGAGAGGAAGTTTATGTCCGTTAAAGTGGTGCTGCCGAATGCCTTTCAGAAACACACCAACGGTACCCGGGAAATACAATCCGCGGCGCAAAATCTGCCCCAGCTGATCACCGAAATTGAGACTAGCTTTCCCGCCCTCAAGCCCCACCTGCGCGACAACGACGGCAAGGTGCGCCGCTTCATCAACTTCTACGTCAACGAAGAAGACATCCGCTTCCTGGGCAACGACGACTACGCGTTCAAAGACGGCGACGAGGTATTGGTAATTCCCTCCATAGCCGGGGGCTGGGATCAAACTACTCTCCCACCCGAACCTTCGATGGTTGTTCATTAGGACCAAAGCGTCGATGGAGCCTGCAGAAATGTCGCGGACGATAATTGAGTGGGTGGCCCAGGTCTCGCTTTTGAGACCTGGGTGCTGAGCCTAGGACCATTTGCGAGGGGAAACCCAGGTCTCAAAAGCGAGACCTGGGCCACCCACTCAAGTCTTGAGGTTGCAGCTGTCTTGCAGTTCGTCTTGTCGCGTTCTCCCCTCACAGAGACGGTAGTCCGCAAGACTGATAAATCTTTGACATGTACTGCATGTCCAGCAGCCCTTCCTCCCCGGCCGTCTCCGGCGTCTTATCCTCAAGAACGCAATTTGAGAAATAATCCGCTTCAATGGTGAACTGCGACGGATCTTTCGCCGGATTGAGTTCATCAAGCATGACAGTCTTGCCGCTCGCCGGGTCCATGAACCGCGCCGTCAGATGGAGCCCTTCGTAAGGAAAAGCCGGCTCCGCATACAAGTACCCCAATGACCCGTGCACTCGATAAAACCCATTCATGCCCGCCCCATACGTCGTGTTACAACTAGCCACCACGCCGGAAGGGAACTTCATCGTCCAAGACACATTCTCCTCTACCGTATCGAATCGTCCATCATGGTCGATGACTGACGAGAACGCCTTAATATCGACCGGCTCTTCCTTGGTCAGATAACGGCAGGCGTTGAGTGAATACACCCCAACATCCATCAACGGGCCCCCACCCGCCAGCTTGCGATCCAGCCGCCATTCGCCGGCCTTTTCGTTGAAACCATTCGCGCTCTCGATGGCCTGAATCTTTCCCAGCTTCCCCTCGCGGATAAGCTGCATGGCCCGCAGGTTGGTCGGTTCGTAGTGGCAGCGATAGGCGATCATCAGTTTTTTATTCGCATCCTTACACGCCTTGATCATGGCCTGAGAATCTGCCACGGTGGTCGCCATCGGCTTCTCGCATAGCACGTGCTTGCCCGCGCGCGCGGAGCGGATGGTGTACTCCGCATGCATGCTATTGGGCAGGGCCACGTACACCGCGTCGATAGCCGGGTTGTTCTTGAACTCGTCCATGTTCTCGTAGGAGTAAATCGAGCTCTCCGGCACCCCATACTTCTTTGCTTGGGCCAGCGCCTTCTCGCGATGTCCACTCACCAACCCGGTAATCCGCGAATTCTTGCTGGCCAGCACGCCGGGCATAAAATGATCCATCGAAATACGGCCCAGGCCGATGATGCCATAACCAATTTTCTTGTCGCCGCCTTGGGCTAATAGCGGCGAAACTACCTGGGCCGCGGCTCCGGCAACAGCCAGACGGGTAAACTCTCTGCGGGTAAGCATGACGGATCCTCCAATGTGCAAGCGCCCGAGTATTCTAGACGCCGCTCTCTCCTCTTACAATCAGACCGGTATGCCGAAACCACTTCTCTTGTTCGCCCTGGTACTCCTCCCCTTCGCCCTCCTCCCCTTCGCCGCCCGCGCGCAGTTGCCGCTTTCGCCAGACGCAAAAGCAAAAATCGATACCGCTGTTACCCAGGTTTTGTCCTCAACCAAGGTGCCCAGCGCCTCGATAGCCATCGTCAAAGATGGCCGCATCGCTTATCTCCAGGCCTACGGTCTGGCTCGCCTCTCTCCCCCCATGGAAGCCAGTCCGCAGATGCAGTACGCCATAGGTTCGATTAGCAAGCAGTTCACTGCGGCCGCTGTCCTTCTGCTGGTGCAGGAAGGCAAGCTGACCCTGGAGGATCCGGTATCGAAATATCTGCCTGACCTTACCCGGGCTAAGGAAGTCACCCTCCGCATGCTGCTCTCGCACACCTCCGGCTATCAGGATTACTGGCCGGAGGACTACGTGATGACCTCCATGATGGTGCCTACCACCGCGCAGCATATTCTCGATGTTTGGGGAAAGAGGCCGCTCGATTTCGACCCCGGCACGCAATGGCAATACTCCAACACCAACTTTGTCATCGCCGGCCGCATTGTGGAGCAGGTCAGCGGCACCCCTCTGATCGAGCTGTTGAAGAAGCGTATCTTCCTCCCCCTGGGCATGGACAACGTCTACGACACCGATGCCAGCAAGCTGCCCGCCACCGACCCTACCGGCTACGAGCGCCATGCGCTGGGGCCTCAGCGGCCTTCGCCTCAGGAAGGTGCGGGCTGGATGTTTGCCGCCGGAGAGCTTGCCATGCCCGCCCACGACCTGGCTCTTTGGGACATCAGCGTGATCAATCGTTCGCTCCTCAACCCTGCTTCGTACGCGCAGATGTTCAAGCCTGTCCTGCTTAAGAGCGGTGCCAACAGCGGATATGGTCTGGGAGTCTTCCTGGGTAAACGTGATGGTCGCGCTTACATTCGTCACGGGGGCGAAGTCTCGGGCTTTGTCTCCGAGAACCTGGTATACCCTGACGACCGGGCAGCCATCATCGTGTTCACCAACGAGATGGCCACCGACGCGGCCAGCCTGATTGCCGCACGAATCACCCCGGTGGTCCTCAACCTGCCGGCGACAGCCCCGACTGAGGAGGAGGCTCAGGCGTTGTCGATCTTTAACGGTCTGGCGGACGGGCACATCGACCGCACCCTGTTTACCAACTACTGCAACGCCTACTTCAACCAACAAACCCTTGAGGACTTCGCCTCCAGCCTGAAGCCCCTGGGGCCGCCACTCACCTTCAAACAAACAAAAGAGGAGGGCCGTGGCGGCATGACCTTCCGCGTCTTCACTGTTGCCTTTCCCGACCGGCAGCTAAAGGTGACCACCTACCAGATGCCGGACGGAAAGCTGGAGCAATATCTGGTCATTCCCTGATCGTTCAGATCTCTCTTGCGGGTTGACCGGGTCTTTCCCGCAACCACCTGCCGTTGCGGGAGAACCCATGGTTCGGGTGCCCATCCTTCGCGCTCTTGGCGAAGGGTGGGACAAGCAGAATGAGACGGGAAGGGCCTCGGCGGGCCGAGAGTAGCATTACACCCTGCGCCAAGAGCGGCGAACGTGGGCACCCGCACAGAGTTGGTTCATGCCGGCTTGGATGGATCTCAAGCATTGCCTCGCAAACCTACGCGACCCGCATCACCGCTCTGTCCGGGTGTCCCTCGCCCCAGCGTACGTGGGCCGAAAAAGATGGGGCGACCCGGGATTTCCTAAGAGGCACTAGCAAGAGCCACGTGTGCGGCTTTCATTAAGAAAAGCCGCATGAAGTTCCGCGAAGCCAGCAAATTCGACAGCAAATCCGGGGGAAGCCCCACCATTGCATTTACTTCCCAACCAAAGCCTGAAACTCCGGATTCTTGGAGAGATAATTCGCCACCATCGGACAAATCACATCCACCTTCAACTGATGATCGCGAGCATATTCAAGCGCAGTTTTCGCTAGCGTTCCGGCGATCCCCCGGCCGCGCAGGGCATCCGGCACTTCGGTGTGCCAAAGCGTGATCCATCCTTCTTGATCGAGCTCAAACTCCAGGTAAGCAGTCTTGCCATCTTCTTCCAGCTCAAATCTGCTCATCGAATCTCTGCTCATTTAGCATCCAGCCAACTGCTGGCAGTCGAATGCGAAATCTCCACTTCCTCCGGGGTCATATCCACGGAAACATCAGCAAACAGCGGCGTGCTCAGGTACCGCTCCCCTGTATCCGGCAGCATACAAAGAACCGTTGATCCTGGCGGAGCCTCCGCGCACACTCTCAGTGCGCCGGAGAAGGTCGCGCCCGAAGTAATGCCCACAAAAATCCCTTCTTTGCGCGCCAACTCCTTACTGCAAGCCATCGCGTCAGCGTTGGGGATGCGCAGGAACTGGCTGATAGCCAGTGAGTCCACCGCATCGCCAACCAGCTTAGCGATAAAATCCGGGCTCCATCCCTGTTGTGGGTGTGGCTTCCACGCCGGGTGGGCCTTCGCGGCCGATCCATCAGGATTCCTCGCTTGTTCAATCCCGCTTGAAAGCATTGGCGCGTCATCTGGCTCACACACCACAATCTTGGTCTCAGGTCGCTCTTTGGCCAGCACTCGGCCCACGCCTTTCAGGGTGCCGCCGGTGCCAAACCCGGTCACCCAATAATCCAGCCGTTCCCCTTGAAAATCGTCGATAATTTCCTGCGCCGTGGTGCGCGAGTGCATGTCGGCATTGGCTTCATTTTCAAACTGCCGCGTCATGAACCAATCGTGGGCCTGAGCCAACTCGACCGCCTTTGCCACCATGCCCATACCTCGACCCGCTGCTGGAGTAAGCACCACCTTGGCCCCCAAAAAGCGCATCAGCTTCCGCCTTTCCACGCTGAAGGTTTCCGCCATCGTGACTACCAGCGGATACCCTTTCTGCGCGCACACCATCGCCAAACCGATACCGGTATTCCCGCTGGTTGCTTCAATGACTGTCTGCCCCGGTTTGAGCGTACCTTTCTTTTCGGCATCTTCGATCACGCCCAATGCGAGACGGTCTTTGACCGAACCCATTGGGTTAAAGGCCTCGATTTTGACAAACAGGTTGATTTCCGGCGGCCCGAGCTTATTGATCTTGACCACGGGGGTGTGGCCGACGGTTTCAAGGATACTGGCGTATTTGTGTCCCATGGACTGTCTCCTCCGGAAGTGCGCAGGTCCCAAGATAACGCGTATCGAGGTGGGCTAGCCACAAAGTCGCCAGCGGCCCTCCGTCCGGGTTAAACTAGGGAGCACGTCCCGCGCCGGGATGGCGGAACTGGCAGACGCAGCGGACTCAAAATCCGCCGAGGGCAACCTCGTGGGGGTTCGACCCCCCCTCCCGGC
>Ga0302326_10001897_pt1 | contig 52085 bp, 48 predicted proteins | sample Palsa_T0_3_FD_202264 | JGI IMG/M metagenome (GOLD analysis project Ga0302326, IMG submission 202264) | Peat permafrost microbial communities from Stordalen Mire near Abisko, Sweden - Palsa_T0_3 | ecosystem: Environmental > Terrestrial > Soil > Palsa > Peat permafrost | place: Sweden: Abisko...
GCGCCTACATCAAGCCGCTGCTCATCCAGGCCGCCTGGGGGGCGGTCCGGGTACCGGGCCGGCTGCAGGCCAGGTTCCACCGCCTGGTCCGCAAGTTCGGCGGCCCGCGGAACAAGGGCGCGCGGAAACGGGCGATTACCGCGATCGCCCACACCCTGCTCAAGATCGCCTACACCGTCCTTAAGACCGGTCAGCCCTACGCTGACCTGGGCGCCGACTTCTACACCCGCCGTGAATCCCCCGATGCCAGGCAGGATTACCTGATCCGGCAGCTGCAAAAACTCAACCCCGGCTGCATCATCACCGTCACGCCCGCGGAGACCGCCTGACCGCGGAGACCGCCTGATCACCAGACCGCCTCGGCCCCAGGAGCCGCCCAGCCCCGTCCGCAGCACGCTGCCCGCCGGACAGCTCATAACCATGCCGGCCACCACCGGGAACAACCCCGGACGCCAGCCGCGCACCGCGCAGGCCCCGCCACCGCACCGGCCAGGGTCCGCTGCCGCACACCCTACGAGGACCCAATTACGTGTCAGTGACAACGACTCCAGGAAATGGCCGACGGAACGCGACGTTAACAGACGCTGCGATCTCTGTGACCTGCGGTAATCCGACACAGCCCGACCCCATCCGACGAAACCGGCATGCATGGTAAGGAGAAGGTCTACGGTTCGATTCCGTAACGGGGCTCCACAGAAATTAACCTGCGAGGCCAGGTCAGAAGCTCACTGGACAGCTCCCATCGTACGCGGCGGATGGGAGCTGTTCCCGTGTTGGGAGGAATCTGGGAGATCGCCTTCTGCCGTGCCCCTGTGGGGTGCCAAAAGTCTGCCTGGCCTGTGAGCTGCGGCGATGGCCGGGATCAGCTGTACGGCATCATGATCATCCGTGTCCTTGCGCCTGCTCTACCTCATCTTCGTCCGGCTCTGCGGCTGGCTGGTCCTGCTCGCCCGGTCGTCCGTCTCCAAGAACGCCGAACTGCTCGTGCTACGGCACAAGGTCGCCGTGCTACGCCGCACCATCCCCGGCCCCGGCTCGACTGGGCCGGCCGCGCAGTCCTCACCGCGCTCATCCGGCTCCTGCCCGGGAAGCTGCGAGCGTACCGGCTGGTCACCCCCGGCACCGTCCTGCGCTGGCACCGCCGCCTGATCACCCGCAAATGGACCCGCCCGCACCGGACAGGACGGCCTCCGGCCAGCGGCGAGATCACCGCGCTGATCGGGCGGCTCGCCACCGAGAACCACAGCCGGGGGTACAAGAGAATCCAAGGCGAGCTGCTCAAACTCGGCCACGGGGTCAGCGCGTCCACGATCCGCCGGGTCCTCAGGGCGCTGAAGATCCCTCCGGCACCGCAACGGAACACCGGCACGACCTGGCGGCAGTTCCTGCATACGCAGGCATCGACGATGCTGGCCACCGATTTCTTCCATGGGGACTGCGCGGTCACCCTGCAGCGCCTGTACTGCCTGTTTGTCATGGAGATAGCAGTCGTTACGTGTACATTCTCGGTGTCGCCGCGAACTGTCGGACGGACCGTGGACCACACAGCAGATCCGCAACCTGCTGATGAATCCGGGTGACCGCGCCGCCGGCTTCCGGTTCCTTGTCCGTGACCGGGCCGGGCAGTTCACCGCGGCCTTTGACGCCGTCCTAGCCGGTGCCGGTATCGAAGTGGGTGGAGATCCCGCCCCGGAGCCCGCGAGAGAACTGTTATGCCGAGAGGTTCGTGCTCACCGCTCGCAAGGGGAGTCACTGACCGGATGCTGATCTTCGGTGAACGGCATCTGCGGACGATCCTGGCCCAGTACGGGGGTCATTACAACGGACGGCGGCCCCATCGGAGCCGTCAGCTCTGCCCGCCTCGTCCTGATCACCCCGTCGCTGATCTCTCCCGGAAGCGGATCCAGCGCCGGCCCGTCCTCGGCGGCCTCATCAACGAGTACGAGCGAGCCGCATAAAGCCCAGGTCAAGACCGATGGCCGAGTTCTGGAACCTCACAGGGGCACAGTGTCGCAGGGCTGCGACGGCGCCCGGATCGGTCTTGGTCAGGTCGTAGGCGACGACGAGGCTGTGCGCGGCGGGCGTGCCGGGGTCGAAGTCCGCCGAGGGCAGGCCGAGGATCGCGGCGGCCGCGGCGCCGAGGATCTGGAACCAGGTCTCGACGGCTTCCCTGGATCGGTCGCAATCACGGGCATGGTCCAGGATCCAGCAAGACGGGCGGATCGGCGGGCGCGGCGGCTGCAGGATCGCGTCCGTGCTCGCCCCGGCGGGCGCAAGTAGCTGCTGGAGGGCGAGAGGTGTGCTGGCACTCGTTCCGCTCTGGTGCTCGGCGAGCTGCGCAGCGAACGCAGGCCGTGCTTCGGACAGGCCGGCAAGCCATGAGCTTGCTCGGGACGGATCGCCGGACGCAGACGTAAGTTCGGTGATCTCCGTGGCCGTGGCCGTGGCCGTGGCCGTGGCCGTGGGCGGCTCGGGCTCTGCGGATCGCAGTGGCGGGTGTTGCTGGCCGGGATGACGGCGGCGCAGTTCGATGTCGGCGGAGACAGCCAGCTGTCGTTGCCCGGCGGTTGCCTGTTCCCAGGCGGGGGTCGGTCATGAGTCCGGCGAGTGTGGTCTCGCGGTCATGGTAGGCGCTGTGCATGGCGTCGTAGCTCGCAGCGAGTTGTTCGTGGCGGGCAGCGAGGTCGGTGTCGCCGCGGTCGGCCGCGGTCTTGGCCTCGGCGGCCGCGCGGATGCACTCAAGGCGGGCGTGCTCGGCTGCCCTGCGGATCTGGCGCAGGTGGTCACCGGTCCAGGGCGGAGCCAGGCGGTCTCGATGGCATAGGTGCTGCGCAGGCTCACGAGCTGGCTGTCGGTCAGGGCGCGCACGCCGCTGTCCGGCCCGCCGAGGACGGCGAATGCCACGTGCCTACCCGGGTCGCCGCGTAGGGGCTCGGGACCGATGGGGTCGTCGGCGTTTTAGCCCGACGGACACTGCCGAGCTCGTCCCGCGCCCCGCCCCGAAGTGGGCTGACCAGATCCCGTCCGCCGGTCAGCCGGACCGGCAGCAGTTCGCCGCTGACCTGGCGGCCGCGATGGACGCCCGGACCGGCCGGATCGGCGAGCACGCCGCCGGCCTGTCGCTCACGTGGGCGGTGAGCGCCCTCGGCCCGGTCCCCGCGAGCACGGCCCGACGGCGGGCCTGGTGCGAGCGCGCCGGTGTCATCGGTGCCTACCGCGAGCCTGGCTGTGGCGAACACTCCACGCTGCCGAGCTCGCGGCCTGGACGCGGGCGGACTGCTCGCCAGCGCCGTCAGCGAGCGCAGCCTCACCGGCGCCCGCGACGTCTCCGCTGTCATCCGCCCGCATCCGCCGCCGCATCGGCGGCTCGCTGGTGCTGCAGATGCGCGAGCTGGCCGGCGTGGGCGGCGAGCGCCACACGTTCGTCTCAATCATGAGCGAGCAAGGTCGCCGCGCTAGTGGCGGTGCCTCCGGGAACCGAGGGTCGGCGGGCCGCTGGCCGAGCTGGATCCGATGGCCGAGATCGCCAGCGGCCGACACCGCTGGTAGCGGCAGGCCTACCTGAGCGGGCGCGGCACTTCGCAGGAAGCACCGTAGCTAACTTCCGCGCAGACGTGGCGATTCTGATGTACGCCCCCGCCCCAGGAGTTGACCACCATCGAGTAGACGCCGCCACCGCCGGCGACCATGATCAGCAACTGTTCCGGGGCGAGCCCGATCAGCACGTCCAGGTCGAGGCCAGGCGGATAAGCCGGCCCGTGCAGCTGTCGGCGCGGCTTCATCGAGAATGCCGACACCTGCTGGGCGACGTCGCTCAGGTTGAGGCCGGCCCGGGCCAGCACCTGCGCGTGCTCCGGGTTCAGGATGATCGCGGCCTCGCCGATTCCCCAGCTGCCGTTGTTGGACGCCCGGCTCGCGACGGCCTCGCCGAGCTGTCGCAGCAGGCGGTCGCTGCAGTCAGCCACATCTTCGGTCACCTGGCAGAACAGAGACCGGGGTGCTTCTGCGGTCAGCAGCGTGACCACACTCTGGCCCGCGTCGTACCCGAGCCGGACATGCAGGGGTGGGAATGGGCTGTCCTCCTCGGCCTCAGCCAGGCAGAAGGTGAACTTCGCCGGCTGACCGGTCAGGGCCATGTCCGCGATGCCAGGACGGGCGCCGCCGATGTTGAGCAGGCAGAGTCGAATGGCCCGGCCGACACTGGCGTTGGCCTGGTTGCCAGGCCCGAGAGCACCGGTGCCCGACTCGAATGGTCCGCAGTCGTACCGGGCCGGACCATTCACTACAATCATTGGTCCGGCGTTGTGCGTGGTAACCTGGACCTCGCCGATGTCCAGAACCGGATCGCAGAGTGCGCTCACGGCCGCTAGCACCACCGGGAAGTAGTCGGGCCGGCAGCCGGCCATCACCGCGCAGATCGCGACCGACCTGACCGTCGCACTGCCGTCGAGCGGCCCGATAGTGCCGAGACTTAGATCCGGCCCCATTCCGCCGGCCAGCACCATCCGGTCTACCCGCGAGACGGTGGGAATGATCACGGGGAGCCCGTCGGTGCACCCGAGGCGGTGCAGGTCCTCCAGCGCGGCTTCTTCGCTGGCAGCGCTGCGCATCTTGCTGCCCGCATCCAGGACAAGGCCGGGCCCGCTCATCGGGCGCCTCGAAACGAGGCGATGAGCCGCGGGACGAGGTCGGTCGCGAGCGCGCGCATGGCAGGATCTCCGATTCCGGCGACGGGATGGGGCAACTGGAGCCAGGGCGCGTCCGGCATGCCCCTCGCGCGCGCGACGAAGATGGCCTCGTCGGCGAACTTCTCCGTGACGAGCGCGACCGCAGGAAGTTCCACCTGCGCGAAGTCGATGACGTCACTCACGGTGCCGTATGTGCAGCTGCCTCAATGCCCGTAGGCCGACACGACGGCCGTGCAGTTCTCGAATATCTCTCGCCGCAGGTCGGCGGTCGCCGGTGAGGTGTCGGGCTTGGTGTAACGAAGCACGCCGACCGTCGGGATCGCGGCCAGCAGCGCGGCCTCGACATGATCCATGAACCGGGTCGAGTCGATGAAGTTGTTGGCGATCAGGCCCACCGTCGCGGGCTGAGCCGTGATGTCGACCGACAGCAGGTACGGCTCGGCGGGCTTGCTGGGCTCCGCCCGCGGGTCGAAGTAGTCAACAGCCACGATCATGTCCTCTCAGGCGCGATCAGGAGCCAGGCGGAAGGCCGGCAGCAGCTCCTCGCCGGCCGGCGCAAAGTCCAGGATGAGCGGGGTGCCGTCGGCCAGTTCGCGATCGTCAGGGTCGAGGAGCGGAGCCCACCACCACGGGCCCTCGTAGAGTTCCCCGATGACGATGACCTTCGTGGGCGGCTCGGTGCCATCGGCACCCGGCTTCCCGTGCATCACGATCCAGGAGCGGACGACGGCGCCGGCAGCCGCCGTGCTCCAGGTCAGCTCGGCCGCACCACACTGGTAGCAGATCGTCTCCTGCGGACCGCCGACCGCACCGCAGGCGGTGCAGGTGGCTAGCGGAAATTCGCGACGCTGGGTCGACTCGAAAAAGCGCTCGGTGTCGGCGTCCCGGCGGATCGGCGTGAAGACCATGGCTGCTCCTGAGCGATCGAGAGTCATCGGGTGGCCGCCGAGCCGAGGACGAGAGTCGCGTGATGATCCAGGCAGCCACCGTTGTTCCCGACCATGACCACGTCATGGTCGGGAACCTGACGGTCGCCGCCCTGACCGCGAGCCTGCACGACCGCCTCGGCCACCTGCGTCATGCCTTGGAAGTAGAAGCCGGACAGCTGGCCGCCGCCGGTGTTCAGCGGGAACGTGCCGCCCGGACCGAGGATGCCGCTGGCGACAAACGGCCCGCCCTCGCCCTTGTCGCAGAAACCGTAGTCCTCGAGCGTGACGAGCACCGTGTAGGTGTAACAGTCGTACAGCTCGACCACATCGACGTCACCGAGCTTGATGCCCGCCATGTCCAGCGCGGCCGGGCCGGCGATCGTGGCCCCGGATATCAGGCCGAAGCGATCGTCGCGGCGTTCGAAGAAACCGCGGTTGGTCTGGCCCCAGCCCAGCAAGTGGACAGGCGGCTGAGCGAGGTCTCGCGCCAGCGCGGCGGAGGTGACCACGACAGCAATCCCGCCGTTGGTCACCAGGCAGCAGTCCAGCAGGTGAAATGGCTCGCACACCCAGCGGGAGGCCTGGTGATCCTCCAGCGTGATCGGCTTGCGCATCTGGGCGACCGGGTTGCGTAGCGCCCATTCCCGCTGCGCCACGGCTATGTGGCCGAACTGCTCGCTCGTCGTTCCGTACGTCAGCATGTGCCGGCGCGCGTTCATGGCAATCAAGGGGTTGCCGCCCACGACGCCGGACGCGCCGAAGACGCCGGTCCAGCCCGCGGGCGCCAATTCCGCTGCGGCCGCGGTGAAATTGTCGCCGGCCGAGCCGTTTGGGACCAGGGGCGTGTCGGCCAGCACACACGCGATTGCCTGGCACTGCCCGGAGGCGATCGCCATGGCGGCGTACTGGATCATGACGCACGCGGAAGTCCCCCACGTGGCCACGCCAGCTACGAGGGCGAGGTCACGCAGGCCGAGGTCGCGCTGGAGCCTGACCCCTGGTGTCGCGGCGACGCCATCGGCCACCAGCAGGCCGTCCAGATCGTGCAGGCGAAGGCCGGCGTCGGCGACGGCCAGCCGTACCGCCTCCGACGCGAAGTCGCTGACGCTCCGGCCGTACACCTTGCCGATCTCGGTCATGCCCAGTCCGGCGATTACTGATGTACGGTCCGGTTCGGTGTTCATCCGCAGTCTCCTCAGGAACAGAGGTCAGCTCAGCTGACAGATCGGGCGCCGTCTGCGGCCGGATCAGGTGAAGTCGACCATCAGCGATCCCATGCGTCGGAGGAAGGTATCGCCGAAGTTATCGGGCTCCCGGAGAAATTTCGGCGATGGAACTCGCCTTATTATTTCCGTTGTCACGGTCAGAGCTGAAGATGTCCGTTGCGCGGCTGATCGCCGCTACGTCCGCATGCCTTGTGATCATCCATACGCCAGGCCCGCCGGCCGGGTCCGGGTGCCGCCAGAAGGGCTCGTTCCGGCGTAGGTCGGTCGGTCAGCCAGCCCTCAGCTCGCCCGTCATGCCAGGCTGCCGGGTCCAAGAAGTCGATGTCGGCAGTCTCCATCGGCGAACACCTCACATCGGCCGGCTCGGCATGACATTTCTCACTGTACGTTTGCTGGCGGTCGCCTGCAAGGTCTTGACCATATGACTGACAGATGACCTAGTCGGCGCCAGTGAGCTTAATGCCGCGTCTACCATCGCGTACTTGCGGCGAGCTCAGTGACGTGGTGTCGGCGCGCTTCCAGCGGGTAAACGTCTGACCTCATCTTACTCGGTCACCTGACCGGCCAGTCGGAGGGCCGATCGACAACGTCGGACGTCTGTGACGCACCGGCAGCGTACGCGCCTAAGAGCCGAGCGCCGACTGGCGGGGGCGGCCCCCGGCCGCGAGCCGACGCCGGGGGACGGGCGGCTGCCGCCGTGGCTCTGCGGCACCTCGCCGACGGCTGCGTTGTCGTCGCTCGCAGCCTGCGCCGGGGTGCTCGTCGGCCGCCCGTATAGGCGTGAGCTGTGTAAACGCCCGCGGAAACCTGAATGCCAGCCTGTCCGTCAGCCGATCGGATGGCAGTTTGTAGCTTGGTGGCGCCGGTTTCACCGGAGGCTCATAGGATGGCAAATTCCAGCGATCCGCCGACGCGCCCGCTGTTGCCCGATAGATGGTCGGCCTGGCGCTAGACCTTGCAAAGACTTACGTCAGACATTAGAGTACTGCGTGCGATCGTACGGGACAGCGGGATCCGGCGTCGGGCTAGTCGCTGCTCGCGTGGGTTGCTGTGAGTGTCGTTCACCCCTTCGACAGGAGATCGTTCGCATGGAGAGTTTCCGGGAACTGGGGAAGCGCCTGAGCAACTGGAATCGATGGGGAGGTGAAGATGAACGCGGCACGCTGAACCTGGTGACGCCCGAGCGCCTGGTCGCGGCGAGTAAGTCCGTTCGCAGCGGCGCTATCTTCGATCTCGGTATCGCCATCGACAGTGCGGGACCGACTGGTTTCCGCCCGGCGCCTATTCACCTCATGACCCAGACCGGTCTCGACATGGGCAACGGGCTGGCCATGGCGGACGACTTCATCGTCATGCACCTGCAGTGCGCCACCCAGTGGGATGCGCTCTGCCACTGGTCTTACGACGGCCAGATGTACAACGGGTTCCCGTTGTCCGACCTGTCCGTCGCCGGGGCCGCTCACCTCGGCATTCAGAACATGGCCAAAGGCATCGTCGGCCGCGGCGTTCTCCTCGATGTGGCCGGCCGGGCGGGACAGCCGTGGCTCGATGTGGACTATGCCATCACCCCGGACGACCTCGAGGCCTGCGAGGAGCGCCAGGGCGTCCGGCTCGGCGCCGGGGACATCCTCTGCTTCCGCACCGGCTGGCGGAAGAAATATCTGGAGTCTGCGGCGGGCTGGATGGACGCCGAGCCCGGCCTGAGCCTCGAGTGCTCCGAGTGGCTGCATGATCGCGAGATCGCCGCCGTGTGCTCCGACAACTGGGGCGTCGAGGTCATGCCGTCCAGGGATCCGGCCGCGATGGCGCCTATGCACTGCGTGCTGTTGCGCGATCTCGGCATGCCAATCGGGGAGATATTCGACTTCGAGGAGCTGACAGCCGCCTGCGAGGCCGACGGCGCGTGGGACTTCTGGTTCTCAGCTCCGCCGCTCAAGGTGACCGGCGGAGTCGGATCTCCGCTGAACCCGGTGGTGATCAAGTAGATGACCTCGGCCGCGCTAAGCCAGGCAGGAAAGGAACGCAGCGTGCCCGAGGCAAGCTTCCCGGCGATAGCAGGCGCGAACGTTGAGGTCATGGAGGCCGTCAGGTCGGCCGCTCTGGGCGTCACGGAGAAGTTCGACCGGGCTTACTTTCTCCAGTGCGCCAAGGATCGCCGTCATCCGGGCGAGCTCATGAAGGCGCTGGCCGACGCCGAGCTCCTGGGTATCGGCCTGCCCGAGGAACTCGGCGGCAGCGGCGGCGGCCTGACGGAGGAGTTCGTCCTCACCGAGACCCTGGCCAGGGCCGGAATCATTCTCGACGCCCTGCTCATCACGAACTTCTGCCGGCATGTCATCACGAAGGTCGGGTCCGATGAGCAGAAGGCGGAGTTCATCCCCGGCACGGTGGCCGGGGAGCTGACGACCGCATTTGCGATCACTGAAGCGAACTCAGGGACGAACGCGTTCGCGATGAGAACGACCGCTACGGAAGATGGCGACATTTGGGTCATCAACGGCGAGAAGATCTTCACCACCCACGCGGTCGGCGCCGACAAGATGTTCCTGGTCGCGCGCAGCGGCACGGCCGAGAACGGGAAAGCGGAGCTATCGATGTTCCTGATCGACCTGCCGGCTAAGGGAATGACCGCTACTCCCATGGGCATCAGCGTCGCCGCGCCCAGCGTCGAGTACATCGTCCACTTCGACGACATGAAGCTGCCGCGGTCGGCGCTCATCGGAGCGCGAGGCGACGGGATACGCAATGTCTTCCATGCCCTCAACGGCGAGCGGGTCCTGGCTGCGGCCGTGGCCGTGGGCCTTGGGGCCAGGGTCGTCGATGTCGGGGCGCAGTACGCTCGCATACGGGCGCCGTTCGGAAAGGTAATCGGCGGGTATCAGGCCGTCAGCCATCCCCTGGCCAAGGCGCGAGTGTACCTGGATGCCGCCCGTATCCTGGCTTACGAAGCTGCGCTCGCCTCGGATCAGGGCCTTGATCCTAGCGGGATAAAGGCGAATACCGCGAAGTACGTCGCCTCCGAGGCCGCGTTCATGGGCATTGACGCCACCATGCAGGTATACGGCGGGGCCGCGTTCGACCCCGAGACCGACCTGCTCCCGTATTTCAACTTCCTGCGGTTTATGCGGATCGCGCCGATCAACAACGAGATGATTCTCAACTCGGTCGCAGAAAAACGCCTGGGACTTCCGCGGTCCTATTAGCCACGCCGACGCGCAACCGAGGAGATTCTGCTGGTGAGTGATGATGACACGTCGGTAGCCTTGCCGGTCGGCACCTATGAGGACGGCCTGAAATATGTGGGCGCCTGGACCGAGCCGGTGCGAGCGGACGTGCCGATAGACCGCACGATGATTAAGGCCTACGCGGCGCTGATTGAAGACGCCAACCCATGCTACTGGGACGAGGAAGAGTCTCTCCGCACCTGGGGTCACGTCATCGCGCCACCTGGCCTGCTCTTTGTGGTCTTCGCTCCGCTGCGCTGGATACCCGAGCAGACCGTCAACTTCGGCGCGCTCGGGGCGAACATCCCGCTCCCTGGCAACTCACTCATCAACGCGGCCAGTGAGCAGACGTTCCACCGGCAGCTGCGGCTCGGCGACTGGCTCAGCGTGTCCGAGTCGATCGCCTCCATCTCCCCCCTGAAGCAGACGAGCATAGGCGCCGGCCATTTCGTGGCCTCGGCGGCCCGTTACTTCGACGAGTCCGGCACGCTCGTAGCCGAGAGCGTCAATCACATGCTGCGGTTCCAGGCTACGGAGGCGCAGCCATGACGGTCGCGGAGCGGGACGAGTGGAAGGCCGGGACAATCATCCCCCCGGTGGTCTTCCCGCTTACCTACAGCCGTGTGGTCGGGCTCGTGGACGGCACCCGTGATCACTTTCCCGGCCACCACGACCCGGAATACGCCGGCCGTCAGCAGAAACGCACCATCTACCTGAACACCATGTTCCTGCAGGGGCTACTGGACCGGGTCGCGACGTATGCGGCTGGCCCCGGCTGGTGGGTGACTGGCCGTACCCTGCAGATCCGCGACTCCGTATACGCAGGTGATCTGGTCACGGTGGCGGGTGCTGTTGCGGAAGTCCGTTCCGAGCCCGACCGGCTGACGATGCGCTTCGACGTGATCACGAACGACGTAACTCGAGTTACCGGCTCGGTCACGCTCGCCCGGGGGTCCGGTAACTCACCGGCTACGGCGGAAGCCTGAGTTTCCATTTCCACCTTCGAGGAGTAGGCCATTTGCCGGAAAGCGAGCCGATTGTGACAGTGAATGCGTCACCGCTCAGCGGGCTGCACGTCGTCGAATACGGGATCTGGCATGCCGGGCCTGGCGGCTCCGCGATCCTGGGCGACCTGGGCGCCGACGTCATCAAGGTGGAGGCCTTCGGCGGGGATCCTGAGCGTCGCTACGGGGCCTTCGGAGACCTGCAGTTCCCGCAGAACGACTCGGAGTGGAATGTTCTCTTCGACGCCACGAACAGGAACAAGCGCAGCCTCGCCCTTGATATCACGAATCCGGCGGGCTACGAGACGTTCATCGCGCTGATCAAGACCGCCGACGTTTTCCTCACGAATCTGCGACGTGAGCCCATCGTGGAGCTCGCCCTGGACTACGCGTCGCTGGCAACGTTTAATCCCCGGCTGATCCATGCCAGCGTCTCGGGGTTCGGTCCGCACGGCGCGTTGGCCAACGACGGAGCCTTTGATCACATGGGTCAGGCCCGATCGGGAATGATGTACCTGGTCGGCCACGATGAGCCGCGGCCGCTGTCGACGCTGGTGCTCGATCAGCTCACCTCAATCACCGTCAGTCATGCGATCCTGGCCGCCCTCCACGAGCGCCACCGGACCGGGCTCGGCCAGGAAGTGTCGACGTCGCTGTACGGGGCAGCGCTGTGGCTGATTCATGTTGACCTCCTGGCTTCGAGCGTCCATGGCCGCGACATTGATACCGCGTGGATACGCGCCGAGAATCCGCCGACCCGGTCCACCTTCAGGTGCGGCGACGGCCGCTGGCTGTCGGCGGCGAACCAGCCCGAGCACATCTGGTTCGCGCCGCTGTGCGCGGCGGTTGGGCTGCCGGAGCTAGCGCAGGACCCGCGCTTCGATTCCGATGCATCGCGCCGGGCCAACATGGCCGAGCTCTACGCGATTCTCGATGAGCGATTGCTGACCCGGAGCTCGGGTGAGTGGCTCAAAATGTTTAAGGACAACAATCTCAAGTTCGGAATCGTCAACAGTTTCGTCGATGCCCTGGCCGACGATCAGGCTCTGGTGAACGGCTACATCCAGGAGTGCGACCATCCGCGGCTCGGGTCGCTGCACGTGCCCGGGTATCCGGCCGAGTTCGGCGCTGGCTTCAGCGGGTTCCGCAGTAGTGCGCCCGCCCTCGGCGAGCACACGGCGGAGATTCTTCGCGAGTGCGGCTTCGCCGACGACGACGTGCGCAAACTGGCTGACCAGGGCGTGATCCGGCATCGGAATGAGCAGCCGGGCTGAGCCGGGAAGGCAGCAGCGCAGGCGCGAGAACGGAGAGACATGCGGTATTCGCTGTCGATGACATATGTGGACGCCGACGAGGTGATCGGCATAGCCAGGGCGCTGGAGACAGCCGGATTCTTCGCGCTGACCATGGGCGATCACCCAGTTCATCCGGTGGAGATCGCCCCGACATATCCCTACGACGACCGGGGCACGTCATCGGTCACGGCCGAGACGCCCCAGCTTGATCCGTGGGTCAGCGCTGGCGCCGCCATGGCCGTTACTCGCGACTTGCGCTACATGACCACCGTCTACCTGGCGTTGTTCCGTCACCCGCTGGTGTCGGCCAAGGCCGCGGTGACGCTGAGCGGGATCTCGGGCGGGCGCTTCCTGTTCGGCCTCGGCCTCGGGTGGATGCGCGAAGAGTATGACGCGATGGGGGCCTCGTGGCCCGACCGCGGCGATCGATTCGATGAGGTGCTCGACATTATGGCCGCCGTGTGGCGCGGAGGCCACGTCGAGCACCACGGCCGGTTCTACGATTTCCCGCCGATCGGAACTGTCCCGGCGCCGACGGCGCCGATTCCGCTCTACTTCGGCGGCCATTCGAAGCGGATGATGCGCCGGGCGGCGGAACGGGGCAGCGGGTGGATCTGCGCGAGTGCACTTGATGTCGCAGTCGGGCAGATAAAGTACATCCGCTCGCAGCGATCTGCGCTTGGGGTCGACCACCTGCCCTTCGAATTTGTCGCCATGATCCCGCAGATAAGCTGTCCGGCCATGGAGCGCCTGCGGGATTCAGGGGTCGAGCATGTCCTCGTCCGCGCGCCCTGGCGCCCGGACCTCGGCATCCCGCAGCGCACTGGGCCGAAGGCGGAGGTCGTGACCGAGATGGGCGAGGAACTCGCTCAGATAGCGACCAGCTTGCGCTGATCATTGCTTGCTCATTGTCTGAGCATCGGCCGTCCCGATGGGAGAGCGGAGTTCGCATGAACGGGTCATCGACGTCAGCGTCGAGCATGCAGCCCGACCTGATTGTTGTTGGATCGGGCGGAGGCGGGCTGACGGCGGCGTTGTCGGCCGCTAGGCGCGGGCTATCGGTGCTCGTTGTCGAGAAGACAGAGCTGGTCGGCGGGACGACAGCAATCTCCGGCGGGTCAGTATGGGTCCCGGCCAACCACCGGATGCACGAGGTCGGCGTTCCTGACTCGGCGGCCGACGCACTGGCCTATATGCAGGCCTGCGTCGGGCCCGAGGCCGACGAATCCCACCTGATCGCACTGGCCGAGCACAGCGCGCCGGCGGTGCTGGAACTAGAGCGCGCGGGCGTAATGCTGCGCCCGTTCCCGACCGTCGGCGGCGGGATCGACTACCGGCCCTGGCTGCCTGGCTACCGGCACGGCGGCCGCGGGATGAGTTCTCCGCGAGTGGAGCTCAGCGAACTGGGCAGCTGGGCGTCGCGACTGCGGCTGACCCACACCTCCGGCTGGGACTTCGACCCGCTCGACTACTTTGCCAAGCGGATGCACCTCGACCCCCCTGGCACCTGGCGGCCGTCAGCGGAGCAGCGCGACGGACGGCTGGTCGCGGTCGGACGCGGCGCGGCTCTCGTCGCTCAGCTGCTGGCGGCATGCCTGCGTCAGGGAGTGCAGGTGCGCACGAACGCCAGGGCCGACCGTCTCGTCCTCGACGGTGACCGGGTTGCCGGCGTTGTCGTCAACGGTGCGGCGCTGGATGCGGCCACCGGGGTTGTCCTGGCGACCGGTGGCTACTCGCCCGACGTGCAGCTACGAAGCCTGTGGCTCGGCCGGATGATCGACTTCTCCTGCGAGCTCGAATCCAACTCCGGTGACGGCCACCGGATGGGACTCGCTGCCGGCGCCGACCTCGGCGGTATGGGTGATGCCTGGTGGATGCCGCACATCCCGGTTGGCGTGGAAAACGCCGTCGTGAACTCGGCTGGCAGCCGGGAGGACCGGATGCTGCCGCACACGATGATGGTCGATGCGACTGGCCGTCGATTCATGAATGAGGCGCTGAACTACCACGACGCGGGTGAGACGTTCCCGGTTCGAGGCGGGGCGATACAGCACTATCCGGCCTGGCTGCTCTTCGACCAGGAAGGGGTCGAGCGCTACGCCATCCTCACGTGGAAGGTCGAGGGCAGCCGGCAGGCCGGGGCGGATTGGTACCACAGTGCGGCGACCGTAGCCGAGCTGGCTCCCCAGCTGGGCATTGAGCCCGCCGTGCTGACCAGGAGCGTGGAGCGATTCAACGGCTTTGCGCGCTCGGGGGTGGACGAGGATTTCCGCCGGGGGGAGAACCCGTGGGACCTTGCCTGGGGCGACCCGGCGTGTACGCCCAATCCATGTCTTGCGCCGCTGGACCGCGGCCCGTTCCATGCCGTGCGCGTGCATCCGGGGGCGCTCTCGACCAGGGGCGGGCTGCGGGTGGACGATCGCGGGCGGGTTCTCGGGGTGACCGACGGCCAGCCGATTGCGGGCCTGTTCGCAGTCGGAAACTGCTCTAACGCTGGGCCCGCCGGCGCTTATCCCGGCCCTGGCGCGACCCTCGGCGCGGCTCTTACCTTCGGCTATCTAGCCGGGCAGGCCGCTGCGGAAACGCACGCGTCGTTGCGCCCGTAAGCGTGAGTGGGCATCCAGGTAGTTGAGGTGCGCCGTCATCGCGGCGGCCGCGCGGTCAGAGTCCTGCGCCTCGACTGCCTTGTAGATATCGATGTGGTGCCGGACCGAATACGTGCCGACTTCGTAGTCGGTGTCGACGAATGCGAGCGGATGAGCAAGGCGATGAAGTGCGGCGACGAATGCGCGCAGGACGCGGTTAGCCGTCGCGTCGGCGAGGGCGACGTGGAATTCCGCGTTGAGGTGGATGACGTTCGGGTCGTCGACCGTCGTCGCCTTCTCGTCGTCGATAACCTTCCTAATCGCGGCCAGGTTTGCGTCAGTCCGGTTCTGAGCGGCCAGTCGCGCGCTCGGCACCTCCAGCATGTCCCGGAATGACGCCACCTCTTCATAGGTGACGCTGCCGCAGCCGAGCACGTTACTCAGCCGTTCGAGCACAATGCTCGAGAGCGTGTGATGATCTACCTGCTGGACGAAAGAGCCGCCCATAGATCCCGGCGAGGTGACGATCAAGCCACTTTCGCCGAGCGCGCGCAGCGCTTCACGAACTGTCGCGCGGCTGACGCCGAACGACTCGGCCATCCGGGCTTCACTGGGCAGCCGCTCGCCGTGGCGGAATACCCCGTCCAGGATTGCCTGCCGCAACTGGGTTTCTACCTGCTGCCGGGGCCTGACGACCGGGGTGGCGCGAAATGGCACGTCGGCGTTATCGACCGGCCTTGGAGCAGCCTTGTCCGATGTAGGAGCGTTGATGATCGGCGAAGCAGACATATCGTAACCTCGAAGCCGCCTTAGTAGTCTGTAATAGCCTGTCGTTGGCCATCTTAGCGTATGTCAGACAGAACGTAGCCGGTTGATTCACTGATCCCGCTCCGCGTGCCGGACGACCGGGAGCGCCCTGCGCATGATCGGCCGCGCGCAGAATGCAACGGCCGGGCCCGGCCGGGCCGGGCCCGGGCCGCACGGGGCGAACCCTGACCTGATAACGGGCGTACCTGAGAGCGGGCCGGTGCCCTGGCGGGCGAGCCGGAGACGGCGGCGACGACGGACAACTGGACTACTTGTATCGAGCAAACGTCTGACATAAGCTGCTGCTGGACGGTAGCGCGACGTGCAGCTGGGCCGCCATGTAGCTTCTGATGATCTGTGACCAACAAGCAACATAGTGCTGTTCCGGGACTACCGGGCCCCGTTCAAAGGTCTGACGGCCAGGCCCGGCCAGGCCCGGCCGGGGATAGCTGCGATTAGGGCTGCGCGTCCAAACCCGGCACCCCTGAGGAAGCAAAATGGTGGAAGACATTCAGCTCGCGTGGCCTTCAGATACTGACTTGTCACCACGCACATTGCGCACCGCCTTCGGCGCGTTTCCGAGCGGAGTAGCGGCGGTGGCGGCGCTGGTAGACGGTCAGCCTCAGGGCCTTACCGCAAGCTCATTCACGTCGGTATCGCTGGACCCACCGCTAGTGTCGGTGTGCATGGCCCACACATCGACCACCTGGCCGATTCTCGCTCCGCTTGAGCACATCGGCCTGAGTGTCCTGAGCGTCGAGCAGGAGCGGCTGGCCGCGGCACTTGCGGCTAAGGGCCGGGATCGTTTCGTCGGCGCCGGATGGGTGGCGAGCGAGACCGGTGCCGTGCTGCTGCACGGCAGCGCACTCTGGCTGGACTGCGTGGTGCACCGTAGCGTCCCTGCGGGTGATCACGACATCGTGCTGTTCGAGATATGCCAGCTCCGGGTGTTCCCGAAGGCGATGCCGCTGGTCTTTCACGGCAGCCGTTTCCGGCATCTCGCGCTGGAGATGGCCGGACAGGCCCACCCGGCTCGCTCGGCGTGGTCGGGCGCGCCGGAACCGTGCAGCTGCGGCTGGTGCACCTGATCGGGTGGCGCCGGACTGGCCGCTGACTAGCTCAGGCGCTGCCTCGCCGGACTGGGCATCGGCCCGGCGATGCCGCCAGGAATCCCGGGCGGCAGCTATTCGCCCTTGGCGCCCGCGGTGCGTCACTCAGACGGCCCGTGGTTGCAAACATCAGACATGTGACCGCAGTACTCGCGCCGCGCGGCCTCGTCACGGCGGTGAGCGCCGACGTGCTGACAGGCCTCGTTTCGATCGACAACTGCCCGCCTACGTCGGCATCTGCCCCGATGTGATCGTTCCCACTGCGGCGGCTGCGGCGCCGCGCATGACTCGGTCGACGGGGTCGGCTGCCTGGTGTTGACACATCTGCGTAATTGTCGGATGATTAGCTAACGTCCACTTTGAGCCCGGCGGACCGAACCTGCACCGTGCGCGGCAGCGGCGCCATAGCCGGGCTCCGTGCTCGCACTGACACTCGCAGCAGCATGCGATGCTGCACACGGAACGGAGGCACGTGCAGGTCAGCTTCCCGCTGTTGAGTTCCGAGCAGCGCGTCATGGTCAGGCCGGAAGGGGAGGTCGTTTCATGACGGGCGATTCGGCGACCGCTGTCCGCGAGCCTCGCCTGACCACCGAGGCCGAGGTGAGCCGGGCGATACAGGATGGCATGACGATCGCCGTCGGCGGATTCATTAATGCCGCGCATCCGATGTCCCTCGTGCGCAGGATCATCGCCGACCGGAAGAAGGATCTGACCGTCGTCGGCGCTGCGTCGGCCGGACTGGAGATCGATCTGCTGATCAGCGGTGGCTGCGTCCGCAAAGTCGTGACCCCGTACGTTGGCGCAGAAGGCCTTGTCGGTATCGGGCCGGCCTTTCGCCATGCGGCCCAGCAGGGTCTGATCGAAACGTTTGATCTGGACGAGGCGCACTTCTACGCCGGTCTGCGGGCCGCGGCTCAGCGCCTGCCCTTCAACCCCTGGCGCGCAGGAGTTGGCACCTCATTCCCGATCATCAACCCGGCGCTGAGAGAGTTCCGTGATCCGGTGCGGAATGAGCTGCTGCTGGCCATCCCCGCTATTGATATAGACGTGTGCCTGCTGCATGCCGCGCGTTCCGATGTCTACGGCAATGTTCAGCACAACGGGACTCGGTACGGCGACGTGGCCATGTACGGTGCGGCCGAGCTGACTTTCGTATCAGTCGAAGAGATCGTGAGCCCCGAGCGCATCCGGGCCAACCCGGCAGCGACCTCTATACCGGGTGCCGACGGGATAATCAGAGCACCTTTCGGGTGTCATCCGTTTTCTTCCGATGGCTACTACGTCCCTGACATTGATCATCTGGAGGACTTCATCGCGGCCACCAGTCAGTGGCTGAAAACTGGCTCAAGAACCCGGCTCGACGAGTACCTGAACACCTACGTCTATGAGGCTAAAGACCATATCGACTACCTGGAGAGAATCGGCATGCGGGCGCTGCTTGGCCTGGCCGAGGTCTGATGCGCTGGAGGCGGCAATGAGGACATCAGGAGTCGTGACTCCTGCAGTTGGCTACCGCGGTCGTGTGACACCTAAGGACGGTGCCTGATGGGAGCGAGATTCGCGACTGCCGTGAGCGACGTCCGGCCGGGAGCGGTCGTGCTCCGTGGGTATCCGCTCAGCGACGTCATGCGGCACCTGAGCTATGCCGAGGGCGCCTTTCTCTCGATCATCGGACGGCTGCCCTCGGCCGCCGAGCGGCGCGTCGTCGACGTCGTACTGAACAGCCTGCTCGACCACGGGTTCGTCGCGTCCACGATCACCGCGGCCAGGTATATAGCATCCGGTAATCCCCAGTTCATCCCGGCCGTCGCCGGGGGAATCCTGGCGGCCGGAGAGAACACGCTCTCGCCCCAGCACTCCTACGAGGTGCTCGACCGGGCCGCTGAGCTGCGTGCGGGCGGGATGACTTTCGACCAGGCAGCGGCCAGGGTGGTCGAGGAATACCGCGCAGCGGGCCGACGCCTGCCCGGCCTCGGTCACCCGGTCCACAAGGCCGCCGACTTCCGCACGGAGGTCCTGTTCGAGGTGGCTGGCGAGTGCGGCGTGGCGGGCGAGTCCGTCGAGCAGGTCCTCGCCCTGCACCGGCAGTTTGTCGCGATCACCGGCAAGTCCCTGCCGATCAATATTGACGCCGCTCTCGCCGCGGTCGGTCGAGACCTCGGCTGGTCATCTGACCAGACCGTGGCGTTCGCGGTTCTGTCGGTTCTCCCCGGCCTGATGGGCCATGTGATCGAGGAGATCGAGCAGGCCGTGCCGCTGCGCTATATCACCGATGGCGAGTACGTCGGCGCGATGGATCGTGAGCTTGTCCGTGATCCGTCCGTACCGTGATCCGTCCGTGTCGTGCGCGCTCCGTCGGCCGCGGGTAGGGGAGGCGGTGGCAGCGGGTGAGCTGTGACCGCGGAAGGTTCCTGCGCGCCCCTCCGCGGATCGCGACCATCTACCTGGCGCGCCGGAACCCGCAGCTGAGCCCGGATGAGTTCGCGCCCCGGTGGCGCAGTCATGGCGAGCTCGCCGCCTCTTATGCCCGGCCCGGCGGACCGCAGCGGGTGGTGCAGTGCCTGAACCTCCGGCGGCCCGACGTGCTGGCCGAGGCGAGCACCGAGTACGACGGCGTGGCCCTGGTGCGGCAGAGCGCCCCGGCGGCCATCGTCGACATGTGGCAGGGCCATGTCGCGCGGGACGTTCTGCAGCCAGACGAGCTTGCGGTATTCGGCGCGTACGTCCGCCACTTCACCATGCATGCCGAGGAGATTCCGGTGAAGGAAGAAGGCCCGCCGGAGGGCGTCGCCGTCCTGGGGTTTCATCGCATTCGCCGTAATCTCGACGCCCGCCAGGTGGGATCAGACGTGCTCGAGGCTCATGATCGAGGCAGCTCCGGCTTCCTGGCCGCCGCCCGGCGGGTCGCCGTGAACCTCATCTTCGACCGTGCGCCGGGCTTCGACTTCGACCTAATCTCCGAGCTCTGGTTCCGCGACCTTGACGCCGTCTCGCGGTGGGCAGATGCCCACTGGCCGCAGTACACGCGCCTGTGGTCTGACTGGACGGATGCCGACCGGGCCGTCATCCTCCTGACGGCGGTCAACTATTCACGAGGCGGATAGTGGAGTGGCGTCAGACGGCCGGGGCGAGCTCAGGAACTCCGAAGATCTCCCGATATTCGGCAAAGCTGGCCACTTCGCGGCCCAACAGGCTGGCGACATCGCGGGCGGCCTCAAAGGCCTCAAGGTTGGAGGCAAGCTTCTGGTCGCGATGCGGCCAGCGCCAGACGGTGTCCTCCATGCCAACCCGGATGTGCAGGCCGAGGGTCGTGGCCAGGGTCACCAGGTAGGAGGAGGCGCGGCCGGCCGCGCAGACCAGGATCCGGGCTTGCGGATCCACATCGCGGATTGCCGCGACGATGCGCAGCAATCCGGCCACCATCTGCAACGGGTTGTTCATCGGGCTGCAGCCCGGCAGCGCCGGCAGGATACACCAGGCCTGGCCAGCGCCGAGCAGGTCACTGGCGAACAGGAAGCGCGACGCGTTGTCGACGTCGGCATCGGTATAGACCGCGATGATCGGCCGAGCTCCGCCTTCGAGGATCAGCCGGGTCTTTTCCAGCAGCATCGGCACGGGCTTAGCGAAGAGCGCATCGCCGTTGAATACGGCCGTGGGGTTGACCGGGACCGCGTCGAGGATCTTGCGATCGAGAGCGATCTTCATCTGCTCCCATTCCCCGGCCAGAGCGCAGACATAGCAGCCGTCGATGCTGAGGCCCGGGAACTCCTCCCGCAGCGGCAGCACAACTTCCTCGAACCGCTCGACGGACAGCGTGTTATAGCCGCGGTCGTCACGCACGTGTATGTGAATGGCACTCGATCCGGCTGCGGCACACGCGCGCGCGGCGCTGAGAATCTCGCTCGTCGTCTGGGGCTGGTTAGGATTAGCCTGCCGGGTAAAGAAGGCGCCGGTTATCGCCGTCTGAATTACGATCTTCTCCGGCACATCCCAGGGTGGGTGGACCTGGCCGTCATGAAACGCCGAGCCGCTCGGATCGATGATCTCCGGGAGCCCGTACGGCTTCCAGATCATACGGAAGTTGTCACGCTCGAGCCCTCGCGCGACCCGATCCCAGCGCACTGTGTCAGACACATGTACCTCCGTCCGATAGCTGAGTGTGCAAGTCCTCAAGCCGTTAGCTTCGCCCGGCGGCGTTGCGAGGATCATACATTGTCTGACAGTAAACCGCAAGGGAACCGACTGACGTTCGTGAAGCATCCTGGGCACGGATGCCAGCGCCGCCGACCGCCGGCTCGCTGGCCGTTGCGACCACAGGATCGCAGCACTGTGGTCGGCTCAGGATCGTGGCGCCCGCCTTTACCGGGCTGACGTGCCAAGCTGCTGGGCGAAGGGTCGCGTCGTCCGCGCGAATGATTAGTCTGACCATCAACATCTACCGCTCGTTCATCAGACAGTTGACAGTCTGCCCAAGTAGTCCTATCGTCTCGCCTTGTCTGGTATACGGCTCATCCGGATGCGGCCTGTGCCCTGCCGGCGGCAGGTACGTCGGCCGCCCCGCCGGGAGCACTCGCTGTAAGCGGTGGCTTCCTAGCTAACGGACTTCTGGCATAAACGATCATGAGTTGAACGGAGCGAGCGACTTGAAGCGAATATCGGCGATCATCGCGACCGGCTTGCTGGTCGCTGGTCTGGCTGCGTGCGGCAGCAGTAATGGCGGCAGCGGTGCCAGCAACTCGGGCTCGACCACGGGCTCATCGGACAGCAAGGGCCCGATCAAGCTGATGGTTATCGGCGACTTTCAGAGCTCGATCCTCTCGCTGCCCCAGATCCAGATTGGCGCTGAAGCAGCCGCCAAGGAGATAAACGCTGCGGGCGGGGTCAACGGTCACAAAATCGATATGCTCTCCTGCAACTCGCAGGCGAATGTGAACGTTGCCGCGTCCTGCGCGAGTCAAGCCGTCGCCGACCACGTGTCCGCGGTCGTGTCGATGCTGACGCTGCAGGGCACGGGCGTGTGGCCAGGGCTCCAGGCCGCGGGCATCCCGGTCATCGGTACCGAGGCCGTACTTCCCGAGGATGCGAATAACGCGCTGTCCTATGCCATCGAGAGCACGCCGATCCTGCAGATTGGTCAGGTCCTCTCGATGCCGGGCTGGCAGCAGTGCAAGCGCCCGGGCGTGCTTGGCCTGTCGGACAACCCGCTGGCGCTGGAAGATGCGCAGAAGATCGTGCAGCTCTACAAGGACCAGACGCCGTCGGTGACGGCTAAGATGGTCAACGTCACAACGACGACGACGGACCTCCAGCCGGCCGTGTCTGCTCTGCTGCAGGGGGGTACGGACTGCGTCTTCCCGCTGCTGACCCCGACCGGCGATCTCTCCGTCATCCAGGCGGTCGGCACGTCCGGTCAGAAGGTGAAGATGGGCGTGGTGAGCGCGGATGCCCCGCTCGCCAACCTGGTGCAGATCGGTGCGGCTGCGCAGGGTGTCTATGTCGACACTCTGTTCCAGGAGCCAGGTACCTCCGCGGCCGCCTCGACGTTTGTTTCAGAGATGAAGTCGGTCGACCCGAGCATCGTCATCGACGCAGTCGGAGAAGCCTCCTACGTAGGGGTCTACATGTTCGCCGAGGGGACGAAGTCGCTGAGTAACTTCTCGCCGAGCAACGTCGTCAAGGCAATGAACTCAGCAGGAGTGATCACCGTGCCGCTCTACGGCCCGGTCGGACCGTTCACGGCCAATAGCGGTCTTCCCACCCTGACCCGCGTCTTCGGTTACAGCGTCTACTCCTATGAGTTCAAGGGCAAGACCCTGGTGCCGAGCTATACCAGCGCCTCGCAGGAGCCGCTGAACATTCGCAGCGCCTTCAGCCAGCTCTTTGGCTAACGTGCCAGCTCATCGCACTGCTGTTCTCGCCCGGCCGGCCCTTTGGGGGCCTGCCGGGCGAGAGCGCGCCGGCCGGCTGCGGGCCTCAGCAGGCCTGCATGGGTCAAGGAATCGCCACATATGTCCGGACGCCTGCCGCGGTATAAGCACGTAGGCCGCAGCGGGGCAAAAAGGCCGGATCGAAGGAGAGACGAGGGTCGGGGTGCTACTTTTCGCGATTCTGGGCCTGGCTTCCGGCAGTCTGTACGGCCTGCTCGGTCTTGGCCTTATCGTCGTGTACAGATCATCTGGCGTTGTCAATTTCTCCCATGGCGGCATCGCCATCGTGGCCGCGTACATTTACTTTGATCTTCGCCAGGCAAACGTAAACGCTCCGCTGTCGGTCATACTGGCGGTCGTCGGCGGCGCGGTTCTGGGCTTCCTGATCTACGCACTGGTCATTTACCAGCTGCGGCGGGCCAGCGTCCTGACCCAGGCCATCGCGACCCTGGCCGTGCTCATTGTCCTGGAGTCCTGGGCGACCGTCCGCTACGGCTCGAACCCGGTCATTGTGCCGGCGTTCCTGTCGCAGACGGGGGTCAGGCTGCTGGGCGTGACCATCACGCTGGCCACGGTACTGACCTTCTGTATCTCCGTCGTCCTAGTGGCGATCCTGGCCGTCATCTACCAGCGCACCCGGTTCGGCATGGCCACGACCGCGGTCGCCGAAGGTGAATTCAACTTCTCGCTTCTGGGTCGGTCAAGCTCGGCCATCGCCGCCACGAACTGGGTCATCAGCGGTGCGCTGGCGGCCCTGGCGGGCGTGCTGATCGCCCCCATCGTGCCCATATCTCCGACGCTGGGAACAACGCTGCTGATCCCGGCCCTGGCCGTGGCGCTATGCGGCACCTTCCGCTCGTTCGGAATCACCCTGGTGGGCGCGCTGCTCATCGGGATAGCGCAGTCGGAGATCACCAGGTACTCCGTCAGCGGTTTCCTGTCGAACCTCACCGGCCTCAGCGAGGCCCTGCCGTTCATCGTCATCATCCTGGTCCTCATTCTGCGCAGCCGGGCGCTGCCGACGAGGGACTACGTCGCGTCCCGGCTGCCGCGGGTCGGATCCGGCGCGACCACGCCGTTCTGGCTGGCGGCCTGGGTCATTCTCGCCCTGATCCTGGTGTTCACCCTCCCGTTCTCGTGGGTCACCGCCGTGACCACCAGCGTGATCGCCGCCATCCTGCTGCTGTCGGTAGTGGTGGTCAGCGGCTACGCCGGGCAGCTGTCGCTCGCGTCGGTGTCGGTTGGCGGCATCGGCGTGCTGGTGGCCAGCGAGCTCGTGGCCCGGCTTGCCTGGCCGATGCCGCTGGCTGCGCTGGTGGGAATCGGGGCGACCCTGCCCGTGGCTTTCATCGTGGGCCTGCCGGCCCTGCGAACCCGTGGCGTCATACTCGCGGTGGTCACGCTCGGCTTGGCCGATGCCATTAACGCGATGGTCTTTCAGCGGGCAGACCTCAACGCCAACCCGCTCTCTGTTGGTTATCCGAAATTCTTCGGAGTGAGTCTCAGCGAGCTCACCGATCCGCGCCGATACGCCATCTTCGCCATTATCCTGCTGATTCTGATAGGCCTGTTCGTATCCAATCTCCGCCGGTCCAGCATCGGCAAGCTGCTGATAGCCGTGCGGGGCAATGAGCGGGCCGCAGCGGCGCTGGGCATCCGGGTTTCCGCCGCGAAGCTGTACGCGTTCACGCTTTCTGGCGCCATCGCCGCGGTGGCCGGCATCATGGCCGCCTGGAGAGTGCCATTCATCCTGTTCAACAGCGGCTACGATCCGTTCACGTCGGTCAACGCCGTCGTCGGCTCGACGCTGGCCGGCCTTGGCTATATTTCCGGCGCCGTGCTCGGCGGCAGCATTACGAATCCGGGCTCCCTCGGCGGCACCGTCATCAACGACATCGGCCTGGGGCAGTGGTTGTCGCTCATCGCGGCCGGCTTGCTGCTCATCAACATCGTGTTCAACCCGGATGGCATCGTCCCGAATACGCTGGCCATGGTCGGCCGGGCGGCCGCCGGGCTGAGCGAGAGAACGCAGCGCTGGCGCCTTCAGAGCGGCCCGCTGCGCTGGCTCAGCTGGCGCCCGGCCGTTGACTGGAGCACGGGCGAGCACATCGCGCCGCGCCGGGGCGCGGCGCCGGGCGAGGTGGTGCTGGAGATCCGGGACCTGACCGTAGTCTTCGGCACGACCAAGGCCGTCTCCGATGTCAGCCTCGAGTGCCGGGCCGGCGAGATTGTGGGCGTCATCGGTGCCAACGGATCGGGTAAGACCACCTTCATCGACGCGGTCACCGGCTACGTTCGCTCCACCGGGCAGGTGCTGCTGAGCGGCAGGGCGATTGGCGCGCTGCCGGCGTACCGGCGCAACCGTCTCGGGGTCTCGCGCTCGTTCCAGTCGCTGGAGCTCTTCGAGGATCTGAGTGTCGCCGACAACCTGCTGGTGGCGACCGTACGCCCGTCGTGGTGGCGCTGGCTAACCAGCCTGGCCTGGCCATCCCGGCCGCGGCCAAACGATGCGGTTCTCAGCGCCGTCACCGAGTTCGGCTTTACTGACGTGCTGGAAAAGAAGCCCAGCGAACTGCCGTACGGCAAGCGTCGCCTGCTGGCCATCACCCGCGCGATCGCCACCGAGCCGCGGGCGCTGCTCCTGGACGAGCCGGCCGCTGGCCTGGACGAGGTGGACCGGCAGGAACTGCGCCGGGTCATGCGTCATCTGGCCGAGGACTGGGGCATGGCTATTCTGCTCATCGAGCACGATGTGGAGCTAATCATGGATGTCTGCGACCGGGTCATGGCGCTCGATCTGGGGGCCAAGATTGCCGAAGGGTCGCCGCAGGAGATCCGCAGCCACCCGGAGGTGGTCAGGGCCTATCTGGGCGAGGGCGAGGTAGCCGCCGAGCCGGCCGGCCAGCAGGCCGAGGCCGGCGCCTCGGTCGAGGGCATAGGGCCGGCGAATTGAACGCCCGCATCCTCGAAGCCGAGGGACTATCAGCTGGCTACGGCAGTGTTCCCGCGATCGCGGACCTCAGCCTGCACCTCGAGCCGGGTGAGCGAGTCGCCCTGCTGGGCGCGAACGGCGCCGGGAAGACGACGACGCTGCTGGTCCTGGCCGGGAGCCTGCGACCGACGAGCGGCAAGGTCACGATGTTTGGCAGCGGGCGCCGCAGTTCCCTGGCCCGGCGGATCCGCGACGGCCTGTGCCTGCTGCCCGAGCACCGGGCGGTATTCAGGACCCTCACCACCCGGGAGAACCTGCTGCTCGGGCGCGGCGGCGTTGATGCCGCCCTGGAGCTGTTTCCCGAGCTCAAGACCCGGCTCAGCGTGCCCGCTGGCCTCCTGTCCGGCGGTGAGCAGCAGATGCTGGCGCTCGGTCGCATTCTGGCGGCGAGGCCGAAGCTGATACTTGCCGACGAGCTGTCCCTCGGGCTCGCCCCGCTGGTCGTCAGGCGCCTGCTGCAGGCGCTGACCGAGGCGGCCGAGCAGGGTGCGGCGGTACTGATCGTCGAGCAGCATCCGCGCGTCGCGCTCGGCTGGGCCGACCGCGGCTACGTGATGCGGCGCGGCCGGCTGGAGATGTCGGGGTCGAGCCCTGAGCTGATCGAACGGATGGATGAAGTGTCCGCGCTCTACCTCTGACGGGGTGTTACATGACTGTCCTGGTTACCGGCGGCACCGGAATGCTCGGTTCGGCCGTGGTGCGTCGGCTGCTCAGCGACGGCGAGGAGGTCGTTGTCGCGGACCTGGATCCCACGCCCTACTTCCTTCGCGGCCGGAGCGTCGCCCCCGACTCGGTGCTGGTCGAGACGCTGAACATTGCCGATGCCGAGGCGGTCGCCCGGCTCTTTGACCAGCATCGCTTCTCCGCCGTCATTCACCTGGCCGCGGCCGTGTCATCGCTGTGCAACAAGGACGCAGTCGCAGGCGCGCTGGCGAATTGCGTCGGCACCGCATTGATTCTGGAGGAGTGCTGCCGGCACGACGTCGCCAGGGTCGCGCTCGCGTCGTCCATCGCAGTCTACGGCCACGACCCGGAGTTCGACCTGGATACGCTGCCCTCGGTCGCGCATCGGTATGCGGAGGGACCGCCGCGCTTCTCGCCGCACTCGGTCACCTATGGGGCGGGGAAGGGTTTTCTCGAGGCGCTGGCGTCCGACTACGCCGACCGGCGCGGGCTAGAGACCGCCGGCATGCGCTGCGCGTTCATTGCCTCCGCCGGGCGGCCGTCCCGGCCGCCGCTGGGGGTGGTGTCGGGCTACTTTGTCGATGCGGCCGCGCTTGGCCGGCCGGTCGAGGTGGAGAACGGGCGCAGCGTGCTGCCGTACGTCTACGTCGAGGACGTCGCGCGCCAGTTCACGACCCTGATATCCGCGGACGCGAAGCTGCTGCGGCGCGGCCCGTTCTTCAACACCGGTGCGCTGACCTGCACAGTGACGGACGTGGTCGATGTCGTCCTGGACCTGATTCCCGATGCGCAGATCACGCTCGGCGATGGGGCCGTGGACCTCGTACTCGGGAACCCCAAGTCGTACTCTGACGCTTTGTTCGCGGACACCTTCGGTCCCGGCCGCCAGCACGACCTCCGGGCCGGCGTCGCCGCCCAGATCGCCGAAGCCCGACGGTGGCCCGACTTGTAAGCGCGAGTCGCGACCAGGTCGGCCGCGCGTGGAGAGGCCGGTAGTTACGCGGTATAGCCGCCATCGAAATAGAGGGTGGCCCCGGTCATATACGCCGATGCGGGCGAGGCCAGGAAGACAGCTGGCGGCCCGATCTCGGCCGGGCTGCCAATCCGCCGCAGCGGTATTCTCCGCAGCAGGCGGTCCAGCCGGGCGGGGTCACCAACCACCTCGGCGGGCATCTCGGTGGCGAAGTAGCCGGGCGCGAGCGCGTTCACGCGGATGCCGCGACCGGCGAACTCCAGTGCCAGCGTCTGCGTCATGCTGACCACGCCGGCTTTGCTCGCCCCGTAGGCAACCTCATTGCGGATTCCTCGTCCGGAGATCAGTGAGGCGACGTTCACGATGACCCGGTCGGCGCGCCGGGCCGCCAGCCGGGCGAAGCTGCGAGCGCAGACAAAGCTCCCGGTCAGGTTCGTGCTAATGACCCGGGCGAAATCACTGGCCGCGACGTCTACGGCCGCGGCCTCGTGAACGATGGCGGCGTTGTTCACGAGCACATCGATCCCGCCGTGGAGGTCGGCGACCCGCTGGAAGCACGCGGCGACGCCGGGCTCATCGGTGACGTCCATCTGCTCGGCCCTGGCCGATCCGCCGACGGCCGCGATGGCCTGGCACACCCGGCCCAGAGCGGCCTCGGACCGGCCCGTGACGATCACCGTCGCGCCGGCGTCGGCCAGCGCTGCCGATATCGATGCGCCCAGGCCGCGGCCGGCGCCAGTGACGAGGGCGACCGTGTTATCCAGCCGGAACGCCGACAGCCCGGTCACGCGCGAATGCCCATCGAGCGGGCGATAACGATCTTCTGGACCTCGCTCGTGCCCCCGCCGATCTCAAGGTACTTGCAATCGCGGTAGTGCCGGGAGATCTGGTACTCGTCGGTGAATCCGTAGCCGCCAAAGACCTGCACTCCCTCGCGGCACGCGGAGATGTAGTCAGTGGTCGCGGTGAGCTTGGCCATCGACGCCGCGGCCGCCGCTGACGGATGCCCGAGGTCGGTCAGCTCCGCGGCCCGGCGCACCAGCGCGCGGGCCGTCTCCAGCGCCACTCGCATGCGCACGAGCTTGTCGGTGATCAGCTGATGCGTGGCAATGGGCCGGCCGAAGGCGGTGCGCACGCCAGCGTACTCCGTGCAGCGCGCCAGGACGTCCTGCAGTGCGCCGGTGGCAATGGCGGCGAGCAGCAGCCGTTCCTTAGCCAGGCCCGGCTGCAGGCCGGCCCAGCCGGCCCCGCGCCCGCCGAGCAGGGCCGAGTCCGGCACCGAGACACCGTCGAAGAAGACCTCGCACAGGTCAAGGGCCTTGAGTCCCATTTTCGGGATCTTGCGGACCGTGACCCCGGCCGTGCCGGGCTCGATGAGCAGCAGCGAGATCCCCTTCTGCCGCTGCTGCTCGGCGGAGGTGCGCACGGCGGTCACGATCACGTCGCAGATGGCCGCACCAGTGATGAAGACCTTCTGGCCGGTCACCAGGAACCCGTCGCCGTCAGGGACGGCCGTCATCCGCAGGCCCGCCGCGTCTGAGCCGGACCCCGGTTCCGTGATCGCCAGCGCGATCCGGCCGGTGCCCGCGACGATCCCTGGCAGCCAGCGGGCCCGCTGAGCGTCAGTGCCGAGGCGGGCGAGGGCCTCGGCCCCCATGATCCACAAGGAATAGATGGACTGCGCGACGGCCAGACTGTGGCTGGCCACGGTCTCCAGCAGCACGCACAGATCCTGAGCACTCGCGCCCTGGCCGCCATCGGCTTCCGGCACGCAGAGCTCAGCCCAGCCGCCGGCCGCGAGTGCATCCATGACTTCGTACGGGTACCGCACCTCTTCGTCCAGGCAGCGAAGATAGTCATCGGATATCAGCTTGGAGCACAGCGCATCGAGCGACTCCGACATGGCGGCCTGGTCGCTGGTGAGCAATGGGTCAGCCGGCCGCACGCGTCTCCTTCGGGGGTTCCGCAGCTCGTTCCGCAGCTCCGCTCGCGGCGGCCTTGGCCCACTGCGCCAGGTCAAAGCCCGGCACCCTGGCGTCCTGCGGCGTGGGTCCCAGACCCTTGGCCAGGAGCCTACGCCCGGCCATGTGGTCTCGTGGCCGGTCGACCGACTCGACGGCGATCAGCCGTGAGTCACGGAAGCAGAGGACGGAGACGGGCTCAGGAGCCGAGGTCGGCTGCACGACCACTTCCTCGTCGGCGCCCGCGGCCAGGCCTGCTATCTGCAGCCGTCGGCCGAACTGCTCGCTCCAAAACCAGGGAACCCGATGGTAGGGCACGCGCTCACCGCTGGCGATTTCCGCGGCCACATGCTCGGCCTGGTCGACGGCATTCTGCACGGACTCCAGGCGCACCCGGGTCGGCTCGCCGCCGCCGGTGCTGACCGGGCCGGTGCCGACGGGGCCGGTGCTGAACGGAAACGCGGCGCAGTCGCCGATGGCGGCGATGCGGTCGTCGCCGGTATGCAGCTGATCACCGACGACCACCCCGTTATCCACCGCTAGCCCGGACTGGCGGGCGAGCTCGGCATTGGGCGCCACGCCGATGCAGATGACCGCCAGCGACGTCACGATCGCTCGGCCGTCGTCGAGTTCCACGCCGCTGAGCTTGCTGCCGTCATCGAGGAACCGGCGGACGGTGCGGCCCCAGTGGAACCTGACCCCCCGTTCCCGGTGTCGTTCCGCCATTACCCGCCCCATCGCTGGCGACACAACGCGGGCCATGGCGCTGTCGGACAGCTCCACGACGTCGACCTCGGTCCCGAGATCGGTCGCGATCGAGGCAATTTCCAGGCCGATGAAGCCGGCGCCGACGATGACCAGATGCCGGGCCGAGGGAAGCTCGTCTCTGAGGGCCAGGGCGTCGTCAATCGAGCGGATATGGTGGACCCCTGGCGGCGCCGCCATGGCCAGGTGCCGGTTCCGCGCGCCCGTAGCAAGCACAAGGTGGTCGTATGGCAGCCGGCCGCCGTCAGCAAGGTGGACCGACTGCATGCCGCGGTCGATCGCGGTGGCGACGGCCTCGGAACTAATCGTGACTCGCAGCTCCTCCAGCTGCTCCGGGTCCGCCAGCCACAGTGAGCTGGCATCGGAACCGTCGTGCAGAAAGTGCTTGGACAGCGGCGGTCGCTGGTATGGCGGATGACGCTCAGCGCAGATGAGATGGAGCGGAGCCTCGTACCCGGCGTGCCGGAGCGACCAGGCGACCTGATAACCGGCCTGCCCGCCGCCGATGACGACGGTGCCGGCCTGCCGGGCAGCCAGTGTCTGGTGAGCGCGCATCCGAACCTCAGTCGCCCGCCTGGCCGGAGGGAGCGGTGGTGGTCTCAATCTCGATGGCGCGCGTCGGGCAGGCCCTGGCCGCTTCCTCGACGTGGGTGTGGCCCCCGCCGTCCAGGACGACATTGCCCGAGGTCTCATCCTCCGAAGCGCGAAGGACGTCCACCTGCTCGTCGAGCAGGTACGCCAGGCCGGTGTCGTCGTCCTGCCCGAAAACCCGGTCGGCAGCGCGGACGCAGGCACCGGCCCCGATGCACTTCGTCAGGTCGATGGTGACGTGGACCGACCGCACGCCCTCGCTCGACATCGTGCCGCTCACCACGTCACCGGCATGTGGGCCGGACCGTAGGCACGCTGGTCCTCCCGGTAGGTCAGGGTCTCGAGCGGGACGGAAAGCCGCAGCGAGGGTATGCGCTCGGGCACGATCTCGAAGAACACATTGAGCTCAAGCCGGGCCAGCGGCTGGCCGATGCAGGAGTGGATTCCGTAGGCGAAGGCGACGTGCTCGTTCGGCGTCCGGCGGACATCGAAGCGGTCGGGATTGGTGAAGACGCTCGGGTCGCGGTTGGCCCCGGCGACCATGGCGAGCACCCCTTCGCCGGGCTGCACATGCTGGGCGTCCACGTCGACGTCGGTGACTGCGACCCGAGTGGAGTTGACATGACCGACCGTCGTGAAGCGCAGGATCTCCTCTACCGCTGTCGGAATCAGGCCGGGGTCGGCCCGCAGCTCGGACATCTGCTCCGGGCTGGCGAGCAGCAGCAGCATGCCGTAGGCCATAGCGTTCGCGGTGGTTTCATGACCGGCGATGAGCAGGAGCCTGACCATCGCGGCCGCTTCGGCGACCGTCAGCTTGCCCGGGATGATCTGATCCTTGATCAGCCGGGCCAGCAGGTCATCGTCCTCATCGACGCCCTCGCGTGTGCGGCGCTCGATGAGCTGCGTCAGGTATCCGGCTACCCGGATCCCGGCCTCGATGGGCACCTGCGGTCCGCTCGACAGGTCCATCCGGTCCCTGGCGGCCTTCTGGAAGAACGCATGGTCCTCGTACGGCACTCCGAGCAGCTCGGAAATCACCAAGGAGGGGATGACGAGGGTGAAGTCCTCGTAAAAGTCGATGGGCGGGCCCTGGGCCAGGAGCTGGTCGACCAGATCATTGACGATCTGCTCGATCCGCGGCCGCAGCCGGTTGATGCGGTTGAGGGTGAACAGCGGAGCCAGCATGCGCCGGTAGCGGATGTGATCGGCGCCGTCCATGGACACGAGCGTGGGCTCCTCGTTCACCAGCAGGGAGCCCAGTGACGCCGATATGAGGGGATAGCCGGGCCGGGCCGGCTGGGCCGAGAACTCGTGGCCGGCCAGGATCTGCCGGACGTCCTTCATGCGCGTGGCCAGCCAGGCGGGCGTGCCATTCCACATCCGCACCGGCAGCAGGCCAGGGGTCTCATGCCCTTCGCGGTACTCGGGCGGCGGGTTCCACGGCTGGGTCCGCTTGAACGGGAACTCCCGTTCTGCCGAGGAGAGGTCAGCCATCGGGCCTCCTATCGTGACGAGCCGAGCCGCTCGCATAGATCAGGCAAACGACAGTCGATCCAGCGTCTGACATTTGCACAGTCATTTTAGGAAGGAGCGGACACTGAGTCAATGGTTGCCCGCTCCGCACGACCGGCGGCGGGACGGATCTGATCGGCCGGGCTAGCGCGTCGACCACCCGCCGTCGACTGGCAGGGCCACCCCGTGAATGTTCGACGCCCCGCCTGAGCACAGGAACAGCACCGCCGCGGCGACCTCCTCGGGTTCGCCAATGCGCTGCGTTGCGGGCGCGATGCGCCGGATCTCGGCCTGCCACGCTTCCTCATCCAGGTCGGCCGAACGCCAGCTGCGGATCATCGGCGTGGCGTGCCGGCCGGGACAGACCGCGTTGACCCGTATGCCCAGCGGGCCGAGCTCCACGGCACCGCTCTTGGTCAGGCCTAGGACCGCGTGCTTGCTGGCGCTGTACGACGCGACACCGGGCTGGGAGCGCAGCCCCATCAGGGAGGAGATGTTGACAATGCACCCACCGCGTCCGCTCATGTAGGTCGCGGCGTGCTTCATGCCCAGCCAGACACCCCGGACGTTGACGGCCATGATTCGATCGAACTCGCAGACGCTGAGTTCGGTCATCGGGACCCGCTGCTGCGCCAGCGCGGCGTTGTTGACCAGGTAGTCGAGGCCGCCGAAGGCGGCCTGGACGGCGGCAAAGGCGGCGGTGACGGATTCTTCCTCGGAAACGTCGGCGGCGATATGGAGGAACGACGCGCCGCAGGCTTCGACTACCTCGCGGGCTTCGCGCGCGGCGGCCGAGTCAAGGTCCAGGACGGCAACCCTGGCGCCCTGCTGCGCGAAGGCCGTGGCCATAGCCAGACCCAGGCCCTTGCCGCCGCCGGTCACGACGGCGACTCGATCCTTCATCTCAGCATATTGCATAGGGCTCCTGGGCTCTGGGTGGGGCCGGGTGACGATGCTGGTACCGGCGGGTCAGAGGCCGGCCGCCTTCAGGACCGAGAGCAGGAACTCGGCTTCCTCGCCGACACTCTCAGGCACGATCTGACCAGTGGTGTCAAAGACCGCGGGAATGTTGGCGAGGATGCCGTCCGGCGTCAGGCCGGCGGTGGCGTAGCCAGCCGTCTCGGCAATGTAGGGCCGGGCAACCCGGCCCCCGCCCGCCGCGATAATCTCGCCCGTCCACGGGCAGTCGCGATGCGTCAGAACGGCCACGGCCGGGCTGACCAGGTCGGGAGTCAGCAATCGATGCGACTCAGGGTCGAGGACGTCTTCCGACATGCGCGTACGGGCCGCGGGTGAGATCACGTTGGCCTTAATGTTGTTCTTGGCGCCCTCGATGGCCAGGGTCTTGGCCAGGCCGACGAGGCCGAGCTTCGCGGCCGAGTAATTGGCCTGGCCGAAGTTGCCGTACAGGCCAGCGCCGGACGTCGTTACGACGATCCGGCCGTAGCTCTGCTCGCGAAAATGCGGCCAGGCCGCCTTGGACACCAGAAACGCGCCCTTGAGGTGGACGACGATGACGGCGTCGAAGTCATCCTCGGTCATCTTGGCGAAGCTGCGGTCACGCAGAATACCGGCGTTGTTGACGACAGCGTGGATGGCGCCGAAGGCGGTTAGTGCGGTCTGGATGATGCCCTCGGCGCCGTCGGCCGTCGCGACCGAATGGGTGTCCGCCACTGCCTGTCCGCCGGCGGCCAGGATCTCGCGGACGACGGCCTCGCCCGGCGAGTCGCCAGCGCTCTCGCCGGTGAGCGAGACGCCCGTGTCATTGACCACTACCCGGGCGCCGAGCCGGGCCAGCAGCAGCGCGTGCTCCCGGCCGATGCCGTTGCCCGCGCCAGTGACGGCGACGACGTCGCCAGCAAAGTCCATCGTGTCTACTCCTAGGTGAGCGATTGCGAGCTATTTCGCGGTGGGCAGGTGCAGCACTCGCTTGGCGAGGATGTTGCGCTGGATCTCGTCCGTACCGCCCGCGATGCGGAACAGTGGCACCCTCAGCACCTCCCCGTGCCAGTAGGCGCGTTCGTCATCGGTCATCGCCTCGACGGTGTCCTGCAGGACATTGCCGAGGCGCGCGGTCCGGTTGATCACTGTCCCGTGATAGAGCTTCTTGACCGAGGTCTCCGCCAGGTGCTCGGTGCCCCGGGTGAGGGCCGTCTGGATCCGCATGTCGAGCAGTTCGAGCACCTGCTCCCCGATGTAGGCGTCTACCAGGGCGTCACGGTGCGCAGGCAACCTGGCCGAACTGGCCCGCCACAGGTCCCTGAGCTGGTCGAAGCTCGGTCCCCGGTGGCCGCCGCCGATGATCGCCCGCTCGGCCGCCAGGCAGGTGTTGATCACCCGCCAGCCGGCGTCCACCGCCTCGAAGACGTTCTCCGCGGGGATCACGACGTTCTCCAGGAACACCTCGTTGAAGTGAGTCGCCCCGGTCATCTGACGCAGCGGGCGGACCTCGATGCCCGGTGTCCGCATATCCACGATAAAGCACGTCAGGCCCTGGTGCTTGGGCTTGTCGGGGCTGGTGCGGGCAATCAGCATCGCGTAGTCGCTGTAGTGCGCGCCCGACGTCCAGACCTTCTGGCCGTTGACCACGAAGTGGTCGCCCTCGCGAACCGCGCGGGTACGCAGGCCTGCCAGGTCAGAGCCCGCGACGGGCTCGCTGAACAGCTGACACCAGATCTCCTCGCCGCGCAGCATCGGGCCGAGGTAGCGCGCCTTCTGCTCGTCGGTGCAGTGCTCGATGATCGTCGGCGCGATGGTCTTCGTCCCGACGTCGAAGGTCTCGGTGGTGACTCCGAACTTGGCCTCCTCCTGGGAGTAGATGAGCTCCTCGACCGGACTGAGGCCCTGCCCGCCGAACTTCACCGGCCAGCTAACGCCGGCGAAGCCCGCGGACGCGATCAGGGCCTGCCAGGCTCGCGCCTTCTGCAGGAACGCCTCTTCCTCGTCTCCCCGGCGAACTCCGAAGTCCTTGACCCAGGCCTGCGGAGAGTCCATCGCGGGCGCGTGCCCGGCCAGCCAGCCGCGCACGCGAGCCCGGAAGGCGGCCTGCTCAGGGGAGTCGTCGAGGTTCATCAGTCCTCCAGCACCCAGAACGGCAGGGTGATCTCATCGCTGGCCTTTACTGGCTCCAGCCGGACCCGGGTGCCGATCCGCACATCGTCGATCGGGCAGCCGATGATGTTCGTCAGCACCAGCGGGCCTTCGTCGAGTTCGACGACGGCGAACACGTAGGGGACCAGGCTGGAGAACGGCTCAGCGAACGCCATCCGCACGATGGAGAAGGTGTGGACGGCACCGCGTCCGGACGCGGTGAACCACTCGACATCGCCCGCGCAGTGGCTGCAGATTGCCCGCGGATAATACTGCGCCTGCCCGCACGTGACGCACCGCTGCAGCAAGAACTCGCCGCGGTTCAGTGCTTCCCAGTACGGCCGCGTGACGGGGTCAGGCATCGGCAGGTCGCGCTCGGCCAGCCGCAGGGCCTCGACGTTGATGCTCATGGCCGCTCCTTTCCGAGGATCGTGGCGCCCATGGAGGAGAGGATGCCGCCGGAGCCGGACGCCAGCGCCAGCTTGCAGTCGGGAACCTGAGCGTCCCCGGCGGCCCCGCGCAGCTGGCGTACCGCCTCGATAATCGTGAAAATGCCGCGCATGCCGGGATGCGACGAGCTGAGGCCGCCCCCGTCGGTGTTGGTCGGCAGGGCTCCGCCGACTTTCAGCTTGCCGTCAGACACGAACGGGCCGCCCTCGCCCTTCTTGCAGAATCCCAGCCCTTCGAGCTGCATGAGGACGGTGATGGTGAAGCTGTCATAGAGCTCGAGGACGTCGATGTCGCTGTGGGTTACCCCGGCGGCAGCGAACAGAGCGTCGGCGACATGGGAGACCGGTGCGGTGGTGAAGCTCGGCATCTGACCGATCTGCCAGTGCGTCATGCAGCTCTTGGCCGCGAGGACATGGACCGGCTGCTGCTTCAGGTCCCTGGCTCGCTCCTCGGTGGTGAGGATGACGGCTCCGCCCGCGTCGGAGACCACGCAGCAGTCCAGCTGGTGCAGCGGATCGGCCATCATGCGCGAGTTGAGGACGTCCTCGACCGTGATCGGATCGCGATAGAGCGCGCTGGGATTGAAGCCCGCGTTGTAGCGAGTCGCCACCGCGATCTCGGCCAGCTGCTCGGACGTGGTGCCGAACTCGTACATGTGCCGCTGGGCGGCCAGGGCGTACGAGCAGATGATGCCGCCGCCGTAGCTGGCTTCGAACGCCATCGGCCCGCCGACGCGGAGGGGGCCCTGGGAAGCCTGCCGGGGGTCGTAGACCAGCCCGTAGCCGCCCTTGGAACCGTTCTGGCGCTTCCGGCGCGAGCGCGAGTCCGACCCGTAGACGATGAGCGCCACCTCGCACTCGCCGACAGCGATGGCAGCGCTGGCGTGCTGGATCATCAGCTCGAACACCGATCCGCCGGTGAAGGTGCCGTCGTAGTAGCGCGGGTGGATGCCCAGCTGCTCGGCGCTGTTCACCGCATCCTCGATGTGCGGCACCGAGTCGCCGGTGCACGCAAACCCGTCGATGTCTTCTTTCCTGAGGCCGGAGTCGGCCAGCGCTCGCTGGAACGCCTGCGCAATGTGCTGTTCGGGGGTGAACGGCGAGATCGGGTAATCGCTCAGACCAATGCCGGCGATGGCGACATTTCGCGTCATGCGTCAGCACCATGATTTGCGGCGCGGATTGTCATTCGTCCTCCAACTCATCCGATGCTGGCCCGCACTCAGCGGAGCCGTGCGTGATCACTGATGTGGCCCGGTCGTCGAGATCGCGGAAACTGGCGCTGCTGACCAGGCGCCTCTTGACCGTGCGGCTGGCCCGGCCGGCCGCCGGGCTCGGCCAGCCGATTACCGTCATGGTCGTGCCGGGCAGTACCGGACTGCTGAACCGGCAGGCGAGCTTCCGCAGCTGGGTGCCGTCACCGCCCGCGAACGTCTGTACGAGCGCCTGGCCCGCCATGGCCAGCGAGCACATCCCGTGCAGGATGACGCCGGGCAGGCCGATCGCCCGCGCGGCATCTTCGTCCAGGTGGATCGCGGATCGGTCGCCAGAGGCCCAGGCGTAGTCGGCCGGCCGGCCAAGCGGCACAAACAGGTCCGCGCTGGTCTCGCCGGCGCCGTTGGCGCCAGCGGCGGCCACGGCTCCGTTCGCGGCGCGCCGGGGCTGGCCGTAGGCTTGGCTGGCCGGAGCTCCCAGAAACAGCCCGCTGCTGTGCTGCAGGACGACCAGCCGGCCGTCGGCATCCCTGGTCTCGACCCTGACCACCACCAGAGTCCCTGACCGGACCGGCTGAATGGAGACTGGGGCGGCCCGGCTGCTGAGGATCTCGCCCGCCTGAAGTGGCCGGGCACCGGCAATGACGTGCTCGCCGTGCACGCCGCGAGGAAAGAGGTCGGCCGGGACCGCGGCGCGGCTGGCGTCGGCGGCGAGCTGCCATGACGGCACGACGCCGAACATCAGCGGGGCGATCTCGCCATCGGTGAACCGCCGGTCTGTCTCGCCCGTCGCAGCCGCGTAGGCAGCAACTGTCATGGGCTCGACGGTTACGGGTGGCCCGCTGATCCAGCGTCCCACCGCAGACCCGTTGAAGGCGCTCCGCGTCTCCGACTGCACGCGGGCAACCTTATGTCAGACCTCTGACTGTAGACAAGTGGTTGATAATGTCTGGCATATTGGTCTAGGTTGCTGGCACGGGGTCAGCCGTGCTCGCTCAGCTGGCCTTCCGCGCACCCCAGGCAACCGGAGAGAGACATGGACTTTGCTCTGACCGATGAGCAGGTCGAGCTGGAGGCCGCTGTCCGCTCGTTCCTTGAGGACCGCATGCCGGAGGCGGAAGTCCGCCGGCTCATGGAGACGCCCACGGGATATGACGAGGCTGCCTGGGAACAGTTCGCCGGTCAGCTCGGGCTGACTGGTCTGGCAATTCCTGAGGAGTACGGGGGAGCGGGCTACGGGTTCGTGGAGCTTGGGGTCGTGGCGACGGAGCTCGGTCGCGCGCTGAGCGGTGCGCCGTTCCTGTCGAGCGTCGTTCTCGCTGCGCAGGCAATCATCGCCAGCGGCGATGCCGCGGCGATGAAGGACTACCTGGCGGACATCGCGGCTGGCGAGCTGATCGCCGCGATCGCGGTTCCGGCCGCATCATCGCACTGGGAGCCCGGCGACCTCGGCGTGTCGGCGGTCGAGCACCGCGGCGCCTGGCGGCTTGACGGCACCGTGCGCGGAGTCGCCGGAGGGGCGACCGCATCGCTGCTGCTCATCGCAGCGGCCACGGCTTCGGGAACGGGCCTGTTCGCGGTGCAGGCGGACGCCGAAGGGCTCGACCGGACCGCCGAGAGCTCGATTGACATGACGCGCAGGCTGGCGACTGTCCGTCTGTCGCAGACCCCGGCCCGGCTCGTCGGCTCGATGGGGGATGGCCCGAGGATTCTGGACGAGACCCGGGCCGTCGGCGCCGCGGTGCTGGCCGCCGAGCAGGTCGGTACGGCCGAACGCTGCCTGGAGCTGGCCGTCGGCTACGCCAAGTTGCGCGAGCAGTTCGGCGTGCTCATCGGCACCTTCCAGGCAGTGGCGCACCGGTGCGCGGACATGCTGGTTGAGGTCTTGACGGCCAGGTACGCGGCGCTGTATGCGCTGTGGGCCATCGACCAGCGCCAGCCGAACTGGCGAGTTATGGCGAGCCTCGCCCGCATTCGCTGTACCGAGGCGGTGAACTACGCGGCCGCTGAGTGCCTGCAGGTCCACGGCGGCAACGGCTACACCTGGGAATTCCCCGTCCATCTCTATTTCCGCCGGGCCCGGGCCTCGGAGTTGCTGCTGGGCCATCCGTCCCTGCACCGTGAGCTAATGGCTGAGCTTCTGGACCTGTGAGGCGAGGCTTGATTACCGGCCAGGTCGTGGTCTTCGGCGGTACCGGATTTCTCGGCGGGTGGCTGACCGCCGCCCTGGCCGGCCGAGGGACCCCGGTTGTCTGCACCGGCACCTCGGCCTCGGAGCCGACGTCGCCGGGCATCACGGCTGTACGCGCCGACATCACCCGGCTGCAAGACGTCTGCGATGTCCTGGCCGAGTACCGGCCGTCGGTTGTCGCCAACGCCGCCTATGTCCTGCCCTCCGGCACGGACCTACATCGGTCTCTTGAGGTCAACCTTATGGGCACGGCCAATGTCTTCGAGGCTTGCCGACTGCTGGGCATCCGCCGCTGCGTCTACTCCAGTTCCATCGCGGTGTACGGCTCCACCCACGACCCGTCAGGGCCTGCGCTCACCGAGAGCGCGCCGGCGCACGCCGATACGCCCTACGGCCAGCAGAAGCTGCTCAATGAGACAACGGCCAGACAATATCGCCGCAAGTACGGGCTCGACGCGATTGGCCTGCGGCTTGCCACCCTGTACGGACCTGGCCGCGCGGCGGGCGGAACGGCCTGCCTGTCGCGCATGGTCGGCCAGATGCGCGCTGGCCGTGTCGGCGAATGCGACTTGCGGTCAGACTTCCCCCTGGACCTGCTGCACGTGGCCGACGCGGCCGCGAGCTTGGCTGACATCGTGCTCGGCCCCGCGCCGCAGCATGACATCTACAACCTCACCGGTGAGGCGGCGACTCCGCTCGACATACTGACGGCAGTGCGGTCGGAGTTCCCCGCCGCCGACGCGGTCTTCGGCGATGTCCCCCAGTCGAATCCACCGGCGATCCGCTATGATAGCGCCCGCCTGCGATCCGAGTTCGGCCGGTCACCGCAGTCGCTGCACGCGAGCGTCCGGGGCTGGGACGCCGATCCGGCGCCGAGATGATCAAGGTAGGGCTCAACTCGGACGGCACCGCGGCCGGGGCCGTGGCGGACGCCCAGCTCGCAGAGGCCTGCGGCTTTGACTACTTCGGCTGCGGAGAGCATGTCTTCGCGCCGGTTCCGACACCCAACGCATTCGTAGTCCTGGCCGCGGCCGCGGGCGCGACGAGTCATATCCGGCTGATCAGCTCGATCACGCTGCTGCCGCTATACCCGATTGCGCTGGCCGCCAAGATGGCAACGACGCTGGACGTCGTGTCCGGCGGGAGATTCGAGCTCGGCATAGGTGCCGGGGGCGAATTCCCGCCCGAGTTCCTGGCCACGGGAGTCGATCCTGACACGCGCTTCCGGCGAGTGGACGAGGGACTGCGGGTGCTCAAGATGCTGTTCTCCGGCCGCCAGGAGGACTTCGCCGGCGAGTTCACGACCCTGACCGGCGTGGCACTCGACCCGGCGCCACTGCAGCCCGGCGGACCGCCAATCTGGGTAGCGGGCCGTAAGGGTGGCGCAGCGCGACGCGCTGGCCGGCACGGGAGTGTATGGCTGCCGTATCTGGTCGAGCCGGGTGCAGTCGCCGCCGGCCTGGCCCTGGCCAGGGCGGCGGCGGAGTCAGCCGGACGTGCCCCCGCCGAGGTATCGGCCGGGCTGTTCATCTGGGTTTGCGCAGACCGGGACAGAAACTGGGCCATCCGTACCGGCATCAGTACGGTGAGCACGTCCTACCGACAGGACTTCGCGGCCAATGCCGATCGCTGGCTGGCCGTGGGCTCCCCTGATGGGGTGACCGAGCGCCTGAGTGAGTACGTAGCCGCAGGCGCAGATCATTTGCTGGTGCAGATAGCTGCACCACCCGAGCACCGTCAGCGAGTAATCGAGACACTGGCAAGCGATGTACTCCCCAGCCTGCGCAGGAATGCGGCCCTGCCTGAAATCGACCCAAGACGGAGGATTCGAGGATGACCATGCAGCTGCTCGTCGGCAGGAAGTACATCGTCGCTGGCGGATCCAGCGGCATCGGCGCAGCCAGCGCCCGTGCATTCGTGCGCCACGGCGCATCAGTGGCTTGCCTGGACGTCAATGAGGACGCCGGGCGAGCGCTAGCCTCTGAACTCGCGGAGAATGCGCGGTTTCTCCGCTGCGACGTCCAAAGCGAGACCGATGTCGACTCGGCGGTGGACGAGGCGGTCGAGTGGCTGGGCGGACTCAATGGCGTAGTGGACGTCGCGGGCATCCAGGAGGTCATCCCGGCGGCAGAACTAACGGTTGCTGACTGGGATCGCACCCTGAACACTCACGCACGCGGTACCTTCCTCGTTAACAGGGCAGCGTTCCGGCATCTCCGCCACACCGGCGGCCGCATCATCAACACCGGCTCCGGCGTTGCCAACCAGGGTCAGCGCAATGGCGTACGCGGCGGAGATGCACACTATGCCGCGGCCAAGGCCGCGATCATGGCCTGGACCCGTGGCATCGCCAGGGAATGGGGCCAGTACGGGATCACGGCTAACACCATCGTGCCCGCAACCTGGACGCCGATGTATGAGCGACTTCGCGACAACATGGACGCCGCCACGCTGGCCGCGCACGACGCCCAGTATGAAATCATGATCCCGATATCCGGGAGACTTGGTGACCCGGATGACGACTTCGCCCCGGCCGTGGTATTCCTAGCTAGCGATATGAGTCACTATATTACCGGACAGGTGCTAGCGGTCAACGGCGGCTTGCTGATGTACGGCTGACGGGCCGGCTATTACGTCGCGATTGCCCGTTGAGGGAATCAAGGTGTGACGCCATGGCCTCGGCAGCGCGATCGGGATCCTGCGCTTCAATGGCCTCGTAAATGTCTATGTGCTGCTCGATCGCACGTCGACCACTGTCAGCGTCAGCAATGGCGAATGCCGGGTCTTCGGCCAGCCGGTGCAGTGCCGCTACGAAAGCGCCGAGCACACGATTTCCGGACGCGTCGGCCACGAGCGAGTGAAATTCGGCATTGAAATTCTGCATTTCCGGGTCCTTGACCAGGATGCCCTGCTCTTTGTCGATCACAACGCGGATCGACGAGAGTTGCGGATCGGTCCGGTGCAGGGCGGCCAGCCGGGCGCTCGGTACCTCAAGCATGTCGCGGAAACGGGTAACTTCCTCATAAGTCACGCTGCCCAGTTCGAGCACGTCACCGAGCCGATCCGAGACGAGGCTCGAGAGGGCATGATGGTCTACCTGCTGGACGACAGATCCGCCCATAGAACCAGGCGTGGTCACGACCAGGCCGTTCTCTACCAGTGCTCGCAGCGCTTCCCTGACTGTCGCCCGGCTGACACCGAAGGCCTCGGCCAGGCGGGTCTCGCTGGGTAGACGTTCTCCCGGGTTGAATTCACCGTCGAGAATCGCCTGCTTGATCTGACTCTCGACTTGCTGACGTGGCCGGAGCACCGGCGCCGGGCGGAACGATCCGTTCAGCCTAAGATCGGATTCTTGATCGGGTTCCGCGCCAAGCTTCTGCTTCTGGCGTCTCGGTTCAGTCATCTGACGGCTCTCGGGTGGATGGCATTCATTTATAGGCGTTTCTAAGCATACCGTAGTCGGCCCACGGTGCCTCGGCCGCAGAACACCGGTTCGGGGACTCGGGGCGTTCCTGCCTCAGCCTATTCGAGGGCGGCACCAAGGATGGGTAGGGGACTGTGGGTTCGCTGCGAAATTTACACCTTGTTTACACTCGCGTTTGCCTTCTTATAGCATCCCATAACAGCCTTCCAGCGGCCGGGTCTGGGCAAGGCCAGGGACGGACGTCATCAGGCCGTCTGGGTGACGCGGCGATCCGCCGCTCACACCTTCGAACCGATTTGTCATATCATTGACATCGTTAATGTAGGACAGTAACGTCACTCGCATGGGCGTGACGCTGTGGCAGGTAACAGAGGAAGCCGCGGCCCGCCGGCCCGCGGCGGTCATGGTGGGCGACGAGCACGGCCGTCGGCTGTCATTCAGCGAGTTCCGTGATGCGACTGAGCAGATGGCATCCTGGCTGGCGCGGCAGGGTGTCCGCGGCGGGGACACGGTCTGCTGGCAGCTGCCGACGCAGATCAGGACGCTGACCACGATGGCGGCCTTGTCCCGGCTGGGAGCGGTCCAGGTTCCGCTGATCCCGCAGTACCGGGAACGCGAGGTTGCCTTTATCGCCGGCCAGACCCGGCCCGCGGCGATGCTTGTCCCCGGCTCCTGGAACGGCGTCGACTACGCGGACCTGGCTCGCCGCAGCGTCGAGCCAACGGCAGCCGTCATCTCCCTGCCCGAGCTGGCTGATCTCCCGGCGCCTGCGGACCTTCCGGCCAGGTCCGACGGGCCGGATGGCTGGATCTTCTTCACCTCGGGCACGACCGGCAACCCACGCGGGGCCGTACTCCAGACGGCCAACTTCGTCGCCGCGTCGTCCGGGTGGCGCGAGCGGCTGGGCGTACGGCCGACCGACTGCCTGACTCTGAACTTTCCTGTCGCCCATGTGGGCGGCATCCTTAACCTGCTCCTCAGCCTTCTGGCGGGAAGCTCGATCGCGTGCACGGAGACATTTGGCCGTCACGTCCTCAAGCTCTACCGGGAGTGGGGAGTTACCCTCGCCGGCGCCGGGACCGCGCACCATCAGATCTACCTCGAGGCGCAGCGCGACGAACCGGACGTGCGGCTCCTTCCCATCGTGCGGGGTTTCATCGGCGGCGGAGCACCGAAGCCGGCCTCGCTGCACTACGCGATGAAGGAGGCGTTCGGCGTCGGCATCATATCGGGCTATGGCATGACCGAGGGAATGGTCCTTTCCATGAATCGCCTCGGCGACGAGGACGAGAAGCTGGCCCGGTCGGAGGGCATGGCCGGGCCGGGAGTCGACCTGCGCGTCGTATCCGAGGATGGCTCTGTGTGCGCGCCGAATGTGACGGGTGAGATCCGGGTCAAGAGCCCGACCCAGTGCAGTGGATATTTCGATGACTCGCTCAACGAGGCCGCCTATGACGACAACGGCTACTTTCGTACTGGTGACCTCGGCTTCCTCGACGAGGACGGCTACCTGATCGTCACCGGCCGGATCAAGGATGTCATTCTCCGTAAAGGGGAGACCATCGACGCGAAGGAGATCGAGGATCTGCTCGCGCTGCACCCGGCGGTGGCCGAGATAGCGGTCGTGGGGGTGCCCGATGACGAGCGGGGCGAGATGGTCTGCGCGGTAGTGGTCATCCGGCAGGACGCCGAGGCCCACGCCGCCATGAAGGCCGACCCAACCCAGCTAGTGACCGAGCTGTCCGCGCATCTCACCCGGCAGGGCCTGATGCGGCAGAAGCATCCTGAGCGGTTTGAGCTCTACTCGGCGCTGCCGCGGAATGCGACCGGCAAGATCCTGAAGCAGGAGCTGCGTCGGCAACTCGGCCGGTAGGCGGGAGCTCATCATCCGGGGCTGGGCTGGCCGGCCAGCGGGGCGGTGAGGTCGTGCGTAAACGGCGCGACGGCGATGGACAGGCCACCATCAACGATCAGGCTCTGGCCGGTAATGTATTCCGAGCTCGGCGAGAGCAGGAACGTAACCGCGTCGGCAATCTCCTGCGGGGTGCCAGCGCGTCCTTTGGGAATCGTCCTTATGACCGTCTCCAGCGGAGCCATCCCTGGTGCGTTGTAGAAGTAATCGAGAGAGTCTGACTCTATGATCCCGCCGGTGACGGCGTTCACGTTGATGCCTCGGGGTGCAAATTCCAGCGCCATGTACCGAACCCAGGCCTCGACGGCAGCCTTGGCTGACCCGAGGTTGCCATAGGTCGGATACGCGCGGACCGAGCCATAGCTCGATAGCGCCACGATCCGGCCGCCGTGATCCATGAGCTCAACCGCCCGCTGGGCGCCGAGCACGAACGCCCGAACGTTCACCGCGTACGAGCGGTCCAGATTATGGACGCCCAGGGAAAGAATGTTCTTGAAGGAGCTCGCGGCCGCGTTGCAGACGAACGCGTCGATCCGGCCGAATCGCTCAGCGGCGATGTCAAATAGCCGGCCGATATCGGCTGGCTGCTCGACGTCGGCGCGAACCGTCACGATCTGGCCGCCGAGCTGCTCGACCAGGGACGCCAGTTCGGCCGCCAGGTCGGCGTTCTTCTTGTAGCTGACCGCCAGCGACGCGCCCTCGCGGGCCAGGGCGAGAGCGAGGGCCTTGCCAATGCCGCGCGTTGCGCCGGTGATCACAGTCGTCCGGCCGTGCTGGCTCGCTGGCGCGCCGCTGTTCACGGCCCGGGCGGAGGAGCCGTTCTTACCGGTGGGCCGCTCAGCCATGTTCATCGGTGCCTCGCTCGTGAGATAGCGGATCCGGGCCCGACCGAGAACAGCCGACGGCCTGGAGAAGGCCTGCGACTGAAGATAATGTCAGGCTTCAGAATACGTCACTATTGTTAACTATCATACAGGCTAGTGAAACGGCATCAGCGGCGGTAGCGTCTGAGCTCGGGAGGCGGGGCGATGGGTACGCTGGTCAGAAACTCGATCTCGGCCGGAGTAGCGGTCGTGACGCGGGACAACCCGCCGGTGAACGCGACGAGTATGGCGGTCACGAGCGAGCTCCGCGGCGTACTGTCTGAGCTTCGCGCCACCCCTCGGCTGCGGGCCGTGATCATCACCGGCGCCGGCTCCCGCTCATTCGGCGCCGGATCGGACCTGCGCGAGCTCACCGACCTGCTGGCCGACCGTGACGCTCTGGCCAGGAAACTGACGCTCGAGAACGACGCTTTCAGCCAGCTGGCTCACTTTCCTGTGCCGGTTATCGCCGCGCTGAACGGCGACGCGTTCGGCGGTGGCCTTGAGCTGGCTCTTGCCTGCGACCTCATCATTGCCGAGCGCGGGCAGCGGGTCGGCTTCCCCGAGGTCCGGCTGGGACTGTTCCCGGCGAGCGGAGGCCCGGTGCGCGCGATGCGCCGGATCGGGGAGGGCCGGACGAGACAGATGATCTACCTAGGCACTCCCGTGACTACTGAGCAAGCGCACGGGTGGGGACTTGTTGACCAGCTCGTGGGCGCGGGGGATTCGCTGTCCGCGGCCATGGAGGTGGCCGGGCGCTTTGCCATCGCCTCCGCGAGCGGACTGGTCGCGTGCAAGCAGTCTCTGCTGGCCGCGACCGAAGCGGATGATGCGGCCCAGGTCCGCCATTCGCTGGCGCTGAGCGAGACCACCTTCAGCCATCCGGATGTCCGCGAGGGCGTGCGGGCCTTCCTCGCCAGGGACAGTCCACGTTTTTCCGACCGGTACCCGTCGTCCGGCTTTTGTATTGCAGAAGGTTGCAAAGGCTGACGTCTGACATTAAGGTGCACTGCAGTGGCTTAGCCACAAACAGCTGGAGTACAGACCGCTGCGAGTGGGCGTGCTGCCTTGCGCGGTCAGCGGCGTCCGGCGGACCAGGAGCGACGAAGCGGAGGAGTGTTTCATGTCGACGACCTCAGTGACTCCGGAGCACACAGGCGTTGAGCGCCCTGACCCCGATGAGGTCTTCCGCATTGCGGAGGCTCTGGTGCCCACGCTCGCGGCGCGCGCGGCCGACGCCGAGCAGCAGCGCAAGCTGCCGGACGAGACTGTAAAGGACCTTGAGGCGTCCGGCTTGCTGTCGGTCTGCAACCCGCGCTCGGCGGGCGGGTGGGGCTACGGCATCAGGGAACTCGGGAACGTCAGCCGCATTCTTGCTCAGGGCTGCGCCTCCACGGCCTGGGTGTACCACTTCTTCGTCATTCACCAGCTGCAGCTGCTGACAATGAACGAGGAGGGCCAGCAGGAGCTGCTCGGCGGCCGGAAGGTTTCCCTGGCCGCGAGCACTGCCGGCTTTCACGCCGCTGGCTCTGGCACGGCTATCCCGGTCGATGGCGGCTGGCGCCTGACCGGCAAATGGCCCTTTGCCAGCGGCATCATGAACTCCGACTGGGTCTACGTGGTCACCTGGGAGCCGCAGGCCGAGGGTGACCCGCGGATCATCGGCCTCGTGCTGAAGGTCGACGAGGTCGATGTCGAGGACATGTGGCACTTCTCGGGGCTGAAGGCAACCGGTTCCAACACCCTCTCGTGCGAGGACCTGTTCGTTCCCGCTCGGCGGGAGTGGCTGCCCCCGATTACGCCTCCGGTCGAGGGCGCGCCTCCTCGTACGCAGGAAGAAATCGCGGACTGCCCGCTGGACAAGGTGTCGCAGTTGCGGCTCTCGGACATCATGCTGCCATCGGTCTCGCTAGGCGCCGCCGAAGCCGCGCTGGCGCTGTTCAAGCAGAAGATGCACAAGCGGATCATCGCCTTCGGCGGCGGGCCCCAGATCGACCATCGCGAAGCCTGGTCACGCTTTGCCGAGGCCTTCGCCTATGTCCGGCTCGCCCGGCTGATGTGGGATTCCAACGTCGACCTGCTGACCGAGGTCATCCAAAGCGGGGGGCCGGCGCCGCTCGAGACCGCCGCGATTCTGCGGCTCGGCGGACCGCGTATCAGCCGGCTGGCACGCGACGCGGTGCTGACGATCATGGATGGAGCCGGCTCCTCGGTCCACCACCTCAGTGATCCGCTGCAGCGCATCCAGCGTGACATCGACGTCGTCAAGAGCCACAACTATCAGCACTGGGATGGCGCCTCGACACAGGCTGGCCACGCTCTGCTTGGCCTGGACGAGCCGTCCTGGCTGCTCACCTTCTAGCGTCCCGGTATTCGCCGCCTCCGCCGGCGCCGCTGCCGACGTGGCAGTGCGCCGGCGGAGCTGGGATCAGAGGAGCCCATGGAATTCAGGAAGAGTCCGCTGCTGCAGGCCATCGAGGAAGGGAACCTCTCCCTCGGTACGTACTTCACCATAAACTCGCCTGAGCTGGTCGAGATCATCGGCCACTGCGGCTTCAACCACGTGATCATCGACCAGATGTTCTCGGCGCTCGACTGGGGCGCGACCAGCAATCTCGTCCGCGCGGCGCATCTGTACGGGGTAAATCCGGTTATCCGGGTTCAGACCTACCCCTGGGGCTCGATGGGCGGTGACACGCGCGTGCCCGCCGAGATCGCGCGGGCACTCGGCATCGGGGCCGGCGCGGCCATGGCGTCCATCGGATCGGTGGCCGAACTTGAGGCCTGCTTGCGGATACAGCGCGACGCCGCGCACGGTCGCATCTGGATGTCGCCGGATGTGCAGGACTGGGAGCGGCGCCGGGAGGCGGGAGAGCCGGCCGAGCGCAGCGAATTCTTCGTGGTGCCGCTGATCGAACTGACCAGCCTGATCGATGACATCGAATCGGTCGTGTCCCTGCAGGGCTTGAGGGCCGTCGCCATCGGCATCCACGACATCTGCGTCGCCGTTGGTCATCCGTTCGACGTCGAGCACCCGGACGTATGGAAAGACGTCGATCGGGTCGTGGCCGCCGCGGAGGTGCATGGTGTGTCGGTGTGGGTCAACGTCGGCTATCGCTACCGCCGGGCCGATGAGATGATCGCGCGGATAGGGCGGCTGCGCGAGCACGGCGTCAACGTGATTCAGGTCCAGGGACCAGAAACCCTGGTCCAGCACATGCTGACCGACATCGCCGCCGGGACACTGCATTCCTGAGCGGCCCGTCAGGAAGCGCGGTCTCTGGTCACGTCGGTAACCGCACGCAGAACCTGGCTGCCCAGTACCTCCTGGTTGTGCTGGCCGAGCTCGGGCGGCGGGCCGGGCTGGGTCAGTGCGGAGACCGAGAAGCGCGGGGCGGGGGCCGCCTGCAGAACGCCGTTCACCCGGACGAGGCTGCCTCGGGCTCTGAGCTGCGGATCCTCGGCCGCCTGCTCGATGCTCCACACCGGGGCCACACAGGCGTCCGTCCCGGCGAAGCGTTCGATCCATACGCGCTGCGGGTGGCGCGCAAAGGCCGCCGCCAGCAGCTCCCGCAGCTGCGGCCAGCAATCTCGATCCTGCTGAAGATCGAGATCAAAGTCGACGCCCAGGTGCCGGATCAGCGTGGCGAAGAACCGAGGCTCAGCGGCAGCGACCGCCACGTACTCGCCATCGGCAGCCCGGTAGACACCGTAGTAAGGGGCAGCGCCGTCAAGCTCATTGTGACCTCTCTGGTCGGTCCAGCTCCCGGCCGCCATCAGCGCATAGGTGCCCATCATCAGATGAGTGACCCCGTCGACGATCGCAGCATCGACAACCTGGCCGCGGCCGGTGAGTGCGACCTCCCGCAGGGCGGCCAGAACCCCCACCACGAGGTACATCCCGCCGCCGCCGTAGTCGCCGATGAGGTTGAGCGGCGGCACGGGCGGACCGGCGGGCTCGCCGATCGCATGCAGTACACCCGTGGTCGCGATATAGGTCAGATCGTGGCCGGCCTGGCCGGAGTACGGGCCGTCCTGGCCCCACCCGGTCATGCGGCCGTAGACGAGGCGCCGGTTGCGGACCAGACAGACGTCAGGGCCCAGGCCAAGGCGTTCGGCGACCCCAGGTCGGAAGCCTTCAATGAGGACATCCGCCTTATCCAGCAGCTCGAGGACGCGACCGACACCGGACGGGTCCTTGAGATCGAGCGTAATCGACCGCTTACCGCGATTGAGCAAGTCATCGCGGGGCGAGCCAGGAAACGGAGACTGGCCGTCCGGCCGGTCGACCCGGATGACGTCCGCGCCGAGTTCCCCGAGGAACATGCCGGCGAACGGGCCAGGGCCGATGCCGCCCAGCTCGATCACCGTTACCCCCCGCAGCGGGGCAGACGGCATCAAGGCCACCCTCCACAGCGCTCACTGGATGCTTGAACGTGTCAAATGTTCAACATCATACACTCAGCCTAGTCATCCAGGCGAAGACCTGGTCCTGGGCGTTCTGCCAGCCCCGATGCCCGATGGTCTGGCAAATCAACTCTTGACTTCTGTGCGCAATTGTCGGACGATAACTGCTGATGTATCGGGCCATCGGCCGCCAGCTGGATCTGGCCTGCCTGCGGGTGCTCTATCTCGACGGAGGTTCGCTGCGTGAGTAGTCGATTCGAAGGTCGCACCGTCCTGATCACCGGTGCCGCCGGAGATATTGGTCAGGCTGCTGCGCTGCGCTTCGCCGGCGAAGGAGCCAGCGTGGCCGTGTTCGATCGGCGTCAGGATCTGCTCAGCGGCACCGTCGAGCAGTGCGAAGCGCTGGGGCTCGCCGTCGACCAGCCAAAGCCCGAGGCGATCGAGCAGGGGGTCGCCGAGGTCACCGAGAATTTGGGCGTGCCAGCCGTCCTGTTCGCCAACGCCGGATACGGCAAGTTCGCAAAGCTGCTCGATCAGCCGGCCACGGACTGGGATCGGCATGTCGCGGTCAATCTGACCGGTACCTTCCTGCTCGTGCAGGCGGTCGCTCGCCGCATGGTCGAGGGTCGGGCCGGCGGCTCTATCGTGATTAACACCTCCTCCGGCGCAGTTCAGTACTCGGATCTGCTCGGGGCCTACTGCGTCACGAAGGCCGGTCTGCGGATGCTGACGATCGGCCTGGCGTCCGAGCTCGGCAACTATCGCATCCGCGTCAATGCGGTGATGCCGGGCGTGATCGAGACCGGCATGACTGGACCAATGCTGACCGGGCCGAACGGAATGGCGCACCGGGCGGGCCTGCTGTCGGACACGCCCGTCGGGCGCCTGGGCGGACCCGAGGACGTCGCTAATGCCGTCGCTTTCCTGGCCAGCGATGAGGCGGCGTTCATCACGGGCGACTGCATTCTTGTCGACGGCGGCCAGACCATCCACGGGCATCCGCGCTGGTATCGGTCCGATTACCGGGCTGAGATGGACGCAGACTGGCAGGTCGTTCAGTGACAAGTCCCCGTGCGACCGCGCCGCCGAGCGCCAAGGAGATCATGGCGACGTTCATCGCCCATGACCTCGAGGACGGCGACTGGGTGGAGGTCGGAGCGAATCTGCCGGTGCCCAGGGCCGGCGCCCTGCTGGCGCACCTGACTCACGGCCCCAACCTGATCGTCATGATGGCCATGACCAAGGCCTACCTGCGCGACGAGCCCGTCATTGCCGATTACGAGTTCATTACGGATACGGGCGCCATGCGGTGGGCGGAGGGGTACTACCAGCATGACGTGCTGCTGAGCCACCAGAAGCATCGATCTCGCGGCGTCTTTTACTGCGGCGGCATCCAGATCGACCGTTACGGCAACTCGAACATGATCGGTATCGGCAAGGACATCAGGTCGCTCGCGTTCCGAGGTCCGGGGGCGATCGGCACGTGTAATGCAACGGTGCAGTGCAAGCGGTGGCATCTGGTGACAACCACGCACGACCCCAGGGTGCTCGTCGACCAGGTCGACTTCGTGTCCGCCCTCGGCTACGGGCGAGGCGAGCCGCGGCTACGAGCCGAGCTCGGGCTGCCGAATGACGGGCCGAAGTACATCATCACGCCGCTGTGCATATTTGACTTTCATCCCGAGACCCGGCGGGCTCGGCTCAAGTCCATTCACCCGAACGTAGATCCGCTGACCGTCGTGGAGCGTACCGGCTTCGAATTTGAGATGCCGACCGATCCGCCGGTGACGACGGTGCCGTCGGACACTGAACTTGCGATACTGCGCAACCGAATTGACTCGGCGGGCAGCCTGCAGTCATGAGCGGACGCGCAGACGCCTCGGAGCGGACTCTCCCCGGACTCCTCGGCCGGCGTGCGGACCGCGACGCCTATGGAGTTCTGTTCCGTGATGACCTCGGCCCGGTGACCGCAGGCGAGGCCTGGACGATGGCGGGCCGGATTGCTGCCGGGTTCCACCGGCTGGGGATAGCGCCCGACGATCGGGTCGCCGTGATGCTCGCGAACTCGCGCGAGTTCCTGTTCACCTGGTTCGGGCTCGGGACTCTGGGCGCTGTCGAGGTTCCGGTGAACCCGCTGGCGAAAGGCCAGCAGCTGGTCTATGTCCTGCGGCACAGCGGGGCCCGGTCCATAGTCGTCGGCAGCGAGATGCTCCCGGCACTCGCCCCGATCCTGGCCGAGGTACCCGAACTTAAGTTCGCCGTG
>Ga0302326_10001898_pt1 | contig 52082 bp, 54 predicted proteins | sample Palsa_T0_3_FD_202264 | JGI IMG/M metagenome (GOLD analysis project Ga0302326, IMG submission 202264) | Peat permafrost microbial communities from Stordalen Mire near Abisko, Sweden - Palsa_T0_3 | ecosystem: Environmental > Terrestrial > Soil > Palsa > Peat permafrost | place: Sweden: Abisko...
GAAGATGCCAATCGATAGCGCTTCGGCCTTCGGCATCCGCTCGGGCGCGACCCCACGATATACTGGATCTCGCCAGCCTGCGAGCCAGCATGAGTACACCCCAGCCGCTGAATGTTTCCGACGCGATCGACAACAGCAGGTTCGGGCGCTTTCAACTTGGCCTCTGCATCCTGTGCGGACTGTGCCTGATCATGGACGGCTTCGACGTTCAGGCCATGGGCTATGTCGCGCCGGCCATCCTGCAAGAGTGGCGCATCCCAAACTCGCAGTTCGGCCCGGTATTTGGCGCGGGATTGTTTGGCATTTTGGTCGGCTCGCTGCTGTTCAGCATGCTGGCGGACAAGATCGGCCGGAGGCCCGTGTTGATCGGCGCAACGCTTTGCTTCTCCGCCCTGACGTTTCTTACAGCACATGCCGCGAACGTCAATCAGATGCTGGTGATCCGCTTCTTCGCTGGATCGGTGTTGGGCGCCATCATGCCGAACGCGGTCGCGCTGGTGGGTGAATACAGTCCGCAACGCCTGCGCGTGACGATTATGATGGCGGTGGGTAACGGATTCACCGCCGGCGCCGCCTTCGGAGGCTTCATCGCAGCCTGGCTAATTCCACATTTCGGATGGCGCTCGGTTTTCTATTTCGGCGCGGCGGCTCCTCTGTTCATTGCCGCGATCATGATCATTGCCCTTCCCGAATCTCTGCAGTTCCTGGTGCTACATCGCAAACATTTGGCGAATGCGGCCCGATGGTTAAGGCGAATTGACCCGAACGCCCCGCGCGACCCCAGTCGGTACTTCATCGCCGAGCGCGAGAGAAAAGGCGTTCCGTGGATTCGGCTGTTTCATGAAGGCCGCGCCATGGGAACAATTTTGCTTTGGATTGTCAATTTCATGAATCTGCTGAACGTCTACTTTCTGGCGAGCTGGCTCCCCACGGTGGCCAAGCAAGCCGGACACGCCATGGGAACGTCCGTTCTGGTGGGAACAATGGAGCAGTTGGCGGGAATGATCGGAGGGTTCACCTTGGGTTGGTTCGTCCATCGCCTTGGTTTTGTTCCGGTGCTGACTGCGTGCTTTACGCTCGGGTGCATTAACATCGCGCTGATCGGCCGGCCGGGCCTTACGTTGCCCATGCTGATTACGGTGGTGTTCCTGGCTGGATTCGGCGTGGTGGGAGGACAAACCGCTATCAATGCGCTGTCCGCCACTTATTATCCGACCGAAATGCGAGCCACGGGAATCGGCGCTGGACTGGGCGTGGGGCGAATCGGGGCCATCATCGGTCCGGTGGTTGGCGGCGTTTTGATGGGCCTGCATTGGTCATCGCAACGTCTGTTCCTGGCGGCTGCCTTGCCGGCTTTGGTCTCGGCGATCGTTATGCTGGGCATGCACTGGGCGCTAAAGTCACAGACGCCGTCCGCGGCGCGGATTCCCGTCCCGGAGCCGGTTACTTAAGTTATGCAAGGTTATTGAATACGAGTCATAGAAAATTTCTTCTTTACGCCCATTCGCACCACAAATATACTCATAAGTGACCTCTCCCGGTCACCAGGCATGGACGAACCCGAGTACGAGCATTTGATCTTCGCCGGTAACGGAATGTCCGCGGTGGCCTGCGTGGAAGAACTCCTCAAGACCGGGCAGGCTTTCGACATCACCATTTTTGGCGATGAACCTCACGCCAACTATGACCGCGCCCTGCTACCCAGCGTGCTGGCCGGCGAGCGCGACCCCGATAGCATCGTTCTGAATGACATCGAGTGGTACCAGGAGCACGGGATTCGGACACGCCTGGGAATCCGCGTCGAGGAGATCGATCGATTCGGCCGTGCGGTGCGCAGCAGCGACGGGGATTGGACCAGCTACGACAAATTGATTCTGGCAACCGGATCGAGCCCCGTCATTCCGTCCGCTGAAGGCTTGGAAAAAGACGGCGTGTTCCTCTTCGGCACGCTGGATGACGCCAGGAGAATCATTGACGCAGCTTCCAAAGGGCGGCGAGCCGTTGTGATTGGCGGCTGGCTGGCGGCCGAAGTGGGACGCGGGTTGCGCAAGCGCGGATGCGAAGTCATGGTGGCCGAGATCGAGGCCGTGCTTGGCGATGGGCGCGTGGAAGCCGTGCGCTTCACAAACGGTGAAGAAACGGCGGCTGATCTTGTAGTGATCGCCATGGGCTTCCGGCCGAATATCCAGTTGGCGGTGGATGCCGGCCTGAAGGCGAACGGCGGAATCCTGGTGAACGATCGCCTGGAGACTTCCGATCCGCACATTTTTGCCTTGGGTGGATGCGTCGACTGTCTTCCTCCGTTTTTGGAGCAGGCTAGTGTTCTCGCGGCGCATCTCTCGCGACATCCCCTCTCCACCAGCGAGCCGAGTAGACAATCGCCGCCGCAGCCAGCCATCCCGCAGCATAGTCCGGCTGCGCGGCCCATCGCATAATCGCCGAGTGCATCAAACCGAACCACGAGAACAGGGCGGCGATGAGGCACCAGGCGGCCGCGCGGCCGAAGCTCCGGTCGATCAATTCGGAGATGACGGAAGCCACAACCAAAACCAGGAAGAGGAATCCGTTGCCTAGTCCGAGCACCGATGACCAATAGATGGAGCGGTTCAGCTCGGCCTGAACTACGGGATTGGCTGCCGACAATTTCAGCGCCGGCAGCGCCGAGTTGAGCGCAGTGGCCACCACCGCCCCCGCGGGAAGAACGAAGCCGAGCAAAACCGCTGCCAGATACTTCGGGTCCACGCGCCGCAAGGTCGCCATGCCGACGCCGATGGAGACGTAAGCGATGATGGCTGCGAGAATCGGCCAGGGAAACAGTTGCGCCACAAAGAGCGTGAGCCCACTCATGACGATCGCGAGAACGACCACGGGTGTCCAGAACGCGAAGCTGATGCGTGCGCCCACTGCTTTGTACGGCGGATGCATGGCATAGATCACCGGAGTGACCACGCTTCCGGCGAGGCCCGAGACCAGCGTGCCGAGGCCATCACAGGCCAGCACGGCGCGGACATCGTAGTCGTCGCCGGCGGCCGCGGCTCCGGCCACCGAGGCAATATCTTGCAGCACTTGATAAATCGCGATGGGTGCGATCACGGAAAGATAAGGGATCGCGAGGGCCATGGCGCGCAGAGGTTCTCTCTGGGCGGCGAAAGGAAGCTGGAGCGATACGCCGGACCAGGCCGGACGAACATATCCGATGATGAGTGCGACGGAAAGGGGAACGATCCACGCAGCGATGAACGGAGGGATGCGCCAGCGAGTGATCGGTATGTTTGCCAGGATGCCGGTGGCAATGATCGCCAACGCGATCAGCCCGATCAGCGGCTGATCGAATATCCGCTGCAACAGGACCAGCGCCAAGTAGCTGTACATCGCCGCGCCAAAGACCGTCATCGAGGCCGGCTGCGGGATGAATCGGCGAAAGAGTGCCGCAAAGGGCGCCGCCAGGAGCTTGATGATTCCGGTCCAGACCACGGCCGCCGCGCCGATCTCCCAAGCGCGAGAGATATCGTGGTTTTCGAGATAGACCGGGAGCATGATCGACAGCGTGTACGCGATGATGGCGGGAACGTTGTTGCCGTAAACATGCGCGGTGACGTCGGTTCGGCCTTCACGCCTGGCAAGACGCGCCGCGAGGAGAACCAAGCCAATCGAGCCGATCAGAAATCCCAAGGCATAGCCAGGCAGCAAATGCGTAACGCTGAATTCGGCGGAAATACCAACCGGGAGCAACAGGAAGACCGGGATCACCATCTGGGCGAGATTGAAACCAACCTGCGCGATGGTAGTGTCGAGATCGCCACGGCTGAGCGCCCACCACCGGGGATGGTGCATAGGGGTCGGCGTCATCAGCTTCTAGATCTTAAATGATTCAAGAGATTCCGGCGCGAACAAATCGGACGGCGTAAGCAGCCGTTTCGCGAGGCCCTGCTCGTGGGAATAACGCAGGAAGGTCTGCAATGTGTGGACGTTCGGTTCGAGTCCATAGGGCCAGAAGTCGCGGCCCATCAGCCTTTCGGTGTCTTCGACGTGTTGCACCAGCCAGGGCAGCATGGATTTGAGCGCGCCCATTTCGTGCAGATCTTCATATGTGTCGCGCTGCGCGAGCGCGAAGGCCTTGCACAGCGACTGCGCCAGCCAGCGATGCTTCTCGTAAACATCGCGGCGAATCACAACCACGTGCATGATCGGGAAGATTTTAGTCTTGAGATAATACGCGCGTTCGACCGACTGGTAATCCGGAAACAGCCGGCGAACGTTCCCCGAGCCTGACGCGAATGTCGAGGGGGCACGGGCGGTGTAGAGCGCATCGATTTCGGCGGATTCGATCATTTGCGAAAGAGTCCTGGTGCCGGGAATCGGCTTCACCTGAAATTCCGGCGGCAAGGACAGCGCAATTTTCTCGGGACGCCCGGGCTGCTCTTCGCCTCCGGTGAAGTACGACGGGCTGGTGACAGGCACGCCGTATTCGTCGCTCAAAATGCCGCGAATCCAGACCGGCGCGGTCATTTGATATTCGGGGCTGCCGACGCGCTTACCGATCAAGTCCTTCGGCTCGCGAATTTCGCTGTGGGCGTGGATGTAGATGCAGGAGTGCCGGAACATGCGCGACGGAAAAACCGGGATCGCGACGAACGGCGGGTTTTCACGGAACAGCGACAGCGTGTACGACGACAGGGACATCTCGGCGACGTCGAACTCGGCATGGCGGAGCATGCGAAAGAATGTTTCTTCGACAGGCAGGTTGAGATAGTTCAGATCGACGCCGTCGACGGTAACGCGGCCTTCGAGCAAGGCGCGGGTTCGATCGTAATTCCAGCAGGCCAACGTGAGCTGGAGTTTGGGCATGGTGGAATTCGGATTACTCGTAGTAGGCCGGCGATTTTTTCAGCTTGGCGTTGGCGGCGTAGTCATGTTCGATCCACAACTGGGAGCCGGACGTCTTGAGGAATTCCTCAATGGCGGCGCGGCTGGCAAGGGACTGCTCTTTGTTGTATTCGAAGGAAGGCACGTGATCGGTATTGCGCTCTTCGTTGTAATGATACAGATCACCTGCGATGAGCACGGGGCCGGTTTTGTGGAGTTTCAGAAAGAGCACCTGATGGCCTGGCGTGTGGCCAGGAGCGGGCTTGATGATCACGGTTCCGTCGCCGAAAACGTCATAGTCGGAAGTGGCGGGGAGGATGGTGGTTTTGCTGTCCTTGAGCGCGATGTAGTTCTTAACCACGCGGACCGGAGCGGGCTTATCGGAAAACATGATGTCACGTTCGGCTTGAGAGACGAGCCAGGTGGAAGCGGCAAACATATTGGCGTTGGCGGTGTGATCGATGTGGTAGTGCGAAAACGCGATGTACTTAATATCTTCAGGTTCGTAGCCCAAGGCTTCGAGTTGCGGCTTCAAAGGCTTGGAGACTTCAATGAAGCCTTGTATGACTGGACTGCCGTCGGCTTTGAAATCGCTATCGGGAACCACGCCAACGTCCCACATCATGGTTCCTTTGGGGTGAGCGATCAGGAAACATGGCACCGACATTTTCAACTCCGCGACTTTGTCGAAGCCGTACGACTTCGCGTCCGCGGGCTTCAAGACGCCGCAGTCGAATATGTAGAGGCGCAGCGACTTGGGCGGGTTGGGAGCGTGATGCACGGCGGGTTGTTGTGCAAAGAGGGGTCCCGCGGCAAGCGCGATGATGGCGAAGACGCTCTTCAAGGACATAGCTCTGAAACTATATCGTATTTGTGGTTGTCGTATTTGTCGTTCACACGAGTGTGAACGCTGCACGCAAGAGTGCGTGCGCCACAGAGTGCGTGCGCTACGCGTAGGGCGGCGGCGCTCGGATTGGATTTCGCGGAGGTGGTCCACGGTCTTTTGGAACTGGCGGGAGAGTCGCTGGTATTGCATGCCGAGAGTGGCGAGAGCGCGGTGAGCGTCAACGATATCGAAATCGATTCGAGCCTGCTCGGTGGGAGGATTGGCGGCGCCGTCGAGGAGGGCGGCGGCTGGTTGCTGGTTGTTGGTTGTTGGTTACGGATCGGGGTCGGGATCGGGTGTGTCATATGGAAGCCTCCGACGCGGTTTTAGCATGGGCGGTTGGCGTTTTCGCGCGCAGGGTTGGGGAAGTTGTTGGGAGGGAGAGGAAGATAGACGATGGGGAGGCGTGACCCTCTTACTTCGCGGGCGCGGGGGCCGGCCCGGGGGGCGGCAACGCAGGCATGGTTCCACCACCGTCCAGGGTGAAGGTGAACAGACGATTGTTGGGGCTGCTGCGAGCCAGGATCGACAAGTATTGCTTTCCGTCCAGCATGTATGAGATCCAGCTGACCGGACGTTCACCGAGGAGCGGCTCCTCCCAAAGCTTTTGGCCGGTTTCCGCATCGTAGGCCGAATTGCCCATGAACACCAGGCCGCCGGCTGTGGACATTGTTCCGCCGCCCGGGCCGCCGGCGCCGAAAAGGACGCGCCAGCGTTCCTGCTGTTTCACCGGATCCCAGGCGACGAGAAAACGTCCCGTGACTTCAGGCTGCGTGACCGCGTAGTCCGTGTCGGGAACCCCAGCGCTCCGTCGAAAGTCGACGCCAGTATTTGTCCGGCCCGGTGTGAATTTGAATTCCGCGGTGGGGGTTGGAATGTAGGTTGCAAAGTTCTCAGTGCCGGGAAAATAGACCAGGCCGGTGATCGGGTTATAGGACATCGGTTGCCAGTTATGAGCGCCGAGCGCTCCCGGCCAGATCTTGATCGAGTTGGTGGTGTAGCGCGCACCGGGAGCTTCAATGGGCCGGCCATTTTTATCGAGCCCCATGGACCAAGTCATGCGCTTAACGAATGGCTTCCCGGAGATGAATTTGCCTGTGATGCGGTCCAGCACGTAGAAGTATCCGTTCTTGGGAGCCTGCATGATCACCTTGCGCTCCTGGCCGTCAATTGTCAGATCGGCGAGTATGAAGGGCTGCGTCGCCGTGAAGTCCCATGTTTCGCCGGGATTTTCCTGGAAGTACCAAGCCATGCGTCCGGTGTCCGGGTTGACCGCAATGATGGAGGCGAGAAATAGATTGTCGCCTCCTTGAGGGCTGCGAATATTCTGGTTCCAGGGCCCGCCGTTGCCCGTGCCGACATAGAGGAGATCGGCTGCCGGATCGTAGGCCATGGCGTCCCACGCAGTGCCGCCTCCGCCCCATTTGTACCATTCGCCGGTCCACGTCTTGGCCGCCATTTCGAGCTCGGGATGTTCGAAGGGTTTCGAGGGGTCGCCAGGAACAGTATAAAAGCGCCACGCGCGTTTTCCGGTTTCGGCGTCGTAGGCGGAGAAGTAGCCGCGCATACCCTGGTCGGCCCCGCTGGATCCAACGATGAGCTTGCCTTTGACTACGCGGACAGCGGAAGTGAGAATCGTGTCGCCTCCGGGGACAGTGTCTTGCGTCGACCAAATGAGCTTGCCGGTCTCCTGATCGACAGCGACTACACGGCCGTCAAGCAGACCTGCATAGACGCGTCCATTGTAAATTGCGACTCCGCGGTTGACCGGACCGCAGCAGAGACCGGAGATGTGCTCGCGCGGGACATCCGGATCCCAGCGCCATTTGGTTTTGCCGGTACGAGCGTCCACGGCAAACATTACGTCCCAGGGCAGAATGCCATAGAGGACTCCGTTATGCATGAGCGGCGTGGCTTCCACGGTTCCTTGGGGAGCTTCCGTGGTGACGGACCACGCCAGCGAGAGCCGCTTCACGTTCTTCGTATTGATCTGGTTCAGAGGGCTGAAGTGCGTCTCGGCGTAATCGTGGCCATAGGTGAGCCACTCGGTGCCGTCGCCGCCAGCGTTGAGCAGGTCTTGTGAGGTCACGACGCTAGCGGTTTCTTGCGCGGCCGCCAGCCAAGTCACCAGTCCGGCAGAGGCTGCGAGAACGAACCAGTATGTGAGGTATTTCGGTTTCACAAGCATGACAAAATGACTGCCCGTCATAATATCAAAATGCTTTGCTCGGACTTCACGCTCCGATCTGTTAACGCAGTCTTTATAGGCCCGGGAGCTCTTGACATGGTAGTAAGTAGTTTGCTACATAGGGGTTGGAGCGTAAGAAATGAAAGCGACCTCAAACATACTGGCATGGATTCTCGCTGTTCTGCTTGCAATCGTTTTCGTATTTGCCGGCGGCGCTAAATTGGTGGGCGCGCCCGCCATGGTTCAGGAATTCGCGCAGATCGGGATAGGGCAATGGTTTCGGTACTTCACCGGCATTCTGGAAGTCAGCGGTGCGATTGGCGTGCTGATCCCGAAATACCGCTTTGGGGCGGCACTGCAGATCGCAGTGGTGATGGTTGGCGCGACCGTGGCAAACATCTGGGTGCTGCATTTGCCGCCGCTGGCCGGCCTTACAGCTCTCCTGCTGGCAGCGGCGTTGGCGCTCGCATGGCTGCGGCGGTCGAAGGTAACGTCATAAGTGCCGCCCGGCGCCTTTGGCAAAGAGGACGCTCCAGGAATCGCCCAGGCTCAGCCATTGCGGTCCCGAATAGCTGGACGAAATCTCTGAGGTATGCAGGAGTCCATGTCCGTGCGGACAGATCGACTCCGTTCCATACCATTCCAGGAACGTCCGTGATGGAGTACCGATGATGATCGGGCTGGTGAGCAAACGAAGGCACATCGGACAGCGGCGCTGCTGATCGATGATCACCCAGCGCAATGCGAGGACGGCTGCCGCGGCGCCCGCAATGCCGGTGAATGCTCCCCGCGGCTCCGGGAGGATGTAAACGACAGCTCCGCACAGCACCATCGACTGCAGCAGCGCGATCTTCAACACCAGGAAAATTCCCCGACGCAGCGCGCTCGACCAGGACACAGAATAGCGACTGGCAGGCGGTCTCCACACCCATAGCGCGGCGGGTAGAAGTAGACAAGAAAGCATCAGTACCCCGAAGCATATCCCGGCCAAGTCGGGAGCTATCAAGGGTGAGACCGGCGGCGAGACCGGCGTCCGGCGCGGAGCTAGCATATGAAATGCGATAAAGACGCTCAACACCGCGAGCGCGGTCAACAAGGCCAAGCAGCTGAGAGGCGACTCCAGATGGATTCTGGTTCGCGTCAATGGGACACAATGATTGCGCCGCATCCAAAAGGCATCTCGAAAAGCGCCCACACAGAAAATTGTTGCTCGGCATTGGGGGATATACCAGAGCTCGGATCTCCATTCCTCGATCCATTCGGCGCGTTGCTCGCTGGGCACAAGTAAGGATGCGACGCGAAGAGTGGTGTACTGCAGCCATGTGCCGTTCATGCGCCGTCCACCTCGACAGCCGCAACCAGCTTGGCCAGCAGCGGGTAGCGCTCCCGGGAGGTTTCCAGGGTTTTCTCTCCGGCGCGGGTGAGCTTGTAGTATTTGCGCGGCGGCCGCTGCTCGGCATCCGCGATTGACTGGCGCTCCCACTGGGACCGAATCAACCGATCACGTTCCATCCGCCGGAGTGCCGGGTAGACCGTTCCGCTCGGAAGACCGGTTACTTCCATTACCGTGTAGCCATAGACATGGCCCGCCGCGATGGCTTGCAGCATCAGGGCGGAAGTGTGAGAGAGCTTCGGCGCGTCGGCCATGCTGGAATTATATCTATGTAGAGATCTACCTGCGTCCTTCGAATGCCAGGTTAGTGGTTCGCCGGCGCAGCCGGTGTCCCATCGGACCATTTGCCAGCCAAGACCATGAAAATAGTCGCGCGTTCTTCAGGGTCGTCCGTCGCGATCACCGGCGAACCCGGCAGATTGGCTCCCCAGCTTTTCTCTGCGCTGCCCGCAACAAAAAACATCAGATGGGGATGCCAGCTCTTGCCTTCGTCATTCAAGTACTGCTGCTTCGCCAGCATGTAGCACATCGCTCCAGGCTCGAGCGCGGGCAGTTCCTTCTTATCCAGCGCAGATGAGGTCGCTGGAACGATCTCCGTCTTCGATTTTCCCGCCAGCACCAGTTTGGTCCTCATCAGGTAGATGGGCACAAAGGTCCTTGCGGCTGCCGGATTGAAGCAAATGGGGCCGCGCACTTTGGGATTCCAGAATTCCGGTTGATCGGTGGCGGCGCCCCAGGATCGTTCTACTATACAAAGAAAGCCATTCCTGCCCTTCACTGCGGTTGTATATCCCTGCCGTCCCAGCACCATTACTTCGGCGGCGTCAGAGATGGATGGCGGAGCAGCACTGCGAGCCAGCGCGATTTCGGAATTCTGGTCCGGCATCAAGTACTGATCGAGGGGAGCCATGGCTGGATAGGAAGCTTTCTCCGCTTGCGCTCGTGCCAGGCGGGTTGCATCGAGTAAGATAACCAGCGCGAGGAATACTAAAGCAACGAAACTGAGGTTCTTTTTCTGCATTGGATCCTCCTGCAGGCGCTTTCCACTTCAGGTTTGGGAACGCATCCGGTTCCGGGATCGCGAGCCGATTTTATTGCCTCGATTAGAACACAGAAAGGCCGAAGCTGCAAGAAGCACGATTGGCCTGGAAATCACGCTTCCATTCTATAGTGCGTTTCAGCGCGCCGGTAGAGCCGGCGCCACAACAGCCGGTTCACCGAAACCACCAGCGCCGCCATGACGATGGTGGACAGCAGGAGCAGGGCGAAGTTTCCAGAGTCCGTCGCGGAGCTGATCTCAGCGCCGAGTCCGAAGGTGGAAAGCACTTGTCCCTTGAAGTGGAAATACTCGGCTACGATGCTGGCGTTCCAAGCGCCACCGGAGGCGGTGACCAGGCCCGTGATCAGGTACGGAAAGATGGCGGGAAGGATAACGGTGCGCCAGCGCTCGATGCGGCTGAAGTGGAAAATGTCCGCGACTTCGCGGAACTCGGAAGGAATCGCGATGGCGCCCGCGATCACGTTAAACAGGATGTACCATTGTGTTCCGAGCAACATCAGCAGAATCGATCCGGTGTTCAGTCCGCCGCCGAGGCTGATGAGGCCGAGCAGTAAAACCGGAAAAAGCGCCGTGGCAGGAACGGATGCCGCAATCTGGGCCAAGGGCTGCGCAATGCGCGCCAGGCGGGGGTTGAATCCGATGGCGACGCCGGCTGGTATGGTCCAGGCCGATGCGATCACAAGCGCCGCGATGACGCGCAACCAGGTCGCGCCAGCGCTTTCCAACGTCGTCATCAATTCGGCCCGGGTAATCCCTTTGAGCAGCAGCAGACCTTGATACACGCCGTAAAGAATTGCCAGCAACGCGAGGATGCCCGCAAGAACCGCGAGCGCCTTTTGCCAGTTCGACATCTCCGAGTTTGCTTCCGTTGGATGCCGCGCCGCGGATGAGTACACGCGTTCCATGAGAGGCGTCGTAACTCCCTTGCGCAGACGCGACAACAAAGGCGACTTGCGCAAGAGGTTGAGGACGGCCGAGGAGTGCGCGCTGGAGCTTTCTACTTGTTCCTGTTTGAATTTGTCGGACCAGGCGATGGCGGGACGCCAGACCAACTGGTCGATCACTACGACCAGGCCGATCATGGCGGCAACTCCCCAAATAATTGCGGAGGAATCACCGGCGCTGGCTGCCGACTGCAGATAGGACCCTAGTCCGGGCAGGCGAAAGTCGCGCTTGCCGAGCACGAACATTTCGCAAGCCATCAGAAAAAACCAGCCGCCGGCGACCGAGACCATCGAGTTCCACACCAATCCGATGGTTCCTTGCGGCAATTCCAGTTGCAGAAATCGCTGCATCCGGCCGAACCGGTACACGCGCGATGCTTCCATTAACTCGCGCGGCAGCGCCTTCAGCGACGCATAGAAGCTGAACGCCATGTTCCACACCTGGCCGGTGAAAATGAGCAGGATGGATCCGAACTCGACACCGAGCTGCCGCGACGGAAACAACGAGACCATGGCCAGCATTACGCCGGGGAGAAAACTCAGGACTGGAATGGATTGCAGGATGTCGAGCACCGCCAGCATGGGCCCTTCCGCGCGCTGGTTGTAAGCGGCAACGTATCCGTAGCCGATCGCAAACACGAGGCTCAGCACATAGGCAACAATCATCCGCACCAGCGAGTAAAAGGCATAACGTGGGATGGCCGTGGGAGAAAGGGAGATCTGGACAGCCGCCACCGGCGCACTGAACCAATAGCGCGCCACCGCGACGATCGCGTAGACCGAAGCAAAGAGGACGGCGAAGACGATCGCGTCCATGAAGAAGTTCCAGGTCCGGTCCCGGATCAGCGAACGCGACAGTCCTGGAACGGTCATGTTTCCGTTCCGGCTTCCACGGTGACAGGCGCGACCGGCGTTTCCTCGGGAATGAAGAACCGCTTGCGCTCCGAATCGTGGTCGAACAGTTCCGCGTAGCGCCCCCAATTAATGGCGGTGTCTAACTGCCGGAGGGTTTCCTCTTCGCTGAAGTGCTCGTCCAGAATGTCGTGAAAGAACTCGTCGGGAAGGGTGTGGTCGGACTTGGATTCGAGCGAGCGTTTGATCTGCTTGAGCAGCATGACATGTTCAAGCGCGGCGTTGCGGAACAGCTCCTTTTGGCGCAGAATGTCGGCGTTCACAAACTCCAGGCCCGCTGGAGTGATCTCGACGTCGCCCTCGGCCAGCTTGACGAATCCCAGCAGAGCCGCCCCTTCGACGATCGGCAAAAGATCGTCGATCTCGAACGACAGCAGGTCGGCCAAGCGGTACACATCTTCGCGGCCATTGTGATCGGCCAGGAGTTCCAGAAATCCGGCGATGCCGCCGGTGCGGGCGTGCGGGAGCATGGGATATTTGGGGCCGGATGCGGGGCCCGTGGCGGGGAGCGCGTGCTCGGTGTCCGGCTGTGTAAGGACTTGATAGATGTAATCGACGATTCGTGTGAAGCGGGGTTGCTTGCGATCGCGCGGACGCGGGAGATCGACGCTGAAATTCGTCCGGATACGCCCGGGATTCTTGCCGAGGACCACAATGCGATCGCCCAGCAGGACGGCTTCCTCGATGTTGTGCGTCACGATGAACACGGCGCGCGTGGGCATTTTCTTGTTGTCCCACAGTTCCAGCAATTCGCTGCGGAGGTTCTCGGCCGTCAAAACATCCAGCGATGAGAATGGTTCATCCATGAAGAGCACTTCCGGTTCCACAACCAAGGCGCGAGCGAAGCCCACGCGTTGTTTCATGCCGCCGGACAACTCCCTGGGATAGGCGTTCTCAAAACCGTCCAGGCCAACTGCGTCGGCCATCCGGAGGCTTCGGGCGAACCGACCTTCCGGCGAGACGCCGCGGGCTTTCAAGGGCGCGTCGATATTTTCAAGAACCGTGAGCCAGGGAAACAGCGCGAAACTCTGGAAGACGATGGATACGTTCTCGCACGGACCGCTGACTGGAGAGCCGTGCCAGAGCACCTGGCCGGCCGATGCCGGAGAAAGACCGGTGAGAATTCTGAGCAGCGTGGATTTGCCCGAACCAGATGGTCCCAGCAGCGTGAGAATCTCGCCGGGATAAACGGCCAAGTCTAAGGGCGCGATTACTTGGATTCGATTATCGCTCGGCTGGTCGTAGAATTTTTCTACCTGGCGCGCTTCAATCAGTGGCTCCGGCACGCTGCTTATTATCGCAGCCCATCCGGGTTACACCAAGTTCATGGAATCGTCATGCGCTATCGTAGAGGAGTTCCCAAATCCTACTTCAGGAGCTTGCATGACCCCTCAAGAAGTCCTCGAGTACGCGAAGAAGAATGGACTGAAGCAACTCGATCTGCGATTCTGCGATATTCCCGGCTTGCAGCATCACGTGTCCTACCCGATCACCGAGCTTTCCGAAGACTCTTTCCAGGAAGGTTTTGGGATGGACGGATCGAGCATCCGGGGCTGGGCTGCGATCAACGAAAGCGACATGCTGCTGATCCCGGATCCGAATACCCGGTTCACGGATCCTTTTTATGAAGTTCCCACGTTGGTGATGACGTGCGATGTAATCGATCCGATCACGCGGCAAAGCTACCAGCGCGATCCGCGCTGGATCGCGCGTAAAGCCGAGTTGTATCTGAAGAACACCGGCATCGGCGACACCGCGTATTTTGGGGCCGAAGCCGAGTTCTTCATTTTCGACAATGTTCGCTTCGATCAGAATCAGCACTCGGGATTCTACTTCATCGATGCCGAGGAAGGCCGCTGGAACAGCGGACGGGAGCAAAACAATCTGGGCTACCGGCCGCGCTATAAAGAAGGCTATTTCCCAGTGCCGCCAACGGACCATTATCAAATGCTGCGCAGCCAGATGGTAGAGAGCATGATCCAGTGCGGTCTGAACATCGAATGCCATCACCACGAAGTGGCCAGCGGCGGGCAGTGCGAAATCGATCAGCGCTTCGACACTCTGGTGAAGTCTGCCGACAACATGCTGGTCTACAAGTACGTGATCCGCAACACCGCTAATCTTCACGGCAAGACGGTGACTTTCATGCCCAAGCCATTGTTCGCCGACAACGGCAGCGGAATGCACGTACATCAGAGCATTTGGAACGCCGGTAAGCCGCTGTTCGCCGGCGATGGTTATGCGGGCTTGAGCCCGATGGGGTTGAACTACATCGGGGGCTTGTTGAAACACGCGCGCGCGCTTTCAGCGATTATCGCGCCGACGACGAACAGCTATAAACGGCTGGTGCCGGGCTACGAGGCGCCGGTGAATCTGGCGTATTCGCGGCGCAACCGGTCGGCTGCTTGCCGCATCCCGATGTACTCGGCCAGTCCGAAGGCTAAGCGCGTTGAGTTTCGGCCGCCCGATCCATCGGCGAATCCGTATCTGGCGTTTGCGGCCATGCTGATGGCGGGACTGGATGGCGTGTTGAACAAATTGGATCCGGGCGAACCGCTGGACAAGGACATCTACGATCTCTCGCCGGAGGAGATGGAGAGCGTGCCTTCGATGCCGGCCTCGCTGGAAGAGGCGCTGGATTGTCTGGCGGAGGACCATGATTTCCTTCTCAAAGGTGACGTTTTTAGCGAGGATCTGATCGAGACATACATAGAGTACAAGAGCAAGAACGAAGCAGATGCGATTCGTTTGCGGCCGCATCCTTACGAGTTCGCGTTGTATTACGATATCTAGGCTGCGGCACCGCTCCCTCACGGTCGCGGCTCGGTACGGTCGCGCGAGGTAATGTCGCGCGAGGTAAATTATGGTGAAACGTTCGATCCGGGATTTAGACCTCGAAGGTAAGACTATTTTTATTCGGGTGGACTTTAATGTCCCTTTAGCGCCAGGAGGGCAGCAGATTACCAGCGACAAGCGGATTCGAGCGTCGCTCCCGACCATCCAATATGCACTTGACCAGGGCGCCGGTTCGATTCTGGCGAGCCATCTGGGACGTCCCAAGGGGAAGGCCAATCCGGAGATGAGTTTAAAGCCGGTGGCTGCGCGGTTGGCGCAATTGTTAGGGCGTCCGGTTGCGATGGCGCCCGATTGCGTCGGGCCGGAAGTGGAAAAGATGCGGCCGGCGGCGGGGGAAGTCCTGCTGCTCGAGAATCTGCGTTTTCACGCGGAGGAAGAAAAGAACGATCTGGGATTTTCCAAACAATTAGCTGCGCTGTGCGATGTGTACGTGAACGATGCGTTTGGATCGGCGCATCGCGCGCATGCCTCCACAGTGGGGATGATTCAGTTCGTTCCAGAAGCCGCTTCGGGCTTGCTCATGGACAAGGAATTAGAGTATCTCACTAAGGCGACTAAGAATCCGGATCGTCCCTGTATCGCCATTCTCGGCGGTGCAAAGGTCTCGGACAAGATAGAGGTCATCGAGAATCTGATGAAGGTGGTCGATGAGTTACTCATTGGAGGCGCGATGGCTTACACATTTTTGAAGGCTCAGGGTAAGTCAGTCGGTAAGTCGCTTGTGGAAGATGACAAATTAGAGCTTGCAAGGGAGCTGCTCGCGCGTTCCGGCAACAAGATCATGTTGCCATCCGATCACGTTGTGGTGGATGAGCTGAGGGAAGGCGCTCCGTTCGAAGTGGTTGCGAATGTTCCGGACGGAAAGATGGGAGTGGACATCGGTCCGGCGACGGTGAGGACTTACTCGGCGGTAATCGCGAAAGCGAAAACCATCATCTGGAACGGGCCGATGGGAGTTTTTGAAAAGCCGCCCTTCGATCGGGGGACAGTGGCGCTGGCGAAGGCAGTGGCGGCCTCGGGCGCGGTCTCGGTTGTGGGTGGTGGCGACTCAGAGAAAGCGATCAAATCGGCCGGTGTCGCAGACAAGATCTCGCACATTTCCACCGGCGGCGGCGCTTCGATGGAGTTTCTGGCTGGAATTGAGTTACCGGGGGTCGCGGCGCTGCCGGATAAATAACTCCGCTTGCTCACGCGCGCGGTTCAGAAAAACAGAGCGATTCCACATACCACCCCCGCGGTGACGGCCCAAGTGGACAACAGCGAATGATCGATCAGGAAGCCAGCCAGTGCCGGCGCCGCGATCGCTGAGATGGAGTTGAGGGATTGCGTCAATCCCAGGATTACTCCTTGCTCGGAACGGCCGGCCTTTTGCGTGATCATGCTGGTAACAGTAGGCCGAATGGTTCCCGTGCCCGAGGATGCCACCGCCGCCGCGATCAGCAGTAGCGGAATGGAATAAGTGAAGCCAAGCGCGACTAACCCGACTAAGCCGAAAACAAATCCAGCTCGCGCCAAGTTGACTTCTCCGAACGCCTTCACTAAGCGGCCCATCAGGCCGCCTTGCAAAATCACTCCTAACAGTCCGAGAAAGGCGTAAACGTAGCCCACCTGCTGCGGCCCGAAGGCTTGGCCGTGCCAAGTGTAGCGACGTTCTGCAAACAGCGCAAATCCGGACATGAACATGGAAAAGGCGAAGGTGAACGCGAAGAACTGCCACAGCAATGGCGCGAGGCCGGGTTCACGGAAATACCGCACATAGTTGTCCCAGTCGAGCACCGTGAACTTGCGCGGCGTGGCGTTGTCGGCCACGGCGGGAGTCACGGTGGGCAACAGGAAGTAAGTGGCGAGAATACTTGTGGCGGAAAGCCCGGCGGCTACGAAGATCGGGTATTGATAGCCGAATTTCGAAAGAAAGCCGGAGAGGCCAGGTCCGATCAAGAATCCCATGCCGAACGCAATCCCGATCAGCGCGAATGATTTTGCGCGGTCTTCGGGTTTGGTGACGTCCGAGATGTAAGCTTGCGCCAGCGAGAGATTGCCAGCTGTGATTCCGTCGATTGCACGCGAGAGAAAGATCACCCAAAGCGCGTGGGCATACGCCAGGATCATGAAACCGATGAAGGTGCCGACCTGGCTGACTAGCAGAAGCGGGCGGCGTCCCATGCGATCGGACAGGCGGCCGAGCATCGGGCCGGCAATTAACTGGCAAAAAGCATAGAGCGATACCAGCAGCCCGACCACGGCGGGCGATGCGCCATAGTGTTCCGCATAGAACGGAAGCAACGGAAGGATGATGGTGAGCCCCAGAACGTCAACGGAGACGATCAGGAATATCGGAAGAAGCGGAGATTTGGGCAAGAGAAGACAGTACGATGGTAGCAGAAGCCTGCGTCCGCAACGGCGCTGCATGCCCCTATGGCAGATCAACTCTATCTTTCTTACTGGCTGCGAAACTTCAGCGAGCCGACCATGCTGCGGCACTATGAAAAGCTGCTGCGGCTCTTTCCGTTTTCACGGCTCGCCCAACAGCCATCCACGTTCAAGGTGATCGCAGTGGATTACAGCGAGCCAATTGTGCTGGAGGTTCCCTACCCGCCGCCGGCGCCGATCGACGACATTCTGGCCGCAGCCAAGGAGTTTCAGAACGCGGACTCTTGTTATCGGTTAGAGACGTGGTGGGACTTGTGGCATTTCACCGATGAATGGAAACTTGAACCCACACGCGTGACATTGTGCTGTATTGGTCCGGAGTTCGATCAGGGAACGGCCGGTTTTCACCCGGCACAGCAGGCTGCCGACACCGAATTTCCAGGGTCGGCCGAGAGCACGGCAGTGAACTGCGCGCTCGAGATTGAGTTTGGCATCGATGCCAATTTTCTCCCGCAGCCGGAACTGCCGGATAGCCCGCGCGTGATCCAATCGAACATCAAGAGCTTGCTCAAGCTAGTGCACGATTTGGATGATGCGCTGCCGGTGGAAACGCGGAGGCTGTGGTCTGAGTCAGGAGAGAATTTCGCGGAGAAGCTGCATCAGGCGCTTACGGCGACGGCGGAGTAGAAAACGGTTGCGCTCCCTCACGGTCGCGGCTCAGCACGGTCGCGGCTCCGCTCCCTCACGGTCGCGGTTCAGTAGGATTCCGGGCCATCAGTTGTTGCACAGCCTCCGCCAGCATTTTCGGCACGAATGGCTTTTGCAAGAAGGCCACCTGTCGTTGCAGCGAAGCCGGCAGATTCTCAATGAAGAAAGGGGAGCCGCTGCAAACCAGTATGCGAAGCTCCGGCCGGATTTCCAGCATGCGCGTCAGCAGCGTATCGCCGCGCATATCGGGCATGCCGAGATCGGCGATCACCAGGCCGAAGCAATCGGGCGCGGCTTCAAAGCTGCGCAGCGCCTCAAACGATTTCAGGTGAGTTTCCACTTCGAAACCGAGCCGCTGAAGATATTTTTCGATCAACTGGAGCAGCGGCGGCTCGTCATCCACGAGCATAATCCGAATCGGCGCCACGATCAGCGCACCGACTCAAAAAGATCGCCCAAGGTAAACGCCAGGCCCAGGCTCACGCGGTTGGAGTCTTTCTGCAGAATCACATTCTCCGTTGTGTAGTGGCGATAATCATAGCGTACATCCAGATGAGTGGCACGGGTCAAGTTGTAGAACAATTCGACGCCGGTTTGCATGTTGGTGTACTTGCCGAGAGCCTGTCCGAGCGTAGAGAGTTCATTGAAGGCCGCGTTCCCGCGAAACTCCCAGGTTTTGCCGGCAAGGTATGAATAGCCGACGGTTCCCGAAGTCTGACGTGAGGTCAAATAGTAGCCGTTGCCGGGCGTTACGCCCATCGCATAGTCGAACGTCAGCGAGGACGTTTTGAATCCACGGACCAGACGGGCTTCGGCAACCGGAAGGTAGGACACGCGCGAGAAAGTTACCGTCGCGTAGCTTTCGCCGAGCAGAGCTGCGAGCGCCGGATCGAGCGCAACCCGCGTCAGGCCGAGCGTCGCCACGCGAGCTACTCCCGCCTGCGTGCTCAGATCCCAGTGGCGCGCGAGAGCTGCCGAGTAACCGAGCGCTGGAATCTGCAGCCGTGAATTCCCGAAGGCGCGCTGATAATCGAAGTAAGTGTTGCTGTAACTGGCCGAGATGGTCTGGCGCAGCGTCAACCGATAAGCCACGTTCGCCCGCGCGCTATAACCGTTGAGGCCCGCGAGCAGGAGTGACTGCCGGCGTACTACGAATCCATCCCCACCGAAGCCAAACGACAGCCGCTCGGTCTTTTGCCAGGTCAAATCCACTCTCGATTGCAGATAGGTTGTGCGGTTGTCGAATAACTCGTTGGTAGGCAGACCGAGCAGGTCCAGCGTTGACAGCGGCAGGTAGGTAAACGCGCCATTAGCAAGCGTGGTTGTTCCGAGTGTGGTCTTAAAATCCAAGATCAGGTGTCGCTGGAGCACGTGGCTGTAGGCGAGCTGGAAGAATTGGTCCAGTCCGTTCAGCAAGCTGGCAGTAGCGTATTTTCGATAAGCGCCCCGGTACTCGATGCTGAGTTTGGAGCGGCGCCAGCGGCGAGAAAAGGCTGCTCCGAAGCTGGTCTCAACCCCAAAACCAGCTTGCGTTGCGAGAGGCGTTTCCTGGCCGGACGCAATGACGGGCGTGAGACCGGAATCATAAACCCCGCTGAATTTGGCGAACATGCCGAACTCGACGGACTTGCCGGTAGAATCCATGAAGCCGGAGTCCCGGCTGAGAATGGATGGCCCTTCGAAGGCGGGTTCCTGCTGATCCAGAGTGGTTGAAACAGACGGGTCGCGCGCGGGAGCAATGGCGGTGATATCCATCAAGCCGAAGTCCCGGTTGAGAATGGATGGTCCTTCGAAAGTGGGGTCCTGCTGATCCCGCGCGCTGGTATCAGGCTGGTTTTGCGCCGGAGCGAAGCCGGCCAGCAGCAAAGCCAGGAAGAAAATCCGCGGTCCCAGCTAATTCCTTAAATGCAGACTTAAGTCTGACTCGCCGCCGCGGGAGTGTCAAGCTTGTTGTCCAATCTCGTTATGATCGACAGGTATGCGATTTCACACGGAATATCTGAAGTTTCAAACCAAGCAACACCGCGAGTTCATCAATATTACGGGCGAGGTGAACGCCGCGCTGAAGAAAAGCGGCATCCGCGAGGGGATGATTTTGGTATCGGCAATGCACATCACGGCCGGCGTGTGGGTGAACGATGCCGAGGACGGACTGCTAGCCGACATTGACGAGTGGCTGGAGAAACTGGCGCCCTACCGCGACAATTATCGGCATCACCGCACGGGTGAAACTAACTGCGATTCGCACCTGAAGAGTCTGCTGGTTCATCATCAGGTGATCGTGCCGGTGACGGACGGACGGCTCGACTTCGGACCCTGGCAGCAGGTGTATTACGCCGAGTTCGACGGACAGCGCTCCAAACGCGTCATCATTAAAGTAATGGGTGAGTGAACTGGCGCGAAAGGATCGCCGCGCCGCGGACATTCCCATGGTAGGAGCTTTATGCGACGATTTCCGTTTCTGGTGGCCGCGTTCGCGGCGACAGTATTGGCGGCCGACCTTCCCATCCACGAAGTGGTTCTGTATAAAGGCGGCGTGGGTTATTTCGAGCGCGGTGGTTTGCTGCGCGCGGGAGAATCCGCCCGCCTGGATTTCAAGGCTTCCGACATGAACGACGTCTTGAAGTCGCTCACAATTTCCGAACAGAATGGCGGCAAAGTCACTGGCCTGCGGTACGATTCGAGCGAGCCTTTGGACAAGAAGCTGGCGGATTTTCCGTTCAAGATCGATGGTAACGCATCGTTGGCGCTGTTCCTGGACCAGATGCGGGGCGCGAAAGTGGAGCTGAAATACGGCGCGGAAACCATCATCGGGACAGTAGTCAGCGGACGCGTGGTGAAGGCCGACGACAAGCAGCCGGAGCGCGAGCAGTTGGTAGCGTTGCTCGATTCGGGCGAACTGCGAATGCTGGACCTGGCGGCGGCAAGCTCGATTCGCTTCGCCGATCCGAAGCTGCAAGTTCAGCTCCGCGACTATCTGGCCGTCGTCAACCAGTCGCGATCCACTGACAAGCGCAGCATCTACATCGATTCCTCCGATGCGAAGGAGCGCCAGATCGCCGCCGGCTACATGATTCCAACGCCGGTCTGGAAATCGAGCTACCGGTTGATCTTCAACCAGAAGCCCGAGCCCACGCTCGAGGGCTGGGCCATTGTCGATAATACGACCGGCGAGGATTGGACCAACGTGCATCTCGCCGTGGTCTCGGGACGGCCGGTATCGTTCATCAGTAATTTGTACGAGCCGAAGTATGTGGCTCGGCGGACGGTGGAATTGCCGGAGGATCGCGCGGCCGCGCCGGTGGTGTACGGAGGAGCCGTCGACGAGGTGAAGACTTTCGCGGGACCGCGTTTGCCTGAGCCCATGGGAAAGGCGCAGGCCAGGTTGGGAACGGGGCCGGCCCCTCTGGGCGGCGTCATCGGCGGAGTTGCCAGCGGCAGCCCCATGAGCGGCCGATCCTATGGAAGCTTGATCGCCTTGAATGTCGCGGCGGAGGATCTAGGCGATCTTTTTGAGTATCGTTTTGACGCGCCCGTTACGGTAAAGAAAGACGAATCCGCCATGTTTCCGTTTTTGCAACAGCAGATTGGCGCGCGCAAGCTGCTGATCTATTCCGAAAGCTATGGCGAGCATCCGATGAACGCGGCCGAACTCACCAATTCCACCGGCCAGACGCTGGATGGCGGCCCTATCACGGTATTCGATGCCGCGAGCTACGCCGGCGAGGCGCTGGTGAACACCCTGAAGGCCGGCGACAAACGATTGATCAGCTACGCCGTCGATCTCGGCACGCGCATGACTACACAATTCGATTCCAGCCGCGAGATGGTGCGCGAGATTCACGTGAATCGGGGGATGCTGACCACGCGCGCGGCGGTCGACGAAACTAAAACCTATACCATTCGCAATGTCGATCAAAAACCAAAAACGCTGATTATCGAACAGGCGCAGCGGCCGGATTATAAGCTGCTCGGGCAGAAACCCTCCGAGACCACCACCAACGCCTATCGCTTTGAGGTGAAGCTCAGCGCGGATACCACGCAGAAATTTCCGGTGGCCGAAGAGCGCGTTTACGACACCACTACGGCCGTTTCCAGTCTCACGCCGGACGATCTGCTCGCCTACGTGCAGAATAAGGCGCTGTCGGAAACGGGACGGCGCCAATTGCAGCAGATAGCGAGCGCGAAGCGGCAGATCGCGGACTTGGACAACCAGATCCGCCAGCTGGACAGCAACGCAGGTACGATTGTGAGCGATCAGAACCGCGTGCGGGAAAACATCCGCAGCCTGAACCAGGTGAGCGGCCAACAGGATCAAGTGCAAAAATACGCGCGGCAGCTGGCCACTCAGGAAAGCGATCTAGCCGGGCTGCGCGATCAATCGAGCGAGCTCAAAAAGCAGAAAACCGCGGCGGAATCGAAGCTGAATTCGTTGATCGAAACTCTGGACTTCTAAGCGCGGATCACCAGAGATGGTAGTAGCCATCGCGGCGCGTTAGCTCGACAGGCAGGCCAAATAGATCGGTTAATCGCGGAGTGGTAAGAAGCTCGTTCTTGCAGCCGTCCGCAAACACGCGGCCCTGGCGCAATAAGATAACGCGCTCCATTTCGGGGATGATGTCGGGAAGATGATGCGTCACCATCAATATGCCGGTGCCCGCCTGGGCGAGTTTGCGCAGCATATCGCGCAGCTCAATCGCCGCTCGAAAATCCAGACTGTTGCTCGGTTCATCGAGCAGAAGCGCCAGCGGATCGTGTACCAGCGCCCGGCCGATGAGTAAACGATGCGCCTCGCCGGAAGACATTTCGGTGATCTCGCGCCGCGCCAGGTGTGGGATTTCGAGCAGGTGCAGGACTTGCTCCGTCTTTTCGAGCATAGCGGGCGTTACGTGATGATACGGCTGGACGCCGATACTGCTAAAGAAACCCGAGAGCACCAGTTCCTGCCCGGTGATTTCCCTGGTGCAACGGCGCATCAATTCATTCGATACGATGCCCAGCAGCGGACGAAGCTCGAAGACGTTCCAGGTGTCGCGCCCCAGGATAGTGAGCGAAGAATCGGGAAGCGCCAACGGATAGCATTCTCGCGTGATGGTTTTGATCAGCGTGGACTTGCCGCAACCGTTCGGCCCCAGGATGGCTACGTGCTCGCCGGCTCCGATGCTCAGCGTGATCTCCTGGAGCACGGTCTTTTCGCCGAGCATGACTGAAACATGCTTGAAAGCCAATAGGGCGGGAGCATCCATCGTGTCCATCATATATTGGGCCCACAACGCGGATACAATGTCAGGGCATGTCGAATGAAAACTTGTTGGAAGCATTTGCGATTCGAACCGTGGTGGACAATTGGGTGCTCTGGCGCGATGCGGGCGATTGGGATCGCTTTCGCACGGTGTGGCATGACGATGGTTATATGATGGCCACCTGGTTTCAAGGAACAGCGGACGAATTCATTCGAGTCAGCAGGGAAGGCTTCAACCGCGGCGTCAACATCCTGCATTTTCAGGGCGCGTTCACGGCGGATATCGAAGGGGCACGGGCCGTTTCGCAAACCAAGATGACTATCAATCAGCGGGCTCTGGTGCACGATGTGCTGTGCGATGTAGTGTGCACCGGGCGCTTCTACGATTTCCTCGAGAAGCGGAATAATCGCTGGGGCATCGTGCTGCGGCAGCCGATTTACGAGAAGGATCGCATGGATCCGGTGGATCCCGGTAAGCTGCTGCCGCTCGATCAGGAGTTACTGAAGCGATTCCCGGAAGGGTATCGGCACCTGGCGTACCTGCAGACCAGCATCGGCTACAAGGTGAAGACCGACATGCCGGGCCTCAAGGGGCCTGAGGTAGAAGGGCTGTACGCGCGCGGAAAGAGATGGCTCGCGGGCGGAGGGATCGAACGCGGTTAGGGAAGCGCGAAGACTACTAGCGCCTGATTATTTCCCTTCCCCGGTCCTGCCGCCACAATCGCCACATACTGCTTGCCGCTCTTGCCTTGATAGGTGATGGGGTTCGCGGTCGCCGAGTATTCGAGCTGCTTGGTCCAAAGCTCTTTGCCGGTCTTCGAGTCGAAGGCGCGGAAGCGGGCGTCGCTGGTTGCGCCAATGAAAACCAAACCTCCAGCGGTCGCGATGGGACCGGCGAATGCGCCGGAGCGTCCGGTGTTGCGCTTCTCCGGCGGAAGAAAATCGGTAACCCCAAGTGGCACTTGCCAAACGATATCGCCGGTGTTCGCATTCACCGCGAACAATCGCTCCCAGGGTGGCTTGATACAGGGCAGGTTGCCAAGCGTTTTGCCGTCCGCGTCCTTGTAGGGTGCGCTGAAACTGAAGAAGCCGGGGCGCATGACATAGGGAAGCATGCCTGGCTCATTCGCCTTGGGATTGTTTCGAAGCCAGCCAGTTCCGGGGCTGTCCTGCGAATTCACGAAGACAAAGCCGGTTTCGGGATCGGCCGTTGCACCGCCCCAATTGGTCCCGCCGGTCGGCCCCGGTAAACTGATGGTCTCGTGCTGAGGCGTGCCTTCGCCTTGATAAGTCCACGGCGTAAACGGACCCGAATCCTGAAAGCCGTGTTTGTCCCAAACTTCCTTGCAAGCTTGGGCGTGCCCGGCGGACGTGTCGTCCGCGGTCACGATGTCCTCGCGCTGGATGCTGACGCGCGCGAGCGGAGGCGGCTTCAACGGAAAGGGCTGGGTAGCCGAGTACCATTCGCCTGGCGCGCTGCCCTGTGCCACTGGCCGTTCTTCCACGCCAAAAACCGGCTTGCCCGTCACGCGATCGAGGATAAACATGTAGCCGGACTTGCCGGTTTGCACCAGCGCCGGAATCTTCTTGCCGTTCTTCACGATGTCGATCAGCACCGGATCGGGCGGAAGATCATAATCCCAGAGCTCGTGGTGAACCGTTTGGAAATACCATTTGAGCTTGCCGGTGGTGTAGTCCACGGCAACCACTGAATTGGCGAACAGGTTGTTGCCTTTGCGATCGCCGCCCCAGTAGTTGGCCGCCGGGCCTCCCATCGGCATGTAGACGACGCCGCGCTTCTCATCCACGGTGATGGCGTACGACCACATGTTGTTGCCGGAGCGCGCCTTCCAATTGCCTTCCTTCCAATCGTCGTGGCCCACTTCGCCCGGCTGCGGGATGGCGTGAAAATCCCAAAGTTTCCTGCCCGTGCGAGCGTCGTAGGCCCGGGAATCGCCCGGCATGCCGCCCGGCTCCTCGTCCTGCTGATGAAGGTGCTCTTCGCCGGGACCGAACATGTTCATGCCTACCAGAATCACGTTCTTGTAAACCGTTGGGACGCCCGCGAAAGGAACGTCCATAGTCATCTCGCCTTCATTGGCAAAGCCTGGATCGAGCCTGCCGGTTTTTGCGTTCAGCGCGACCATCTTGTGCCCGGCGGTAAACAGGATGCGCGCTGGATTGTCCTTGTCACCGGGCCAATAAGCGACGCCGCGCTGCGACGCCGCGCCAGTCTTCAACTCGTAGCCCCAGATTTCGGCGCCGGTTTCCGAATCGAGAGCCAGCACACGATTGCCAGCGGGAAGATACATCACGCCGTTCACGACGATGGGCGTGACCTCGCTCATCGTCCCCGAAGGCGGGCTAGTGGCGTCGGGACGGAGACGATAGGTCCAGGCTTGCGCGAGCTTGGATACATTCCCCGCGTTGATTTGTTTCAGCGACGAATAACGCGTTGCGGCGAGGTCGCGATTATAGGTCGGCCAATCCGCCGCGGTCTGCGCGCCGGCTGCCGGAATAAGAAGAGCCGCGATTACTATCCACCGAGATGTCATTTCCGTTCGCTGAGTATATCAACGTTTATGCCAGACGTTTCTGGCAAACTGAGGGTGACATGGCGGGCCAGCGCATCGGGATCGTGCATCCCGGACAAATGGGAATCGTGGTGGCCGTTTCCGCTCAGAACAGCGGAAACGAAGTGCTGTGGGCCTCGGAGGGTCGGAGCCCAGCCACTCGCGAACGGGCCTCACAAACCGGCCTGCGCGATGCCGGCACTCTCATGAAGTTGTGCGAGCTATGCCCGGTGATGGTGAGCGTCTGTCCTCCGGAGTTTGCCGAAGAGATCGCGGAACAAGTCGCGCAATGTTCGTATCAGGGGACCTATGTCGACGCGAACGCGATCGCCCCCGAACGCACGCTGCGAATCGCGAACCGGTTCGAGGAAAACGGTGCGCAGTTTGTCGACGGCGGCATTATCGGTCCGCCTACCACTACGCGCAATCGTACGTGGTTGTACCTCGCGGGAGAAGGCGCAGCCAGTATCGCTCCGTATTTTTCTTCCGGACCGATTGAGACGGAAGTGCTGGAAGGCGGCATCGGACGCGCATCCGCATTGAAAATGTGCTTCGCCGCCTATTCGAAGGGTTCCATCGCACTCGTGTATGCGGTGCTAGCGGCGGCGGAGCGACTAGAGGTTCTTGAGGATCTCAAACGCCAATGGAATAGAAACGGTCCTTCGCTTCCGGAGTTAGAGCGCGAGATTTCGCGCGCCGTTCCCAAGGCCTGGCGATTCGTCGCCGAGATGCGTGAAATCGCAGCTACGTTTGAAAGTGCGGGGCTGCCACCGGAATTCCACCAAGCTGCTGCCGAAATCTTTCGCCGATTTCCGCGCGACACACGATAGACTATCCAACATGAGCAATCGCATGAGCATTGAAGTGCCGGGCTTGGAGCACGTGAATCCCATTCCGAACGCAAGCAGAGTGGGGCCCTTTCTTGTCAGTGGCGGAATCTTCGCGAAGGATCCAGCCACTGGGCAAGTCCCGGAAGGAGTGGAGGCGCAATGCGAGCAAATGTTCGCCAATGTGCGAAAAGTTCTGGAGGCCGGGGGCGCGGCGCCCGAAGACGTCATCAAGCTGAGCGTGTGGCTGAAAGACATGGCGAACCGGCCGGTGGTGAATAAATACTGGCTGCAAATGTTTCCCGATCCGCATTCGCGCCCTGCGCGGCACACTTTTCCGACGCCGGATCTGCGTGCTCCTTTGCTGGTGGAGTGTGAGGTCATGGCCGTCATTCCGGACAAAAAGTGAAGCTGGCGAGCTTCCGCGCGGATGGCAGGGACCGCATCGGGATTTTAATTGACGACACTTTGATCGAGATATTGGGTCCCGGCAGCATTCTCGAACTCATCGAGGCAGGCTCGGAGGTTGTGGCGAGCGCAAACACGTATTCGATGAACGATGTCGTCTGGTACCCGCCCGTGCGCCGTCCATCCAAGATTTGCTGCCTGGCGCTGAACAACAGCGCGAACAGCGATCGGATACTCGAAGGGCCCAAGCACCCAGCCATGTTCATCAAGCCGGCCAGTTCGCTCGCGGGCCACGGCGCGGCCATCGAGTGCAAGCCGCAGTATGGACGAGTGCATCCCGAACCGGAACTGGCCGTGGTGATCGGCAAGACGGCCAAAAATATCGCAGCTCAGGATGCATACGATTACGTTTTTGGCTACACGATTCACAACGACATAACATCGCCCACCATGCGCGCGGAAGACACGTTTCACTACCGCGCGATCCATCCCAAGGCCGGCGATCCCAAGGCCATCGAATACGTGGATACCTGGGTCAGCTATCCGGGCCGTTATAAATGCTGCGATACGTTCGCATGCATGGGGCCGTGGCTGGTTACGAAAGATGAGATCGCCGATCCGCACAATTTAGTGGTTTCGTGCAGCCACAAAGATCAATTGGTGACCGAAGACAACACCGAGAACCTGTTCTACAGGATTCCGGAGGTCCTCGCGTTCCTGTCAAGCCATCTGACACTGCTGCCGGGAGATATCGTGTCGATGGGAACGGCTTTGAAAAAATCCGCGCAAGGCGGCGCGGTGCAGAATATCGATTTGAACAAGCTGGGCGGACCGGTGTCGGTGACGATCGAAAAAATTGGCACGTTGAACAACGATGTCGTTCACGTGTAACGCTCCCTCACGGTCGCGGTTCAGTTATTTTTTGCCGCCTTCTTTTTCGGTATAGTGCTTCAAATCTCGCTCGCCCTCGACGCACGCCAGCTCCATCATTTCGTATCCGGGACGCGTGATGCGGGTGATGGGGAAGGCGATGGTCCAGGGCCGCGAGAACGTCTTCGGATCGTCGATGGTCGCTTGGTAATTAATAGTGTTCGCGTCGGCGGGCGTGTAGCGCTCCACCACATGAATGGCGTCGCTGTGGAAATTTCCGGCCATATCGAACCAGGTCTTGTCGTTCTGATTGGTGACGTCCACCACCAGCGTGTCGCCATCCCAGCTGCCGCGCGAGTCCCCGTCATAGAGTTTGATGCCGGGGGGAAGGTGCGGACGTCCATCCATCGGAATCACCCGATACGCATGGAAGTTTTCGAACAGCATCAAAGTATATCCGGCGGGCTGAAGAATGGTGAATCCGAACGGCGCATAAACCTGGCGTGGAACGCCGGAGAGGAAGCAATGCGCTTCGGGATCTTCGTACATGTGATGCTCGACAAGATCCTGCTTGCGCTGCGCCGCCGCAGGCAGGTACGGAATCTTGCCGTCCTTGGGATCGATAATCACGCCCTTGCCGGGCGGAATTCCGTAGACCTGTTTCAGGTGATCTTCGACGTCATACGCCGCGTTTCCTCCCGGTGGACGCACCTCCCACAGGCCATGAAAATCAGGCCTCCCATCGGGAGTGCGCGGCATGGGCGCGACCTTCGGCGCCGGCTTGCTGCCGCTGTCCGCCAGCTCCTGCGCGGGCAGGTGCATGACCAGCACGCTCAGCAGAGAGCATGCAGGAAAGCAAGCAAGGAAGATCGTTCGTACTTGCATTTTCATTTTCCTGAGGCGCTGGGCCCGTCGTATGCGTAACAATCGTATTCCATCAACTGGAAATTCTTCTCCGGCCGGCGATAGAGCGACAGGCTGATTTTCCAGGGCTTGGTAAAGACTTTAGGATCTTCGATGGTAGCTTCGTAGCTGATGGCGTCGGGGCCGGTACGCGTGTAGCGCTCTACCAGGTGCAGCGCGTCGCTGTGAAAATTCCCGGACGCGTCAAACCAAGTCTGATCGTTGTTGTTCGAGACATCCACCACCAGCGTGTCGCCATCCCAGTGGCCGCGCGAATCGCCCATCCAGAAATCCACGTCATCGGGGTGCTTGCTTCCGTCCAGCGGGATCAGGCGATAGGCATGCACGTATTCATAAAGAATCGCGACATCTTTCGCGGTCTGGAAGATTTGAAAAGGGAACGGCATGTAATTGGCGCGCGGAACCCCGGGCAAGAAGCATTTATTGTTTGGATCCGCGTCGGCGCGATGCTGGAAATTCTGCTGCTTCTTGGCCGCGGCTTCGGGCCGGTATGGAATTTCGCCGCCTATCACAATTCCCAAGCCCGCCGGCATTCCCAGCGCGCCGGCATGGTCCTGAAGATCGTAGGATGCCGTCGTTTGTGCCTGCCAGGCGCCTTGCAAATCGGGCTGGTTTAACGCATTTCGCGGCGCGTGATAGGTCTGCGCCTGAGCGGACAGGACGCAGAATGCAGAAATCAGAAGGCGCTTCTTCAAGTTCGAAACGCATTGTATCACCTTGCTATTGAAGATCGCACGCGATCCGTGTTCTCCTAGAAGAGGAGTCACCCACGCTCATGATACGGTCACTTTTGCTTGGCGCCCTGTTGGCGCTGCCGGCTTTCTGCCAAACTTTTTCCGCCGCTGCGCTCGCGAACCCCTCCGGGCCCGGCAGTCTGCAACCCAACTGGTCAGTCGCGCCCAACGGATCGGCGGTTTTCAGTTGGATTGAGCCCCAAGGCGACTCGTTCGCGTTGCGATACTCGGTCCGCCATGCCGGCGCCTGGTCGCCCGCCATCACGATCGCGGCGAATCGACATTTCTTCCATCATCCGGCCGAGATGCCGGAAGTGATCGCGATGCCTGGCGGCCACTGGTTCGCGCATTGGGTGGAATCGCCGGGCGGGGATAGCGACGCCGAGTATGTCTACGTTTCCTCATCCGCCGACGGGTCGCATTGGAGCATGCCGCTGGAGGCCCATCACGATCACAGCGCCGTCCAGCATGGCTTGGCTTCGATGATCGCGAATCCGGACGGCGGCGCGTCCATCTTCTGGTTGGAAGCGCTGAAGGGCGAGGACAATCCGGTATCGTTGAAGCGCACCATTGTGGACGCCGCGGGCAAAGAAATCAGAGAAGAGACCATCGATGGCGACGTTTGCGGCTGCTGCCCGACGGCAGTCGCGAAAACATCGAAAGGGCTGCTGGTGGCTTATCGCGCCCACAGCAAGGACAACATTCGAGACATCGCGGTCACGCGACTGGAGAACGGTCACTGGTCGCCGGGCAAGATCGTGCACGCAGACAATTGGGAAATAGAAGCGTGCCCGACCAATGCCGCGGCAGTCACGGCCAAGGGCGATCACGCGGCGGTCGCCTGGTATACGGACGCTCAAGATTCGCACCGCGAGCAGATGGCGTTCTCGAGCGACAGCGGTTCGAGCTTCGGCAAGCCAGTGATTCTCAACATCGGCCACGCCTTCGGCTACACGGCCATGGCTCTCGATGACGATGGCGGCGCGATTGTTTCCTGGCTGGAGCAGAGCCCGGAAGGAGCGAAGGTGCTGGTGCGCCGCGTTACTGCGGCCGGTGTCGCCGGTCCGGTTGTGGAAGTAGCCAAGGGTGGAAAGATGGCTCTGGGATATCCGAAACTCTTTCACAACGGCAACGATACTTTTGTTGCGTGGGGAAATCCCAAGCACGTCGAGACCGCGAGTCTAGCGAAGAAGGATTGACGTAGTCGCCCGCGACTAGCAAAAGGGCTAGTACTTAGGGGCTCAGCATGATACTCTTACGGTACAGAGGTTAGGGCCTTACTGTTATGTTAGGGCGTTTTTGCAGCCCGTCCTGTCATAAACATTACCCTTTTGCTCGCCGATAAGAAGTGTATGTTCGACAGGCGCATAGAGCCCCGGATGTTGTGTGCGGATATGGTGGATGTCCATTGGAAGGACAAGTCAGGGCGCATGCACAAGGGCGTAGCGAACCTGGAGGACATTTCGCTTTCCGGCGCCTGTCTCCAATTCGACCAACCCATCCCCTTGCAGACTGACCTGAGCATCAGCTATCCCAAAGGCGAGCTGCTCGGAAAGGTTCGCTACTGTGTGTATCGGGAAATCGGTTATTTTCTTGGCATCGAATTCGACGCGGGCTGCAGATGGTCCGCTCGCCACTTCAAGCCGCAGCATCTGCTCGATCCGCGCCGCCTGTTGATTCGCAGCATCAATCGCGCGACCAAGGCAGCCAACTGAACCGAGCCGCGAGGGTGAGCAAGCGGTGGTTTTAGATTCTGCCGCGTTGTCTGAGCCGTTTTGCTACCCTGGTCATTCGAGACCTTCCGTGGCAACTTCCGGCATCCGAGATTCTCTCAAGCAACGTGGCGTGCGGCTGACACGCCAGCGGCAGATTCTGCTCGACTTGATCGATCAATCCGGCCAGCACCTGGATGCCGATTGTCTGTTCAAACTGGCGCGCGAGAAAGATCCCAAGCTGAACCGGGTGACAGTCTACCGCACGCTGAAGCTGCTGAAGGCTGGCGGCTTGGTCGACGAGCTGGACCTGATGCATCACGAGGGCGACCAGCACTACTACGAAACGCGCCTGAAGCAGGAACACGCTCACGTAATTTGCCTCCGCTGCGGAAAGATCGAGGAATTCTTCGGCGATCTCCTCCAACAGATGCGGGAGCAGATCGAGAGTCATTTCGGATTTGAGATCGTGCTGGCGCGCACCGAAGTAGGTGGCTACTGTTCGCATTGCAAGGTGTTGCGCGAGAAGGAACTCGCCGCTGTGGCCGCGCCCGACCCCCAGCGGAGCCGCTGATGTCCTCGCCCGGTGCGCCGTCAACCACGCCGCCCAGCGCAGTTCGCGCGCCGGCCCTGGCCGTGACCAATCCTTCGGGGAACCGGAGCCGCGTCATGATCGATACTTCTCCGTTCCTCATCGGACGGCAGGGCGACAATCATCTGGTTCTCCGCGACAACCGCATCTCGCGAACCCACGCGCGCATCGCCACCGAGAACGGCGACTATTTTGTCGAAGATCTGGAGAGCCGTCACGGCGTGTTCGTCAACGGACAGCGTAGCAAGCGGAGCAAGCTGCACGAGGGCGATCGCATCGACTTTGGGTTCCAGGATTCCTACCGGCTGGTGTTTACTCTGGAAGAAGACGAGCTGAACCGCTTTCTGGGTCAGATTTCGGCCGCGGCTGCAACCGGCGCGAGCAATCTCTCAAAGCTGCGATCGCTGGTGGAAGTGGCCCGAGCACTGCAAAGCTCCTTGTCGACCGTCGACGTTCTGGCGGCGGTGGTGGATGCGGCGCTGTCGGTCACCGGCGCCGAGCGCGGCTTTTTACTGCTGGGCAAGGACGATCAACTGGAGGTAAGCGTGGCACGCGACCGGCGCGGCGCTCCGCTGGACACGTCGGACTTGACCGTTCCGCGCTCGCTCATCAATCGGGCGCTGCGCACGCGCCGCGACCTGCTTTCGATGACCTTCGATCCCTCGGGCGCCGACGGTGTACGGCCGGACATGTCGGTGGCCAGCCTGGAGCTGCGCAGCGTGGTCTGCGTTCCGCTGATTCAGGTGCGCACCGGTTCGCTGCAGGAGACGGTGGCCGGCAGCATGAACGAAACTGTAGGCGTGTTGTATATGGATTCGCGGCTTTCCGCGGCCGATCTGTCGTCGGGCAATCGCGAGATTTTGCAGACGCTGGCCCTGGAAGCTTCTACCATCCTCGAGAACGCCCGGCTGCTGGATGAAGAACGTGCCAAGCAGCACATGGAAGAAGAGCTGAACGTCGCGCGCATCATCCAGACCGGCTTGCTGCCTCGCGAACTGCCTTCCGAGGGTTGGTTTCGAGCCGCCGGATCGAGCATTGCTTCCCGCCAGGTGGGCGGCGACTACTTCGATGTCCGCCAGATCAGCCCCGAACTGTTCGCGTGCGTAATTACCGACGTCTCCGGCAAAGGCGTGAGCGCGGCGCTGCTGGCCGCTCTGCTGCAAGGAGCGTTTGTGTTCGCCTCCGAAGCCGCGGTGCGGATCGACGACGTGATGTCGCGCGTCAATCGGTTCTTGTACGAACGGGCGCGTGGGGAAAAATACGCCACCGTGGTCTTCTGCACCGTGAGCCGGAGCGGAGAACTACGCTGGTCCAACGCCGGCCATCCCAAGCCTTTGCTGGTACGTCCGAACTGCGAACCGCGGGCGCTCGAGAGCACCGGCATTCCAATCGGAATGATGGATATCGCGGAGTACGATGTAAAGAGCATCCAACTCGAACCGGGCGACAAAATTGTGTTATTCAGCGACGGCGTGTCGGAAGCGGCTAATACGCACGGCGAGTGCTTCGACAAGCGCCGCATGAACGAGATGCTCCGTACCCACGCTTCGGCCGGTTGCGCGGAATTGCACGCCGCTCTGGTGGAGGGCGTGGAAGAGTTCAGCGACGGCTGCGAGCAGGAAGATGACGACATCACCATGCTGGTGCTGGAGTACCAGCCTTAGCATGCCGAGATTCTTCACTCACGCTCAGGCCGAAAAGCTGCTTCCGCAAGTGGAATCCGCCATTCGCGAGGCCATCACCCGGAAGGCAGAATACGATCGGGCCGAAGCCGAATGCCAGAGCTTTTCGCGGCGCCTTAGGGTGACCGGCGGTATGCACGTGGATCGGCCGCGACTGCTCGAGCAACGAAGCCGCCGCGAATCGGCCGCCTTGCGGGTGAACGATTGCATCGAGCGGGTTCACGAATTTGGTTGTCAGGTCAAGGATCTCGAAATCGGTCTCATCGATTTTCCGGCGCTCTTCAACGGCCAGGAAGTCTGCCTCTGCTGGAAACTGGGCGAGAGCGGCATCCAATATTGGCACGGAGTGCAAGAAGGATTCCGGGGCCGCAAGGCGATCGATGGGGAGTTCCTGAAACACCATCAAGGCGAGTTGCCCGATTGATGTGCGAGAATTGGGGGAACTGCCACCGGGGAGCAATGTGTGCTCGCTGCCTCGTAAATACGCATGCTTCTGAGTAGAGAATTCATTAGTTATTTGTCACGGCAACTGGTGAAGCGGATGACGCCACAGATCATCGAGACGAGCAGCGCCGAATCGGCCGCCGAGATGATCAGCCAGTTGATCGAAGAGGAACTGCAGGTGGAGGATCGCCTCAACGATGAGGTGCGCGACCTTCTCAGCCAGTACAGCGAGTATATGCGGCGCGAAGGCGTCTCCTATCAGGAGATGTTCCGGCGCATCAAGAACACGCTGATTTCGCAACGCAAGGTTATCCGCGCCGCCGGCCGCGATACCGGCGACAACATGAAGCTGTCGCGCGATAAGATCAACGACATTTCCCATAAGATGGTGGCGGCGTTCCGCAAGTCGCGGGAGTTCCGGCTGAAGAAGGACCCCAACGACGTGCGGCTGGCAGTGGTCCAGGCCATGACCGAGCTTTTAGGCGTCGAAGAAAAAGTAGACCGCGCTGCCCGCACCAAGATCCGCTCGCAGAAGAAGGACATTCCGGAAGGCACCGAGGAATGGGATCTGCTGCATCGGCGTTACTACGCGGAAGAGCTGAAGAAATTCGGAATCGATCTGGCCCGCTGAGGGGCTCAACCGCCGCTTACTGACGTCGTGCGCGGTTCAGTTACGTACGCGGTTCAGGATCTTGCTTGGGGGCGTCGTTGGGCGGAGGCGCGGTGGCATCGCGCAAACTCTTGATACGATCGTGGGCTTCCTGCACCTGCTCGAACTGTTTCTGCACGATAGCAGCGATCTCGGGTGGCAGGGTCTTGCCCAGCGCTGTCCGATACGTCTTAAGCGACCAGTCTTCGCCGCGCGCGGCTTCCACCAGAATCGCGTGCACGTCGTTGCCGGTTACCAGGCCTTTCAGATTGATCCAGGCCGCATACAAAACCCCGCCGAGTCCTTGAGGATTGATGGTTTCGAAACCGAGCCCCTTGACCGCATCCTGCAATTCGGTCGCGAACTGGCCGCGTTGGGCGGAATATTGCTCGAACATCTCCTTCATCGTGGGCGCTTTTACTGCCTGTGCCGCACCGCGAAAGCCCTGTTCTCCGTCTCGGCACACGGTGATTACGTCATGAACGGCCTGAGCATAGTCCTGTAAAGTGCCGGGCATCGGTTAAACTCCCGGTGGTTAGACTGTCGAAAGCCGCGATGGTTTCTACGAACCCGTCTTCTCGAGCTGCTGCTTGGCCCAGACGCGGTTCGGATTGAGCTCCAAAGACCGCTCAAACGCCTTTTGCGCCTCGCCGGCCTGATTCGAACGCCGCAGAGCAACGCCCAGCCAGAGCCACGCATCGGCATTCTTCGGATTCAGCTCGATGGCCTTGCGAAAATCCTTGATCGCGAGGTCGATTCCACCGCCCAGAGCCGAAGGCAGATAATAGTTCCCCACGCCGTGGCTCACATAAGCCATGGATGACTTGGGATCCAGTTCGATCGCCTTGTTCACCGAATCGAGAGCGCACTTGCCGTACTTCAGCGCAGCCAGGGAATTGCTCGAAATCATTTGGCCGCACAGCGTTCCCAGGATGCGCTGATATTCGGCCGAGTCCGGCTTCAAGCTGACGGCCTTGTCGGCGGCGTCCATGCCGGCCTGCGCGGCGTTCTTTGCGGCCGTCTTATCGTGCTGTTCAATCGCGACTTCCGCCGCGTAAGATTGCGCCAATGCGACACGGTATTGCGAGGCTGCATCGTTCGGTTGCTTGCCGGCTGCCGCGCGAGCGTCGGCGGCGAGCTTTTCCAGCGCCGAACGGTCCTGGTGATCTCGGGCCTTCAACAGATCCGAATCATCCATTGGACTGGCGGCCGCCGCGCCAGCCGCGATCAGGCTCAGAAATAGAACCGAAAGCTTCATCTCTTCGTTCGGACGTTTCCGGAGCTATAACGTTGCAACTTTTCGTTGGACGAACAGGAAATAAAGTCCCAGGATTGTGAGCAGGATTCCATTCCATTTCAATACAACCGGCGCGGTAAACTCCGCCACCAGAGCCCCGACCACCAAACTTCCCACCGGCATGCCGCCGCGGAAAGCCACGTTATAAACGCTCAGCACCCGGCCGCGCATATTGTCGGGCGCGATCATTTGAACCAGCGAGCTGATGCTGGTGAAGACCCCCAAAAGAAAAGCGCCAGCGAAGAAGATGAGGATGCAGCTGAGCACCAGCCAGCGCGACAGGGCGAAAGCGCTGATCAGAACACCTAGCACCATGAGCATCAACAATACCGAGCGGCCCATGTGCTTGTACTTGCCGGCTGCCGCCACTATGAGCGCGCCGCAAATGGATCCCAACCCCGAACACACCAGGAGAATGGTGAAGAGGTTCGGACCGCCGTGGAAAACATCTTTGGCGAAAACGGGCAAGAAGACGATGAGTGGGAAGGCCAGCAAAGTCATCGAAAAGGCCAGCACGATCAGCGCTACCATGGCGCCTTGCTGGCGGATAAAGTGGATCCCTTCCTGCATGCTGGTCAAAACGGATTCCCGGCTCTTGGTTGGCACGAAATGCGGATGAATAATTAATAGGGAGATGATCACCGCGATGAATGAAATGCCGTTGAGCGAGAAGCACCAGGATGCTCCGAGCACTAGCGCCACGCCGCCCAGCGTCGGTCCCAGGACGCGCGCGACATTGAATTGGATGGAGTTCAACGCGATCGCATTCGGCAGATCCTCGGGCTTTACTAAAGTCGGAATCAGCGCCGAGTAGGCCGGACCGCCGAAGGATTGCGCCGTCCCAACGACAAACGAAAGCGCCAGAATCTCCCAGATGCGGACCACGCCGGTTGCGAACAGTCCGGCTAACAGAAACGCGCACGCCATCTGGACAAATTGCGATCCAAGCAACAGCTTTTGCCGCTCGGTGCGATCGGCGAAGACGCCGCCCACCAACGAAAACAGAACGATCGGAATGCTGCCGAGAAAGGAGTCCAACCCGAGCAAAAAAGACGATTTGGAAAGCTGCAATACCAGCCAGGCCTGCGCGAACGTCTGCATCAGAGTGCCGATGCTGGACGTGCACGCGCCGAACCACATGATGCGGAAGTCGCGGTACGCAAAACCTTTGAAGAGCCGCCTGAGCAATGGATTACTCGAGTTACGGCAGAGGCTGGGGACGCTGAATCAGGTGCAGATAGTTCCCGTCGACATCGCTGAAAAAGATCAGCCGGTTCCCTTGGATCGCGGTGGGCTCGGTGAGAAACTCGATCCCGCGCTTCCGCAACTCCTCAATTGCCGCGTCGAAGTTGTCCACGGAAATGGCCATGTGGCGGATGCCCGGATCTTTCATCTGCTGCGGCGCGCGATCCCCCTCGGAAGGAATGATCTCGATCAAAGTCCCATTGCTGGCACGCACGAAATAATTGCCGCCGTAAGTGTAATTGATGTGAAAATCGAGCTTCTGCACGTACCATTCGGCCAGCCGCTTGGGATCGGGCGAGGCGATGGCGGTGTGCTCCAGTCCTTGAAACATAAACCAGGATTGTATCAGAGTCGCGTTGCGGCCCTGACCTATTAGAACAACTGCGGAGCGAACTGGTTCAGATACTCGCGCCAATTGGTCCAGGTGTGAGCCCCGGCGCTCTCCTGGAATACTGGTTCGAAGCCGTGCTTTTTGAACAGCTCCACCGTCGCCTTCGTCGTGCTCAACAGCATGTCATCCTTTCCGGTGGCGAACCAGAATAGCTTGAGACTCTTCTTGGCCGAAGGATCGTCGAGTTCCGCCCGATGCTGCTGTTCCCAGGTTGGCTCCGCAGCCTCACTACCGGCTGGGGCAGGCCCACCCGCGATACCGAAAATCCCCGAACTGAAAACTCCGACGTAGGCGAATTCGTCGATGTGCGGGATCGCGATGTTGAGCGTGTGAGCGCCTCCCATCGAAAGTCCCGCGATGGCCCGATGCTGCCGGTCTCGCAATATACGATAGTGCGTCTCGGCGTAGGGCATGATGTCGTTGACGAAATCTTTGACGAAGTCGTCGTTGAAATTTGGCACGCGGGTGGCGCCGGATGGCGTACGCGACAAATCAAACGGGCCCGTATGCCCGGCCGGCATCACGATCACCATCGGTTTGGCTTTGTTGTCGGCGATCAGGTTGTCGATAATGAACCCCGCGCGGCCCACCGATGTCCACGAATCGTCCGAATCGAAGGCGCCGTGCAGCAGGTAAAAGATCGGGTACTTCTGCGAGCCGGTTTCATAACCAGCCGGCGTGTATATATGCATGCGCCGGAACTTCTTCAAGCTCTTCGAGTAGTACGTGACGCTGGCAACGGCTCCATGCGGCACTTCCTTGGTCTCCATGAAATCGGCTCCGGGCAAGTAAACCATGCTCCAGGCGTTTCCGTTCGATTCACTGACCGAGGGATTGCGGGGATCCATTACCGACACGCCGTCGACATTAAAGTTGTAGCGGTATGCGCCGGGATCGATGGATGCGGGCGTGATTTCCCAAATACCGTTCTCGCCCTTGGTCATGGCGCCGCTGAGGGCGGAACCGAAAATGTCCGTGCTGAACAACCGGACCTCCTGTGCTTTGGGAGCAAAAATTCGAAACGTGATATGCCGGTCCGCGGTCATCTCAGGCGACTTAAATGCCGGGGGCTGCTGGACCGGAATCTGCGCGGGGGATCGCAAAGCCATCGATACGATAGCAAGTATAGTAATGGTGAGCGTGTGGCGTTGCATGCAGCATCGAGTATACAATGGCTCGTTGATGAGAAAAATCCCCCCGCTGTGTGCATTTCTCGCTGTAATGGCCCCGTTTGCGTTCGCTCAAACTCCCTGCGCCGGTATGCTCAAGTTTCAACTTCATGGCGTCGCCCTGGCGATTACGAAGGCGGATCCGATTCCAGCCTCGGCGCCAGGCACGTTGCGGATCTCGCCCGTCTTTCCCGGAACGGTGGGCGTCGCGGTTCCGGCGTTCTGCCGCGTCGACGGCGTAATCAATCAGCGCAAAGGCGCGGATGGAAAAGCGTATGGGATTGGATTCGCTCTGGCGCTGCCGGACCAGTGGAATGGACGCTTCCTGTTTCAAGGCGGCGGTGGCCTGAACGGCAGCGTGGCTCTGCCTCTGGGTTCCCAGGCTGCCGGTGAGACACCAGCGCTGGCGCGTGGATTCGCGGTAGTGACCACCGACAGCGGCCACACCGGAAACGTCTTCGACGGCAGCTTTTTCCGCGACCAGCAGGCCAGTCTCGATTTCTACTACCTGGCAATCGGAGAGGTGGCGCGTTTAGCGAAGGACATGATCGCGTCGTATTATGGGCGCCCCGCGCAGCATTCTTATTTCGACGGTTGCTCCACCGGCGGCCGCGAAGCCATGATCATGTCGCAGCGCTATCCGGAGTATTTCGACGGTATCGTCTCGGGCGATCCAGCCATCCGTACCGGGCACTCCAATCTGGCGCTGGGATTCATGACATCCGAGTTCCAACCCGATCCCAAGAAATTCTTTTCCGATGCCGATCGTAAGCTGATTGTCAATTCCCTGCTCCAGGCGTGCGACGCCAAAGACGGCCTGAAGGACGGAATGATATTCAACTCGCGCGCGTGCCAATTCGATCCCGCGACATTGGTGTGTTCCGGTTCCAAAACGGACAGCTGTTTGACTCAGGCTCAGGCGGACGCGCTGAAGAAGGCTTTCGGTGGTCCTAAGTCGGCGCGTGGAGATGCGATCTATCCCGGCGTCCCCTACGACGCTGGCATCGCGGACGCCGTCGGCATCCCGGGGCTGCTGCGCGGACCTGTGATCCCGGTAGCCACCGGGGCCGATTTCATGCACTTTGACGTCGATCAGGAAGCCGCGCGCATGGAGGCCGATAAAACTGCGCAACTTGGCGACAGCACCTGGACAAATCTAACCACTTTCGCCGGCCACGGCGGAAAGCTGCTGTTTTATCACGGTCTGAGCGATCCCTGGTTTTCGCCGCTCGACACGCTCGGCTATTACGAGACGATGGCCAAGGAAACCGCGAGCGGCCCGGTAGCTTCCTGGAGCCGCATCTACTTTGTTCCGGGCATGGGGCATTGTCAAGGCGGAAGCGCTACGCTGGACCGTTTCGACATGCTGAGCGCCGTTGTGGATTGGGTGGAGAAAGGCGTGGCTCCGGACCGCGTAGTGGCCACCGGTGCCGCGTTCCCCGGCCGCAGCCGTCCGCTGTGCCCTTATCCACAGCATGCCGAGTACACTGGGCATGGCGATCCCAACGATGCGAACAGTTTTGTGTGCCAGGAATAAATAGCGAATGACGTTTCTCAAAGATAGTCTGATCGAACTGATCACCCAAACTTCAACCAACTTGCCACCCGATGTTCGCGCCGCCATGGGCATAGCTCTGGAAGAAGAGATCGCCGGCACGCAGGCTGCGCAGGCGCTGGGAATTATCGCGAGCAACATCGACATGGCGCAGCAGGACGCTGGACCCATTTGCCAGGACACCGGTATGCCGACGTTTATCGTTCATACGCCGGTGGGCGTGAGCCAGATTCAGGTAAAGCGCGCGATTCACGAGGCTGTCGCCGAAGCCACCAGGCGCGGCAAGCTGCGGCCCAATTCAGTCGACTCGCTGACCGGAAAAAACAGCGGTGACAACTTGGGCGAAGAAACGCCGGTGATCCATTTCGAGCAATGGGAGCAGGACGAGATCGAAGTGAAGCTGATCTTGAAAGGCGGGGGTTGCGAGAACAAGAACATCCAGTATTCGCTCCCGTCCGAGTTGGAACACCTGGGCCGCGCGGACCGCAATCTGGAGGGCGTGCGCAAATGCATTTTGCACGCGGTGTGGCAAGCGCAGGGACAAGGCTGCGCACCCGGCGCAGTGGGGGTTTGCATCGGCAGCGATCGCGCTCACGGCTATGAACTGGCAAAGAACCAGCTCTTCCGTACCCTGGACGATGTCAATCCTGTTCCCGTACTAGCGAAACTCGAAGCTGAAATTATGGACGAAGCCAATCGAATCGGCGTCGGCGCCATGGGCTTCGGAGGCAAAGTGTCGCTGATCGGGTGTAAGGTGTGCGCGGCCAATCGGCTGCCTGCGAGTTTCTTCGTTTCAGTGGCCTATGACTGCTGGGCGTTTCGGCGTCTCGGCGTCCGGTTGGACGCTTCAAGCGGCGCGATCACACGATGGTTATATCGCGATCCCGATCGTGCAATCGAGCGCATGGCGCGCTCGGAAGGCTTCCCGCTCACCGGCCGCGAAGTGGTGCTCACCGCGCCCGTTTCCGAGGAGCAAGTGCGGTCGCTCCGGGTCGGCGACGTCGTGCTCATCTCCGGTGAGGTGTTCACGGGACGCGACGCGGTGCACGCGTATTTGATGAAGAACGCGCCGCCGGTGGACATGCATGGGTCCGTTCTTTACCATTGCGGTCCGGTGATGCTCAAGCAAGGCGATGGCTGGATGGTGAAAGCCGCGGGCCCGACGACGAGCAGCCGCGAGGAGCCGTATCAGGCGACCATCATCGAGAAGTACGGAGTGCGCGCGGTGATCGGCAAGGGAGGCATGGGTCCGAAGACGCTCGCGGCCCTGCAGAAATCGGGCGCCGTATATCTCAATGCCATCGGCGGTGCGGCGCAGTTCTATGCGCGGACCGTGGAAAAAGTGCTGGGCGTGAACCTGATCGAGTTCGGAATTCCCGAAGCAATGTGGCACCTGCGCGTGAACAAATTCGCCGCCATCGTCACCATGGATTCGCACGGCGCGAGCCTGCACGCGGAAGTGGAACGCGACACCGGAGCAAAGCTCGCCGAACTGCAACGGGCGTGAGCCGTCTGCTAGAATTAATTTTGTCTCGGGCCAGGTAGCTCAGCTGGTAGAGCGCAGCCCTGAAAAGGCTGGCGTCGGCGGTTCGATTCCGTCCCTGGCCACCACAAAACAAATAACTTATTTCCGACCAGAGACATGAGTTTCTTGCCTGAAGTACATTAGACGTACGCCGAGGCGGCGTCTGTCTCCTGCTCCCCATTTTTTGCTGACATCAGTTTCCACATCCCTCGCGCCGTATCTCCAGTGCGCGCAAGATGCGCCTTTCCCAACTTGGCATATCGTTCGGTCATCCGAATGTTCGAATGTCCAAGGATCTTGGCAAGTTCGTAAAGATCTCCGCCGTTCATCATGTACCATGAGGCGAACGTGTGCCGGAGATCGTGAAAACGGAAGTTTGCGATATCCGCAAGCTTAAGGATGGTCTCAAAGCTGCTTTCGACGCGCTGCCGTCCACCCTTGGCGTCACGCTTCGGGGGGAACAGCTGTTCTTGGCCCATAGTTGCCGGATACTTCTGAAGTTCCGCCGCAAGTTCAGGAGTCATCGGCACGTACCGAATCTTCCCGCCTTTGAGCCTCGAACGAACTGCAATAAGATGCTCACGGTACCGCAGATCGCTCCATACCAAGCCGAAGATCTCAGCCATACGCATACCGGTCGTAAGCGCAATGAGCACAATCATGCGCAGCCGGTAAAACGTTCGGTTAATCTCTCGCGTGCCGGCTCGATGGATTTTCCCATCGAGCGCGGTTTTGAGCGATCTGATTTCCTCGACCGACAAGTAACGATCCCTCTCGTCGTCCGGCCGGACTACCTCGATCTGATCAGCCGGATTCCGGTCGATACCGGTTTCCTTCGACCAGATCGTGCAAGCCTTCTCCATCATGTGATGCATGACGTTGAAATGCCGAACGGCGGTGCCCGTGGAAAGCTTTTTCTTTCCCGTCAGGCCCTGGTACCAACGATGAACGGCGGCGCCGTCCACTTCGCGAACGAACAGATTCCCGAGCTCTGTTTCGATACCGGCGAGCACACTCTTTTCGCGGTCATAGGATCGCTTTTTTGCAGCGTATTCGTTTCGGTATCTTTTTATGAGCGCAGTCATCCGAAAGTTCACTTCACGCCGAATGTCCAAGTGCCGGTTCTCGTCGCGAGTAGCGAGCTTCTTATGCTCGATCTTCCTCGCCAGCTCGTGCGATCCGTGCACCTGCAAGCTTCGATTGCGTCCTCCCTCGCGCCAGCGGATAAGCCAAACTCCGTCGCGTTTCTTCATAATCGACATCTGTACGACTCCTTTCAATCAAGGGTTTCGATCGTGTGTTCTTCGATAAAGCGCTTAAGCGCCTCTACGTCGAACCGCAACGAACGACCAACCTTGACCGAGGGAAGTTCACGGAGTCGCGCCTTTCGGTAGACGGTGTCCACCTGTAGGCCGAGGTACTCCGCAGCTTCCTCCGGCTTCAGGAGCCGCTTCAAGCCAACGTGACTATTAGACACCATGTGCATGCGGAATCGTTACCTGCAGTTTGCCAAGTGTGGCAAGCGCCGCCTTCCTTTGTGCTTGCCCTCTCTTCTCCATGGCTTCTTTGGCCGCTCACTCGTCGGGGCGACCGCCCCGACGGCATTCCTATTCCCCTAGCGCGACGAAGACGCGGAGCCCCCGTCGGCATCGTGGTTTTGACGTGAAAACTCGTGCATCATTCTCCCAAGGAATTCACCCATTGCTGCGGTGCGCCGCTTCTTGTCAGCCAACAGCTCCCGAGCAGTCTTCTCTCCTACCGGAACGCCTCCCACAATCTCCAGCTGCGAAGGATCTAACTCCAAAACTACCCTCCCGTTGTCGGAGTACCACTCGATATAGGGATAGTCCACATATGGACGGAAAAGATCGCCTGCTTTGATGTGCTCGCGATAGTGATTGGCATATTTCCTCCGTTCTCGTTCCCGCTCGATCCCGCTGAGACCTCCGTCAGCCCAAATGAGCTCATTTTGAGCCATGAGCTTTTCCGCGACTGCTTTGGTCCAAGGTCCGAGCGAAATACCAGAGGTGATATCACCCGTCGTACCGCGCTGCACGCGACAGAATCCGTCCATCATTGTTCCTCCCCCACCGTGGGCTTGCTCCGCCGGGCCGGGATTCGAGAGCCGAATCATCTTGCCGCGGATGTCTTCGTGGAAATCGCCCGAGAGATCAAAGATCACTTTGAGGGGCCGTTTGCCAGAACGAAAGAAACGCATCCAGCCAGTGACCTTCCCTGGAACACGATTGTCGAGCTCCCCGGCAATGAGGTTTGCATATGGTCGCCATGCCATTGTTGTTGTGCATGTTGATTTATCCGGGCCGACCTTTACGCTTGCCCCGGCGAGTGAGCGATAAAAAAATCTCCTTTCGAAATTACCTAGCCTGCGCTCTCGGAATTCGTGGCGGGCTCGGCACTATCCGAGCTCGCCTGTCTTGTCCGGCGACTCCGCGCGCTGTGCGGCTGATGGGCACCATCGATGTTTCCGCGATCACGAATCCTTTCCCGCATCTTTTCGCGCACAATGTTGAAAACCACTTCGGCCTTCTCTATTGCACCCGTCTCGAAGAACCGAACGATGTCTACTTCATTCATGCTGTTTTCTTTTGCCATAAGAGGCTCCCGCCCTTTCCCTTTAAGATGCTGAAATCACAGTGCTTGCCGAAAACAATCTGTTCTCTCGTGAGAACGGATCGAGGGAACAGGTTTTTTTAACCAAATCGAGCGACCCTTCCTTGCGGATCGCCGCCAAGAGATCGATCACAATCCGAGGGTCCCGACCAATCGCACGCGCAAGCGTCCGGCGACGCGATTCGGAATCGACAGCGATCAGCACTCCCGCGAGAGGAAGTCCTGGCAATCCGCGCCGGTACGCCGCGACCTTCGAGCCCACAAAATACCGCAGGTTCTCAAGACCCCGGTCGTACTCCAATGCGAACGTATAGTCAGCGACGCGAAAAACCGCGTCAGGCACGATGGCATGATTCCACCCAGTCGCCGGCAGTTCCCAGGCAGCGAAAAAGTACGACAGTCCCGGCGTGAGCTCCGCCGCGATTCGAACGTCGTTAATCCCAATTAAGTGGTCCAATTGCTTCGGCGGATTCCGCTCGATAACGATTTCCTCACCGGCACCACACTCCAACAGCCGCTTGCTCTCTCGCCCCAGGGTGAAGAGCGCCTCATGCATCGGGTTCTCTTGCCGTTTTTTCACATATCCCGACGCACCGAGCAACCGCAGCCGCCGCCGTGCGGCGCTTCGCGTCGCCTTTGCGAAATGCCGGCGATGAACCTGGCTCGTTGTCAGCCACCGCGCGCTTCGCAGAAGTGTAAGCAGTTCCATGTCTCGATCCGTCAGCCTCATAATTCCGGCAACCGTTCGGTGGCGCCGCACGAATAGCACCGGACCATGCGCGGCAACGAACCGCAGATCGGGCAGTACCTCAAGAGATGCGATGCCGATGTAAATCCGCAATGGCATTTCCAAACGTTCACGAGCGAAATCTCCGACCCGCAGTGCCGACACGCGATATGCGATGCGTACGCCATCCGATAAAACCGAACGCGCGCAGCGAGTCGGAGCATCCATCGAAGGAGAAGCACCGGTGTCGCCAACACCCACAACAGGACATCTACTGCTGCCCCATTCACGCAGATTCTCCGCCATTCACTTGTTTGCTTTTCGCGCGACCACGCCGATATGTTTCCTGGAGCGCGGTATCACCGTCCGAATGGTTTCGAGCCAACTTCTCATCACGTTGCTGATTATCGAGCGAGCGATCGTACTCTTTGCGCGACACCCGTTGCCCGATCGTCGCATCGTTCCGAATCGAAAGAACCGCCTTTTCGAGTTCCGCGCCTTGCGGAATGTCGAGATTCGCCGTGCGTATCTTGACCGCCTCCGACGACTGCCCCTTGAGCCAGAAGTAACCGTTGCGATTGGCCAAGTTGGCTATCTCCTCCAGGAGGAGCGTTCGTTCTTCAGCGTCCGTATAGAATCGCGTCTCTTCGAAATGTTCTCGTTTCGGCTGGGGCCTTCTGCCCGTTACCGGGATTACCGGTTTCAGAAAAGCGCAGTCCATCGGATCTCCCCTACCGGACCATGTCCACCCTACGTTCGTGTGCAGCAGCCGCAGCAACCGGGCATCGGGAACGCTCGCGCTGAGGTTCTGTGTAATGAACCAAAAGTGAGTGCCATACCGGCGCGAGAGGCGTCCCGCGTCGCTCAGGTGTTCGCGCATAATCACCGAAGAAAAAAGATGCTGTGATTCGTCAGCGATCACAACGAACGGTACGTCCGGATTCCGGCGCGCATAGACCGAGCGACAGAAGTTGCTCACCACCAACGTATTGAGAAATTGCGAGAGCCCTCCCGAAATATTAGGACCGGAGCAGTTGACCGCCACAAAACAACCTTCGTCCTGGAAGCGGCGGAAATCCGGCGCAGTCCTTCCGGCAAGCATTCTCGCCACACTCGCGGACGAGACCAAGACTTCGAGCCGCCTCCGTAACGCCGCCCTGGTGGAACGTGAAATGGTGCCAAGCTGGCGCGTGAGCGTTCCGACCAACGCCCCGTCATGGCAGCGGCCAAGCACTTCGTTCAGATATTCCTCGTCATCGAGAACACGGATGAGATCGATGACCGACATTCCGACCTCTGGCGCGGAGAGGATTTGGATTAGGGTTTTAAGCGGAGCAGCAGCCAACTTCAACGCATCGCCGTTCGGAAGCACATCGAGCAGCAGATCGACCTGGTGGCTTGCAAACGAGTCCGGCTCAGCATTCGGCCACCGTGCAAGAAGATTAAACGGCGTGACGGTGCTTGCGGGTGCTGCAAAGTCAATGATCCTCACGCGCCGCCGGAGGCGCGATGCCGCTGACGGATCGCAGGCCGCGAGTTTGTCCAATCGGCGTTTGACGAGGTAGAGCGCTCCGAGAAAGAGGTCGGATTTGGCGCCGTCTACGATCGCCCATCCGGCACGGGAATCTTCACCGGCTTCGAGCATTGCGCTGATCATCAAGAGGATTGCCATGGTTTTTCCGCTGCCCGATCCTCCGGTGATGAGGGCATGGAGCCGCAGCAAATCAACGACCGGAAGTCTCATCTCTTCGCCCCAATCCGTCTCGCCGAGCATCACATGGGGTCCCGGCCGCGCGGCGAGCATGCGAAGCATCTTTGATGACTGATCTCGGGCAGTGCGTCCAGGCGCGGTCACCATTTCGTTCAGATGCTTTTGCATCTCGCGCCACATTCGCTTCCCGAAAACCTTGTCGAGTATCCACAGGGTTACGTTCATACCTTGTCCTCAGGAACGTACCTGGGAGCAACAGGTGTGCGTTCAACGCCACCAAGTTTCTGTGGACGCTCCGGCCGATGGAGTCGCTGTTCACGCACCGCATACGCTATTGGACTGACCGCGAGGAGAACGAGAAGAACTCCTAAGGGATGCGACCGTGTGAGTTCCGCCACCGCGATGAGGCCACCGAAAAGTATCCCGAGCCACCTGCCTGCCGTCTTCAGAAGCTTCTTGGCCGTGGCGGGGCTAAACACATACGCGAAGCCTGCTGCTATCAGAATCAGCGCGGCAGCGAGCTCGGCAATGCAGATGAAGAAGTCCATGGATCTACCAATGCAAGGTGGTGCAGCACACGTGAAGCAAGAGCCAACCAATCCCAACGAGACCGCCCGCGGCTGCGGTGTTCTTAAGCATTTCGCGGCCCGAAGTAGGCGCGATGATGAGCACGATCGCGGAGATAATGATTGCGACCGAAGCAAACGATCCGAAGAGTGACATCACCATGGCCATAGAAATTTGATGAGCCCTTCTCTCAACCATTCGATCTAGCGGGATGTGCCGAGATTCGGAGTGTCCCGCATCATAGAGAACGAGCGCAGGGTCGCGTGGCAACGCAGAAAATATGCAGCCCAGAATTCCCTCAGGCTCTGCCAATACCGGATATCCTTACCGACGGCATGGACGCCATAGACGAACACCTCGACTCCGGAGAGATCAGGAATGAGATGTCCTTCCTCCACGGTCCGCAGCGCGCCTTCTGCCGAAATCACCGGCACATGCTCAATGTCGAGCGGGCGCGCAGATTGCCTCATGTCCGAGTGGATCACGAGCACACGCCGCATATGCGGGGCGCTTTCAAATGCCATGCCCGCGAACATGAGAAACCCCAGGAGATCGGTTGTCTGAAACCGGGGCTCGATCGATCCGCCGATGCGCCGAACGGAGGCTGCAAGCCGGTTTCGAGCAGCTGCGATCTGATCATACTCGCGCAACTTGCCTGAATCGTTCGGGACCAGCCCCGTGAGCAGGATGAATGGGCGCGAGAAGCTCTCGTCCGAAATGCCAGCCACGGTGATTCGCGATCCGGCGGGCACTGTCGCTATGATACGCGCGGCCGATTCGATGTTCTCTACATCGGCCGTCGAGCCATCGTAGCCTTTCGCGCGAGAGGTGGCACTCAAATCCAATCCCTCCAAGAAATCGATCGCTTGCCCGCGGACGGTCGAAGCGACGCCGAGGAGCGCTATCAGTGCCACCGTCGGCCACTTACCGTTAGATCGAGTGTGCCGAGCGGCGCCAGCCAACAGTCCGATGTACATATTGCGGCGATACTCATGTTCGAAGATCTCCGGCTCATTTCGAAGAAATCGAAGTTGCGCTTCAACGTGACTGATCTCACCCTCGACCATTTCCAAGCGGAGGCTTTCGGGCGAGGGGGGCGCCGTGCGGACTTTGAGTGCCGCCCTCACTTCGTGGAGAGCGAGACCCGCTGCGAGTTCAAGGGCGAGGCTGAGCAGCGTGAGGAACATCCGCATTTTCGGAGCGACTGCTCTGTAGAAGGCTAGTCCGGCGTCCGTCGAAGATGGAGAGCTGCCGTCGCCAGAGTTCGCCAGATTCTGAAGGTGGTGCAGAAAAATATCACCGCGCACGCTCGCGAGTGTCATGAGCCCGGCAAGACTTGCGAGAAAGAGTAGAACCGAAATGCCCAGCACGATAACTTTCAAATCGGTTTTTTCCAAGAACTCGGCGGTCCCGTACGCGCAGAGGCATGCAATCCCGAGTGAACATATCCACATCAATTCCGGATTGAAATCGAAAGGCTCCAAGGACATGCGCGTTAGAGCGAACCCGGCAGCGACAAAAAGAACCGCCATAATCGTCTGCCATAAGGGCCACGGACCGTGTGTTCCGGAGGTCCTGAGCGCCGCGCCAAGCACTGCTCGCAACTGCCGGCGTTCGTTCTCCAGTGCGCCGAGCACCCCCTCCAAGCGCACGATCTCGGGCTCATTTACCACTCGAATGCGATTCGCTTCAAGCCCGCCAATCTGTTCTGCGAGAAGCACGTCGCGATCGGTAGCCGCCGTCGTGAGGTGGAACCCGGCCGTAGCGTTGAAGGTGTCGTTGCCCATGTGAATTCCCTTTCTGGATTCGATTGTGGCCGAAGTTCCTGTCAACAATGTCAACACTGGCAAGAATTCTGGGCCGACCACCGTGACCGGTGAGGTGGCATTCCGTTTTTTCATCGCGCTTATTCAGTGGTAGAATTTCCGAAAAGGTCCTCCGGCATTCCAACAAACCCAACCACATGCCGTCGAAAAACGGTTTTCAACTCCAGGAGAGCGATATCGACCTTCTCAACTACGTTTTTCAACTTCGTATTGCCACGGTCGATCACGTATCGCAACTCTGCGGGCGATCAGTCCGCGCGCTCTGGGGGAGGCTTAACAAACTTAACAAGCGCCGTTACCTGGCATCCGTCGCGCGTTTTATGCAGAAGAATGTTTACGCAATCGGGCCTCTCGGCGTGACGGCGTTAATAGAGCACGGCTACGCTTCTGCGGACGTAAAAGAGAAACGTCTTCGGCATAACGAACTCACGGAGATCGGTATTCGCCATTCTCTCTTTGTCGCAGACATCCACACGCGCATGCTGCTTCACACGCGTGGCAGACCCATCAACCTGGCCCAGTGGATTGAAGGCCAGTCACTATGGGATACCGTTCCCGATCTGGCAATTCCCATCCGCCCCGATGCCTATTTCGTTCTCCAAAACAGCGGACTCCCCCAAGCGAAGAATACGTTCCACATCTTTCTCGAAGCCGACCGCTCAACCATGGCGCACACAAGAATGGTCGCCAAGGTCGAAGGCTATCTTGCCTATTACGGCCGGCGACAATACATGAAGAAGTATCCGGGGATGACATCCTTTATCGTCGCGACCGTGACGCAGTCACGATCCCGCGCCGAGGAACTCCGCAAGGATCTCCATCCACTCATCCCACGCGCAGCACGCGAAGCCTATCCTTTCATTCCGTTCGAGGATCTTACCCTCGCATCCCTCGCGCCTCAAACTGCTCCGCTGCTATTGCCATAAATCCTAGAATCCGTATACTTAACGGCATGATAACGAAGGAATTACAGCCGTTATTCTGGGACACCAATACCGCGACGTTTGACCCAATCGCCTACCCTGATTACACGATCTTTCGCGTCCTTGAATACGGCGACGAGAGCGCCTTGGTATGGCTGCGCGAGACGTTCGCCGACGACGAGATCCGCCGCGTCATTAGCACCGAGCGGCGACTGTCCGCGAAAACGGCTACCTTCTGGGCGCTCGTCTACCAGATCCCCGCTCGCAAGGTCGCTGCACTTACCCCCTAATACCCGCATGGGAAAACATGATGGAACCGACATCGTGTGGCACCCCGAGACCATTACCGCGCAGACGGCGGACACGCTGCGTGCTCTTCGCGACCGTTCACTCCTTGGCTCCTTCTACCTTGCTGGCGGAACCGGTCTCGCGCTTCGCTTCGGCCACCGTCTTTCGGTGGACCTCGATTTCTTCATTGCCGAGCTCTTTGACGAAGAAGCCTTGATTCAGCGCGTGCAGGCCATGCCCGGTTTCGCGCTCGTCGAGCGAGGACCACACACGATCCATGCGACGATCCAGGGAATCAAAGTCAGTTTCCTAGGCTACCCCTACCCAGTCATCTTCCCGTTCGAATCCTTCCTGGAGGTTCCTGTAGCTGATTCACGCGACATCGCGTGCATGAAGATTACCGCTATAGCAAGCCGGGGCACCAAACGGGACTTCATCGATCTCTACGTCGCGAGTCAACAATTCGGCTTAGAACATCTCCTCGCGTGCTTCGCACGCAAGTATGCCCGGACGGGCTATAACCGGATGCACATTCTCAAATCGCTCACGTTCTTCGAGGACGCCGAAAAAGATCCCATGCCGCACATGCTGGTTGCGGCGAACTGGAACGACGTGAAGCAATTCTTTGAGCAGCAAGCATCACAGCTTGCTGCTTGAATCGCTATCCAGTGAACGTCCCTATATTCCGACCTGCACTTTTGTGGCAATACTTCTCACCGTTTCGAATCTCTGCCAGGTGATTCAGTTCAGTTGTCTACCGGAACGAGCGACCATATACCTCCATGTCGCTTGCGACATGCCCGGTACAGGGAATGAGAATCGACAGTGCGGAAGCCAGCATCCTTCGGTCCGGGGTCATAGATGTCTACAGGTCGCCCGCAGCGCACCGATGGAGTGTCCATGCGGAATACAACGGCGCAGTGCCCACGGTTCTCAATGGCGGCTTCCCCAATTAGAGAATCGTAGTCAAAGCAAACAATTGGAAAGTAGCCGGAATTCGCCAGTGTAGCGAGTCGCTCCTCAAATTCCCAATCCTGAAACTGTGAAATAGATTCGAAGCGACATTCGAGGCGGGGAATGGTTGCGCTCAAAACCCTGTTGATGTCCGCAACCACGGGCGTAATACCGCAGAGAGCAACATCCGTCTCGTAGCGGATATTAGTAAGACCTTGTTCAACCAGACCAGAACAATCAAATCCGACAGGTAAGGCCACGCCGAGATGGTTAGCGACAGCGATTTGATCTAGTTCGACTCCGGCAGTCTCTTTGGCTGCGATCTGAAGGCAGGCAGCAAAACAAAGATACTGCTTAGAAATCATCCTGCCTTAGCAGCACGGAGGGCACGCAAGAAACGTGGATATAGATACGAGTCAAATACAATCTGCGA
>Ga0302326_10001899_pt1 | contig 52072 bp, 54 predicted proteins | sample Palsa_T0_3_FD_202264 | JGI IMG/M metagenome (GOLD analysis project Ga0302326, IMG submission 202264) | Peat permafrost microbial communities from Stordalen Mire near Abisko, Sweden - Palsa_T0_3 | ecosystem: Environmental > Terrestrial > Soil > Palsa > Peat permafrost | place: Sweden: Abisko...
CATGCCCGTGCTCGACGCGAGCGCGGCTGGAACACGTTCACGGTCGCGGACGCGCGAACCGATAGAGAATGTGAAGGTGTCTGCAGCCTTGGGCGCAGGTGACACGTGAACGACTTGCAATTCGATGCGGCACTCGGCGACCTCTCGCAGGAGGAGATCGAGTGGCTGTGCATCCGCAACCTGCTCGCGAGCCCGGACGAGCGGATCTTCTTCAAGGATCGCGACAGCCGGTTCGTGCTCGTCAGCGCCGGGATGCGCAAGGTCGTGGAGCAGCAGAGCGCCGTCGGTGGGGTGATCGGCAAGTCCGATCTCGATTTCGCGAGCGTGGCGCATGCCGCCGAGGCACGCGCCGACGAGGAGCACGTCATGGAGACCGGCGAGCCGCTCGCGAAGGTCATGCACGAAACGTTCGATGACCGCCCCGACGAGTGGGCCCAAACGAGCAGGCTGCCGCTGCGTGACGACACCGGCGAGATCGTCGGCACCTGGGGGATCACGCACGACATCACGACTATGGCGGCGGCACAGCACGCGCGCGACGTGAGCCGCAAGCAGCTCCGCGCGAGCGAGCACATGCACCGCCTGATGTTCGACGACAACCCGCAGGCGATGTTCCTGTTCGACCGCCACACCCTCGAGTACCTCGCGGTCAACAAGGCGGCACTCGAGATCTACGGGTATACGCACGAGGAGTTCCTAACGATGTCGGTCACGGATCTGTGGGCGCCGGAGGACATCGTGGCGAACACGGAGGCGATCGCCGCGGCACCGCATGGCGAAACCCAGACGGCCTTCATACCCGCAAAAGCGCGACGGCACCGCTACAAGGACGGGACGGTGGTCGACGTCGACATCGTCAGCTGCGACGTGATGATCGACGGCCGCTCCTGCCGGCTCGCCTCGAGCCGGGACGTGACTGAACGCAACCGTGCGTCCGCGGAGCTCGCGGCCGCGCGCGACGCCGCGGTCGAAGCGTCGAACACGAAGTCGGCGTTCCTCGCCAACATCAGCCACGAGATCCGCACACCGATGAACGGCGTGCTCGGCCTGACGAAGCTGCTGCTCGACACGACGCTCGACGAGGACCAGCGGGCACTCGCGATCCAGGTCACCCGGTCGGGAGAGCTGATGGTCGAGCTGATCAACGACATCCTCGACATCTCGAAGATCGAAGCCGGTCAGCTGGAGCTCGAACTCGTCGACTACGCGCTGCGCGAAACGATCGAGCAGACGTGCGCGGTCGCGGGGATGCAGGCAGGCGCGAAAGGACTCCGGTTCGAGGTGCTGATCGACGACAGCGTGCCCGAACTCGTGTGCGGGGACGGGCGGCGGCTACGCCAGGTGCTGCTTAACGTCGTCGCGAACGCGGTCAAGTTCACGAGCGGGGGCAGCGTCGTCGTGCGAGCGAGCGCCGCGGCGCGAGACGGCCTTGATGAGACGCTGCGGATCGAGGTCGCCGACACCGGAATCGGGATCGACCCAGCGGCCGTGGAGCGTCTGTTCGAGCCGTTCACGCAGGCCGACGCCTCGACCACCCGCACCCATGGGGGTACCGGGCTCGGCTTGGCGATCGCACGTGAGCTCGTGGAGCTGATGGGTGGCAGCATCGGGGTCGAAAGTGAGCTTGGCGCCGGCAGCACGTTCTGGGTCGAGCTGCCGCTCGCCGCGCCGCAGGAGGAGCCGCGCGGGAGCGCGGCCGATGTCGCGCTAGGGCAGCTGTGGTCGAGCCCGCCGTATCTGCTCGTCGCCGAGGACAGCGCGGTCAACCAGATCGTCGCGCAACGCACGCTCGAGCGGTGCGGTTGCCGGGCCGATGTCGTCGCCGATGGGCAGGCAGCGCTCGACGCGCTCAGCCGGAATGACTACGACGCAGTGCTGATGGACTGCCAGATGCCGGGGACGGACGGCTATCAGGCGACGACCGAGTTGCGCCGGCGCGAGAATGGCGGACGGCGCCTACCGGTGATTGCGGTGACCGCCCACGCGATGCGCGGGGCGCGCGAGGAATGCTTGAAGGCCGGGATGGATGACTTCCTGAGCAAGCCGATCCAGCGCGAGGCGCTGATCGCGACGCTGCAGCGATGGCTGCCGGAGCATGTGGTCGCGGGGGCTGGTGCAGGCAACGGGACGCAGGCGGCGGCCTGAGCGCGACGGCGAGTCGTTCTCAGCAACTGGAGCGCGACTCATACGGGAATGTAGGATCGATTGTCACACCGCTCCTCCCGTGCCGCGAAAGGCTAGAGTGCTTTAGAGCACCCAAACCGCCGACGGGACCCTCCGCGGTGACGCTCGGGACGCTGCCTGACTGCCCGATCGGCAAAGCGCGTGGGACCGCACTCGAGGTCTACGAGGAGCTTGCACGCAAAGCCGGTCTTCACCACCGTGCGGTCAAGCACCCCGATCTCCTGATCGCCGCCGCTACCGAAGCTGCGGCATTGCCGTGGTCCACGACGCCGAGGACTGCGACCTAATCGCACAGATCACCGGCTGACGAGCCCGCTGGCTCCCCCCACACGGCTCACTCGCCACCTAACGCCGCCCACGCAACCGCTCCGAGGAGTGGTCTTTCGGTTTCTGTGTATCTGGAGCGATCGCCCGGCCGGCTCGGCGATCCGACGCTGCAATTGGCGATCGGGGGTGCTTCGAACTGCCGGGTTGCGAGTTGACCGCGCCGACGAGTTTAAGATGTCTCGCTACTTGCGTTACCGATGGCTCGCCGCGTTGACCCGACGCTAGTGGTTTCCCGGTCCGACGTCGTCGACTAGGCTCCCACCGGGAGCGGTTCGACAAGGGAGAGGTGCGATGCACGATCAGGCAAAAGCGTCCGACGGGGAGCACGCGCTGCTACAGATCACGTTGCGCAGCGGAGTAGAGGAGGAGTACCACCGTCGCCACGACGAGATCTGGCCCGAGATGGTGCAGGCTCTCCACGAGTCCGGGTTCAGCGAGATGCGTATCTTCCGCCATGAGCAGACCGTTACGATCTACTCGGTCGCGCACCCCGACGCTGCGATCGCTTGGGCGCGCCTACGCGAAACCGAAGTCAACAAACGCTGGGACGAGGCTGGCGCGCACCTGCTTCAGCAGCCGGTGATGCTGATCGAGTCGCCCCAGATCTGGGTGATGCCCTGACATCGGAGTAGTCACGATCGAACCCACAGACCCAGTGCCGTCGGGCGCACGGGGGCCTGCCGCTCCCTGCAGGGTTTGCCGCATCTCCTAACCGTAAGTAAGGTCGTGCCGGCGCTTACACGCAGTGACCGCCTGGTTATACCCCGCTGCGACAGTTGGGGACCCTCAGAGCGCTGCGCCCAAATGTTCGACACGGGCCGCGTGCTCCGGTTCGTACTCGAAACGCCTTAAGCGCAAAAGCCCCCTGGCGAGAGGGGGCTCCTGCATAGCGGGGGCGGGATTCGAACCCGCGACCTTCGGGTTATGAGCCCGACGAGCTACCAGACTGCTCCACCCCGCGGCGAACAACAAGCGTAGCAAGCCAAATCCGGAGCGGGCGCCGCCAGCTGCAAGGTTTACTGCGCTGCGCCCGTGAGAACCGCGAGAATTCGTCGGTGGCCAAGGTTTTCGTTACCCGCGCGATTCCCGGCGACGCGCTCGGGAAGTTGCGCACGATCCACGACGTGGAGGTTTGGGAGAGCGCGTTGCCGCCAGACCCGGCGGCGCTGCGCGTGGCGGTTGCGGACGCTGAGGGGCTGCTCTGCCTGCTCAGCGATCGGATCGACAGTGCGCTGCTCGACGCCGCGCCACACCTGCGGGCGATCGCCAACTACGCCGTCGGCAGTGACAACATCGACCTCGAGGCCGCCCGCGCCCGCGGTATCTCGGTCGGCGTCACGCCGGATGTACTGACCGAGGCGACAGCGGATCTCGCCTTCGCGCTGCTGCTCGCGGCAGCCCGCCGGCTACCCGAGGCGGCCGCGGCAGTCCGCGCCGGTGCGTGGCGCACCTGGGAGCCCGCCGGCTGGCTGGGCGCCGACGTCCACGGCGCAACTCTCGGCATCGTTGGCTTCGGGCGAATCGGTCGCGCTGTCGCACGCCGCGCCGAGGGCTTCGAGATGACGGTCATCGCGACACGTGAGACGCCGCTCGAGGAGCTACTCGAGCGAAGCGATTTCGTCAGCCTGCACTGCCCGCTCACTACCGAGACCCACCACCTGATCGACGCCGACGCGCTCGCACGGATGCGCCCGAGCGCGATCCTAGTCAACACGGCGCGCGGTGGCATCGTCGACCAGGTGGCCCTCGACCAGGCACTGCGTAAGGGCACAATCGCCGCGGCGGCTATCGACGTCACGGATCCCGAGCCGCCGGCCCTCGATGACCCACTGCTGGGCGCACCGAACCTGCTCGTGCTGCCGCACGTCGGATCGGCGAGCCGCACCGCACGGGCACAGATGACCGAGCTCGCAGTGGCCAACCTGCTCGCGGCCCTGGATGGTCAGCCGATGGCACACCCGGCTGGCTGATGCGGGTCGCGGTCGTCGACATCGGGACCAACTCGACGCGCCTGCTGATCGCTGACGTGGCACAGGACGCCACGGTGGCCGAGCTCGAACGGCGCACTCAGGTGACGCGGCTCGGCGAGGGAGTCGACGAGACCGGCGCGCTGAACGACGCGGCCGTTGGGCGGGTACTTACGACGCTCGACGACTACGAGCGGACAATCGATCTGCTCAGCGTGGACGCCCGCATCGCGGTGCTCACGAGCGCCGCGCGCGAAGCCGTCAACGGGAACACGCTGCTTGCGACCGTGCGCGAGCGCTACCGGCTCGAGGCCAGCATTCTCAGCGGCGACCAAGAGGCGCAGCTGACATTCCTCGGCGCAATGAGCGATCGGGACGCCAGCGACCGCACAACGACGCTCGTGATCGATGTCGGCGGTGGATCGACCGAGCTGATCGTCGGCAACGCGGACGAGGTCCGCTTTCACGTCTCGCTGCAGGCAGGAGTCGTGCGCCAGAGCGAGCGCCACCTGCGGGGCGATCCGCCGTCCGAGGCGCAGCTTCGTAAGCTCCGCCGCGACGTTCGCAGCCTGATCGAGCGCGACGTGCCGCCTGCGGTTCGCCGCGAGCCGCGATGGGCGATCGCCGTGGCAGGCACGGCGACGGCTCTCGCGGCCGTCGACCAAGCGCTCGATCCTTACGACCCGGCGCGCGTTCACGGTTACTGGCTCGAGTTGACGACGGCGCGACTATTGCTCGCGCGGCTCGCATCGATGGGGCTCGAGCAGCGCCGCGCGACGCGCGGCCTGCATCCCGATCGAGCGGCGACGATTCTTGCCGGCACGGTGATCCTGATCGAGGTGCTCGAAGCCTTTGGCCTCAACGGCTTCGAAGCCTCTGAGCACGACATCCTGCGCGGCGCAGCGCTGCGGCGCGCAGGGGTCGCCTGACGCTAGGTGCCCGGGGCGGGATTCGAACCCGCACGCCCGCAATGGGCAGCAGTTTTTAAGACCGCCGGCTGTACCGCTTCGCCAACCCGGGCTGGACGGCCATCGTAGCCGCTGAATCGCGAGTGTTGAGTACAGGTGAAGAGCCTGCCAGACCGCAACTCGAATGCCGATACTGTGTCTAAAGAGGAGGATCAAGAGAGCACCAGTGGAGGGCTACACACTTACCGGCAGGCCGCTGACCGCCAAGCGCGGGCCGTCGCCCCTGCTCCGGCTCGCCACCGACGAGCGACTCGTCACGCTCACACGGCGCGGCGACCAGGCAGCCTTTGAGGTACTCGTCGCCCGCTATCAGGTGCGGCTGCTGGGCTTCTGCAGACACATGCTCAAATCGCGCGAGGATGCCGAGGACGTTCTGCAAGAGGTCTTCGCCGCCGCCTTCAACGCCCTGCTGGCCGACCAGCGCGACATCAACGTGCGGCCGTGGCTTTACCGGATCGCGCGCAACCGTTGCCTGAACCACCTGCGCCGGCACACGGCGATCGGCGTCGACTCGATGGACGTCCACTTCGCCGAGATGGGGATCTCGACCGGTGAGAAGGTGTTTAAGCGCGAAGAGTTCCGTGTGCTGGTGGAGGACATCGGCCACCTGCCGGAGACGCAACGCACGGCGATCCTGCTGCGCGAGATGGATGGTCTTTCCTACGAACAGGTCGCGCAGGCGATGGAGACGACCGTGGCCGGGGTGAAGTCGCTACTCGTGCGGGCCAGGATCGGCCTGGCGGAAGCCGCCGAGGCGCGCAAGCTCAGCTGCGACGCCGTGCGCCTGGAGCTTGGCGCTGTCGCCGAAGGCGTCAGCTCACTGACGCCACCTGTGCGCCGCCACCTCAAGGACTGCGAGCGCTGCCACGACTTTCGCTCGCACCTGCGAGCCAACAACCGCACGCTCGCCGCACTGGCGCCGCTCGGGCCGCTGCTGGTACTGAAGAAGCTAATCGCGACCAAACTCGGCGCCGGCGCAGGCGGCGCAAGCGCGACCGTCGGCGGCGGCGCCGCGGCAGCCGCAGCGGGTGGCGGCGCGACGCTCGCAGGCGCTGGCAGCGCGGGCGCGTTCACGGCGACAGCTGTCGCGGCGAAGGCCGTGGCCGGCATCGCCGCCGCCGCACTGCTGACCGCAGGCGCGGTAGCCGTCGACCACGCGCGCCCCGCCACCAAGCGCGCCGGCGCGCTCTACGCAGTAGCACCGGCGGGGACGCCGGCGCGGAGCTTCAAGTCGCGGGCGCTCGGCCGCGGCCGCGGCGCGCAGGACACCGGCCTCACGGTGAACACGACCGGCACACCGGCGATCGCGGCACCCACCGTCGGCGCGGCCGTAATCGCGCCGCTCGTAACGCCTCCGGCGGCGGCTCCGACAGTGACGCCGACCTCCGAGGAGGTCACAACGACGACGGTCTTCCCAGGTTCCACGGCGACCGGGCCAAGTGGGCCGGCGAGCGGCGGCGTGACAGGATCCAGCGGATCGACTGCCACGACCGGGGCGAGCGGGTTGACCGGCTCAAGCGGCACAACAGGTACGAGCGGTACGAGCGGTACTACGGGTACGAGCGGCTCGAGCGGCTCGAGCGGCGCGACCGGCACGACCGCCGGCGAAAGCGACAACGGGGCGACGGGCTCCAGCGGCGCAGCGAGCGCACCCTAGCGGGCTGCGCGGTTCTAAGTTCCGAGCCGAAAGGTCGCTAGCGGCAGGGAAAGCAGACCGTCGGGCTGGAAGAGCACGCCGACGCCACCCTGCCCAGGCTCGTAGAGCGCCCCGGCGAGCGCCCCGGCACCGGGGCCGATGATGCCCGCCCGCACGGGCTGCGCGAGCATCGTGATCAGCAGCGCGTTGCGGTCACCAGACTCGGACGGCGTGAGCAGGATCACGCGGCCGTAGTAGGTCGTTCCGTCGAGAGCCTGGGTGTATGTCAGGTTGTAGCCGGCGATGCCGTTGACGCTGGTGGGACCTTCGGTTTGCAAGACCAAACCAGGAGTCTGTGCCGCGAGGGCACGTGCGTAGTTGGCTATCACGACCGGCGCGAGCCCGCTGAAATCGCCGGCGTAGGCCGGTAGGCGGAGCGGACCGACCTCGAGCCGGGCGACGAGCTGGGCACCACGACGGCGCTCGAGCAGCGCGTACTGCCCGGCCGGTGCCGGCTCGCGCTGCATCGAGGAGTAGGCAAAGCTGAACGACACGCCGGGGACGCTACGGCTGATCGACGACGCGCCGCCGCGCACGAGCGTCAATCCGGCGATAACGGCAACGGCGACCGTCACGGCGGCGAGCAAGGCGCGCAAGCGCGGCGGCGCGCGTACCACGCGCGACTCGAACAGCTCGGACAAGCTCGGCCCGTACTCGGCCTTGACACGCGCCCCAAGGTTCATCGCGAGTCCGCTCGCGTGCGCACGTTCACTCCCCAATGGCGAACATCGCGTCGAGGTCGTGTTGCGAAAAGACCTCGAAGGCGACCATCGTCTGGGTACGCACGATCCCCGGAAGCGTCATGTGCTGTGGCGTTCGCCCGGTGCGAGCACGAGGACCTCCGACGCAGTGGAGCCCTCGGCGTCGGCTTTGAACGCACTGGCGTCGGTCTGAATCAGTGGGAAGGTGTCGTAGTGGCAAGGGATCACCTGGTGCGGACCGATCAGCCGCACGGCCTCGACGGCGTCGTGGCGATCCATCGTGAAGTGGCCGCCAATGCAGACGAGCGCGACATCGATCGAGTGGCGCCGGCCGATCAGCTCGAGGTCACCGAACAGCGCCGTGTCGCCGAGGTGGTAGATCGCCTTGCCGCCGATCTCGATGATCAGGCCGGCCGGCGCGCTCACGGTTCCCTTCGGCGTCGTCGAAGTGTGCCACGCAGGCACGAGCTTGACCGATCCCCAGTCAAAGCTGACGGTGCCGCCGAGGTTCGGATTGCGGACATCGCCGATGCCCTCGCCGTCAAGCTCGCCGGCGATTTCGGTGATCGCAACAACCGTCGCTCCCGTGCGCTTGGCAATCGGCACCGTGTCGCCGTAATGGTCGCCGTGGCCGTGCGTCAGCAGGATCACACTCGGGCTCAGATCGTCGGCCTGCACGGCGGCCTGCGGATTGCCGGTGAGAAATGGATCGATCAGCACGGTCGTTGCGTCGTGCGTGATCTCAAACGCGGCGTGGCCGAGGTAGCGGATGTCCATCGAGATCAACCCTCCTGGGTAGGCGCCTGTTCGGTCTGTGCGAGCTCGTTGGCGAGCTCAAAGCCAACTGCCACGCCGACAAGCATGCCGACGCGGGTCTGTTCGTCGACCAGCGCACGGACCGACGCCAAGCGCTCTGCCGGATCGCTCTCGCCGCTGGCTCGGCGCAAGAGCTCCTCGTGCGCCGCCCCGTACCAGCCGCCGTCAGCGAGCGCGCGGTCGAGGACCCCGGCGAGGCTCGGCGCGGCGTGGGTAACGATCTCCGAGGCGTGGGCAAAGCGCTCCGAACCCGCAAGCCGGGCGACGGCCGCGTCGACCTCGCTCGCGGTGTAGGTGCGCGCAGCCACGCTCGCGCTCAGGATGCCGATCCGTCAGCGGCCATTGCCGGCATCATACGGCCACTGAGCCGGCTAACCGGGCGGCTCACCGGCCCGGGTCCTCGCTCAGCAGCCCCTAGGACGAGTCACGCCGCGCCAGCGCGAGGCCACAGATGTAGCCGCTCAGCACGCCAAAGCCGCCGGCGAGCGCACTCGCATCGGGACGTGCGATCGGCATCGCGAGCAGCGTCACGGCGATCACCCCGGCCCCCAGCAGGTCGCCGTCATAGTCGCTGCCGCTGCGTCGCGCGAGCAGGTCCGGGACGGCCCACGCGCACAGCAGCGCGAGCGCGCCGCCATTGCCGCCGACGGCAAGCGTGTTTGCGTCCAGCAGCAGCGCCACGTAGGTCCCGCCGCAGGCGCCGACCAGGAACAGTGCGAGCACCGCGAGCGGCCCGTGACGACGCTCGACCAGCCAGCCGAACAGCGCCACGGCGAACAGCGTGGCGAACTGGTAGACGCCGCTGCCGAAGCTCGAGAAGCTGCGCGTGTAGTAGTCGTAGTAGGTGAACGGCGAGGTCAGCACGTGCCACCAGTCGCGCCCGAGCCCGGCTTTCGTCGCCACGAGGTTCAGCGGCGACACATATCCCGCACGCGTCGCCACCCACACAGCACAGGTAGCGAGGATGATCAGGCCGGTCGCGTAGGGCCGGCGATCGGCGCGGATCCCCGGTATCTCACCCGGACGCAGCCGACCCAGCGAGGGTGCTGGGATACCCCGTGATCGCCCGACGCGCGTCAAGCCCTTGTCGAGCTTCGGCGCACGCTTGCGCAGCCGCGTGCCACAGTAGGGGCACTCAGTGACGTAGGGACTCACTTCGGCTCCGCAGTCGGGGTTCTTGCAGACGACGAACAGATCGGCTGGCGACATCCTCCAATGATTACGCAAAAACTCGCTCGCCCGCCACACACCGGCGACGCACGCGCTAGCCTCTCCAGCCGATGAAGATGCGTCAAAGCCTCAGCCACTTCGAGCGCGCGCTCGAAGCGGAGACGGAGATTGACCGCAATCGTCGCGAAGCGCTGAAACGAGCGGCGGAGCGGCGGGCCCGCAAGCGCACGATCGAGCGCCACACGCGCGAAGGTCAGGCGCGCTTCATCCTGCTCTCGATCACGCTGACGACGACCGCGATCGTCGTCAGCATCCTGATGTTCCGTCTGCTGTACGTGCTGCTCGAATAGTGACGCTAGCTCGGCGGCGCGTCGACCTCGGCGGCAGTGCCGGGCGCCGCGTCGGCGACGGTCGTCGCCTGCTCACGCTGAATTTGGACATAGACCTCACGGCGGTAGACCGGAACCGCCCGCGGCGCCTGAATTCCGATGCGCACCTTCTCGCCGAGCACCGACAGGACCGAAACCTCTATGTCGTCGCCGATCATGATGCTCTGGTCGGATTTTCTCGTAAGCACGAGCATGTGAATCCCCGCCCTCCAATCGCAGGACCCCATTAACTCCCTTCTGGGACCCGATTGCAAGCCGGCGGGGAACGCCCGGCCCTTTGCGCTAGTGTCCCGGCGGCCGATGGCGCGCAAGTCCCTCCGCCCACATCTCAACCAGATCCGAACCTGGACTCGCCAGGGTCGCACCGACGCCTGGGTCGCGCACCAGCTCGAGGTCACTGTCCAGCAGATCCAGAGCTTCAAGCGCGAGAACGGACTGCTCGAGGACGAGCCGGGCCACGACGGCGCTTCGAGCGCCGTCTTCGACGATGAGATCGATCTGCGCGCCGAGGACGACGCGCTGATCGCTGCTGAGCTGGAAGCAGCTGAGCAGGCACGGATCGAGCAGGAGGAAGCTGAGCGCATCGCTCGTGAGGCCGATGAAGCGGCACAGGCACAGACCAAAGCGGCCGCGCCGAAGCGCCGCAGCCGCAGCACGACACGGGGGCGCGGCAAGGCAGCGAGCGGTCCGCTCGAGGGGACCTTCGAGCACGGCGAAGAGGGCTACGGCCTGTGGCTGGATCCGGCGATCACCGACAACCCGATCTACGCCGAGCACTGGGCCGGGCACAGACCCGTCACGGTGAGCATCGAGGAGGACCAGATCGTCATTCGCCGCAGCGACTGAACCGCCAAGGGCGCAGGCTCAGCGCCGCGGCGGCCAGTCTCGCGCCCTTCTCAGATGGCGGTAAAAAGCGGCGTCGCTGACCCACTGCTCCCAGGCCAGCGGCTCGGCCGGCGCGGTCTGTAGAGCAAGTCCCATCGACCAGGCTGCTGAATCGTCGTACAGCTCGACGAGCTCGACGGTGGCGAACGAGTTGCCAAGGCGCCAGCGCAGCTCCGCGACGATCCGCTCGATCACCCGTTCGACCGCACGCCGTTGCGCCAGCGGCGTCTGTGCAAGGCGACGCTCCCCGTCCTGCCATTGATGCAGGGCGGTCTCGAGCACCTTCAGTGCCCGCGGCCGCGGTCGTCAGTCGTGTGGCAGGCCGCTGACGACGTACTCGCGCTCGCCGGGCCGCACCAGGCCGATGCCGCGAGCCTCGAGCTCGAGCGTGCTCGGTCGTGTGAGCGCGCGCTCCTGGGCGCGCAGGGCGACGGCGGTGCGCTCGAGTGCGACGACCTGAGCATGTCGTGAGGCTGCCTCGCGCAGATCGGTGACGAGCCCAAGCGCGGGACTGACGTACAAGTACATGAGGACACCGAGGACGAACAGCATCGCAGCCCGACCGACACGGTCCCAACGCACCCGCGTCGCTGGTTGTCTTGGACGCGGTGGCCGTCGGACGGCAGCGTTACGCGGTCTTGGTGCGCGTTGCGCACGCCGATTTCCTGCTGCGGGCATCGATCACGCATTCGCTCCCCGTCACCAGGCTCCTGCCTGCTCCCGCGCCAGCTCAGCTGCGGAATGCCGCGCGGCCGGCAAACCTCGCGCGGGCCCCGAGCTCTTCCTCGATCCGCAGCAGTTGGTTGTACTTGGCGACGCGCTCGCTGCGTGAAGGCGCGCCGGTCTTGATCTGGCCGACGCCGGTCGCAACGGCGAGGTCGGCGATCGTCACGTCCTCGGTCTCGCCCGAGCGGTGCGAGATAACGGCGGTGTAACCCGCCTTGCGAGCGAGTGCGATCGCCGCCAGCGTCTCGCTGAGCGTGCCGATCTGGTTGACCTTGATCAGAATCGAGTTGCCCACGCCGCTGTCGATGCCCCGCTGCAAGCGCTCGGTGTTGGTTACGAAGATGTCATCGCCGACGAGCTGGACCTTGCCACCGAGACGCTGGGTGAGCGTCCCCCAACCGTCCCAGTCCTCCTCGTCCATGCCGTCCTCGAGCGAGATGATCGGGTAGCGCCCGACGAGCGTCGCCCAATAATCGCCGAGCGTCGCGGCGTCAAGTGTGCGGTCCTCGCTCTCGAGCACGTAGGCGCCGTCGCGGTAGAACTCGCTTGCCGCCGGGTCGAGCGCGATCGCGACATCCTCGCCGGCGCGCCAGCCGGCCTTCTCAATCGCCTCCAGCAGCAGCTCCAGCGCCGCCTCGTTGGAGGGCAAGTCGGGCGCGAAGCCGCCTTCGTCGCCGACCGCCGTCGCCAATCCACGGTCGTGCAGCGTCGTTTTCAGCGCGTGGTAGATCTCGGTGCCAACGCGCAGGCAGTCGCTGAAGCTGGCCGCACCGCAGGGCACGATCATGAACTCCTGGAAGTCGACCTTGTTGTCGGCGTGCGCGCCACCGTTGAGCACGTTCATCATCGGCACCGGCAGCAACTCGGCCTGCTCGCCGCCGAGGTGGCGCCAGAGCGGCAGGCCACGCTCGCGTGCGCTCGCCTGAGCGGCGGCCAGGGACACGCCGAGCAGCGCGTTCGCGCCGAGCCGTGACTTGTTCGGCGTGCCATCGAGCTCGATCAATTGACGATCGAGCGCCTCCTGGTCGCCCGCGTCGCTGCCCAACAGCTGCTTGGCTATCTCGCCGTTGACGTTGGCGACGGCATGCGACACGCCCTTGCCGCCGTAGGGCGGGCCACCGTCACGCAGCTCAACGGCCTCGAACTCACCCGTCGAGGCGCCCGAGGGCACGGCCGCCCGACCACGCACACCGCCGCGCAGCGTCAGCTCGACCTCGACCGTCGGGTTGCCGCGACTGTCGAAGATCTGCCGCGCGTGCAGAGCCTCGATTGCACTCATGCGGACCCGCCTGCGGCGGGCTTTGGCGCGTCGGCGGAGGCGGCTCGGGCCACTATGTCGCGCCGCTTGCGGCGGTCGCGCCGCTTGCGGCGGTCGCGCCGCTTGCGGCGGTCGCGCCGCTGGCACCGGTGCTCGCCGCCGCGGGAGCGTTCGCACAGACCTCGGAGACAAGGTAGCCGGAGGCGCAGTGCGTGCGCGGCTTCCATTTCGTCACGAACTGGTCCTCGAGCTTTGCCAGGGCCGCGTTCTCGGCGCTCGATGAGAGGGTGCTCTTGATCGTCGACCGTGCCGACGCGAGGCTCTCGACGCTCGCGGCAGTTGCCTTCGTCACCGTGAACACGTAGTAGCCAAAGGCCGTCTTCACGGGGCCTTCCAGCGTGCCAACCGGCGCCTTGAAGATCGCGGTGCTGAACAGCGGCGTTTCCTCGTTCTGCTCAACGCCGTCGGTAACGCCGCCGCTTGCCTTCGTCGTCGGATCGATCGAATATTGCTTTGCGGTCGTGGCGTAGCTCGCTCCGCCAGCGAGCAGCGACTTGACCTTCGCCGCCGTCGCAGCACTCGCTACGAGCACGAACTCGATGTTGCGCCGCGCGGGCTGCGTAAACGCCGAGCCGTGACTCTTGTAATACGTTGCGATCTGGGCAGCGGTGACCTTGTCGGCATCGGCCTTGACCTTGTCGACGATCTGCGCTTCGAGCATGGTCAGCCGCACACGCCATTGCAGGTCCTGCACGGTCTCGCCCGACTCGGCGAGGAAGGTGTCGAACTTGGCCGTGGTCGGGAACTGCTGCTTGAGCTCGGAGTTGTACGTCTTGGTCACCGCCGCTGTGGTCACATGCACGCCGCGATCGTAAGCCTCGCCCTGGACCCAGATCGCCTGCGCGAGGAACTCGACGACGGTCGGCATCAGGCTCTGGTACTCCGCGGCGCAGTCCGCCGTGAGCTCCTTGAGCGACGGTGCGCTCTTCGCCGCCGCTGCGCTCTTGCGCTCAGCGGCGACACATGCGGTGTAGCTCGGCGGCAGCGGAACCGGCGGCGGCGTGGTGCCGGTGCCAACGTAGCTCGAGTTGTTGGCGACGGTGAGCCAGTGGTTGAACTGCGTCTTGAGCACGTTCGCCGCGCCCACGGTCGCGACGGCGTTCGACGGCACACTGCTGCCGCAGCCGGCGACGGCGACAGCGGCGGCGATCGTGGCGCAACACGCCACGGCTGTCCGAACGGTCCGGTTCACGAGGTCGCCGATCGTAGCGGATAGCCAGGCCGAGCAGTCCCGGTCAAGCCCTCACCCCGCTCGCAGCGAGCACGGCATCGGCCGCGGCGAGCACGGCCGGGAAGCGCTCCGCTGGCGCATCGGGAACGCGCAGCAGAACCTGCGAGCGGCCGGATTCATAGATCGCGCCGGGGAGCCGGTCGCGCAGCTCACGCACGCCGGCCGAGTCCAGTTCGATCGGCGTGATCGCAAGACGGCCGCCGCGAAAAGTCACGGTGCGCGCACCGGCCGAGCCGAGCTTGATCCGTGCACGCTGGAGGTCGAGCAGATGCTCGACCGGCTCTGGCGGCGGCCCGAAGCGGTCCTGGACCTCGGCTCGCAGCTGCTCCAGATCGGCGACGTCGCGGGCGCCCGCGATGCGCCGATGGAGATCGATCTTGGCCTGCTCGTAGCCAACGTACTCAGCCGGCACGTAAGCGTCGACGTCGACATCGAGCCGAACGGGCTCCCAATCGCCGGCCGCGCCGTGCTCGCCTTCAGCTTCGCGCAGCGCCTCGTCGAGCATCTGCATGTAGAGCTCGAATCCGAGCGCGGCGACGTGCCCGGACTGTTCGTCGCCGAGCAGGTTGCCGGCGCCGCGCAACTCGAGGTCGCGCATCGCGATCTGGAAGCCGGCGCCGAGCTCGGTGAAGTCCGACAATGCTGCGAGCCGCTGGGCCGCCTGGGTCGTAAGGGCCGCCGCGGAGTCGTAGAGCAGGTAGGCATAAGCGCGTTCACGGCTACGCCCGACGCGGCCGCGGATCTGGTAGAGCTGCGAGAGGCCGAAGTGGTCGGAACGCTCGACGATCAGCGTGTTGGCCTGCGGAATGTCGATGCCCGACTCGATGATCGAGGTGCAGACCAGAACATCCGCATCGCCGCGCAGGAAGGAGATCATCCGCGCTTCGAGCTCCTGCTCCTCGAGTTGTCCGTGAGCGACCTCGAAACGGAGCGACGGGCAGAGGCCGCGCAGGCCCGCGGCGACCGCGTCGATCGTCTCCACGCGATTGTGCAGGTAGAACGCCTGGCCGCCGCGCCCGCCCTCGCGCTCGAGCGCCTGGCGGACGAGCTGCTCGTCGTACTCGCCGACGTAGGTGCGGACCGGCCGCCGTCCTTCCGGCGGCGTCTCGATCACCGAGATGTCGCGCAGCCCGGCGAGCGACATCTGCAGCGTGCGTGGAATCGGCGTCGCCGACATGGCGATCACATCGACCTGCAGGCGCATCTGGCGCAGCAGCTCCTTCTGCTTGACGCCGAAGCGCTGCTCCTCATCAAGGATCAGCAGGCCGAGATCCTTGGCGCGAACGTCACGTGAAAGCGCGCGGTGCGTCCCGATCAGGATGTCGGCGCGCCCGTCGCGGAAGCGCTCCAGCGCTTCGCGCTGCTCAGCGGCGCTGCGGAAGCGCGACACGTGCTCGACGGTGATCGGATAATCGGCGAGCCGCTCGCGGAAGGTGCCGTAGTGCTGCTGCGCGAGGATCGTCGTCGGCACCAGCATCAGCACCTGCTTGCCGTCGGCGACTGCCTTGAAGGCGGCGCGCAGCGCCACTTCGGTCTTGCCGTAGCCGACATCGCCGCAGATCAGGCGGTCCATCGGACGTGGCGCCTCCATATCGGCCTTGACCAGATCGATCGCCTCGCTCTGATCGGGGGTCTCGCTGTAGGGGAAGCGCTGCTCGAATTCACGTTGCCAGTCGCCGTCGGGCGCAAATGCATGTCCCTCGCGCCGGCGGCGCTCGACATAGAGCCCGAGCAGCTCGCCAGCAAGCTCCTGGGCCGCGTGGCGCGCGCGCGCCTTGAGCGTGTCCCAGCGCGTGCCGCCGAGCTTTGACAGCGTTGGCGACTCGCCGCCGGCGCCGACGTAGCGGGAGATCTTCGCGAACTGGTCCGTCGGGGCGTAGACGCGGTCATCACCCTGGTACTCGAGCAGCAGGTAGTCGCGCGTGACGCCGGCAACGGTGCGCGTCTCGAAGCCGGCGAACCGTGCGACGCCGTGATCCTCGTGCACGACGAACTCGCCGCTACGCAGATCGAAGAAGGACCGCAGCGCGCCGCGCCCGCCGCGCGCCGGCCTGCTCGCCGCGCGCCGGCGGTGATAGAGCCGATGATCGGGGATCACCGCCAGGCCCAGCGAAGGGGCGATGAAGCCCTCGCTGAGCGTCGCTTGGGCAAAGGTCAGCTGCTCGCGCGGTGGGTCCTGCTCGATCCAGGCGGCGACCAGCCGCGTGAGGTTGTGCGCGGCACGCTCACCGTCGCCGCGCCGCGCCCATGTCACGACAGTGCGGTAGCCGGAGCGCAGCTGGCGCTCGAGCGCCGCCTCGGCCTCGGCCGGCGTGCGCGCCGTCGGGATCGTGGCTTGGGCGTGCAGTTCGAGCGGCGCGCTGCCGGCCAGCGAGGACAGGCGCACGCGAGCGCGCTCGGCAAGCGCCCGCTCGATCGTCTCCGGCGCCACGTAGAGGTGGTGGGCGTCGACGTCGTGGAAGGCAGCACAAACGTCGGCCCAGTGGTCGTGGAGCGCCGGGCCGATCTCCTCCGAGGCGCAGACGATCAGCTCGATCTCGGGACCGGCCAGCTCGAGCAGCGGCTGGAAGCGCTCGACGGGCAGCAGATCGGCGATGTCGGGACGGCCCTCGCCGGTCTCGGAGGATTCGAGCGCCAGCGGCCGGTGCTCCAGCGCGAGCTCGGCAGCCGGTGCGATCTCAACCGTCTCGACGCTGTCGAGTGAGCGCTGGGTGAACGTCGAGAAGCTCCGCAGCGACTCGATCTCGATATCGAACAGTTCGACACGGATCGCGCGCTCAGCGGTCGCGCCGAAGATGTCGAGCAGTCCGCCCCGCACGGCGAACTGTCCCCGGTCCTCGACCTGCCCGACCCGTTCATAGCCCATCTCTGCGAGCGTCTGCGCGCACTCCTCGAGATCGAGCAGCTCGCCCACGGCCAGCGTGAAGGAATGGGGACGCAGCGCCGGATCGGGAACCTTCTCGGCCAGCGCCGGCGCGGAGACGACGAGCACGGGCGCTGCCTCCCGCCCGCCCTGCCCCTCGACGCTTCGCAGCAGTGCGTCGAGCGCCGCGATCCGCAGACCTACGAGGTGCGGTGGCGGCGTGAGATGGGACTCGTAGGTGACCCCGCGCGACGGGTAGAAGCGGACCGGCCGCGGTGCCAGCCAACTGCCGAGATCGCCGGCGAGCTCATGCGCCATGCGGTCATCGGGCGCGACGACGATCGCTGCGCGCTCGGGCCTGAGTGCGAGCAACGCCGCGACGAGGAAGGGCCGCAGCGCCGAGGAGCAAAATGCATCGCCACCGTCGCGCGCGAGCGCCAACGCGTCCTCGCTCTCGGCGAGGTGGTCGAGCAGCGTCGCGAGCATGCTCAGCGATCCAACACGACTGCCGCGACGGCGTCGCAGGCGCGCTCAACGAGCGCATCGACCTCATCCGGCGGCTCGCGAAAGCGGGCCAGGACATAGGCGGCAACGACCTCAGGGTCAGTCGATGGAGGGCGCCCAACGCCGACTCGCACCCGAGTGAAGCCGCCGCCGCCAAGCTCTGCGGACAACGACTTCAGCCCGTTGTGACCGGCCAGCCCGCCGCCGACGCGCGAGCGGACCTCGCCGAACGGCAGGTCGATCTCATCGTGTACGACGAGCACCCGCTCGAGCGCCAGGTGGTAGGAGCCACGAGCCGGGCCTACCGAACGGCCCGCTTCGTTCATGAAGGTGAGCGGCTCGAGCAGCGCGAGCCGTGGTCCGCCGTCACCGGCCCGCCCTTCGCGCAAGCGGCCGCGAAAGCGCTTGCGCTCGCGCTCGATGCCCCAGCGCGCGGCCAGCCGCTCGATCACGGCAAAGCCAACGTTGTGCCGCGTACCGTCGTACTCGCGCCCGGGGTTGCCGAGGCCGACCACGAGCCAATCTACGACCGAGCCGCCTCGCGCGAATCGCAGGGAGCTACTCGGTGCTCTCGTCGCCGTCGCCGGCGGCGGCTTCAGCCTCGCCGGCGGTGGCGGGCGCGCCTTCCTCACCCTCGCCGACAAGCTCCGTCTCGAGCTCCACCTCGAGCTCCTCTTCGTTGCGCAGCCGTGGCGGACTGAGCGTTGCGATCACGACTTCCTGCAGCTCGCCGAGCAGCGTCACGCCGGGTGGTGCTGCGATCGCCTCGAGCAGCACGGTGTCGCCAATCGACAGCGTCGAGACGTCGTGGACGATCGATTCGGGGATCGCCGTCGGCAGCGCCGCCACCGCAACCTCGTGCGTGATCTGCTCGAGCACGCCGCCTTCGCGCACGCCCGGTGCCGACTCGGCGCCGACCAGCTCGATCAGGACGTTGGCGTGGATCTCCTCGTCGAGGCGCACACGGATCAGATCGACGTGAACGGTCTGGCCGCGGACGACGTCGCGCTGATGGTCTTTCAGTACGGCCGGCGTCGGCCTGCCGCCATCGACGGCGATCTCGAGCACGGCGCCACGGGCACTGAGCGCGTGACGCAGGTCACGGGCATCGACGGCAAAGCTCACGGCCTCACCACCACCGCCGTAGAGCACGCCGGGGACGAGCCCCTCGCGCCGCAAACGGCGCACGACGCGCGACCCGCCGGGCTCGCGACCGTGGACATCCAGGCGAGTTGGGACGCTCGTCGCCATAACGGTTAGGAGCTTAGACGATCGGTCAGGCCGGACCGTCGACGCCGCTGTCGCGCAGCCAGCCCGCGAGCGCGTGCTCGAAGGCGCCCCAGTCGCCGCGCTCGAGCAGGGCCAGCGGCGTTGGCGTCACAGCAGTGGAGTGAACCCAGCGAGCAAGCGACACGTCACCAACGAGCTCGGCAGCCTCGCTCGTCAGCGCATCGAGAATGTCAATCTCAGGCCGGTGCTCGACGTCACCGCTGATTGCCTCAAGCGCATCGAGACGAAATATCGCCAGCGCCTCATCGTCGCGCAGGTCCAGCCGCGAGGCGAGCTCCGCGAGCCGAGCCATCAAAAAAGCTGGTTCTCGCCGCCGAACACCTCGCTGACGGAACCGTCGGTAAAGATGCGGCGGATCGAGTCGGTGAGCAAGTCGGCGCAGGGGAGCTGGACGATCTTCTCCGGCGGATCCGGTCGCAGCGGAACCGTGTCGGTGACGACGATCCGCTCCAGTGGCGTGTTCTCGATGTTCTCGAACGCCGGACCGGAAAACACGCCGTGCGTCGCGGCGGCAAAGACCCGCTGCACGCCCTGCTCGAGCAGCGTGTTCGTCGCCGCGCGCAGCGTACCGGCGGTATCGATGATGTCATCGAGGATGATCGCGTTCTTGCCACGGACCTGACCGATCACGTAGCCGATCTCGGCGACCTGCTGCGCGGGACGCTCCTTGGTCAGCACAGCGAGGTCGGCGCCGACGTTCTCGGCAAAGCGCTGCGCCAGCTTCGCCCGACCGACGTCCGGCGCGACGACGACGAGGTTTTCGAGCTGCAGGTCGATGAAGTGCTGGGCGAGGATGAAGCGAGCCGTCATGTGATCGACCGGCGTGCTGAAGAAGCCCTGAACCTGGCCGGCGTGGAGATCCATCGTCAGCACGCGATCGGCACCTGCCGCTTCGAGCATCCGCGCGACCAGCCGCGCGCTGATCGGCTCGCGCGGCGCTGACTTCTTGTCCTGGCGGGAGTAGCCGTACCAGGGCATGACGGCGATCACACGGTGCGCCGAGGCGCCGACCGCGGCGTCGATCATCACCAGCAGCTCGAGCAGCGCGTCGTTGGCGGTCAGCCCGGTCTCCGGGTTGCCGCAGGTGGACTGCACGATGAACACGTCAGCGCCGCGAATCGACTCCTCGTAACGGCAGTAGACCTCGCCATTGGAGAACGTCTTGAGCGTTGTCGGCCCGACCTCGACACCCAGCTTGACGGCGATGTTGACGGCCAGTTGCGGCGTTGCCCGGCCGCTGAACAGCATCAGTCGCTTGTCGTAGTCGATCGGCAGACTGGTGAACGCGCCCTGCGGCTCCAGCACACTCATCGCGCCACCAGTCTACGCGTCCTTGCCATCGGAGCGGCGCTCCGCGTAACCCTCGACATTGCGCTGGCGAGCTCGCGCCACGGCCAACGCACCGGCCGGCACATCACCGGTGACGACGGACCCCGCGGCCGTCCAGGCGTCGTCGCCGACGCTCACCGGAGCGACGTAGGAGGTATCCACGCCGCCCTTCACGCGCGCCCCGATCGTCGTGCGGTGCTTGACATAGCCGTCGTAGTTCGCCGTGATCGATCCGGCGCCGAGGTTCGTGTGCTCGCCGATGTCGGCATCGCCGACGTAGGAGAGGTGCGGCACCTTGGTGCCGGCACCGATGTCCGAGTTCTTCAGCTCGACGAACGTGCCGGCCTTGGCGCGCTCGCGCAACAGCGTGCCCGGTCGCAGGTAGGCAAACGGCCCGACCGTCGCGCCGGCGCGCAGCTCGCAGTCGATCAGGTATGACTGGATCACCTTCGCGCCGTCGCCGAGGAGCGAATCGATCACCGTCGCGTGCGGTCCCACGGTCACGCCGGAGCCGATCCGCGTCGCGCCGCGCAGCTGCGTGCACGGCTCGATCAGCGTGTCGGCGGCGATCTCCACGTCAACGTCGATGCTCGTGCTCAGCGGCTGGACGATCGTCACGCCGGCGAGCATGTGGCGCTCCTGGATGCGTCGCTGCGCCTCGGCGCGGACGGCGGCGAGCTGGGCGCGGTCGTTGACGCCGAGCAACAGTGCGGCGTCGCTCGCCGCGAACGTCTCAAGCGCGCCACCGGCGGCCCGGATCAGCGGCAACACGCCGGGCAGGTAGATCTCACCGCCGACCGCCGGCACGTCGCCCAGCGCGTCGAGCAGCGCCCCGCCGGAAAACGCGAAGACACCGGTGTTGACCTCGTCGATCGCGAGCTCCGCGGCGCTGGCCTCGCTCGGGTCCTTGGTCTCGACGACCCGCTCGACGGTGCCGGCAGAGTCGCGCACGACGCGCCCGTAGCCGCTCGGGTCCGCGAGGATCGTCGTCACCATCGTGGCCGCGGCTCCGCTGCGCTGATGTTCCTGCGCGAGGTCGCGCAGCAGGCTCGCCTCGAGCAACGGCACGTCGCCGGCCAGCACGATCACCGTCGCGTCACGGTCGATCTGCTCGGCTGCCGCCAGCACCGCGCCGCCGGTCCCGTCCGGCTGCTCCTGGCGGACGATGACAGCGTCCTCGCCGAGCGCGTCGCCCAGCGGGTTCTCCTCGGCGACGACCACGACCACGCGCCCGGCATCCGCCGCGTGGGCCGCCGCCAGCGGCCAGCGGATCAGTGGGCGTCCGCAGAGGTCGTGCAGCAGCTTCGGCGTCGCCGAGCGCATCCGCATGCCGCGCCCGGCGGCGAGGATTACAACGGTGGTGGAATTCATGTTGCTGAGCGTAACGCGAGCGGCGGGCAGTCGAATCTAGAATCGCTGGCCTCCACGTTGGGGGGTCGTCTAACGGCAAGACTCCGGCCTTTGGCGCCGGCTATCGGGGTTCGAATCCCTGCCCCCCAGCTCCCGCGCCGCCGGGCGCATCAGCGGCCAGTTCGCCAGCGGGCGCGGGGCGCTACAGTAGGAACCCCAACCTCGGAGGGAGCGCGCTCCACCATGGCCGTCCTGATCGTAGTAATAGTCATCGTCGTCGTCTTGGCCCTTGGTCTGTGGCTCGCCTTCAACGGCCTCGTGCGCAAGCGCAACCGCACGCAGGAGGCATGGTCGGAGATCGATGTCGAACTCAAGCGGCGCCACGATCTGATTCCCAATCTCGTCTCGACGGTCGAGGGCTATGCCTCGCACGAGCGGGGGACCTTCGAGGCCGTGACCGAAGCTCGCGCCAACGCGGTCAGTGCCGGCGCGAGCGGCGACCCGGCCAAGATCGGACCGGCCGAGAACGCGCTGTCCGGAACGCTACGGTCGCTGTTCGCGGTCGCCGAGAACTACCCGCAGCTGCGCGCGGTCGAGAGCTTCGTCCAGCTGCAGGAAACGCTGACGGCCACCGAGGACAAGATCGAGTACGCCCGCCGCTACTACAACACCAGCGCCCGCGACTACAACATCGCCCTGCAGACCTTCCCGCGCAACCTGATCGCGGGGACCTTCCACTTTACGGCGGTGGCGTTCTTCGCCGCCGACGAGGAAGACCGCGCCGTGCCGCAGGTCAGCTTCCCCGGCTCCGACGCAGCCGCGGCCGGGCCGCCGCTGGCGGCTGCCGCCGATCCCGAGGGACCTCCCGCGGCTGCCGCCGGCGCCGAAGGCCCACCGCCGGCCAGCTGAGCAGGCCGGGCCGAGCTGTGGCCGCGCTCGCGCCGCGCTAGCGCGTCAGACCGACTGGCCCGAAAGCAGCTTCTCGAGCTCGGCGATCCGATCCTCGATCGGCGGGTGCGTGTCGTAGAGGTGGTGATACCAGGCCTCGTGGTGCTGCAGCGGGTCATCGATGCACATCGCGGCGGTGGCGTGGTTCATGTTCTTGAACGGCTGATCGTTTTGCGCCAGCTTCTTCAGCGCGCTCAGCAGGCCCGCCGGGTTGCGCGTCAGCTCCACGCCGCTCACGTCAGCCAGCGACTCGCGGCGACGTGAGAGTGCCAGGCGGATCAACGGTCCGAAGATGAAGCCGACCACCATCAGCAGCGCGCCGGCGACGAACAGCACGATCACGATCTGGCCGCCGCCCCTGCCGCCGCCCCGCCCCATGTTGGCGAAGAAGACGCTACGCCAGAGCACGCTGGCGAGCAGTGCGGCCATCCCAATCATCGTTCCAACGATCAGCAGCAGGCGGATGTCGTGGTTCTTGATGTGGCTCATCTCGTGGCCGGCGACACCCTCGAGCTCCTCGCGGTTCATGATCGCGAGCAGTCCCGTGGTGAAGGTGATCGCCGCTTTGTCCGGGCTGACGCCGGTGGCAAACGCGTTCGGCGAAGGGTCGTCGATGACATAGACCGCGGGCGTCGGGATCCCATCACCGACCGCCAAAGCGCCCACCAGGTTGTACAGCTGCTGATACTTGGCCGGGTCGGCTGGCACTGCGCCCGAGACGCGAAGCACCAACGCGGCGCCCGAGTTGAGCGAGTAGACGATCCCGCCGACCGCCAGGACACCACAGATCACCATTCCGGCGATGACCGGCGTCCAACCGAGGCTGGTCTGCACGCCGTTGGCGTTGATCGGGTGGTCGACCGCCCGCAGAATCAGGCCGGCGACAGCGCCGATCGCCAGCCAGAGCACGAAGAACAGGCCGACGAAGATGACGCTGCGTCGCTTGTTGCTGGCGATCTCGCTGTACACGCGGCCAATGCTACGGCACGCACCGATCCCCACCGCGGAGCGGGCACGGAGGCGTGGGCCGTGCGAGCCCGCGAAAACGGCGCCCGGACTGCCTCAGTGTCCCGGCACGCGCCCGCCGGTCGCGCCCGGCTCGCTGGCCGGGCCGTGGGCGGAGACGATGCCGAGGACGCGCATCGCCTTGAGGCCGAGGCTCAGCTTTTCGCGGCCGTCGCTCGATCCGACGTCGAGGCCACAGAGCTCGCGTACGCGCTCGAGGCGGTAGCGGATCGTGTGGCGGTGGGTGAACAGCCGCTGGGCGGTGGCGGCGACGTTACCGTCTGCCTCAAGAAACGCGGCGACCGTGACGACGAGCTCGGTCTCGTACTGCTCGTCGTAGGCCAGCAGTGGCTCGACGGTTTCGGCGAAGAAGCGCTGCAGCTCGGCGGGGTTCTCGCTCATCGTGCTCAGCAGCAGGCGGTAGGCGCCGGTCTCCTCGAAGCCGAGCACGCGCGCTTCGCCGTCGCCCTCGGCGACGTTGGCGGCAAGCAGCGCCTCGTCGGCGGCACGAGCGATCACCAGCGGATCCTCGGCGAGGCGGCTGCGCCCAACGACGAACGCGAAGCCGCTGAGCCCGGCCTCGACGTCGCGCAACACGCTCTCTGCGGCACGGCGCCCGGCAGCCTCATCGGCGCCCGGCAGCAGCACGATGACCTCCGCGCCGCCGCCGATGCCGCGCTCTGAGAGCACGGCGACGGCGGTCGGGACGGCGGCGCGCGCACCGCGCGCCGCCAGCAGGCGAAGCCGCGCGCGCCAGCCCTCCTGCGCCGGGGCCTGGGCGCGGGCGTGCAACACGAGCACGATCGTGCCCCGTTCGAGGTCGCGCAAGCCGAGCGCTCGCGCGCGCTCGAGCAACTCCTCACGGCTGACGAACTCGTGTGCGAGCAGGCCGTTGAGGAAGGCCGCGCTCTCCTCCTCGGACTCTCGCTCCGGCGCCCGCACGCGTTCAACCTCGGAGGCGATCAGCGTCGTCAGTAGCCGCAGCAGGGCGGGACTCGGGTCGCTGCGCGCGCGCATACGCATCAGGCCGACCGGCACGTCGGCGACGCGCAGCTCGATCGTCTCGACGCCGTCGCTCGCGGACAGCAGCGACTTCTCGTCAACCGGCGAACGCGCGGCCACGGCGAGCGCCTGGCCGCCACGATCGAGCACGACGATGCTCGCCGCGAGCGCCTTCGCCGCCGCCCGGACCACCGTCGGCAGGCCGGCACCGGACTCGACCGCCGCAGTGATCTCCTCGAGCGCCGCGAGGTCCAGCTCGGCGGACCGTTGTCTCGCGGTCACGAATGAAGGTGGTCCCAGGCCCACGGCACGACGCCGAGGCCCAGAGCGACCCCGAGCCCCGTCATCGCCGCAGCGACGTAGAGCGAAAGGATCGCTGCCACGAAGCGCTGCCACAGGCGCGAATAGGCAGTCCAGGCCGGAACGAGGATCAGACCCACCCAGGCGACGAAGCCGACCACGGCACAGGCTCCGACGACGTAGTAGATGATCTGGGTTCTGCTCATCGGCCTTCCATTGTGCCAAGGGGGATCGATGCTTGCGCGTGGGGACTCGAAGCCTGCGCGTCGATCCCCGACTCCGTGAGCGTGCGCGATGCGTCCTCTGCCTGCCGGCGAGTGCGAAAGAAGCCGACCACCGTCGGACCGGAGCCGCAGACCATCGCGTTGGTCGCACCCGCCTGGAGCGCCAGGGCCAGGCGCACCTCGATCGTTGGCTCGAGCGCTCGCGCGGCCGGCGCGAGGTCGTTGATCGGCTCCGGCGCAGCCGGATCCAGCGCGACGAGGATGTCAGCCAGTTCCGGCGCGCTGCGCGGCAGTCGCAAACGATCGGCCTCCGCATAGACCGCGGCCGTCGACAGGCTCGTCTCGGAGGGCAGCACGAGCAGACCGAATGGCGAGGGATCGGGCAGCGGCGTCAGCTTCTCCCCGAAGCCGGTCGCCAGCACACGGCCTGGTCGGAGCTGGCTGGGAACGTCTGCGCCGAGCGTGCTGGCGATCTCGTGCAACTCGCGGTCGCTACCGAGACCGGAGCGGCGCGCGATCAGGCGCAGCGCGGCGGCGGCGTCGGCTGATCCGCCGCCCATGCCGGCGGCGACGGGGATCCGCTTCTCGATCTCGAGCAGCTGTGGCGGCCCGTCCCAGCCGGTTGCCGCACGAAACGCGGCCAGTGCCCCGGCGGCCAGGTTCAGGCCCTCGACGCCGGCGCAGCGAACCTCGTCGACGGGACCGTCGTGATCGCGCAGCGCGAGCCGATCGGCGAGCTCGATCGACTGCATCACGCTGACCAGCTCGTGGCGACCATCGGCACGCAGCGGCCCGAGGTAGAGGCAGAGGTTGACCTTCGCCGGGGCCGTCTCGTTCATTGCAGTGCCTCCCAGAGCGCGCGAAGCTCTTCCGGCGCGAGCACCTCCGCTCGCGATTGCGCGCCCATGCCCATTTCCTCGAGCGCGGCGCGAACCCTGTCGGGATCGGCTCCCGTGCTCAGCGCGAGCGAGGCGGCGAGCGTCTTGCGGCGGTGCGCGAAGGCGCCGCGCACGAACTCCCGCAGCTCGACGGGCGGCGCGGGGCCGGTGCGACGCAAGCGGACCAGCACCGAGTCGACGCGCGGGACCGGACAGAAAACGGAACGCGCGACCGCACGCAACACCTTCACGTCACAGGCGAGCTGTGCCAGCACGCTCGGTATTCCGTAGGAGGCGCGATTTGCCGGCGTAGCCGCAAATCGTTCGCCGACCTCTTTTTGCACCATTGCGATCCACAGCGTGACAACGTCAAGCTCCTCGATCGTACGCAGGATCACGCCGGCGGCGATGCCGTAGGGAAGATTCGCCACGACCTTGGTCGGTGCCGGCGCGAGCGCGCCGAGGTCCAGTCTCATCGCGTCGGCGAGGTGCAGCGTGCTCGTCCTCGCCGACGGCTCGAGTGCTGCGCGCAGCGGCGCCTCCAACTGGCGGTCGAGCTCGACGACGTGCAGGTGCGCGACCCGCAGCGCGAGATATGCCGAGAGCACGCCGAGGCCGCCACCGATCTCGAGCACGACGTCGTCCGGCGTGAGCTGAGCCGCGCGGCCGATCACGCCGAGGATGTTCGAGTCGACGAGGAAGTTCTGACCCAAATTCCGTCGGTGAGCTTTGCTCACCAACGAAAGACTGAGGTGGCGCTTGTGTGAACTGCGGTCTCCAGATCCTCGTAGGGGATGCTGCGCTGCTCGGCCACGAAGGTGGCGGTCTCGACGACCTGTGCGGGCTCGTTGGGTCTGCCGCGGCGCGACTGCGGGGCTACGTAGGGCGCGTCGGTTTCGACCAGCAATCGCTCGGCTGGCGCGATTGCGGCAGCCGCCGCAATCGCGACGTTCTTGGGGTAGGTGACGTTGCCGGCGAACGACAGCCACCAGCCGGCGTCGATGCACTCGGCGAGCTGCTCGGGCATCGAGAAGCAGTGCAAAACCACTCTCAAGCCTGCGGCTTGTTCGTGGAGCAGAGCGAGCGTGTCGGTCACCGCGTCGCGGGTGTGGATCACGAGGGGCTTATCGAGCTCTCGCGCTAGCTCGATCTGGAACTCGAAGGCGCGGCGCTGGGCGGCGCGGGGGGAGCGGTCGCGGTAGTAGTCGAGCCCGGTCTCGCCGATCGCGACGCAGCGTGGATGCGCGGCGTCGCGCCGCAACTGCTCCTCGTCCAGCAGTTCCGCGTTGTTGGGATGACAACCGATCGCGGCGTAGACACTGTCGTAAGTAGTGGCCGCCGACAACGCGGCAGCGCAGCTCGCCGGATCGGTTCCCACGGTGACCATGCGCACCACGCCCACCGCCTCGGCAGCCGCGACCAGCGCGCTATCCGGCTCTTCGCAGGAGGCGAGGTGTGTATGCGAATCGATCACCGGACCTACTTCGGGAAGAGCGGCGCCAGCGCGCCGACTGGGCCGCCCCACCCCTCCACCGCGAACTCACGCGCGGTCAGGTCTGGGCAGCCGAGGGCGTCAAGCAACTCGGCGGTCTTGCCCGGCATGTAGGGGTTCAGCATGACCGTCACGTAGCGCAGGCCCTCGGCGAGCGAGGCGAGGACCCTTGCGAGCTCATCGGCGCGGGCCTCGTCGCGGGCAAGCTGCCAGGGGGCGTTCTCCTCGACGTAACGGTTGAGGCGGCGGACCTGCTGCCAGATCTCCTCGAGCGCCGCCGACAGCTCCGCGCGGTCGAGCAGGTCGTCGATGCGCGCCGCCAAGCCGGCGAGGTCGCCGCGCAGGGACTCGTCGAGGGCGACCGCCGGCACGCGAGCCTCGCAGTAGCGCTCGAGCATGTTCAGCGTGCGGCTCGCGAGGTTGCCGTACTCGTTGGCCAGCTCGGTCTCGTAGCGCGTGCGGAGGCCGTCGAGTGAGACCGGTCCGTCTTGGCCGGCGGTGACCTCGCGGAAGAGGTAATGGCGTAGAACGTCGGCGCCGAACTCCTCGATCACCGCGAACGGGTCGAGCACGTTGCCGAGCGACTTCGACATCTTCTCGCCGTCGGGACCGTGCAGGAAGCCGTGGACCCAAACGTGGTGGGGCACCTCGAGCCCGGCTGCCATCAGCAGCGCCGGCCAGTAGATCGTGTGGAACTTGAGGATGTCCTTGCCGATCACGTGGAACGTCGCCGGCCAGTAGCGCTCGGTCAGGTCCTTGCCGGGACGGGCGTAGCCGAGCGCCGTGTAGTAGTTGAGCAGCGCGTCGAACCAAACGTAGAAGACGTGCTCACCGTCCCAGGGGACGCTGACCCCCCAGGTCAGCTTCTTCCGCGTGAGCGAAACGTCCGTGAGGCCGCTGGCGAGAAAGGCCTGCGCAGCGTTTGCCTGGTGGCGCGGCAGGACGAAATCGGGACGCTCGGCGAACAGTTGCTCGAGCGGCTCCTGGAAGGTCGAGAGCGCGAAGAAGTAGTTCTCCTCGCTCTGGCGGTCGAGCGGGATACTGTGGATCAGGCAGGTGTTGCCGGGGCCGATCTCGGCATCGGTCTTGAAGTCGGCGCAGCGCGGGCAGTACCAGCCCTCGTAGGTGCCGAGATAGACGTGGCCGGCGTCGTAGACGCGCTGGAGGACCTCCTGCACGCGCTCGACGTGCTCCGGGTCGGTGGTGCGGATGAAGAAGTCGATCGACAGCTCAAGCGGCTCGGCGAGCGCGCGGAAGCGGGCGGCGTTGCGATCGGCCAACTCCTGCGGCGAGATGCCCTCGGCGGCAGCGGCGTCGGCGATCGGCTCGCCGTGCTCGTCGGTACCGGTCAGGAAGAAGACCTCCTCGCCGCGGGCGCGCGCGTTGCGGGCGAGGATGTCGGCGGCAATCTTCTCGTAGGCGTGACCGAGGTGTGGCACGCCGTTGACGTAGTCGATCGCCGTCGTAACGTAGTAGGACATCGCAGCACGGAGGCTAGTGGAGCGGCGCTCAGTGCTCGGTGAGCGCGGCGTAGAGCCGGTTTGCCGGCACGCCGCTCAGCTCCGCGAGCACCTTCGCGGCGCTGCGCGGCTTGGCGCCGGCGTCGACGAGCGCGCGTAGCGCCGCGATCGTGCGCTCCGCGGCGTCGGGCGCGAGCCCGGCCGGGGCGGCACCGACGACGAGCACGACCTCGCCGCGCGGCGGCTGGGCAGCGTAGTGCGCGGCGAGCTCCCGCGCGCTCCCGCGGCGGACCTCCTCGTGCAGCTTGGTCAGCTCGCGGCAGACTGCGACGGGGCGTTCGGGGTCGGCGCCAGCGAGCAGGGCGAGCGTCGCCGGCAGGCGCTTGGGCGACTCGAAGGCGACGAGCGTCTCGGTCGTGGTTATCAGCAGCCGCTCGAGCTCGCCCTTCTTGCGCGGCAGGAAGCCGACGAAGCGCCAGCTCTCGGCCGGCAGGCCGGAGGCGACGAGCGCCGCGATCGCCGAGCTCGGACCGGGCAGGACCTCGACCGACAGGCCGGCGGCGACGCAGGCCTGGACGAGGATGAAGCCGGGATCGGAGACCAACGGCATGCCGGCGTCGGAGACCAGCGCGACGACCGCGCCGGCGCGCATCCGTGGCACGAGCTCGGCGGCGCGCTCGCGCTCGTTGTGCTCGTGGTAACTGATGAGCGTGCCGGTGACGCCGTAGCGGTGCAGCAGCGTCCGCGTGCGCCGCGTGTCCTCGCAGGCGACGATGTCGGCCTCGCGCAGCGCGGCGAGCACACGCAGCGTGACGTCTTCGACGTTGCCGATCGGGGTTGGGCAGACGACGAGGCGGCCGCTCACGCGCGGACCCTCCGCTGGAGCTGCTCGCGGGCCAAAAGGGCGGCGCCGAGCATCCCGGACTCCGCGCCGAAGTGGGCTGCCAGCACCTCGACGTGCGCCGCGCCGAGCGCCAGCGCGCGCTGTGCGAGCACGTCTCGCGCCGGCTCGAGGATCAGCTCGCCGGCGGCGATCACGCCGCCGCCGATCACGACGGCGTCCGGGTTGAAGACGTTGACGATGTTGACGAGCCCGATGCCGAGCCACTCGCCGAGGCCGGTGAGCAGCGCGATGGCGTCGGGATCACGGTCGTGGGCGAGCTCGGTGACCAGCGGGCCGCTGATCTCGCGGCCCGCTGTGAGCGCCTGACCGAGTCTTGATTGCGGCTCGCGCTGGGCCAGAGCGAGCGCTTCACGAACGAGCGCCGTGCCCGAGACAAGCGCCTCGAGACAGCCCCTGTTCGGACATCCGGCACCGCACTCGGGACCGTCGGCCCAGACGACCATGTGGCCAAACTCGCCGGCCGCGCCCTGGGACCCGCGGTAGATCTCGCCGCCGATCAGAATGCCGCCGGCGATGCCGGTGCCGAGCGTGAGCATCACGGCGTTGCGCGCACCGTGCGCCGCGCCTTGGCGATGCTCGGCGAGCAACGCGAGGTTCCCGTCGTTGTCCATGAACACCGGGAGGCCGAGGCGCTCGGCCATCACGTCGGCGAAGGCGATGCCGTTGATCGGCAGGTGCACGGAGGACGCCGCCAGGCCTCGGTCTTGGTCGATCAGGCAGGGGATCCCGAAGCCAACAGCCTCGACCTCACCGCCGACCGCGTCGCGGACCTCCTCGACGACCTCGGTCAGCGTTGCCAGCAGCGCACCGAGATCCGTTGTGGGCACCTCACGGCGCGTTCGGTAGTGGACGCCGAGCCGGGAATCGACCGCGCCAGCGATCGCCTTCGTGCCGCCGAGATCAACCCCGATGACGCATTCACCCGGCACGTCCGCCACTATAGACGGCGCCCCATGGTCGATGCCCCCGATCCCGGGAGCGGCAAGTACACGCGCTACCGCAGCACCCGGAGGTTGCGCGCCCGCAGCGCGAGCGACCCGTCCGAGGGTCTCGCGGAGCTGCGTGCGCTGCGCACCGGCACCCCCGCTGAGCCGCCCGCCGGTCCTCGCTCGCGGTGGCGGCGCGGCGCGCGGTGGCTGATCGTGGCGCTCGCGGCCTGGATTGGCGTCTCGGTCCTCGTCTTCATCGTCAGCTCGCTGACGGCGACCGGCGTTTCGTCGGCGACGCTCAAGGCACTCGACGGCGGCGGGGTGCCGCCGTTTTCCGCGACGACGATCCTCGTGCTCGGACTCGACGGGCGGCCCCCGGGGCTGAAGGAGCCGGGCGCAGCGCAGGACAGCGAGAGCGGCGGCCCGGTTCGCTCGGACTCGATGATGCTGATCCGCACCGGCGGCGGGCACACCTCGCGAATGTCGATCCCGCGCGACACGCTCGTCGACCTACCCGGCTACGGCCTGCAGAAGATCAACGCGGCGTACTTCTACGGCGGGGCAGCGTTCTCGATCCGCGAGGTCGAGAGCTTCCTCGGGATCAAGATCAACCACGTGATCGTGGTCAAGTTCACGAACTTCGAGGCGCTCGTCAATGCGATGGGTGGAGTGAACTGGACCGGCGGCTGCGTCGACTCACAAATCGACGGCGGCGCGGCGGTCGGCGGCTGGACGCTGAAGCTGCGCCCCGGCACCCATCACCTCGACGGCCTGCAGGCGCTACTGCTCTCCCAGACCCGCGACAACCTCTGCAATCCGGGCTGGACCGACCTCACGCGCGAGCTGAACCAGCAGCAACTGCTCGCCAACATGAAGAGCCAGATCTTCTCGCCGGTCGGCTTCATTCACCTGCCGTGGATCGCCTGGTACGCGCCGCAGACGCTCGAGACCGACATGAACGCCGCGCAGCTTGCCGCCGTCGCGTCGTCGATGACGCTGTTCGGTTCCGGCAAGACCCAGATCCTGCTTCCGACCGGCAGCGAGGAGGTGCCGGGCGTCGGCGACAGCTTGACGATCAGCGACGCCGCCAAGCAGGCTGACGTCGCGCGCTTCCTCGCCGGCTGAGGCGGTCGTTGCTCGTCATGGGCAAGCGAAGCGGGCCGATTGGCTCGGAGGCAGTAGGGCCGAAGCTGGCGAAAGCCGCCTGCCGGTCTCAGCTGCTCTTGCCGGCAGCCTTTTCGGTCTTCGGTTTATCGGCGGCGGGCTTATCGGCCGCCGGCTTCGAGTCGCCGTCGCTGCTGCTGCTGCTGCTGCTGCTGCTGCTGGCGGCGGCGGTCGCTGCTCCGTCGCCACCCGAGCTCTCGCTATTGGCCTTCTGCTCGCGCTGGCGATTGCGCGTGCCGTAGTCGGTGTTGTAGAAGCCGCTGCCCTTGAAATGAACCGCCGGCGAGTGCATGACGCGCTGCACTGGCGCGCCGCAGACCTCACACTTCGTCAGCGGCGCGTCGCTCATGCTCTGCAGCGTCTCGAAGGTGTGGCCCTTGGTGCAGCGGTACTCGTAGATCGGCATGGCCTCCAATCATAAGCCGCGCCACGGCGCGGCCGGTCGTAAGCGCGACGCCGCGCCCCAGTCGCCTGACTACGATGCGGCCCCATGGCGGACACCGTGACGATGGACAAGCTGGTCTCGCTGTGCAAGCGGCGCGGCTTCATCTTCCCGAGCTCGGAGATCTATGGCGGCCTTGGCTCGACCTACGACTACGGCCATTACGGGGTGCTGCTGAAGACCGCTGTCAAGGCGGCGTGGTGGCACGCGATGCTCCAGGAGCGCGACGACATCGTCGCGATCGACTCGGCGATCCTTCAGCATCCGCGGACCTGGGAGGCGTCAGGGCATCTCGCCAACTTCACCGATCCGCTGGTCGACTGCCGCTTCTGCAAGCAGCGCTTCCGCGCCGACCACCTCGACCAGCTGGCCTGCGGTCAGAAACCATCCAAGCACCCCGGCGAGGCGCCGGAGTGCGACCTGACGCCGGCGCGCGAGTTCAACTTGATGTTCGAGACGACGATCGGGCCGGTGAAGGAGAGTGGCGCCACGATCTATCTGCGCCCAGAGACCGCCCAGGGCATCTTCGTCAACTTCAAGAACGTCCTGCAGTTTGCGCGCAAGAAACCGCCGTTCGGGATCGCCCAGGTTGGCAAGTCGTTCCGCAACGAGATCACGCCAGGCAACTTCATCTTTCGCACGCGCGAGTTCGAGCAGATGGAGATGGAGTTTTTCGTGCCGCCGCCGGAGGCCGGCAAGTGGTTCGAGTACTGGACGGCGGCGCGGCGCGGCTGGTATCTCGCGCTCGGCATCCGTCCCGACCACCTGCGTCTGCGCCCGCACGAGGCCGATGAGCTCTCGCACTACTCGAGCCAGACGAGCGACATCGAGTACCGCTTCCCGATCGGTTGGTCAGAACTCGAGGGAATCGCCAACCGCGGTGACTTCGACCTGCGCCAGCACAGCGAGTTCTCTGGTCAGACGCTCGAATACTTCGACCAGCAGAGCGGAGAGCGCTACGTCCCGCATGTGATCGAGCCGGCCGCCGGCGCCGATCGGGCGACGCTGGCGTTCCTCGCCGACGCCTACGACGAGGAGGAAGTGGAGGGCGAGACGCGGACGGTGCTGCGTCTGCATCCGCGACTCGCGCCGATCAAGGTCGCGGTGCTGCCGCTGCTGCGCAAGGACGGCCAGCCGGAGCTCGCGGCCGAGGTCTACCAGCAGCTACGCGGCGTCGTCCAGGCCGAGTACGACGAGAGTGGCTCGATCGGCCGGCGCTACCGCCGCCAGGACGAGATCGGCACGCCGTGGTGCATCACGATCGATCACGACTCGCTCGAGCGGCAGACGGTCACCGTGCGCGAGCGCGACTCGCTGACGCAGGAGCGGGTGTCGATCGGCAAGCTGGCTGAGGAGATCGAGCGCCGCCTGGCGACGCCATGGCAGACGCCGAAGCTGGCCGCCTGAGCGATCCTCAGTCGCCGCTTTCCTCGTCGCGCTCGGGGGCGGCGTCCTCCTGCGACCACCAGTCGCGCGGCAGCGCCGGCGCCGCCGGACCCGCTGTGCCAGCGGTGCTCTCGGGCGCTTCGGTGCTTTCGGGCACCTCCGTGCTGGCGGCGGCGTCGGGGCGCTCGGAGTCGTCGGAGCTCTCGGCGCTGCGGGGCAGCTCGGCGCTGGGCGGCACGTCGGACGCCGGCTCGGGCTCCGTCGACGAGGCTGCCCAGGCCGCTGGGGACGGGGCAACGGCACGCGGCGCGCGCGTAGAGGTCCAGTCGCTCGGGGCCGGCTCGTCGGCTGCCGGCGGATCGGCCGCGTAGTCCTCGGTCGCCGGGTCGGTCCACGACGACACGAGTGGCGGTTCGCCGCTGACGCTCGGCGCCGGGCTGTTGCCGGGCACCGGCGGTTCGGTGACCGAGCTGTAGTGGAACTCCTCCTCGGCGCCGAACAGCGCGTCCAGCAGCTGGTTGCGCAGATCTTCATTGACGAGCAATGCGACCGCGCCGCCCAGCAACGCGACCTTGAGCAAGCGGCCGCCGTGCTTGGAGGCGCGCCCTCGCTTGGGCTGGTCTGGCTCGCCGCCCGGATCAGCTCCGCGTGTCATCGACGCAGCACTATAGCTCGCCGGGCGCCCGCGCCAAGCGGCTCGCGGACAGACGCAAATTGGTCAGGAAACACCACTGGGTGGCTGGCGCCCGGGTCGTCCCCCGGCAGGTCCAGCTCGGCGCCGGCCTGGCCGTGAGCAGCGGTCGCGACGGCAGCCATCTAGCCGATCGCCTTGTTGACCGCTGCGATCAGCCGTGCCTCCTCGAACGGCTTGACCACGAAGTACTTCGCTCCGGCCTTCATCGCCTCGAGCACCTTACGTTCCTGGCCGAGGGCGGAGCACATGACCACGCGAGCCCCAGGATCGAGCGCGATGATCTCGCGCAGCGCGGCGAGCCCATCCTGCTCGGGCATCGTGATGTCGAGCGTCGTCACGTCGGGCCGCAGCTCCTTGAAGCGATCGACCGCCTCGCGTCCGTTGGTGGCCTCACCGACGACCTCATGGCCGCCGGCGACAACGGCGTCGGAGATCACCTTGCGCATGAACAGCGCGTCGTCGACTACAAGCACTGTCGCCATCAACTGCTCCTTCTCTTCGTGTCAAAGAGAGTCATCGACCGCTCGGCCCGGCACTTCAGCCGCCCCATCGCACACTCCAGGCAGGTCGTCGGCAGTTAGTGCCGCCGAGCCAAGCACGGCGGCGATCTCGCGCCTCACGCTGGCACACCAAGCCGCGCGAAGATCTCACCGACGTTGCCCCGTGCCGGGATGAACAGCAAGGCCGGCGAGCATTGCCGACCGGCGACCGACAGCGTGGACTCCAGCAGCAGCACGCGATCGTCGTCGGCGTCGGCCGGCAGCGCATCCGTGAGGACCGCAGCGAGCATGTCGAGCGCGATCTCGGGCGGGGAGCTGTCGAGCTCCAGCCCGGTCAGCGTCGAGATCGCACCAAGGTAGGACGCGCCGAGAATGTTGCCCAGCTCGGCGAGGGCCGAGTGTCCGATGTCGGTGCCAGCCTCGACACCGAGTAGCTCGCAGGCCACGGCTTCTGTGGGCGGGTGCATGACCATCAAGACGAGCGCCTGCAGATCGCCGCTGACCGGAATCACTACCGCGGTGACGTCCGTGCCGCCCGGCCCAATGTGCTCGATCGCCTCGGTCAAGGCCAGCACACGCGCCACCGGCGTGCTCACATCAACATCCATATCTACCAACGTCGAGAGCGCGGACGCCGCTTTGCTGGAGCCGATGTTGACGACCTCCCGCAGCACGTCCAGCTCGAGGTCGGTGTAGGTGTCAGCCATTGGGCTCCGTTCCGGCATCGGTGTTGTCATCAGGCGGCGATGGCACTCGCAGCCAGCTCCCTGGAAATCGCCGCGGGCAACGCGTCACAGTCCACAACCAGCGCGATCCCGCCCTCGGCGAGCACCGCGCCGGCTGCCACCGGCCGACTCGTCTCGAGCTCGGGTGGAAGCGGCCGCGTCAGCAGCTCGCCCTGACCAATCAGCTCACCGACGGCGAGCGCGAGGAGCTCGTCGCCGGCGCGCACGATCACCGCGTGCTCCGGCTCATCACCCGCTGTCACGGTGAGCAGCCGTGCGGCGTCATGGAGCGGGACGACCCGTTCGGGCAGCAGCAGCAGCTGTTGTCCGGCCGCCTGGCGGACGTTCTGGCCGGCCAGCGCGAGCGTCCGCTCGACGCGGTCGAGCGGAATCGCGAATGGCAGACCGCCAACCTCGACCAGCAGCGCCGAGGTGATCGCCAGCGTCAGCGGCAGATGGATCTCCGCGGTCGTGCCGACGCCAGCCTCGGATTCGATGACGACATCGCCGCCGAGCGCGCGCACGGCGGCGCGTGCCGCATCCATGCCGACACCGCGCCCGGAGATCTCGCTCATCTGGCGCGCCGTCGAGAACCCCGGAGTGAACAGCAGATCCGTCGCCGCTGCCACGGTCAGCTCTTCGGTCGCGCCGATCAGGCCGCGCTCGCGCGCACGAGCGCTGACCTCGGCGGCGTTGACGCCGCGGCCGTCGTCGCGGACGGTGATGACGACACCGCCACCGGCGTGGCGCGCGGAGACCTTGAGCGCTCCGCTCGGCGGCTTGCCGGCGGCGATCCGCTCCGCAGCCGGCTCGAGGCCGTGATCAATCGCATTTCGCACCAGGTGGACGAGCGGATCGCCGAGCGCATCGACGACCGTTCGATCGAGCTCCGTGTCAGCGCCGCTGAGCTGCAGCACGACCTCCTTGCCGAGCTCGCCGGCGACGTCTCGAATCAGCCGCGGGAGCCGCGAGAAGACCACTTCGACCTGCACCATCCGCACCTTCATGACCATCGCGCGAAGCGCTTGCGAGGTGCGCTCGAGCTGTTGCATCGCCTGCCCGATCCCCGGCACGTCAGCCTGCTCGACGAGCGCTGCGAGCTGCGTGCGATGGACGACCAGCTCGCCCATGTAATGCATCAGCTGGTCGAGGCGCTCGGCGTCGACGCGGACGGTCCGCGCGATCCGGCTGGCGGAGGCCTGTGGCGCTCCGAGCCCGAAGTCGTCGGCGTCGTGATCAGTCAACTCAGCAACCGGCGCTGCGGGCGGCGCCTGCTCGCTGGCGAGCGGCTCGTCGGTGAGCGCCGGCTTCCTGAAGGACACGCTGGCGATGCCCTCGGTCGCCGCGAGGACCGCCTCGATTTCAGCGCGCTCGAAGTCGGCGCCGCACAGAACCTCGACCGTTCGCCCGTCCCAGCCGTCGAGCTCCTCCTCGGGCGGTGAGGAGGCAAGCACCGTGCCGCGCTCACGAAGTCCGGTCAGCAACACGTAGGCATGGACCGAGGGCATCAGGATCTCCGGCGCAAAGTCGACCTGTGCGATCACCGCCCCGGGGGCGTTGCGGCTTGCCTCGAGAACGCCGGCGTTGCCCGTCTGCGAGGACGCAGGGCGCACGTCCGGCGCGCGAACGAGCGCGCGCAACCGCGGGATCAGCGGCGCCGAGTCGATGCGCTCTTCACCGTCGCGCTCGATCGCGTCGACCGCGGCCGCGAGAGCGTCGACGCACTCGAGGACGACGTCAACGGTTTCGCGCGCGACCGCGCCGCGGCGCTGGCGGACCAGCTCGAAAACCGCTTCCATCTCATGCGAGAGCTCGGCGATGCCCGTGAAGCCCATCGTGCCCGCCATACCCTTGACGGAGTGAACGGCGCGGAAGATCGCGTCAATGCCGCCGGCGTCACCGGGATTCTGCTCGAGCGCGACGATCGCGACATTAAGCTCCTGCAGGTGCTCACGGGACTCGGCGAGGAAACTCGGCAGGTACTCGGCGGGATCCATCAGATGGCCACCAGGTCTGTGTGCATCGCCCCGGCTTCCGCGAGGATCGCCTCGGGCAGCGCGCTGAGGTCGAGCTGCGCGTCGGAGAGGCCCGCGGCGGCGACCGCGCGCGGCATTCCGTGCACGACGCAACTCGACTCGGCCTCGACGAGGATTCGCCCGCCGGCTTCACGCACCGCAACGGCGCCGAGCAGCCCGTCCGTGCCCATCCCGGTGAGCACGACGAGCAGCAACCGCTCGCCCCACACCTCGACGGCATCAGCGATCGTGACGTCGGCGCAGGGGCGCAGGCCGCCGATCGCCGGCTCCTCGCTCAACGAGATCCGGCCCGAAGAGTGAACCCGCATGTGTCGCCCGCCGGGGGCGAGCAGCGCGCGCGAGGGGTCGACGCGGTCGCCGCCGGTGGCCTCGCTGACCGTCAATCGCGACACGCGGTTGAGCCGCGCGGCCAGCGGCGCTGTGAATCCGGGCGGCATGTGCTGGACGATCAAGGTCCCATCGCCGAGCGTCGGCGGAAGCTTTGGCAGCAGCTGCGCCAGCGCGCGTGGTCCGCCCGTCGAACAGGCGATCAGCACGACGCGGTGGGCACCCGGCGTGGAGCGCTGCGAGGTGTAGCCGGCGCCGGCGAGCGCCGGGCTGACGTGGTGGCGCCCACCCTCGGCGTGAGCGAGCAGAACGCGCTCGGTGAGATCCGAGACGAAGGGATCGAGCTCCTCGCGAGAGCGCGGCTTGGCGACGAGGTCAAAGGCGCCCTCGGCGAGCGCATCGACCGCTCGAGCGCCGCTTTGCGGCGCGAACGCCGAGACCACGACGACCGGGATATGGAGGTTGCGTGCGCGGAGCTCGCGCAGAACGCCGACGCCGTTGCGCCCGGGCATCGCGAGGTCGAGCGAGAGCACGTCGGGCGCGAGGCGCTCGCAGCATTCAATGGCCTCGTCACCGTTGCCGGCGACACCAACGACCGCGATCCCCGAGCGCCCAAGCGCCGACGCGAGCAAGCCGCGCATCAGCCCCGAGTCGTCGGCGATCACGACCCGCGTCCGAGCGGCCGGCGATATCACCTCAGGCAGCGTCGACAAGGTCGGCGCTTTCAAAGACGCTGGCGCTTGCGAGGAGCACGATGAGGCGTTCGCCAACCGTGACGATCGAGTGTCCGCTGTCGCTCGGCGAGATACGCAGGAACTCGACGTCGGCCTCGTTGACGGTCAGTACCTCGCTGACGTCATCGACGATCAAGCCGGCGGTGTGCCCGCCGGCATCGACGACGATTATCTTGCCCGGCTCGCGGCCCCCTCGCACCACGCCAAGGCGGGTAGCGAGATCGCAGACAGGAATGATCCGGCCGCGCAGCGACATCACGCCGCGGATCCAGGCCGCGTCCGAGGCCACCGCGCGCGGCTCGCTGTAGCGGATGATCTCAACCACCTCGCTGACGTCGAGCGCGTATTCCTCCTCGCCGACGCCGAACACGACGACTTGGCGTTGGCTCTCGGTGACGGTCATCTCGGTTTCTCGTTTACGCGGTGGCTCGGCGCAGGCCAATCCACGACGACATCAGGCGACGCCAGGGACGGTCCTAGCTCTTCATCGGCATCGCAGAGCGCAGCTGTAGGGCGCAGGCCGCCGAACAGGGGCGCCTGCGACGGTGCCCAGGTCAGGCCCGACGTTCGCCGGCGGCGTCAGGCGTGTAGCGCGGCCTGCTCCTGCGCCGTGGGAAATGCCCATGCGGCGCGTGAGCGGCGTTCGCTGCGGAACACGAAGCGCAGCTGCTGCGGTGGCTGCAGCCCTTGCGGATGGTCGGGGCGGAAAGTCGCACATGGTTCAGGCTCGGGCAGCGCGCAGAGCAAATTGCGCCTGAAGAAGCAGTCCTCACAGCTCAGTTTGCGGGTTGCGACACGGGCCACAGCGATCTGTCCTTTCCCTTCACGACGACGACCGTGCAGGATCAAATCAGGCGTCCGCGGGGGGCACAAGTCGGGTTTGCGCAAATGCCGACAAAAACGATTTTGGGCGCCCAAACACCCTGCAAATCGGCTGGTTTTTTAGTTTAGCTTCGTACGCATACCGCGTTAGCTAAATAAGCCGGGCGGGCCACCGCCGCTTCCGCCCCGACAACCGTTGGCGACCCTGGCCGCGCGGTCCTCCCCGCGGCCGCGAAGTCGCCGGTCGACCGCCGAGCGCGCGCCGCAGATACCGTGCGAAGCTCGCTCCCGGGCCTCAGCACCGCTTCCTACATGGTGACTGCGCATTAAGGCTCGGCTCGTGACGTATGATTTCCTACAGAAATGCGGAAAGTGCATAACGTTCGAAATTGCATAACGTTCGCGTGTACCGGTTGAGACCAACGAAAGGTTAATTGGTGAGTGAGTTTCTAGACACAAAGCGCAAGGAGATCGCTGCTCGGCTGCACGAGCTGAGGCCGCTGATCGACGAGTACCGCCAACTCGAGGCTGCCGCCGCCGCGCTCGCCGGTCTCCCCGGCGCCGGACGCGCTGCAAACGGCACGGAACCGCGTCGCGGACGCTCAGGCGCTCGCCCCAACACTGCACGAGCCGACGCGCCGCGCCGACGCGGACGGCCGCGTGGCAGCGGTACGCGCGCGCTGCAGGCACTCGAGCTCGTCAAAGGCAAGCCTGGAATCACGACCTCGGAAATCGCGACCGCGATGGGGATCAAGCAGAACTACCTCTATCGCGTGCTTCCGGCGCTGGAGAAGGATGCCAAGGTCGCCAAGCGCGGCCGCGGCTGGTTCGCGCGCTGAGTGCTCGTGCGGCGGGGGCCGCTGACCCGGCGCAACCGATTATCGGTTGACAGCCATTCTCAGGAGCCAAGCAGGCCGAGCTCGGCCACTGCTGCGCGCTCGTCGAGCAGCTCGGCACCCGATGCGTCGATCCGCCCGCGCGAGAACTCGTCGATCTCGAGGCCTTTGACGATCGCGATCTCGCCGCCCGAGCAGGTCACGGGGAAGCCACAGAGGATCCCCTCCGGCACGCCGTAGGAGCCGTCGGATGGGATCCCCATCGAGACCCAGTCGTCGGCCGGTGTGCCGGCGAACCAATCGTGCACATGATCGATCGCCGCGCTCGCGGCCGAGGCAGCGCTCGAGGCGCCACGGGCGGCGATGATCGCCGCGCCGCGCTTCTGCACCGTCGGAATGAAGTCGCCCTCGAGCCAGGCCTGATCGTCGACCACCTCGACGGCGCGCTTGCCGGCAACCGTGGCGTGGAAGATGTCGGGGTACTGCGTCGCGGAGTGGTTGCCCCATACGGTCATTCGCGCGACCTCGGCGACCCCCACCCCGGCCCTCGCTGCCAGCTGGCTCTTGGCCCGGTTGTGGTCCAAGCGCATCATTGCGCTGAAACGCTCGCGCGGAACGTCGGGCGCGTGCGACATCGCGATCAGCGCGTTGGTGTTCGCTGGGTTGCCGACGACGAGCACGCGTACATCGCCAGCCGCGTGGGCGTTGATCGCCTGACCTTGCGGCTTGAAGATGCCGCCGTTGGCCTCGAGCAGGTCGCGGCGCTCCATCCCCGGCCCGCGGGGGCGCGCACCGACCAGCAGCGCGACATTGACGCCGTCGAAGGCGACCTTCGGGTCGTCGGTGATCTCGATGCCGGCGAGTAGCCGGAAGGCACAGTCGTTGAGCTCCATCGCGGTGCCCTCAGCCGCCTGCAGCGCCGGCGTGATCTCGAGCAGGCGCAGCGCCACCGGCGTGTCAGGGCCAAGCATCGCGCCGCTGGCGATTCGGAACAACAAGGAGTAACCGATTTGACCGGCGGCGCCGGTGACCGCCACTTGCACGGGAGTCCTGCTCACTGGCTGCTCATCTCCTCGATCACTGCGCCGATGCGGTTGCTGGGGTCGCGATGCTATCGCGCAGCGAACCCCGCCCCCGCCGGCAGCCCTACCATTGGTGAGGTGAAAGCTCGCGAGAACGTCAAGCTCGGACGCATCTTTGGCATTCGCGTCGGCGTCGAGTGGAGCTGGTTCGTGGTGCTCTTCGTCGTCATCTACGTACTGCGCCAGTACTTCGCCGGGATCCTGCCGAACGGTTCGCAGGCGTTCGCCGTCGCCGTCATCAGCACGTTGCTGTTTTTCGCCTCGCTGGTCGCACACGAGCTTGGCCACGCGCTGGCAGCGCGGCGGTTCGGGCTACAGATCGACGGCATCGACCTCTGGCTCTTTGGTGGCTTTACGCGCACACGGGGCGAGGTTCACACAGCGCGCGCCGAGTTCAGCCTGGCCGCCGCGGGACCGGCGGTCACCGCGTCGATCACCGTGCTGTGCGTCGCAGTCGGGCTGCTGTTCGGCAGCCTGCGCCACTTTGTCGATGTCGCGCTGTTCGAGCCCCATGTACATGTCACCGCGGCGCTGGCGCTGTTCAGCTGGCTCGCGCTGATCAACGCTTTCCTGCTCGTCTTCAACCTCGTGCCAGCGCTCCCACTCGATGGTGGACGGATGGCACAGGCGGTGGTCTGGCGGCTCACCGGGGATCGCAACCGGGCGACGCGGGCCTGCGCGCGAATTGGCCAGGCCTTTGGCTGGCTGGTCATGGCGGCCGGTGTCGCGCTGGTCGCAAAAGGCTTCTTCGGCTACGGCATATGGTCGATCCTGATCGGCGTGTTCCTCGAGCAGTCAGCGCGCAGAGCGGTCCTCCAGAGCACGATCAACGACCGCATCAAAGAGGTCCGCGTGGCCGACATCATGGACACCCACCCGCTGACGATCCCCGGCACCAGCTCGCTGCTCGAGGTCGAGGAGGACTACTTCGCGCGCCACCGCTGGCCGTGGTTCGCGGTCGTCGACGATGGCGGCCGCTACATCGGGCTACTGCGCCGCGAGCGCGTCGAGCAGGAGCTTGCCGGTGGACGACCGGCGCTGACGGCCGCCGAGGTCAGCGACGATGCGCCGCCGTTTCGCATCGACACGTCGGCCAGCCTCGAGGCGCTGCTCGGTTCCGAGGGGCTGCGCATGCTCGGCGCGGTCATCGCGGTCGACTCCGAGGGCGTACTCTGCGGCGTCGTCACGCTTCAGGCGATCCGCCGTGCGCTCGGTGCGCCGGCCGGTGTATAGAGTCCGCGCTTAAATCGTTTCCGACCTGCGCGAGCGTGCATGCCTGAACATGACGTACTGATCATCGGCGCCGGCCTGGCTGGCCAGCGTGCAGCCCTCGCGGCGGCGCAAAGCGGCGTGTCCGTAGCGATCATGAGCAAGGTGCACCCGGTGCGGTCGCATTCCGTCGCCGCCGCCGGTGGCATCAACGCCGCGATCAGCGTTTCCGACGATTGGCGCTCACACGCCTATGACACAGTGAAGGGCTCGGACTACCTCGGCGACCAGGACGCGATCGAGGTGATGTGTCGGGAAGCACCGGGCGAGGTCATCCACCTCGAGCACATCGGCGTCACGTTCCACCGCAACGAGCGTGGGGAGATGGATCTGCGCGCATTTGGCGGCGCGTCGATCAACCGCACCGCCTACGTCGCCGACATCACCGGCCAGGCGATCCTGCACGTGCTTTACGAGCAGCTGATGAAACACTCGCCGACCGTCCAGCGCTACGAGGAGTGGTTCACGACATCGCTGATCATCGACGACGACGGCGCCTGCGTCGGTGTCGTCGCCCGCGACATCCGTAGCGGGCGGATCGAGACGTTCGCCGCGAAAAGCGTGATCCTGGCCTCCGGCGGAGCCGGACAGTGCTTCAAGCCGACGACCAACGCGCTGATCTGCACCGCCGACGGCATGGCCCAGGCCTACCGCGCCGGGGCGCCGCTGATGGACATGGAGATGATCCAGTACCACCCGACGACGCTCGCCGAGAACGGCTTCCTGATCACCGAGGGGGCGCGGGGCGAGGGCGCGCACCTGCTCAACAAGGACGGCGAGCGGTTCATGTCCAAGTCGGCGCCGAACAAGATGGAGCTGGCCTCGCGCGACGTCGTCTCGCGCGCCGAGCAGACCGAGATCAACGAGGGCCGCGGCGTCGGACCCGGTGGCAAGGGCATCTACCTCGACATCACCGTCGTGCCGCGCAAGCGGACGCTGGAGGCGTTGCGCGAGATCGTCAACATCGGCAAGGACTTTGCCGGCGTCGACATCACCCGCGAGCCGATCATCATCCAGCCCGGCCAGCACTACATCATGGGTGGGGTCAAGACCGACATCGACGGGCAGACCCCGGTCACGGGGCTCTATGCCGCCGGCGAGGTCGCCTGCGTCTCGGTCCACGGCGGCAACCGTCTCGGCGCCAACTCACTGCTCGACACGCTGATCTTCGGTCGCCGCTCGGGCGAGCACGCGGCCGAGCGCGCGCGCTCGACACCGATGCCGAACGTGTCCGGCGCAGCGCTGCGCCGCGACACGCAGATGATCGAGCAGATCATCGCCCGGCCCCGCACGGGCCGGCGGGTTTCCGAGATCAAGACCGAGCTCGGCACGACGATGAACGAGCACTGCGCGGTTTTCCGCGACGCGAAGGGCCTGCAGCAGGCTTATGACACGGTGCTCCGACTCAAGCACGACGCGCAGGACGCCTACATCGACGACAGCGGGACCGTTTTCAACCAGGACGTCCTCGGCGCGATCGAGCTGGGCTACATGCTCGACACCGCCGAGACGATCGTGCTCGCGGCGATCGAGCGCAAAGAATCCCGCGGCGCCCAGTTCCGCACCGACTTCCCCGAGCGCAACGACGAGGAATGGCTGAAGCACATCGACGTCCGTCGCAACGGCGATGACACACCGCAGCTCTCCTACTCCCCCGTGACGATCACACAGTGGCAACCGGAAGAGCGCAAGTACTGATGGCCGCACACGAGAGCACCAGCGAGACGACGCCGACCGACATGGAAGGAGCCAGGGGATGAAGGTCGCTTACTGGCCGGGCTGCGTCAGCCGCGGCTTCACGCCGGAGCTGCATGGCGCGATGGCAAAGGTCGCACCGCTGCTGGACATCGAGCTGCTCGAGCTCGACCGCGCGAACTGCTGCGGTGCCGGCGTGATCGCCGAGCACAACCAGGAGCTCGCCGACACGCTGAACGCTCGCACCTTCGCGATGGCCCAGCAAACCGACGGCGAGCTGATGATGAACATCTGCTCGACCTGTCAAGGCGCCCAGAGCGAGTGCCAGGAGCGACTCGACGCCAATGCCGCGTATCGCGATCACGTCAACGCGACGATCGCCGGCGAGGGGCTGCACTACGAGCAGGGCATCACGAACAAGAACTTCCTCTGGCTGCTGGTCGAGGAGATCGGTCTGGACAAGCTGCGCTCGCTGGTCAAGCAACCGCTCACCAACCTACGTGTCGGACCGTTCTACGGCTGCTACATCATCCGGCCCGCGGCGCGGATCGGAATCGACCACGACCATCCCCGCGACACCTACCTCGAGCAGCTGATCGACGCCCTCGGCGGCACCGTGATCGACTACGCCGGCTCGCACAAGTGCTGCGGCTTCCCGATCATCACGATGAACAAGACGGCATCGTTGAAGCAGGCGGGGCGCCATCTCGGCGACGCCGTGGACGCCGACGCCGACTGCCTCGTGACGCCCTGCCCGCTGTGCCATCTCAACCTCGACCTACAGCAGCCGCTCGCCGCGGCCGTCGTTGGTCGCGAGCTCGGGATGCCGGTGCTGCACCTGCCCCAGCTCGTCGGCCTCGCACTCGGCCTGTCGCCCAAGGAGCTCGGGCTCGCCCGCCACATCGTCAAGCCGAAGTCGGTGATCGATTGGTCGCAGTCGGTGGTCGGCTCGGTCGCGGCGTAGCGCGGCGCGGCAACGCTGCGAAGAAAGGCGTAAGTCGGCCGCCGCCGGTGAAGATTCAGTAACAGCGATTCAGTAGCATCGGCCCCAATGTTTTTGTGGCGCCGGGCGCTGGCGAGCCCAGACCGAAGCGAGCAGTCGACGCACCGCCAGCGGCTCGTGACGATCGGCGGCGGCGTGCTGTTCATCGTCGGCTCGGCGATTATCGTCGCGCGCGACGGGCTGTTCCTCTCGACTGACACGGTGATCCTGTGGACGATCGCGGCGCTGATCATGCTGTCGCTGAGCGACATCCACCGCGTCGGCCTGCGCCTGCTGTGGGACTGGCTGCCGTTCGCCGCCGTGCTGGTCTTCTTTCACTACGCGAACGGCCTGGCAAAGCTGCTCGGGACGCGCACACATTCGGCGCTGCAGATTCGCTTTGACGAGCTGCTATTCGGCAAACCGCTGCTCACCGTGCAGCTCCAGCACCTCTTCCATCAGACCCGTCACGTGCGCTTCTGGCAGTACGGCCTGTGGGGGGTCTATATGACCTACTTCTTCCTGGCGATCGTCGTCGCCGGGGCGCTGTGGCGGTTTAACTATCCGCGCTTCCGCGATTTTCGCCTCTTCTTCGTCGTCCTCACCGGCCTCGGCTGTCTCACCTATGCGCTCTACCCCGCCGACCCGCCCTGGCTGGTCAGCCAGCAGCTGCACGAGTTGCCGACGATCTACCGCGTGCTGATCGAGACGTGGGACACCGTTGGCCTGCACCAGGCCGGGGCGCTCGTCGAGCAGGGCTCGGCCTTCCACGACCAGGTGGCGGCGGTGCCATCGCTACACGCCGGAGTGACGATGCTCGTCTGCCTCTTCTTCTGGAAGGGCGCTCGGCCGTGGGCGCGGGCGCTGCTGGCGTTCTACGTCTTTGCGATGGCCTTTACGCTCGTCTACTCGGGCGAGCACTACGTGTTCGACATCGTTACCGGCTGGATTTACGCCATCGTGGTGTTCTTCGGCATCAACTACATCCGACGCCGACGCGCGCCAGTCGCCTCGACCGCGGAGCAGCCGCTGCCACCGCCGGTGGAGGCAGCCCCGGTCGCCGTTACCGCGCCTTAGCGCGGGCTGAGCCGTGAAGAACGCGATGGCGCGAAGCAGCGCCGCCCCAAAAACCTAGCCGCGTTGAGCGGTGGCGGTTGCGCCGGTGCGCGGGCCGAGCAGACCGCGGGAATGGAGCAGCTCGGCGATCTGGACGGCGTTGAGGGCCGCGCCCTTGCGCAGGTTGTCGCCGACAACGAAGAGGTTCAGCGAGTTAGGGTCGGCCAGGTCGGGGCGGATCCGCCCGACCGCTACCTCGTCGCGACCGGCGTAGTGGGCCGGGGTCGGCAGCGGGTCGAGGACCAGGCCCGGGAAGGCCTCGAGCGCGGCGATCGCCTCGTCGAGCGCCGGCGGCCGGGCGAACGTCGCTCGCAGCTCGATCGAGTGACCGACCATCACCGGGACACGGATACAGGTGGGGCTGACCGCGAGGTCCTCGATATCGAGGATCTTGCGCGACTCGTTGACCAGCTTGATCTCCTCGTCGCTGTAGCCGTCGTGCGCCTGGTCGCCCAGCCAGGGGACGACGTTGTAGGCGAGCGGCGCCGCATGTACCGCGTGTTCGACGCCGGCGATCGCGCCGGCGCCATCGCCGACGAGGCGTGCGCGCGCCGCGTGCAGCGCCGGAACCTGGGCGGCCAGCTCGTCGATGCCCTTCTGGCCGGCGCCGCCGGCGGCCTGAAGGCTCGTGGCAACAATCGCGCGCAAACCGAACGCGTCGTGCAGCGCCTTCAGTGGCAGCATGATCGTCATCGCTGTGCAGTTCGGGTTGGCGACGATGCCGCGCTCGATGTGGGCGAGGGCGTCCGGGTTGACCTCGCTGACGACCAGCGGCACCTGTGGGTCCATCCGCCAGGCGCTCGAGTTGTCGACGACGATCGCGCCGGCATCGGCAAACTGCGGCGCCCACTCCCGCGAGATCGCGCCACCGGCCGAGAACAGCGCGAGGTCAAAGCCGGCGATCGTGCCCGCGCTCAGCGCCTGCACCTCGCCGACAGCGGCGAGCATGCGCCCTGCCGAACGAGCGGAAGCGAACGGCACGATCTCGCGCGCCGGAAACTCGCGCTGGGCCAGCACGCTCAGCATCGCCGCGCCAACGGCGCCGGTGGCGCCGACGACGGCGACCCGAGGCTGATTGCTCATCGCGGTCCCTCGAACGGGTCTTCGAGCAGAATCGTGTCCTTGCCCGAGAGCTCGAAGGCCTCGTGCAGGAGCTGCACCGCGTCGCTCACGCGGTCGCCGGCGATCACGCAGGAGATCTTGATCGGCGAGGTCGAGATCATCTCGATGTTGATGCCGGCCTCACCGAGCACGTTGAAGACCTTCGCCGCGACGCCGGGGTGGCTGCGCATCCCGGCGCCGACGATCGAGACCTTGCCCATCTCCTCGTCCATCGCGACGGCGCCGATGCCGACCCCTTCGACGATGCCCTCGAGCGCAGCCCGCGCTGCGCGGATGTCCTCACGCGAAACGGTGAAGGACATGTCGGCGCGGCGGCCGTCAGCCAGCGGCTCGTTCTGGATGATCATGTCGACGTTGACGTTGGCGTCGGCGAGCGCGCTGAAGATGCGCCCGGCGATGCCGGGCTCATCGGGTACGCCGAGCAGCGTGATCCGGGCTTCGCCGGTCGAATGGGTGACAGCGGTGACAAGCGGTTGTTCCAAGGTGTCCTGGTCTGAGACGACAACGGTACCTGGCCCGTCCTCGTAACTCGATCGACAGTGGATCCGCACGCCATGGTTGCGGGCGTACTCGACGGAACGTAGCTGGAGCACGCCGGCGCCCGAAGCCGACATCTCGAGCATCTCCTCGAAGGAGACGACCGCGAGCTTGCGGGCGCTCGGAACGATCCGCGGGTCGGCGCTGAAGACACCGGCGACGTCGGTATAGATCTCACAGACCTCGGCGCCGACGGCGGCGGCAAGTGCGACGGCCGTCGTGTCGGAGCCGCCGCGCCCGAGCGTCGTCACGTCGCGGCTCGTCGAGACGCCCTGGAACCCGGCGACGAGCACGATCGTGCCTTCGTCGAGCGCGGCCGTGATGCGATCGGCGCGGACGTCGAGGATTCGCGCCTTGGTGTGGGAGGTGTCGGTGACGATCCCGGCTTGCGATCCGGTCAGCGACAGCGCGTGATGACCGAGATCGTGGATCGCCATCGCACAGAGCGCACAGGAGATCCGCTCGCCGGTCGAAAGCAGCATGTCCATCTCCCGCGGGGCGGGGGCCGGCGAGACCTCTTCGGCCATCGCGATCAGCTCGTCGGTCGTGCGGCCGCGCGCGGAGAGCACCGCCACGACGCGGTAGCCGGACTCCCGCTTGGCGACGATCCGCCGGGCGGCATGCTTGATCTGCTCGGCGTCGGCGACCGAGGTACCGCCGAATTTCATCACGACCGTTGTGCTCATTTCTACGGCCGAGGATACGCGGGAGCTAGACCGCCCGGCGCCCGGAGAAGGCGCGTCCGAGCGTCACCTCGTCGGCGTATTCGAGATCGGCGCCGACCGGCAGGCCGCTCGCCAGGCGCGTGACCGTGACCTCGGGGGCGCGCTCGCGCAGCGCTTCGGCGATGTGCAGCGCCGTCGCCTCTCCGGTCGTCGTCGGGTTGGTCGCCAGCACGACCTCGCGGATTGGCGAGTCGGGCTCCTGCAGGCGGCGGTAGAGCTCGGCGATCCGCAGATGCTCGGCGTCCACGCCGTCGATCGGCGAGAGGGCGCCGCCGAGCACGTGGTAGCGGCCGCGGTACTCGTGGGTGCGCTCGAGCGCGATCACGTCCGAGGGCTCCTCGACGACGCAGATCAGTGATGGGTCGCGGCGCTCGTCCTCGCAGATCCGGCAGCGCGGGCCCTCGGCAAGGTTGCAGCAGACTTCGCACAACCCGATCCGCTCCTTGACCTCGAGGATCGACTGGGCGAGCGCGGCCGCCTCCACGGTGGGCGCGCGCAGGATGTGAAAGGCGAGTCGTTGCGCGGTGCGGTTGCCGACGCCGGGAAGCTTCGAGAGCTCGCTGACGAGTCGCTGAATCGGTGGTGCGTAGACCGACACCAGATCACATGCCGGGGAGGCCGAGCCCGCCGAGCGCTCCGAGGTCAAGGCCACCGGTGGCCCGGTTCATCCGCTCCCCGGCGAGCGTCTGCGCGGCTCGGAGCGCCTCGTTGGTGGCAGCGAGGACGAGATCGCTGAGCAGCTCCGGATCGTCGGGGTCGATCGCCGCCGGCTCGATCCGGACCTCCTTGACGACCAGCGCGCCGGTCACGGTGACGGTCACCATGCCGCCGCCGGAGGACGCGTGGACCTCGGCCGCCGCGAGCTCCTCCTGCGCGCGAACCATGTCCTCCTGCATCTTCTGCACCTGCTTGAGCATCTGCTGCATGTTTGGCTGGGGCATCAGTGGCCTTCCTTGTGGGCGTCGGCGAGCTGCTCGGCGTCAAACTCGTCCTTCAAGTGGCGCACCAACTCCTCCTCGGTGAGCGGTGGCGCCTTCACCGGAGCTTCGCGCTCACGCAGCTCGTAGTCGAGCGACAGCGACGCCCCGGTCACGCGCGACACCGCGTCGGCGAGCGCCGTGCGGTTCGCCCCGTCCTCGGCTTTGCGACGCAGGAAGGCGGCATCCTCGGCAAATGCCAGCACGAGCCGGTTGCCGACGAGCTCGACGGGCCGCGCATCCTCGACGACCGCGCCGAGCATCGCGTTGCCCGCGCGCACTGTCTCAAGGACAGCGGGCCAGAGCTCGACGAGGGTCTTGAGCGTGAGGGGTAGGGCGTCGCCGCTTGTTGCGTCGGCGTTCGCCGACGCAACAACGGGCTCCGCCGGCTGAGTGGGCGCTTGAGTGGTGTTGGCGTGTTGCTCCGGCGCCGGGGACGTTGCGGGTGGAATGGCGGGCGGTGGTTGGGGGATGGACCCAGGCCGCTGGGCGGTGGCGTGCTCTGTTGTGCTTGGTGACGGCGGGGGCGCCGGCTCCGCGCCGGGCGGCGGCTGCGCTGCGGCTGGGGCAACGGCGCTGGCCTTGGCGCCCTCGAGTCTTTCGATGCGGGCGGCGAAGGCGGCGGCCGAGGGGTCGAGGTCGGGGCGCGCGGCGCGGACCACGGCTAGCTCGAGCTGGGTTCGTGCGTCGGCGCCGGCGCGCACGGCGATCAGTGTTGCCGCAAGCAGGTCGAGCAGGCGCACGAGGGTCTCCGGACCGGCACGCTCGGCCTGGCGGACGAGACGCTCGTCGCGCTCGGGCGCAAGGCGTAACTCCAACGGCACGCTGCCGCCGAGCGTTTGCACGACCAGCAACTCGCGCGCGTGGGCTTCGAGCTCACGGACGAAGGCGGCAGGGTCGCGACCGCCGTCGACCGCCGCGGCGACGGCCAGCAGGGCCGCCCGCGGATCCGCGCCGGCGACGGCGTCGAGCAGGCCGAACAGAAGCTCTGAGTCGGAAATCCCGAACACGGCGAGAACGTCGGGCAGGGTGATCTCGCCGCCGCTGTAGGTCTGCAGCTGCTCGAGCGTGCCGAGCGCGTCGCGGAAGCTGCCCGAAGCGTGGCGGGCGAGCAGCAGCAGTGCCTCGTCGGGGATCGCGATCGACTCCGCCGCAGCCACGCGGCGCAGCACGGTCGCGACCTGCTCGGCGTTTGGACGCTGGAAGTCGAAGCGGTGACAGCGATCGATGACCGTTGCCGGCACCTTCTGCGCCTCGGTCGTCGCGAGCACGAAGACGGTGTTCGGCGGCGGCTCCTCGAGCGTCTTCAGAAACGCGTTCCAGGCGGCACCCGAGAGCATGTGCGCCTCGTCGAGGATGTAGATCTTCTGGCGGCCGGAGACCGGCGCGTAGGCGACAGACTCGCGCAGCGCGCGGATGTCATCGACCGAGTTCGATGAGGCGGCATCCATCTCGGCGACGTCGAGCGAGGTTGCCGAAGCGATCGACACGCACGATGCACAAACACCACAGGGCTCGATCGTGGGGCCGCGCTCGCAGTTCAGGCAGGCCGCCAGGATCTTGGCCATCGAGGTCTTGCCGGTCCCGCGCGAGCCGACGAAAAGGTAGGCGTGATGGATCCGGTCGCGCGCGACCGCGTTGCTCAGCGTGCGCACGATGTGATCCTGGCCGACCACTTCGGCGAACGTTCGCGGGCGGTGGCGGCGGTAGAGCGAGGGACCAGCGGACACGGACAGCTGAGTCTACCCCGACGCCCAGGCAACTCCGGAATGGGTAGCGTCCCGGCGATGCAGCGCCTGCGGTCCCTGACAGCGCCAGCCTGGATCGTCGCTGGCGCTGTGCTGCTGCGGCTCGCGATCCCGTTCGGCTTCGCCAACTACGACACGCTCTACTCGCTCGTCTGGGGTCAGCAGATCGCGCGCGGCCAAACGCCGACGTACGACCTGGTGCTGGCGCCGACGCCGCACCCGCTGGCCGAATTGCTGGGGCTGGTTCTTGCTCCGCTTGGCGCGGCCACAACGCTTTGGATCGTCGTTGCGCTCGCT
>Ga0302326_10001902_pt1 | contig 52017 bp, 54 predicted proteins | sample Palsa_T0_3_FD_202264 | JGI IMG/M metagenome (GOLD analysis project Ga0302326, IMG submission 202264) | Peat permafrost microbial communities from Stordalen Mire near Abisko, Sweden - Palsa_T0_3 | ecosystem: Environmental > Terrestrial > Soil > Palsa > Peat permafrost | place: Sweden: Abisko...
CCCGTTTCTCGAAGACCTCACGACCCTTCACTTCGCCGAACTGATCGAGCGTGAATGGGGCGGCTTCATCCCGCCTGCGATTTAGAACCTTCGTCGGCCAAGCCGGCGGCCTGCAAATTCTTCCTTGCTTAGCCTTGCCGTTTGGGTGCGTCGTCGCATTTGAGCCTCCGACGAACACAAGTTCCGGGGAGGTTCCATGGCGGGTTTGGTTTCCACGGAGCGCGCTTCGCGCGCGCTCGAATTCGGTTTGTACCGCGACGGCGACAACAATCTCGACGACGTCCAGGCAGAGACGATCGCGCAGGCGCTGGACACGAGCAAGGCTGACAACGCTATCGAGTTCACGGTCGAAGATACGACCTCAAGACGCGGGTTCGAACCCGAAGACGTACTGCGCACGGAGTCATATACGATCGGCGACGGGCGGCTTTCCAAAAGCGTAAGAATTTCGGCGCCGGAAGACATGTCGGCGCGGAAGACGCTCGCAGCGTTCGTTGATCACGTGCTCGACAACGCCGAAGCGTCGGGAGCTTCGGCTACCTGGATAGATTTGGTGGATCACGGCGGAGGCGATGGCGGAGGGCTGCAATCAGATCATAGCGAGATCGGTATCATGAAGTCCGACGACATCGCCGGTGCGATTGCCGACGGTGTTGCGTTACACGCGAAGGAACACCCGGAGGACGCAGGCCGCGGCGTCGATGGTGTGGTTGCAAATCAATGTCTGATGGCCACTTTGGCTTTTTCATCCTCTCTCTCGCACGCCGGCGTGAAGTATCTCGCCGCGTCACCCGAGACAATGCTTGCGCCCGGCGTACCGAGCAACGTCGCGCACGACATCCGGGCGCATGCCGGCGATCCGGTAGCGATGGCGAAGGCCGTGGTCAAGCGCACGATGGATACGGCTTACGGTCCCGGCGGCAACGACACGTTCGGTCCGGCGGCCGCCTTCGACGTGATCGATCTCGCGCCGAAAAAGATGGCCGCGGTCGAACAGGCAGTCGGCGCCCTCAACGCCGCACTTACCAGCGCTGCGCACGACCGCAGTCAGCGGAGCGCGATTCGCGGCGACGCGCGAGCGGTCGACGGAATGGTGCGTTTCCCATCGGGGAAGTCACTGCCGTGGCGCGCAGACCGCCCGGCGATCGAACTCTACCGCACCTTCGCACAAGATGGGCGCCTCGACCCGTCCGTCCGCAGCACGGCTTCGCAGGCCGCCGATGCGATCGCGAAGACCGTGCTCGCCCATCGCGAGAGCGATGACTTCGAGCCCTTCAACGACGCCGACTACTCCAATGCCTACGGCCCGACCGTCCACTTTCCGGTTACGCCCAAGCAGATCGACACGTGGGCACCACAAGTCAGCGAGACGGACAATGCCTTCTACAAGAGCGTCGGAGGAAGCGACCTCGCTCGCGCCGTCGCTTAGGAGGGGTCGGGGATCCAGTTTCCGTGGAAACCGGCCGGTACGCGCACCGGCAAATGGACGATCGCCGCGGGGGCGCCCGCGAGGTCGCTTGCGTTGAGAACCACGACGTCCGTCTTGTCGGTCGTCTTGTCGTAGACGTAGGAGAGTAGCCATCCGTCGCCTTCGGCCGCGTCGCTTGCCCGCGGCACGAACACCGCTTCGCTCGAGAGTTTGCTCGGGCCGTAGTGGTGCTCGACCGTTGCGCCGCTCTCGACGTCGTAACGGATCAGCTTCTGCGCGTCATCCGTGGACCCGACCGTGAAGCCGTAGCGATATGGTTTGCCGGTCATGCGTTCGTCGAAACGCGGGAACTCCTGCGGCTCTTGATTGCGCACCGACCGCAGAACGCGTCGGCTGCTGGGATCGAGCGTCCACCGCTCGAACGAGATCGTGGTCGAATCGGGTCCATCGGTTTTGTGGGCGAACATCGTGTCACGTACGACGACATCGACAACTGCTCCGCCGCCCGGCAGATCGAACGCGTTGCACGTGTGGAAGACGTAGCACGGATCGACGGAATACCAACGCGCGTCCTTCTCCTCGCCGTCAAACGGCAGAAACCCGACGCGCGCCGCGCGCTTGGGATTCCAGCGGTATGGCATACCGATCCCTTCGAGGAGCGCCTTTCGCGAGAACGTGACGGGCAGATCGAGGATCATGACGCCGGTCGAAGTGATCGCGCAATCGTGAATCATCGGTCTGTCCGTGATCGACGCGAGGTTGACGATACGCTCGACCTTACACGCCGCATCGACGACGATGTAGTAGACGCGGCCGCTTGCACCGTCGTAACAGATCGCATGTAGCTTGCCGGACGTGGGATCGAGATGAGGGTGAGCGGCATACGGGAGCGACAGATCGCTATCGAACAATCCTTGGCGAATGCTCTCGAGATTGCAATCGAGTTCGACCGGAGGCGATCCCGCCTCGACCAGTGCAAAATAGCGGCCGCCGTGACCGATCACGTTCGTGTTCACGACGTCGAGAACGCCGCGCCGTCTTCCGGCGATCTTCGGACGTCCGAAAGCCTTGTTGACCGAATCGGTACCGATGTAGCGATTGCGATACCACTGCGCTTTGCCTTCGCGAAGACGCACGCCGTGAACCATACCGTCGCCGGTGAACCAATGATAGGCCGCCGGGTTTGCGACGGAGATCGGGTTGGGCCCGATGCGGGTGAGCAGCCCGCCCAGTTCGACGGGGAGCTCGCCCGTGATGCGGAGATCCGTTTCGGTCGTCTCAACGCTGACGGGGGCGTAGGGTCCTTCGAGGTAGGGGTTCGAATCGGAATGCGGCATGCGTTTGGCGACCAGAGACTTGGCCCAAGTGGCCGTGCGCTCGGCGATGCGTTCGCGGAGATCGATCATGACTGTCCTCCAGGAATGGAGCCGTAGCGAGAGTAATCAATGTGTGCGGTGTACACATAATGCCACGCAAAGTGGGCGCTGTCAACATAAGCCCGGCAAATCCCCCGCTCGCAAGCAAGCGGCCCTACCATCACGGCCGCTTGCGCGAAGCTTTGGTAGCGGCCGGCATCGAGGCGCTCGAGCGCGAGCCGCTTGAAGGTTTACGCGTTCGCGAACTCGCCCGGCGGGTCGGCGTTTCGCCGAATGCCGCATACCGGCACTTTGCCGATCGCGACGCGTTGCTTTCCGCTATCGCTGCCGAGGGTTTTCGGCGCTTCGGCGCTTCGGCCATCGAAGCCACCCAGCATCCGCCGCCGTCGAAAGGCGCTCTTCATGCGCAAGGAGTGGCGTACGTCCGTTTCGCCCGCGAACATCCCGCTTTGTTCCGGCTTATGTTCGGCCCAATGCCGGAGACGTCGAGCGACGAGTTGACGCGCGCTAGCGCCGCAACGTTCGATGTGTTGCGCTCTGCAGTTGCGGCGGCGGTCGGGACCACCGACTTCGAAGATCCGCGGGTGACGGTCGGCGCCGCCTATGCGTGGAGCGTCGTGCACGGACTCAGTTGCCTTGCACTCGACGGCAGGCTCGAGGTTGCCGGCGACATCGATGCCCTCATCGAAGCAGTCCTGACGTTCGCAGCTCGCTGACCGCTTTAGGCCGCTATTCCGTGCGCGGCATTGGCCAAAATGATGCGTCGCTTTGCGGAGGCGTTTTCGTCTCGAAGAATCAAGTCGCTTGAGATGCCGCTGCGTTGAAGGGCTGCGCGCCAGCGACTCGAGGTCGTTATGAAGGCGGCGTAGCCTCCGGAAACCCGCCGCCGACCGATCGTTTCGGCCATTGCGGTCAGTCCGTGCGCATCGTCGAGCGTCGCGCGCTTAAGTTGGACGAGCACCGGCAGCGCGAGGTCGACGTCTGCGACGGCTGTTTCGAACGATTTGGTAAAATCGAGCGTCAACGGACCGATGCAATCGATGATAACGGGTCTGCGACGTTCATCCCGAGGTTTTCTCGAAAGACGTCGGCCCAAGTGTTTTAAATTGATCAAGCTCTTCCAGTCCGCTTCGTGCGACAAAACCTAGTACGAGCGGCGTAACGAAAATGTTTCTTTGCCGCGGCACATCCGAGGATTGCCGGGAGACCTTCGATCAGCCGTGATGTCCCGGCACGTCGCGCGCAGCGAAGGAGCGCATGGAGATGATGGGACCATCCGTCTGCGTGCGCGGGTCGCGCGTAAATCCTCGTTCGACGAGATCCACGACGATCGGTCCGATCTCAGCTAACTCGATCCAGCCCGGCAAAGCAAAGTCGGCCGAATGCCGCGTTCGTACGGGCCCGTCGATCACGAGCTCCATGATATCGACCGCTGCGTCGTCGATCTCGGCGCGCAAGGCGCGCGTTAGCATGAGTTGCGCTGCTCCCGCAACGCTGACGGGGGCCGCAAGCGGAATCGGCACGTAGGCCGCGCCGCCGCCGATCCCGATGTAGCGGCCGCCGCCCTGGCGCTGCAACATCGGCACGAACGTGCGCGCGAAGACGAAGTGCGTCGTCAACATCTCCTGCAGCACGGCGTTCCAAGCATCGAGCGAAGTTTCGGTCAGGCGACGGCCTTCCCACCAACCGCCGAGCGATGCGATGGCAACGTCGATATGGCCGACGTCGCGTACGAGCTGGTCACGGAGCTTTTCTGCTCCCGTCAGTTCGCCGATCTGCGCGACCATGATGACCAGCCGGTCGAGCGGTGCGGCCACGGCAAGCCGCCGGCGCAGTTCCTCGAGCCTCAGCGCATCGCGCGAGGGAACGATGACCGTGTGCTCCGCGCGCAACAAGTGGTCGACGATGCCCTCGCCCACGCCACCGGCGCCGCCTCCAACCAGCACTGCAGCCATCGCCGTGCATTCCGCGCATCGACCGCTCGTTCCCCGAAAGCGGCACTTGCGCTCAGGAATACGGGGCTATGCTTCGAGGGCTACGCGATCCGGGTAGATCGGACGGTTGACGATCTGCTCGAGTGTTTCGATTTCGGCGCTGAGTGCGAGACCGCAGAAACGCTCGAAGGCATCGCGTTCCGCGAGCGCTTCGGCGAAGCGCGCCGTCTTCGTCAGATCGACCTTTGCCGGCGCTTCGAGGAAGCGAATGAAACGGCCGTCGTCGTCGGTGCCGGTTGCAACCAACCCGCCCTCTTCGAAAATATGTACGGCGGCCCGTACCGTCGAATCATTCGCCATATCGAGATCGAGCGTGCGCGCGATGTCGTCGTGGCTCATGCGCAGCATGTCGAGTGACGCGAGCCCTCGCATGCCGCGATACAACTCGCGCAAGAGCTCGAGCGACGGTGCGGAGCGACCGATGATGAAGTCGTTGATGCGCCGGTCACCATCTCCGTACAGTAAATGAATGCGCGCATCCAAACCGTCCCGGCCGGCACGCCCGGCCATCTGGTTGAACTCGGTGAAGTCGAAATTGAGGTGATAGAGCACGACGTCGCGCACGTCCGGCAGGTCGATGCCCTCGCCGAAGGCGGAGGTGGCCACGATCGTGCGCACGACGTCGCGCCGAAAAAGATCCTCGACGCGCGCACGCTCGACCGCCGGCAGGCCGGCGTGATAAAACGCGATACCCGAACCCAACCGGGCTCGCAAGCGATCGGCGAGCTTGGTAACTTCGGCTCGTGAGTTACAGTACACGATCGCTTTCGCTTCGCCCGACAGTTCGCGCGCAAGATAGGCATTTTTGTCGGTCGTATTGCGAGCATCGACCAGGTGCAGGTTCTCGCGCACCGTCGGATCGATCACCCACGAATCGATACCGAGCGCGCTACGAATCTCGCGAAATGCATCGTCGGTCGCGGTCGCCGTGAGGGCCAGGACCTGTGGCCTGCCGAGCTCGCTGATGAGCGCGCCAAGCGTACCATACGCCGGCCGGTGGCGCGATTCAAAGAGGTGGTGCGCCTCGTCGACGACGACGAGTTGCGGACGGTTGCAAGCACGCAGGAACGCAGCGCGATGATAGGTTGCGAACTCCGGAGTCGCGAGGATTACGTCCCAAGTGCCGCGCTCGAGCGCATCATCGAGCGCGGCTCGCTCGTCGCCGTCGATCGAGCCGTTCGCGCGAAAGACACGCAAGCCGAAATGCTCGAGGCGGCGCGTGAGCGCAACATACTGGTCGTTGGCGAGCGCGCGTAACGGGTAGAAGACGAGCGTCTTCTCGCCGTTCCCAAGCGCCCGCTCCGCGGCGGGCAGTTGGAAACACAGCGACTTCCCTCGGCCGGTCCCGAAGATCGCCAGGGTGTTGCGGCCCGCACCCAAGCGCGCGAGAACGCCTCGTTGGGCGTCGCGCAACGGCCGCTCTCCAATCAGCGCGACCCGCACGGCATCGGTCGCCGCCAGCTCACGGGCGGCCTCGGCGCGCTCGGATCTTTGCGTCGTCCGGTGGCGGCGCACGAGAATATTGACCCCCGTGTGGCGCGATCCGCCGCCCGTGATGCTGGCGACCGAAGCCGTGTAACGGTCGCCGCCGTCGATGTTCGTAGCGAGATGCTTGGCCATCCCGCGCTGCAAGTAGCCGAGTTGCAGCGTACCGTAGCGCACGGCGACGGCATTCGGGTCGTGAGCGTTGTCAGGTTCACGCACGAGTTCCAACACTGCGCCCGCAGCGAGCCCGGCAACGCGATCCTGGCGCCCCTCAAAACTGACCCCGACGATCTTTGTGAAGAACTCGTTCGCTTCGCCGATCCCGCCGAAGCGATCGCGAACGAGATACGAATCTTTGTTGGCGAACAAGTCATCGAGAAAAGCACGGTCGGGGTCGACCACTTCGTCGATCACAAAGGCGGCCACGTTGGCCGGGGCGACGATCGTCTCGCGGGCGATCTCGAGTGCGTGCCGGCTTGCGTCCTTTGCGACGCCGCCAACCGTCAATTGGAGCTGCGTGTCGATCCCATCAAAGTCTTCGAGCAGTCGCTCGAAGGCAGCTTCGGAGGGCGTTGGGCGCGGCAGAGCCCGGGGTTTACTCGTGCTTGACGACGGCCGGGGGAGGGGCTTCGCTGGCTTCGGCATCTTCGGGTCGCGCCTCATCCTCGAGATTCAGCGTAATTTCTTCGTGCCCGAGCTCCATCGCTTCGTCATGCATGCCCGCCCGCTGAGCGTCGAGCGGATCGACCTCGTACGCTTCTTCGTACTCGTCGTATTCAGCCGGCTCGTCGTAGGCGGTCACGTCGGAGGCACGTTGTGAAGCGTCGGACGACGAGGAATCGCCGCGCTTGCGTTTATATCGCGCAGGCCCGGTCGACACGCGTGACGACGGCTTCTTACGGCGCTCTTTGCGAGCTGCCAGGATTTCGTCGCGTGAGAGGCCCGTACGCGCCGCTTGGGCCCGCGCTTCGGCGACCGTGCGCGGGCGCTCCATCGCGGCATCCCGCGCGAGCTGCCGGCGGCGGGACGACGAGCGGAGCTGGCGTTCGCGCAAGATGCTGACGAGCGGAGCCGAGTAAAAGATCGAGTGATAACCACCCGAACAAATACCGACCAAGAGCGCGAAGGCAAAGTTTTGCAGGCTCGCGCCACCGAAGGCAAGCAAGGCGACGAGCGTGATGACGACGGTCGCCAGCGTGTTGAACGAACGCGTCATCGTCTGCAGGATCGAGGTGTTCACGATCTGGTCGTAGGGAGCGCCCGCCATGACCTTCACGTTTTCTCGAATCCGGTCCAAGATGACGATCGTATCCATGACCGAGTAGCCGATCACGGTCAGCACCGCGGCCAAGAACGCATCGTCCGCGCGCCGGTCGGCGATCGCGTAGATGCCGATCATCATCGCCGCATCGCGCACGAGTGCGATGACGACGACCAACCCGAAAATGTAATTCCAACCAAAGCGAAACGCGATGTAGAGGAACTGGATCGCAATCGCGATGACGAGCGCCTCGGCTGCCGCGATCAAATACTCGCGCCCGAGCGACGGACCGACGGCCGTGAGCGCCCACTGCCCATTGTCGATCGGTGCGAGCTTCGCGAGCGCGGCCTTTAGGCGGGGGGCGTCGTTACCGAAGTCGGTTTGCGTCTCGATCGTGTAGCGCTCGCCGGCGACCGTGTCGCCCGCTTTGCCGAGCGTGTCGACGCGCCCGTCGCTCACCCCGATCGACCCGAGCGCCTTCTGAATATCCGGGATCGTGACCGGCTTTTCGAATTTCACGGTCACGTCGGTGCCGCCGGTGAAGGACAGCCCCAGGCGCAGCGCTTGCGAGGGCTGGAAGCCACCGCCCGGCGCATGAGTCGCATGCCAAATCAGCGCCAGCGCACCGCAAGCGATGATCGCATACGAAATCAGCGAGACGGTGCGGAACCACCCAACGACATTCCAGTTCAGACGGCGAAAAAACATCGCTTAGGCCCCGTAGACCTTGGGGTCTTCGGCGAGATCGTTGTCGACGACGAGATCCACGAAATAACGGGTCACGAAGACGGCGGTGAAGAGCGAGAACGCGGTGCCCCAGAAGAGCGTGTAAGCGAAGCCCTTGACCGTGCCGGTACCGAGCATGAAGAGCACGCCCGCGCCGACGATCGTCGTGAAGTGACTATCGAAGACAGCCGTGAAGGCGCGCTTGAAACCGATCTGCACCGCGGCGCGCAAACTCTTGCCGGCCCAGATCTCTTCTTTGAGGCGCTCGAAGATCAGCACGTTTGCATCGACGGCCATACCGATCGAGAGCACGAAGCCCGCGATGCCCGGCAACGTCAGGACCGCGTGCACGCCCGCGAGCAATCCAAGCAGCATCAGCGTGTAGATGAGCAGGGCGATGTCGGCGAGGAACCCCGGCAAGCGATATACGACGAGCATGAAGATCAAAACGAGGCCAAGCCCCGCCATCGAGGCGTAAAGCGACTTTTCGAGATCGATCTTGCCCAGAATCGGCCCGACCGTATCGTTTTCAATAACGGTCACCGGAACCGGCAGCGCGCCCGCGTTGAGATCGTTTGCGATGCGAATCGTGTCGTCTTCGGTAAAGTTGCCGGTGATCTGGCCCGAGTCCGTGATCACGCCCTGAATCGTCGCGCCCGACTCGTATTTCTTGTCGAGGAAAATCGCGAGCAGCTTCCCGAGATTGGCCTGCGTCAGCGCCCCGAATTTCGCGGGATCCTTCGTCTGGAAATCGATCTGCCAAGCGCCGCCCGCTTGGCTCGGCGCAGACTGCGCGGCCTTGAGTTCGGCGCCGGTGTAGACGATCGGACCCGCGTCCTTGTAGGCGCCGTTTGGATCGGCAGCATACTTTTTGTCACGCTCGGCTCGATCGTACACCGCCGGCGGCATGATCTTGAAATCGAGTTTCGCGATGTCTTTGAGCGCGCGCACCGCTTCGTCGGGATTCTTGACGTTCGGCAGCTCGACCAGGATCCGGCTCGTGCCGACCGTGGTGATTTGCGGTTCGGCGACGCCGAGACCGTTGATGCGAGCATCGATCACTTGCTCGACCTGGCCCTGAATTTGCCGCGTGATCTGTGGGACTTCCGGCGTGGTGTTGAGCTGCAACAGCACGCGAACGCCACCTTGGAGGTCGAGCCCCAGCTTGATTTTGTTTTGAATCGGGAGGACCAGATAGAGGCAGAATGCCACGATTCCGGCCAGAAAAGCTCCCGTCAGCCAGGGTTTCAAACGTTGCCGCATAGAGAGAAAGAGACCCCATGGAAGGGGAGAACCCGCGTATTGTAGCAGGGACGTTCCACCCCGTCAAACCGTTTGGTGGCACCTCGAGCGTAGCTCAAAAGAGGTGTCACAGGAAGGTTGTCCTCTATGGAAGCCAAGACCGTAGATGCCGGGTTGTTGCAGTCGCGATATCGCCTGACCAAGCAACGCGCCGCCGTGTTGCGTGCACTGTCGGACGGAGCGCACCTTTCGGCCGAGACGATTCTCGAGCGCGTCCGCTCCGAAATGCCCGGCGTCAGTCTCGGAACGATTTACCGGACGCTTGATATCTTGCGCGAAATCGGACTGGTACAGCTCTTTTCATTCGGGGGCAGCGCCGCGCGCTATGAAGCCGCACTCGAGAAACATCATCACCTGTTGTGCTCGGAGTGCCGCTCTCTGACGAACGTCAACGCCGAAGGCCTCGAACGCATCGTGCGCGAGATTGCCGTTGACGAAGGGTATAGCGACGTCGACTATTCGCTCACGATCGTGGGTCAGTGCGCTGACTGCACGAAGGTCGGCAAGCGCCGTTTACAATCCGTCTAACGGGCAGCGCTAGGCCGGGATAGCGACCGGTTGCGGGCGCTCGAGCACCGCGATCGGACGCAGTTCGAGATTGGGCGGCAGCTCGCCGTAAGCGAAGACGTCGAGCCGTTGTCCCGCGCGCTGCAAGAATTCTGCCAGGGCTGCACGTAGCGCGGCGGGGCTGACGAGGGCTGCGCGTTCGCGGGCCACGCGGGTTGCGTAGCCGGCCGCGACGTTGCGCACGTGCAGCGTGGTCTCGGGCGCGGGCGCGAGCGTTCCGTCGACGAGCCATGCTTGCAAGTCGTCTGCGAAATCCGGTGCAACGATCAAGGCTTCGAGCACGCTCGCTCCCCGTTGGCGCAGCAACTGCGGAACGATCCGGCGCCGTACGGATTCGGTCAACTCGCGCACGTCGCGCGTGGCGGTAGATGCATCGACCAGCGCTTCGAGCGTCGCAACAGCGTCTCGCGGCCAAACGCGCTCGCGCAAGAGCCCTTCGAATACGCGGTGAACGCTCGCCAGCGGCAGTGCCTCGGTTCCGATCTCCTTGATCAGCGAGGGCACCGAAGCGCGCAGGTGTTCGAGCAGCGTGTGCAACTCTTGACGGCCGAGCAAATCGCTCGCGTGCGTACGCGCGATCTCGGCCAGGTGTGAGCCGATCACCGAGATCGGATCGAACACGAGCGCACCGCTCGCAACCGCAGCTTCCTTGCGTTCCGCTGCGATCCAAAGCGCTGCCATACCGTACACGGGTTCGTGAACCCGCTCGCCGCCGAGCCGCACGAGGATCGCTTCATCGGCGACGGCAAGCAATGCGTCAAGCCGCAGACGGCCTTGCGCAACGACCGCATCCCGTACGCGAATGGCATACGTTGACGGTTCGCGCGAAAGATCGTCACGCAAGCGAACGCCGGGCAGGACGATGCCGATGTCGGCCGCCACGGCACGCCGCACCTCGCCGACGCGGTCGAGCAGTTGCTCCGCAAGCGGCGACTGCAAGAGCGCCCCGAGGTCGAGTCCGATATCGATTCCGAGCGCATCGACGCCCACGAGCCCGAGAGCCATCTCCGGGCGGCGGATCGAAGCGCGGCGGCCGGCTTCCTGCGCTGCGCGCAACGCCGCGGCGCGGGCAGTTTGGCGGCGCCGTGCGTAGTGCGCCGTCGCAAACGCGCCGAGCGCAATAGCGATAAACAGCACGTGCGGCAACGCCGGCACGAATGCGAGCGCGAGCCCGAACACGCCGGCGGCTCGCAGAACGCCCGGCCGCTCGAGGATCTGCGAACCGAGGTCGGCGCCCAGTGAACCGTCTCCGGCCGCACGCGTGACCATCAGACCCATCGAAATCGAAAGCAAGAAGGCCGGCAGCGTGGTGACGAGGGCATTGCCGATGGAGAGCAAGGCGAAGGTATTGAGCGCGTCGAGCGGGCTCATCGCGTGGTAGGCGACGCCGACTACGACCCCGCCGATCAAGTTGAGCACGACGATCACGAGCGCGGCAATCGCATCCCCTTTGACGAACTTGCCCGCGCCGTCCATCGCTCCGTAAAAATCGGCTTCCTTCTGCACGAGCGCGCGTTTGCGCCGGGCACCGTCCGCATCGAGCAACCCCGCGTGAACCTCGGCATCGATCGCCATCTGTTTGCCGGGCATCGCATCGAGGGTGAAACGCGCCGCAACCTCGGCAACCCGCTGCGAACCCGAGGCAATCACGATGAATTGAATCGTAATCAAGATCGCGAAGACGAGCATGCCCACGACGAGATTCCCATGGACGACGAGTTCGCCGAAGGCCGGAATGATCGAGCCCACCCCGTCGTCGAGGTGGCCCTGCGTCAGGATGAGGCGTGTCGCCGACACATCGAGCGCGAGCCGAAAGAGCGTGGCGATCAAGAGCGCCGGAGCAAACGCCGCAAATTCGAGCGGCTCGCCGATCGTGACGGCCAGCAGCAAGACGATGCCCGAACCCATGATGTTGAAGGCGAGCAGCGCATCGAGCACGAGCGGGGGCAAGGGCACGACGAGGATTCCGACGATCGAGAGGACGAGACCGGCAAAGCCGTACGTCATCGAACGTTGCGTCACGATGCAAGAGCCTTCGTGCGCAGCAAGGCCGCTACGATCGCAGCGACCGCGAGGTAGGTATCCGCCGGTATGTAGTCGCCGCTTTCGGTCGTCGCCAGCAGCCGGCGTGCTAGCGCGACGTTCTCGACGATCGGAATACGGTGCTCGCGCGCGCGGCGCTTGACTTCGAGCGCGCCCGCATCGATCGCTCGCACGAGCACCCGCGGCACCGCGACCTCGGGAGGACGGTACTCGAGCGCGATCGCAACGTGTACCGGATTGGCAACGACGAAAGCAGCCTGTTTGACTCGGCCGACCGACCCGCGCACGAGCGCTCGGTGCGTTTGGCGCCGGCGGCCGCGCAGGAGCGGATCACCATCGTTCTGTCGCAGATCTCGTTTGAGCTCGGCGAAACTCATACGCAGGCGCCGCTTCCATTTCGCGCGCTCGAGCAGCAGGTCGGCGCCGGCAAACAGCAACGCTACGATGAGCGCGCCTGCGAATGCTTCTTCACAGGTTCGGACGGCGAGCGCGGCAAGCCCCGCCGCCTGCCGCGACCCGGCGGTGGCGCCGAACGCGCTCACAACGCCGGGAACGATCGTAGCGCCGGCAGCGCCTGAAACGACGAGCGCCTTCGCTCCGCCGAGCAGCGCGTCGCGCGAGACCATCCGTTTGAATCCGGGTAGCGGGTTCAGCTTGTCGAACTTCGGCGCCGGAAACGTAAACGGCAGCGTGCGCGCCGGCAACAAGGTTGCGAGCAACGCCCCGCAACACGAGCAACCGGCAACCACGACGAACGACGCCGCGAGCGCCGCATAGGGCCACGGCGAAAAGCGTTCCGGATGCACCGCACCACTTAAGCCCGCGCGCATCGCCGCCGCGAGCGGCGGGAGGACCGTGGCCAGAGCGAATGCTCCGCACCCGAACGAAGCGGCGGCAGCCAAGTCCTGCGAGCGCGGTACGTCACCTTCGCGCCGGGCGCGTGCTAGGCGCGACGGTGTCGGCTCGAACGGTTTCTCTTCCGCCATCCGCTCAGCGCGCTCGCAGGGGGCCGAGATCCATCCACGGTGTGGCCGCCGCAGCAAAGGCAACGGGCAGCGCTGCGATCGTAGCGAGCACCGCACACGCGAACACGATCGGGAACGCGAGCGTAAATGTCGAGAAGCGAGGGACGAGACGCGCCACGATCGCTAGACCCAGTTGCGCGATCAAGGCCAGCGCGATGGCCGGACCGGCCGTAAAGATCGCAGCACGCGCGAGCGTTTGCGGCAAGGCGACTGCCAGCGTTTGCAAACTCGCAGATGCAACGAGCGCACCGGGAGGCAACGTTACGAACGCATTCCCGAAGGCTTCCAGCGCAGCGCCATACCCGCCGAGCGCGAAGAATCCGGCCGCGAATGCGAGTGACCAAAGACGTCCGAAGCCCGCGCCCGCCGCGATGCTCGCGCTCGGCACGCTGGCGCGAATCCCAACGTAATCATCCAGGGCACGTCCGCCAGCGTAGGCGCCGTCGTACAGCATCGAGGCTGCGACGCCGATCGCAGCCCCGATCAGTGCTTCGCTCGCAACCGCAAAGACGAAACTGCCGGGGCCGAGCGGCGGCTTCGCGCCGAGAGCATTCGAGAACGCAAGCGCGAGCACAAAGGCAAAGCCCGCACGGACCGGCGCTGGAACGTCCGGGTGTGAAAAGCCGGGCGCGCGCGAAATGAAGCCGGCGCAGCGCGCAAAGACAAGCAGCTCCAATTCGTTCACGCTGAACTCACGGAGCGCGGACGATGTGCGGCACCTCGCGCACCGCCTCGCTGAAGAGCGAAGCGCACAAACCGAGGCCGAACGAACCGAACAGCGCAAGCATCGTCGCAACGGCGAGCATCTTGGGCAAAAGCGTCAGGGTTTGTTCCTGAACTTGGGTCGCGGCTTGCAACACGGCAACGATCGTGCCGGCCACCGTCGCCACCACAAGCACCGGAAAGCACAGAATCGCAGCGACGATCAGCGACTCCCGAATCAGGCCTTCGAGCGGCTCCATGCACCGCATGCTAGCGAACGCAGGTTGCCGGCAGGCGCCGGCGCCGTTACCGAGCGGTTACGAGGTGACCAGATCGCGATAGGTGCGGGTCGCGATCAGCGCGGAGACGACTGCCCGGGTTGCGGGCGATTTGTTGAGGGTGTAGAAGTGCAGGCCGGGCGCTCCGCGCGCGAGCAAATCTTGACACTGGAGCGCGCAGAATGCGACGCCGAGTTCGGCGACGGCTTCGGGCTCGTCGCTGCGAGCCTCGAGTTCGGCGAGCAGGCGCTGCGGTATGCGAGCGCCGCTCATCTGGGTCATGCGCGCGATGCCTTCGTAGTTCGTGATCGGCATGATGCCCGGAATGATCGGCACCTCGACGCCCTCATCGCGCAAGCGCCGCACGTACTCGAAGTACGCGTCGTTGTCGAAAAAGAGTTGGGTCACGATGAAGTCCGCGCCGGCACGCACCTTGCGAACGGCATTTGCAATGTCGGCTTCGAGCGTGGGGGCCTCTTGATGCTTTTCGGGATTCCCGGCTGCGCCGATCGAAAAGTCGAATTCGGCACTCAGCATCGTGATCAGCTCGCTCGCAAAGCGGAAGCCGTCCGCATGCGCGACGAAGCGCTCCTGGCCTTTTGGCGGGTCGCCCCGCAGAGCCATGATGTTTTGGATGCCGGCGCTGCGCAGCTCTTCAAAGAGTTCGCGTAGTTCATCCGCCGAGTGACCGACGCAGGTAACATGCGCCATCGCTTCGATGTCGAGCTCACCTTTGATGCGTGTGACGACCTCGACGGTGCGGGCGCGACTGGAGCCGCCCGCCCCGTAGGTTACCGACACGAAAGCCGGATTCAAGATGCGTAGCGAGCGGATCGTTCCGATCAGATTCGCCACGCCTTCGTCGGTCTTGGGGGGGGAGAATTCGAACGATATGCACGGGTAGCGCTGCTTCAATATGTCGCGTATCAACATCGTGCGGAGCAAAGTTCGGTAGCGAGCGGGCGAGCTCCCCCAGTGGACGCGTTTCCGCGCTCAACGAAAGCTCGAAACGAGGCCTCCGCACACGAGCGACCAGCCGTCGAGCATGACGAAGAGCAGCAATTTGCAGGGGAGCGAGACGATCGGCGGGCTCAGCATGAACATGCCGAGGCCCATTAAGATCGAAGCGACGGCCAAGTCGATGGCGATGAAGGGAAGATAGAGTGCCAAGCCGATCGCGAAGGCGTTGCGCAGTTCGCCGACGACGAAAGCGGGCACGAGCACGGCTGGCACGGCGCGCTCGGGACTCCCCGCCGGCTCATGGGCCAGGCGTGCAAACAACGCAAGATCTTTGCGGTGCGTTTGGCGCAGCATGAAGGCATGCAGCGGTTCGTAGGCGCGTTCGAGCATCGCGGCTTGAGAAATGCGGCCGTGCTCGTACGGTGCGAATGCCTCGTCGGCGACGCGTGCAAATGTCGGCGTCATAATCACGAACGTCAAGACGAGCGCCAAACCCGTGAGCACGGCATTCGGCGGCAACGACGAGGCGCCGATCGCCGAGCGCACGAGTGAAAGCACGACGACGATCCGCACGAATGACGTCGTCATCACGAGCAAGAACGGCGCGAGCGCAAGCGCCGTCAAGCCTGCCAGGATGTCGAGCGGGAGGCCGGCATGCGAGCCGGGTGCAGCGAGCGCGCCGAGTTGCTCCACCGCTCAGGCCCGTTGCATCTTGCGCACGATCACCTCGGTCAAGCGCACGCCGTAGCGATCTTCTACGGCGACGACTTCACCGCGCGCGACGAGCCGGTCGTTGACGAACACATCGATCGGCGTGCCTGCCGGCCGATCGAGCGCAACGATCGAGCCGCGCCCGAGTTTGAGCACGTCGCTTACGCGCATCGTGCACTTTCCAAGTTCCGCCCGTACGCGGAGCGATACGTTCATCAGGAGGTCGAGATTGCGGCTCTCGTCGATCATGCAACCTCCGAGGCAAGGTCGCCGTCGAAACTGATCGCGCTGCGCCCGTTGCGAACGCCGCAGGTCCCGCGCGCGAACGCGACCGTACCGAAGCGCAGGATTCCGGGCGCGGCGAGCGGCGTGTCGAGCATGACGGTAGCGCCGGCGCTCAAACGCGAGAATGCCTGAATGCCGAGTATGCCCCGGCCGACCTCAACGGTGCCTTCGATTTCGACTTCCGCTAAATCATCGAGCGTCAGCCCGGCAACGACTTCCTCGTTCGGATCGCGCGTCAGGCCAAAGCCGATGGCGACCCCGAGCGCGCCGCGCGTGCGAATCTCGAAGTACGACTCGAGATCGCATGCGACGCGTTCGTGAGTTTCGCGTACGATCGGCCCGAGGGTTCCGCAGAGCGAATTGCAGAGTGGAACCAGTGCCAACACGATGCGTTCGAGCGTGGCGCGCTCGATCTCCGAGAGCGGAGCCGCTTCGCTGCGTTCGTCCTCGCCAAACGCGAGCGCCGCGAGCCGCCGTGCATCGCGGCCACGCACGATGATGAAGCCGTCGCAGATGCGGCCGCGCACCCGGAATGCCGTCGCTTCTTCGAGCAAGATCCGGCGCGCTTGCGGAGCGGGGACGGACGGTTCGATCACCTCGACGTCGAGGTCTAAGGCGACGAGCCGCGAGAGTTGCTCGCGCACGCCGTTTGCAACCAGACAAGCTGCCGAGCGCGGCAGCGTCGAGCGCATGACGAACGACGCACGGCGCAGCAAACGTCCGTCGCGTTGCCGTTCCGGCGCACCGAAGTTGAGCACGGCAATCATTTTACGAGCCCCATCGCCGTTTTTTCCGTTTCGCCGTGCGCGTGCTGCGCCGTACGCAACGCCTCGTATGAGATATAGGCCTCGCGTAATTTGTCGAGGCCCTGCACCAGGTCGACGCGACCGGGATCTCGGGAATTCGTCGCGAGCATTGCGAAGCTGCCGTCGGCCGGCGCGCCGAAATGCGGGGTCACGCCTTGCGGAGGGCGCACGTGCGTGGCGTCGACGCGTTCGGGCTGCGTCCCGGCCGGCAGACGGACGAGCGCGAGCCGCCCGGCGGCAACGCGTTCCGTGCGGACCTCGCCGCTGCGCGGATCGAGCGCGCTGCGCATGTACGAGAACGTCCCGTCTGCCTCGACCCGCGGCTGGGCGACGCGCCCGAGCGCTCCGTCGTAGCGGTCGACGCGTAGCGGAACGAGGGCGCTTCGATTTCCACCGGCATAACCAAGAACCGCTCGCCCGTCCGCGGTTCGCAGCATACCGTCCCGGAGTTCGAAGGCTCCATCGCGCGAGAACGCGATGCCGTCGCGCGCATCGGCACTTGCGAAATACGCCCCATCGGGTGCGACCACGCTCAACGGATCGTGACTGACGACCGCTCGGGCCGGGCGCTCGACGTCCGACGACTCCGGCACGAAGCCCGGCTCGTAAGCGTGCAAGACATCGCGTTCGCGCATTTCGATCCGGCCGAGGGCGGCGCTGGTGGCAGGGTCGATCACGTGCGCTCCTCCGGCGCGATCGTTTGCACCGCGGCCTCGATCGACTCGCCGCGCAGCCGCAAGTGCGCGCCGGCGCAGGCAAGCGCGCGGCGAACGATCTCCGCAATCTCGGGCCGGCAGAGCGCCACGACGTACAGTGTCGAGCCGCTGCGGCGAAGCAAGAGCTGCACGCGGCTGCCGTCGACACCGAAGGTCAACGAGGTTCGAAAGGGCGGGTAGCTTCGTGCCCGCTCGTATACTGCATGCGCCGCTTTTCCCAGGCTGTCGGTGCGGCGCAGCTTGCCGGTTTCTCCGTGGAGAACACGGCGCTCCCGCCCGGCCGCCCGCGCCGGCGGAGGCGTTTCGCCGGCGTTCCTCCGTTCGGTGCGCCCCCGAACGTGCGCAACGTCAATGGCCTTGGCGGCGACGGCGCCGGCCCGACGCAGGCGGACCCGGCCCTCACCGTTGCTGCCGTTTGCAAGGTGCAGAGCGGAGAACCATGCTTGCGAGAGCGCGCGACGGTCGATGTAGGGGAGGTGCGTCTGGATGATCGCGATCTTCATGCGGCAACGATAGCCGTTGCACGCAACCGCGAGGTGAGCGCGATGTTACGCTTTTCGGGCCGTCTTAGTTGCGGGTGCGCCCGTCGTCGAAATCGGCCGCACGCTGCAAGTAGAGCGATGCATCTGCGACATCGAAGGTCACGATAAAATTCTTTAAGAGCCCGAGGCCCACGTTACCGGCGTCGAACCGGTCGGCGAATGCGCCGCTAGTCGCAAGCATGACGTCGGTATCGGCGTGATAAAGCGGCACATCGCCGAAGTCGAGTTCGTCGAGCGTACTGCGGTAGGAACTCGTTCCTCCGCCGATGCCGTAGCTGCGCCGGCTCGTCAACGAAAACGGTACGATGCCCGCGTGTTTGTCCATGAATGGTTTGTAGAGCAGCAATTCGCCCGCATTGCCCGTATCGAAGATGAACGGCGCGTCGGTTGCGCGGTCGAGACGCAGCGTCCCCTCGAGAAGAGCCCGGTCGACCACGATCGGCAACTTTTCACCCGCGGGCAAGAGGCTGCCCGGCGGCCCGAAGGTCATCGTCTTGCCGCCGATATCGAGGCGTACGGTCGCTGCTGCAAAGAACGGATATCCGAGAATTCCATCGATCCGAAAGGCACCGTCGGTCGATGCCCCGAGATCGATCGTGGTCACGACGAGATCATGCATGCGGCCGCTGCCGACATCCAGCTCGTCGAGCGGGGCGACGCGCAAGCCGCCGGTGCGCGACGCGCCGCTCGCTTCGAGCGCGCCGACGGGCGCAAGCCCGAGTTCCGTCGCGACGTGATTGTCGACCAGCACGTTCTGCGAACCCGAGTCGAGCAAGAACGTGTAGTCATGACCGTGAATGCGGACCGGCACGAAGAGGTGACCGTCATGCGCGGTCAAGGCGACCGTGCCGGGTGCGGGCATGTCGATTCGGCGCGCCGTGAACGGCGCGAACACCGCGAGAGCAATCGATGGGCTCAAATCGATGCGCGTCGTGATAGAGGTCGTATCGAAGGCGTGATCGCCGTCCGAAGTCACCGTGCGATAGGGAAAGCGGTGACCCGAAACCGTGCGCCAATCGAACAGGTCGATCGTCGTGCGGCCGTCGTCGTCATCGTAGGCGATGCGGTCCGGCAGCCCCGTGATCGCGTCAAGGTACAAGGTTTCGGTTTCACCGCCGTCCGGCATGACGTCGAGCGCGTAGGTTTGGCGGCGATCGATCAACACTTTCCCGCGCAGCGTGCAGCGCTCCGGGGCCTTGGCAAAATCGCCGGAGTCGATGAACTCCTGCGTGCGCTCGCGCCGCAGAAGTATGCCCGTGAGCATGCGGACGTCGCCGTCCGAATCGGCATACCAGAACTCGTCGCCGATGCGCAGGCTCTGGTCGTGACGCGGACCGAGCATCTGATCGGTTCGCTCGCGATCGCCTTCCAACCACGTGTGAAACGAACCCTCCAACCCCGCGCCCGAGATCGTTCCGAACGATTCGAGTTTGTGCACGTCGAGGGCGCCCGGATCGTCGGCAGCCGCGATGTAGCGGGCCAGCAGGGAAGGCACATCGGGCAGCTGCTGGGGAGCCGCGCTCACGTCACGTGGGGCGACGGCGCCCGCGAACACGACGCTAAGGAGTGCAACGGGCGCGATATGCCGACATGACGCGTTCGACGTACGCTCGCGTTTCGGCATAGGGAGGCACGCCGTGGTAACGTTCGACGGCGCCGGGCCCCGCGTTATAAGCCGCGACGGCCAAGCGCGGATCGCCGCCAAAACGCACGAGAAGCTCGTGAAGATACCGTTCACCACCGCGGACATTCGCGAGCGGGTCGTACGGGTCCGCGACGCCAAGTGCCTGCGCCGTGGCCGGCATTAACTGCATGACGCCGGCCGCGCCGCTAGGCGAGCGGGCGCTCGGATTGAAGCCGGATTCAGCCTGGGCAACCGCCGCCGCCAGTGCCGGATCGATGCCCGCCCGAAACGCCTCGGCACGCACCAAACGTTCGACCCCGCCGCTCACTTCACGCGCGAACGCTGCAGCCGCGCCTGCCGGGAGCGCAGCAGCGCCCGCAATCTCCGCGATGCGGCGCTCGGCTACGAGAACGTCGGCCGCCAGGCTCACGCGAAGCTCTCGAGGCCGGCTGCCAGGGCCCGCAGCGAGGCGAGCGTTTCGGAAGCGCTCGACGCCTTGTCTTGGCGCAGAAACTGGCGCAGCGCATCCTCGGCTCCGAGCGCAACTTGCAGCGGACCCGTCCGATCGGCGAGGCCGAGCGTTCGCGCATCCTGCGTCTGCGCGAGTAGCGCTAGCGCGGAGCGAGCGAGGGCCGCATCGCGGGCGTGCCCGGCAGCGACGACGGCCGGCATCGTGCGGCTGCTGCTCGCGAGAACGTCGATTGCGGGATAGTGTCCGGCTCGCGCCAGCGCGCTCGAGAGCACGACGTGCCCGTCAAGCAGCGAGCGCGCCGCTTCGGCCAGCGGATCGCGCTCGTCGTCGCCGTCGGTGAGTACGGTTGCAAACAGCGTGATCGAGCCGCGTCCTGCGTTGCCGGCACGTTCGAGATAGCGCGCCAGCTCCGCCCAAACCGACGGGGGATAACCGCCGCGGCCGACGGGCTCTCCGAGCGCCAGCCGCCGTTCGCGCAGCGCACCGGCATAGCGCGCCAAACTGTCGACGATCAAGACCACGTGCAACCCGCGTTCGCGCAAGACTTGCGCTTGCGACATCGCTATATCGGCTGCGCGCACGCGCTCGGCCGCGCTGCGGTCTGCGGTTGCGCAGACGATCGTCGTGCGCGGGTCGCTGCGCCCGAACCAAGTTTGTGCTTCGCGCCCACGCTCACCGGTCAGCCCGAGTACGACCGCATCCGCACGCACCGCGCCCGCCATCATTTCGAGCAACGTCGTTTTGCCGGCGCCCGGCGCGCCGAAGAGACCCACGCGCGCGCCGCGCCCGATCGTGAGCAACCCGTCGAGCGCGCGTATACCGGTCCAGGCTATGTCGGCGACGGGTGCGCGCTCGGACGGCAGCGGGGTGCCGCGGGTGGCGTTTCTCCAGGCAGAAGGATCGATTGCCGGGCGTCCGTCGAGCGGCGAACCGGCCGCATCGAAAATGCGGCCGAGTGCCGCGAACCCGAGCGGCAGCCACAGCGCCGTGGGGTCGACTTCCACCCGGTCGCCCAGGCCAATGCCGGCGATCGCTCCGAAGGGCGAGATCGCTACGCGCGAACGCTTCACCGCCGCGACTTCTCCAGCGATGCTTGCATTGCGCGCCGGGTGAATCCGCACACCATCGCCCACCCGAGCCCCGGGCAGCGCGGCGAGCACTGTGCCGCCGAGCGTGCGCGTAACACAGCCGGCGCCGCGCGCAATCACGTCGCATCACCGGATGTCATGCGTGCCAGCACCGACTGCAGACGAAACGAAACGAACGACTCGAAACTGCCGTCTCGCACGCGGACGATCAGATCCCCGCTGCCGAGCGATGAATCCACGCAGGTGGGAAGCGATGAAATCTCGCCGGCCCGGTCGGCATCGCACGCAGACACGACGAGCGTCACGGGCGACTGCTCGTCAAACGCGCCTAAGGCGCGTTTGACGAGCACCGCGATGTCCGCCGGCTCGATCGCGAGCTCCCGCGCGAGCACGTCATGTGCGAGCGCTTGCAAGACGGCAGACGCATTACGTTCGAAAGCATCTGCGACCGCGAGCCGCATCAGGCCGAGCTCCTGCAAGAGGTCTTGGGCCATCTCCATTCGATCGCGGGCTGCGCGCGGCTGCACGGGGATCGGCGCAGGCGGCGAAAGCGTCTGTTGCCCGGATTCTCCCGCGTTTGGCGGCAAGCGCTCACGCAGGGTCGCCGCTAGGGAAACGAAGCCGTCAGGCACGGCGCAGCACCGTTTCGTGGTCCGGCACCGCGGGTGCCGCCGCCCGCGACATCCGGCGCACGATCGCCGCGCGTTCCTCGGGCGGATACATGTCGAGCACGGCCGTCGCCGTTGCCGCCGGGAGTGCGCTGATAATCGCCGCGGCGGTGTGCGGCGGCTCGTTCTCGAGTGCACCGCGGACCTGCGCCGGCGCAAAATGCGGCGCGGTGCGGCGCGCCGCACGCTGCAGCGCGAAGCGATGAGTGATTCTTTCGCAGATCGTGGCGATCGGCTTCGCACCCGTTCGCACTCCGGCCACGATCGCAAGCGCAAACGCAAGCGACGGGGCGAGCGAAGCGATCAATCCGGCAAGCATCGCGAGCGGAAGCCCACGATCGGACGACGGCGGGCGCGCGAAGGGAAGCTCTTCAACCGAGACGATGTCGCCGCGTGCCGGGTCGAGTCCAAGCGTGCCGGCGGCAAGCGCCCGTATCTTGCCGAGGTCGAGATGGCGCGCTTGGTCGACTGCCACCGCGACCGAGAGCCGTTCGACGCGGCCGGCCGGTGTTTCGACCCGCTCGTCCTCCACATCGCTGCCGCGATCGAGCGAAGCGCTGCTCTTGGCGTATTGCTTGCTCGAACTTTTGAAATGTTCGTCGCTCGTGATCGATGCGATCGCACGGTTAGCGACCGGTTTACGCACGACCTCGTGCAGCTCGCGCACGTGCGGATCGTACGTGACGCGCACGCGCACGATCGTGGATGCCGCTCCGAGGGCAAGATCCAATGCCGACTGCAAGGATGCCTGAAGCGCCTGGGCTTCGTCCGGGTTCTGCGCGCCGTCATCGAGCGTAAGGCCGCGATCATCGAGAATCGTGACGCGCTTGGGATCGAGCCCCGAAACACCGGCAGCGACGAACTGGCGCACGCCTTCGAGCGTCGCCTGGTTCATCTCGGCGCCCGGTGCGAGACTCAACCGTACCGAAGCGGTTGCATCGTGCGAAGGATCGTCGACGAACGCGCCCTCGTGCGCGGGCGCGATGATCACTTGTGCGTCGATGACGCCGGCGATCCCGCGCAAACCGCCGGCCAGATCGCCCGCCAGACCGTCGCGTTGCTGCGCATCGATGACGGATTGCGGGGTGAGCGGGCCGCTCTTCGCGAGCATCTCCTGCGAACCGGCGAGGTGGGGGTGCGGAACGCCCGCGAGCGCGAGCTTCAACAGCACCTCGTTGCGACGCTTCCCATCGACGCGCACATTGTCGGATAGTGCAACGAAGGCAACGTTCCATTCGGCCAGGCGCTCCGCTACCTCGGCGACTTGTTCGGGATGCAGGGGCGTTGCGAAGAGCGTGACGCGGGTATCGCGTTGCAAGAGCATGGCAACCAGGATCGCGACCGCTGCACTCGCGCCCAGCGCTACGACGAAGGCACGCTGTTTCGTCCTCAGGGCGTTCCAGCGCTGGAGCACCGCTTGCATCGTCAGATCTGCATGCCGAGAACCGATGAAAGAGCTTGCGCCGTCCGTGACGCCGCCGCGCTCGCGATCGAAAGCGCGACGTCTGCTTGAGCGCGTTCGAGAACCATCTCTTGCAAGCCGCCGCGCCCGGAAGCGAAGGCGCCTTCCGCTGCGGCCGCGCTATCGAGTGCCGCGCCGGCCGCCTTGAGCGCGTCCTCGAGCGCGTTGCCGAAAGACGCTTGCCCGAAAAGCACCGGTTGCGGCACACGCGCAGCGGGCAACGGCACGTCGGGCAGAATCGGCTCGACGGTCACTGCAAGCGCCCGACATCGATCGTGCGCTCGGCGAGTCTTTTACCGATGTCAAAGACCGAAGCATTCGCTTCGTATGCGCGTTGCGCGTCGAGCACGGCGACCATTTCGGTGATCGCGTCGGCGTCGACCCCGTGCTCCGGAACGGCGCCGAGATAGCGAACGGCAGCGCCCCCCGCGCCGGAATCGTCAAAGGGGTCCTTGTCGTCCGGCGCATCGAACCCGTCGTCCGAACCGGCGCTTTCCGGTTCGCTCGGCGCAAGCGCGAATCGCGGAACCAACCGCTCGAACGACCCGTTTGGCGAGGCGGCCTCGGCCGCAGCCACGTTACGCGCCGCAAGGTCAAGGGCTGCACGCTGCGCATCCATACCGGCCGAGGCAGCGCTCAGAACGTCGAACTCATTCATGCGACGAGGATAGCGTGCGCGGATGAACGCTGCGCTGCCGGCGCATGTCCGCAGTGCACGCGCCCTTTCAGCGCGCAACGGTCTTGAGTTCCTCCAGCCGCGCGTGCATTGCCGCGAGCAAGGCGTCGGTAAAGATTGCCGCCCGCGCTGCCGCCGCCATGGCGCTTGAGTTGAGGGCGCTCTCCGGCTGCGTTCCGCGGGCGGCTGCGCTACGCGCGAGGATCGCTAGCCGTGCGCGCGCGTCCTGGGCAATTTCGGCGAGACCGCCTGGTATCAGATTCATGCCACCGAGGGTACGATTGCGGCATGATCCCGAAGGATCCGCGGCATTGCCGCCTCGAGTCGACCCGTTAACGTCGGACGCCCCTTCAGCCGATGAGAAAGGTGATATACGATGCATTTTCACACGCGTGTCCTCGTTGCCGCGCTCGCCCTGACCGCGGCTCCCGTCTTTGCGGACACGCTCCCCATACGCGTGGTCGTCCCCGCAGGGTTGCACACGAGCAACGTGGTCACCGCTGAGGCCCCCTCCGCCGCTCAGAAGTACGTCACGATCGAAGGTGTCGAGATCGTCAACCCGTCGACGTACCTCGGACAGTCCTTTAGACCGCAAAACTTTCACCTCTTAATTGGAGACCAAACGTACCTGCCCGTCGTCCGTCCCCACCTCGGCTCGGTCGACTTGAGCGAGCCGAGTATCCTTGGGCCACGCGAGCGCACGGACGTGACGATTTCGTTTCTGGTGCCGGCCTCCGCCAGCCGCGCCAAGCTGGAATTCACGCCCCATTGGTACGACGACACCGGCTTCACCGTCGATTGGTGTTGCTTTTACTGATGAAGGATAGCGGAGCGGGTGATGGAGACATCGAGCGCGTCGTCAACGACGCGCTCGCTGTCTTACGCGCTCTCGCGCCTCCTGACGACGAACACGTGTCGCTGGCCCTGGCAGAACTCACCCGGCATCTCGATCCGGGACAAATCGGAAAGGCGCAGCGCCTCGCGCGCGCGGCGCAACTGGTCAACTCGTCCTTGGACCTCGACTCGGTCCTGCGCAAAGCGCTCGATGTCGCCGTGGAGGTCATGAACGCGGAACGCGGCTTCATCATCCTGCGGGAAGGTCGCAAAGTTGCAGCGCTTCACAATTTCGAGCGCTCGAGCATCGACGAGGACGACGAGTCCCCCTCGAACACGATCGTCAACCGGACGCTGGCTTCAGGCGAAGCCGTTTTTACGACCGACGCTCAAACCGATCCGCTTTGGAACGAGCAGAAGTCGATCGTCTCACTGCACCTTCGTTCGATCGCTTGCGTTCCGCTGCGCGTGCGCAACGAAACGATCGGCGCGGTCTACCTCGACTCACGCGTCATTCCCGGGCTCTTCAAGTTCGGCGACCGCGAGATGCTGGTGTCGTTCGCAAACCAGGCGGCGCTCGCCATCGAGCACGCGCGCATGTTCGAGGAAGAGCGCGAACGTGTCTCCCGAATCTCTGCTTTGCAAGCCTTTCAAACGCGCATTCTCGAAGCGATCGCCAACGGCGTGATCACCTTCTCGCCGCAGCGCGAGATCACGACCTTCAACCGCGCCGCCGAAACGACGTTCGGCATTCGCAGCGAACGCATGGTCGGAAAAGCGGCCTTTGCGCTTTCAGCAATGGTCCCCGAGCTCTTGGAACTGCTTGACACCTTCTTCGCAAGCGGTGCCGTTCAATTGCGAGCCGAGGTCGATGCGCAACGGGCCGACGGCACCGACCTTGTGATCGAAATGCGCCTCTCACCAATCGATAGCCCGGAGGGAACCGGAGTTGCCATGGTGGTCACCGACGTGACCCGGCAACGTAAGCTCGAGCAGGCGCACGAAGCCGAGCAGGCCCGCTCCCTAAAGATCCAAGAGGCCTTCTCACGCTATCTGGCGCCGCACGTCGTGCAGTCTTTGATGCACGACCCGGGCTCGATCAAGCTCGGCGGCGAGCGCCGGCGGGCGACGATGCTCTTCGCCGACGTGCGCGGTTTCACGACGATGGCCGAGCAGCTTCCGGCCGACCGCGTGGTCGAAATTCTCAACGCCTACTTCGACGAGGCGGTCCGCACCGTTTTCGAGTTCGAAGGCTTACTGGACAAGTTTTATGGCGACGGCGTCATGGCCGTCTTTGGACCACCACGCGTGCGGCCCGATGATGCCGGCCGCGCCGTGGCCGCGGCGATTCGGCTTCACGAAGTCGTGCTGTTGCTCGGGCCGCGGCTCGATTATCCGCTGCGCATTTCGGTTGGTCTCGCAACCGGCGACGTCGTCGCCGGGCATTTCGGAAGTGCCAAGCGGATGGACTACACCGTGATCGGCGACAAGGTCAACCTGGCGAGCGGCCTGCAAAGTGCCGCGCCGGCCGGCGCGATTTACTGCGACGAAGAGACGATCGCAGCGGCCGGCATGATTTCGCGCCCGGTGCATCGTCTTGCAGCGCGCGTCAAAGGACGGGCCGAACTGGTCAGCGCCTACGCGATCTTTCCCCACCTCGACGCGTCGCTCGCCCATCCGGGCATCTGAGCGCGCGCGAAGTTCCCGGGTTTAGCGCTTAGAGAACTGGAAGCGTTTGCGGGCGCGTTTGCGGCCGTACTTCTTCGATTCTTTTTCGCGCGGGTCGCGCGTGAGCAAGCCGTTCTTGCGCAGCGTCTCGCGCAGCGATTCGTCCATCTCGACGAGCGCGCGCGCAATTCCATGGCGCACGGCGCCGGCTTGACCGGCCACACCGCCGCCTTCGGTTTTCACGCTCACGTCGAAGCGCGAACCGGTCTGGGTCACTTCGAGCGGCTGACGCACGATTTGCAGCAGGCTCTGACGCGGGAAATACTCGTCGACCGGCTTCGTGTTGATCGTGATGACGCCCTGACCGAGCGAGAGCTTGACCCGCGCGACGGCGCGCTTGCGACGGCCGGTCCCGCCGAAGAATTCGGTGGTGGCTTCCAAGATTTAGACGAGCTCCTTCGGTTGCTGCGCGGTGTGCGGGTGTTCCGCGCCGACGTAGACTTTCAGGCGTCCGAGCTGAACGTCGCGCATGCGGTTGGTCGGCAACATGCCGCGCACGGCGCGCTCGATCAGGCGCTCCGGGTACTTTTTCTTCACGTCGAGGGCCGTCTCGGTCCGCAGGCCGCCCGGGAAGCCGCTATGGCGGTGATAGACCTTCTGCAACCACTTGTTGCCGCCCAGCTCGACCTTATCGGCGTTGAGGACGACCACGTGATCGCCATCGTCGATATGGGGCGTCCAGGTGGGCTTCCGTTTGCCGGAGAGAGCTTGGGCCACGCGCACCGCTAGGACCCCGAGCCGCTGGCCGGCCGCGTCGATCACGTACCAGTCGTGCTGGGTCTCTGCCGTCTTCTGTTGGTAGGTGCGCATGCGAGCCTTATGGGGATACAGAGCGAAAAAGGGCCCGAAAGGGGCCGGAACAACCTTGGGATTGTATCGGACCGCGCCCGCCCTGTCAAATTCAATTCCGTCATGGCGCCGCCGGGTTAAAATGTCCGCCATCTCACCAAAGTAGAGGTGTCCGGCCGGACAGGAGGCCCTTCGTTGGAGCCTCCGAGCTTGACCGGAACCGAACTGGCGCGACTTGGTGGCTCGCCCTTTGGGCTGAAGCGAAACAAGCAACCGCCCGCAGTCGTAGTCGGCGTAAGGCTCGCGCCGCGTTGATTTTGAGGCTGTGATGAGATTGGCCGGACGTATTCTGCTCGTGTTTCTGGCGGCCGTTGTGGTGCTCGGGTTCGTCGCCTGGTCGCGCGCCGCGGCGGCTCGACGCGCCGACGCAACTTATCACGCCGCCATCCCAAAAACGCTGCTCGTCACGAGCGCCGGTTTCCCGGCGGACGGTGATATTCCGGTGCCATTTACCTGTCGTGGAACGGGACTCTCGCCCGAGCTGAGTTGGAAAGGCGCACCGTCCGGCGTGAAATCTTATGCGCTGGTCGTGAGCGACTTCGACGTGCCGTCACCGGCGCTGCCGCTCGCCGGCTTCACGCATTGGGTCGTGTACAACATCCCCGCGAGCGAGCTGTCGATCCGTTCGGCGATCGGGCAACCCGAGTTGCACCGGAGCGCAATCGAAGTCGGAACGAACTCTGCGGGCGACCGTGCCTATCAGCCACCATGCCCTCCGCTCGGAACGCACCGCTATATCTTTCGCATCTATGCACTCGACGTGCCGCAGTTGCGACCGGCGCAGGACGACGGAGCGGCCGTCCTCGAGGCGATGCGCGGTCACACGATCGCTTACGGTGAACTCGTCGGACGAGCCGCGCGCTAATCCGCGAGTGCGGCGAACGGCACGAGCGTCGCGCCGTTCGCGCGTGACGCGAAATCCGGATAGACCACGTCGACCAGGCACAAGCCTTGCGGCGGTGCCGTTGGCCCGGCAGCTCGCCGGTCGCGGGCGGCGAGCATGGCCGCCACCTCGTCGGGCCTGCGGCGTTCCGCCCCGACGTCGAGCAGGGTACCCGTGATGATCCGGACCATGCGGTGCAAAAAACCGAGGCCGCTGACGTGCAAGCGCACGATGTCGCCGTCGCGTTCGAGCTCAATCGCTCGTACGGTCCGTATCGTTCCGCCGCGTTCGGGCAGCACGCCGCAAAAAGTCACGAAGTCGTGTTCGCCGATCAGGTGAGCGGCGGCGATCCGCATCGGCTCGAGATCGAGCGGGCGATATTCGTGATGGGCATAGCGCCGCAAGAGCGCCGAGGGATCGCGCCGGTTGAGCACCAGGTACGTATAGCTGCGCTCCAGCGCTGAATTGCGCGCAGAAAAGCCGCTTTCGACCCGCGCTGCATCGCGCGCGCTCAGATCCGGCGGCAACGACGTGTTCAGCGCAATCGAAAGCTTGTCGACCGGAAAGGCGTCATGCGAAATGAATGAGATCACTTGAGCCGTCGCATGGACGCCCGCGTCCGTGCGGCCGGCTGCCGTGACCTTCACCGGCCGGTCGAACAAGCGCGAGAGAGCGCGTTCGAGCTCTCCCGCGACCGTTCGCAGCTCCGGCTGGAATTGGAACCCGCAGAAGTTCGTGCCGTCGTACTCGACGACGACCCGGTAGACTGCTTCGGCGATGCTTAGACGGAGACCGCGCGCTTCGGCACGCTACGCTTTTCGTCGAGATCGAGCAGGTCGGGCCAGGCGGTTACGTCGGTGCGATCGGGTGCAACTTGGCCGCGCAGATCGAGGAAATACTTTTCGCTGTCGCTACCGGGTTCGGGGGTGTAGCTCACGAAGCCCGCGTTCCATTTCTCGATCTCGTCCGGGGTCTTTTTTTCCGCGAAAGTCTTCACGTACGCCTCGAGTTCCGCGTCGCTTTTCGCGTCGCGAACCTTCTCGAAAAACGCTTCGTGGTCGATTCCGAGAAAACCGAACACCGCTTGATCCATCGGGCAATTGTAGTGATACTCGCCGATGTTCCCGTGGGCTTTCGCCTTGGCTTTGTCGGCAGTCCGAGCCACCATCACGACGCCGGCAATCTTGTCTTTGACACTGCGGGGGTAGGAAGTGGTGAGATCCATTGCTTTCTCCTAAATAGATGGGGCAGGGGCACGGTTTGACCCCCAAGCCCTCGACAGTTTCCGCCTTGACTTAGTTTCGCAGGGCGTGGTATGCCTACGCCATGCTCATCCGCCTAGCGGCCGCCATGTGTTGTCGATTCCTAAGGGGACGGGGCGCCGCATGAGCTGATCCTACGGGACCGGCAGCATGACCGCCTCGCTCTGCGAGGCGTTTTTATTTCTCACGCTTTCCCATCTCACCAGGAGGCGACGACATGACCAGGATCCTTTCACGCGGGGCCTTTACCGGTGGAGCGCTTGCTAGCGCCGCCGCGCTGCTCGCGACCCGCAAAGCCTCGGCTGCAGCGCTCGAGCGAATCGGCGTCGACTACGCGTACTACAACCCGCCGAGCCTCGTTCTCAAACAGAACGGTTGGCTCGAAGCGGCCCTCAAACCGCTCGGAACGCAAGTCGACTGGGTGCTTTCGCTCGGCTCGAACAAGGCCAACAGCTACCTGGCGGCCGGCGTCGTGCAGTTCGGCTCGACCGCCGGGAGCGCGGCCTTGCTTGCGCGAGCAAACGGCTCGCCGATCAAGACGGTGTTCCTCTTCTCGCAACCGGAGTGGACCGCGCTCGTCGTGGGCAAAACCTCGCCTCTCCAAGGTGTTCGAGATCTGCGCGGCAAGAAGATCGCGGCCACAAAAGGTACGGACCCGTACTTTTTCTTGCTGCGCGCGCTCGATCTTGCCGGTCTCAAACAAAGCGATGTCGAGATCGTCGAGTTGCAACATCCCGACGGACGCCTTGCGCTCGAACGCGGGCAAGTCGATGCCTGGGCCGGCCTCGATCCGCACATGGCGGCCTCGGAGCTCGACGCCGGATCGCGCCTCTTGTATCGCAACGTTGCCTTCAACACGTTCGGCGCGCTGAACGCGCGCGAGGACGTCCTTCGCGATCACCCGGATGTCGTCGCGATCGTCTTGCAGCAATACGCACGCGCGCATGCATACGCGGCCAAGAACGTCGACGAGACCGCCCAGATTTTAGCGGATGCATCGAAACTCGAATTGCGTGTCGCAGATCGTCAACTGAAATTGCGCACGAGCTATCCCGACCCGACACCGGGCGCAAGCTATCACAGCGCGCTCGAGGGCGTCGTGCCGATCGTCAAGGAAAATGCGCTGGCGCTGCCTTCGGCTGACCTCGACGGAGCGCTGGTTTCACTGATCGACCCCGTCCCGTCGCGCTCGGCCTTGCATGCGTAAGCGCTACGCGGCGGCGCTCGCCTTGCCGCTCGCGCTCTTTGCGGGATGGTTCCTGCTCACGACCGTCGGCGGCGTGAAGACCGCGCAGCTCGCGTCGCCCGCGGATGTTGCCCGCGAACTCGCGGCGCTTGCGGCAAGCGGGCTGCTGTGGACGAACTTGCTCGCATCGGTCGAGCGCGTCGCCTTCGGTTTCGCGGCGGCGCTGTTGGTTGCCATCGTGCTCGGCACGGCGGTGGGTCTCTCGCCGCGCATCGAAGCAGCTCTCGATCCGACGCTGCAGGCCGTGCGCGCGGTGCCGTCGCTTGCGTGGGTGCCGCTTCTGCTCATTTGGCTCGGCATCGATGAAACGGCGAAGATCACGCTGATCGCAATCGGCGCATTCTTTCCGATCTATGTGAATTTGGTCGCCGGCATCCGCCAGGTCGATCGCAAGCTTGTCGAGGTGGCCGAGGTGCTAGGCATCCGCGGCTTCGCGCTCGCACGCCGGGTCGTGATCCCCGCAGCCTTGCCGTCGTTACTCGTCGGTGCTCGTATCGGCCTTACCCAGGCTTGGCTCTTCTTGGTTGCAGCCGAATTGCTGGCCTCGACGCGAGGTCTCGGCTTCATGTTGACCGAGGGCCAACAGATCTCTCGCACGGACGAAGTGCTCACCGCGATCCTGTTGCTTGCCTTGTGCGGCAAACTCTCGGAGAGCGCGATGCGCGCGCTCGAACGGCGCCTCCTGTATTGGACGGACGGGCTGCCGGTTTGAGACCAGCCGTACAAGTCGACCGGATCTCGAAGCGCTACGAGGCGCGCACGGTCTTCGAAGCCTTCGAATTGGACGTCGAGGCGCAAGAAACCGTCGCGATCCTGGGGGCGAGCGGCTGCGGCAAGAGCACGCTGTTGCGCTGCATCGCCGGACTAACGAAGCCCGATGCCGGCCGCATCAACGTGAGCGGCGAGATCGGCATCGTTTTCCAAGAGCCGCGCTTGATGCCGTGGTTGAGCGTTGAGCGCAACGTCGCTTTTGCCGCGCGCGGCGACGTCGAGCGAGCGCGCGTCAAAGACGTCATCGACCTTGTCGGCCTCGCGCAAGCCGCGCACCTCTTGCCCAAGCACCTCTCCGGCGGGATGGCGCAACGCGCGGCGCTGGCGCGCACCCTCCTGCGCAGCCCGAAGATCTTGTTGCTCGACGAGCCGCTTTCAGCGCTCGACGCGCTGCTGCGCTTGGAACTACAGGGCGCGATTGCCCAGATCGTGCGCGAGACGGCAAGCACCGCAATCTTGGTGACGCACGACGTCGACGAAGCGCTGTACCTCGCCGACCGGATCGTCGTCCTCGAAGGCTCCCCGGCGGAGCGCTCGCTCGAACTGACCGTACCGCCGAGCCTGCGCCGCTCGCGCTACGCCGACGTCACCGAGGAACGCATAAAACTGCTCTCGGCGCTCGGCGTCGACAAACGCCAAAGAGGCGCCTCGCGACCCTACATTAAGCTAGCCGAGCGCCAATAGTCAGCGGCGCAAGCAGCGCGTATTGATAGCCGGCCGGGGCGAAGCCGAGCGTTCGGTAGAGCCGCTCAGGCGCACTTCCGGGCTCGCTGACGACGACCGTCTTCGCCTTGGGGAAACGCCGGTACGCTTCCCCGACCGCATTTGAAAACAAGGTCGAGAAGAGTCCGCGCCTGCGAAACGGAGTGGCGGTGATCGGCGTCGTCAAGCGAATCCACGCTTCGCTCGCGTAGCAGCCGGCAAACGCGACTAGCGCGTCGCCGGCAAACGCCCCCAGTACGATTGCATCACCCCGCTCTGACGCTGCACGGAGCAAGCCCATGCGCCAAGCGAAAAACGCGGCCATGCCGGCAAGGTCGAAGCGCTGCTCGACGCGCTCGAGCGCGGTTGCCGCCGCCCAATCAGCGTCGCTCGAGAGCGGGCGACTCGCGACGCCGGCGCGGCGCAAGATGTTGGGTGTGCCGGAAAGCACGAGGACGCGCGATACGTCAAACTCGACCGCGCCCGGTTGTGGCCGCACGGCATCGTCGACTTCGGCAGCCGTTTCCCATTGCACGATCAACTTCTCGATCGGCACTCCGGCGAATGTGTCGCGGCAGCGCTCGAGCCACCCCTCGTAGCTCGCAAGGGACGGCGCTTCGTTCGGAATCAGACAATTTCCGAACCAGAAATCCCGTCGCGAGGGAGTCTGAACGATCGTGTAGCCGCCGCCGGGCAGATAGGTTGTCGGGGAACCGCGGCGCAACGCATCGGTGACGGTCGCGGGCAGGCCGGTCATGGGAAGTCGGACGACGCCACGTAGAGTGCGGCCAGCGCTTCGAACAAGCGGCGGTCGTCGTCGCCGAAGCGATGGTGGAGCGGGCTGTCGATATCGAGCACGCCGATGACCGAACCATCCGCGTCGCCGAACGGCACGACGATCTCCGAGTTGGACGCCGAGTCGCAAGCAATGTGGCCCGGAAACGCATGCACGTCGGGCACGAGGATCGTCTCTTGCCGCAGCCAGGCGGTACCGCACACGCCCGCTCCGCGCGCAATGCGCACGCAAGCGGGCTTTCCCTGAAACGGGCCGAGCACGAGTTCGTCCGAGCGGACGAAGTAAAACCCGGCCCAATTCAGGTCGGGCAGCGACTGATAGATCAAGGCTGAGAGGTTGGCGGCGTTGGCCGTTGCATCACGCTCGCCTTCGAGCAGGGCGGCGGCCTGGGCAACCAGCAGTTCGCGATCCAAGGCCGGCGTTAACCGAGGGGGCGCTGTAGCGGAAACAAGATCACATCGCGGATCGACTGATTGTTCGTCAACAGCATGACGAGGCGGTCGACGCCGATGCCGATGCCTGCGGTCGGCGGCATGCCGTACTCGAGGGCACTTACGAAATCCCAGTCCGGCGGCGGCACCTCGTCGTCGCCCTTCTTGCGTTCCTGCGCCTGAGCTTCAAAGCGCGCCCGCTGATCGTCGGGATCGTTGAGCTCGGTGAACGCGTTCGAAAGTTCGGTGTGAGCGCCGAACAGCTCGTAGCGGTCGACCAGATCGGGGTCGCCGTCCTTGCGCTTTGCCAGCGGCGAAATGAGGACCGGGTAGTCGTACACGAACGTCGGGTCGACCAAGTGCGGCTCGACAACGCGCTCGAAGATCTTGTCGAGTGCTTGCCCGTGCGTTTGCGACGACGGCAATCCCATGTCGTGCAGAACCTGCGCGGCACCGGCCGGATCGAGCAGCACCTTGCGGTCGAGCCCGCCCCACTGCTCGAGCGCGGCGAAATAGGCCACTCGCTTGAAGGGCCGCGCGAACGAAAGACGCAGTTCGCCATAGGCGAGTTCGGTCGAACCGTGCACCGCCGTTACGAGATGCCCGAACAGCTCCTCGTTGAACTCCATCATCTCGTGCACGGACCAATACGCCGCGTACAGCTCGAGCATGGTGAACTCAGGATTGTGGGTCGCATCGATGCCTTCGTTGCGAAAGGTTCGCCCGACTTCGTAGACCCGCTCGAGGCCTCCGACGATCAAGCGCTTGAGATTGAGCTCGGTCGCGATGCGCAGATCGAGATTGATGTCGAGCGCGTTGTGATGGGTGCGGAACGGGCGCGCATACCCGCCTCCCGCGATGTTGAGCAGCGTCGGCGTCTCGCACTCGACGAATCCCTTTGCATCGCAGAAGCGGCGCATTTCGGCAACGATCTTCGAGCGTGTCAGAAAGACGTTGCGCACCTGTTCGTTCATGATCAGATCGACGTAACGCTGCCGGTAGCGCTTCTCGACGTCTTGCAAGCCGTGCCATTTGTCGGGCAGCGGAACGAGCGCCTTTGAAAGGACGGACACCGAGGCTGCGCGGAGCGTCAAATCGCCCTTCTTCGAGCGAAACATGGTCCCGGTCACCCCAATGATATCGCCGATGTCGAGCGTGTCGAACACGGAGAACGCCGCTTCGCCGAGCGCGTCCCGGCGAACGTAGATTTGCTGGCGTCCCGTGCGGTCCCAAACGTCGGCCCAAATCGCACCTTTGCCCATCTTGCGCAGGGCCAGCATGCGTCCGGCGATTGCCACGGTCTCCGGCTGCGGTTCGGCATCCGCTGCCAGACCCGCGTGGCGTTCGAGCAATTCCGCGGCATGCGCCGTGACCTCGAAGCGGGTCGCGCGAAACGGATCGATACCGCGTTCGTGCAGAGCGGCGAGGTTGGCGCGCCGCGCGTCGCGCAGTTCGGTCTCGCGCCGCCCGAGATCGCCTGCGTCGCCGACGCCAGGCGTCTGGGACTGGCTCACGATGCCTTCTTCGTCGCCTTCTTCTTGGTGGAACCGATCGCTTCGATCTTGTAGCTCGTGATGCCGCGCGGGGTGGTCACCTCCACGGTTTCGCCTTTTTTCTTCTGCATCAAGGAGCTGCCCAGCGGCGATTCGTTCGAAAGGCGGCCGTTTACCGGGTCCGCTTCGGTCGAGCCGACGATCGTGAATTCGTGGGTGAGGCCGGTCTTGGTCTCTTTGACCTTGACCGTAGCACCAAGATGCACTTCGCTCTGGTCGTACTCGGAGGAGTCGATGATGCGCGCATTGCGAATCATCGCTTCGACTTTGAGAATGCGACCTTCTACGAACGCCTGCTCCTGTTTGGCATCCTCGTACTCGGCATTTTCAGAAATATCACCAAACTCTTTGGCTTGGCGGATTCGCTCGTTGACTTCGCGGCGATGAACCGTCTTGAGGTCGTCGAGCTCTTCCTCGAGCTTCTGGAGACCCTCTTTGGTGAGCACCAGCTCTTTGTCGTTCACGAATCTCCCGTCCAATTTTCCGTATTACGAAAATAACGCGGTCAACCCGCGCCAGCCCGCCTTGTTCGTGGCTAGGACCCCTACCAACCTCTTATCGGCGGCGCGCCCCGCCGGCGTAGCCCTACGCCCGGCGCAGGAAGAAGCACGCTTGGTCGCCGTCGCCGTGCGCGTTGAGCTCCTGAGCGTGCGCCCGGAACGCGCTGATCTGATCGGGCGTGAACGGAGAGTTGGGTGAACCGACCCAATACGAGCGTTCGTCACGCAGCGGAATCCCCGCGCGGTATTGCTCGCTGCCGAAGAACTGAAACTCGGTCGAATCGTAAAGCACCTGCTCAACGCTGAAGCCGGCCTCGGCCGCCAACATTCCGAGGCTTTTCTCCGTGTGCAAAAAGAGATGGCGGGGCGCGTCGAGTTGTACCCAGTCGACGCCGTATTCACGCCAGGCGAAGGCAATAACGGGCACCCGAATCAGCAGGAGGCCGCCGGGTTCGAGCAGCCGCTCGACCGCAGCCAGCACGTCGCGTGGCTTTGCCATGTGTTCGAACGAGTGGTGCAGCATCACGACGTCAAAGGCGCCCGCGACCTCGGGCAATTCGCGCCGCTGTATCACGACGCCGTTGCCGTAATCGATATCCTCCGCCACGTACGGATCCGCTCCCGCAAGACGGCGGTAGCCGAGGTCGCGCAGCATCAGCAACTTGGCGCCGTAGCTGCAGCCGACGTCCAGGATGCGGGCACTTGGGTCCGTCGTCTGCACGAGCTCCTTGACCCAAGGCTCGTTCAGGATCGTCGCGGGGTAGCGTGCGGCCAGAGCCCGGCCGAGAAAGCCTTTGCCGGTGATCTCGTAGCGCGCTCGCGCGCGTTTGAGGGCGTCGACGACCGGGCTCGCGAGGCCCCGTTTGGGCGGTTTCAACGCGTGGTAGTCGGCAGCATAGTACGAGCTTGGGTCGGCGGGTGGATCGATCAGCTGGACGCAACCGCAGCCTGCGCACTCGAGATACGAGAACTCATCGCGCGTCCCGTACATCATTTCGCGGGCGTGATGGACGGCCCCGCGCACATCACCGCAGACGGAACACCGGTCGTCACCTAGGCTCCCGTTCATCTAGCCCTCATTCTAGCAAGCGCCGCCGCCGTCCGCCAGTGCCTCCCCGGCCTTCCCCGCCGGTCCGCCTCTCCAGAAAGCGAAGGGAAAGCCGAGCGCCAGGCCTGCGGTTTCGATCGTGCGCGTGGTCGCGTCGGCTTGTCCGATGCCGATCGCGATGACCGCTCCAAGGGCGAGCGCACCGAGCGCGGGCACGTAGAGCGTTTGCAGGCGCGGTTCGCCCGGGCGGGCGCCCAAGAGCTTGATCGCCGCGGCGCTCGACATACAGAAGAGCGCACCTAAGAACACGGCGGTGCCGTTGAGGACGGTGTTGAGGATGCTCGCGGCCGTCGGCCAAAAACCGGTCAGCAACGTGAAGACGGTCACGCAGGCGAAGACCAAGAAGAGCGAGTTCGTCGGCAGTTCGCGCCGGTCGAGCCGCCCGAAAGCATGCGGCAACACGCCGTCGCGCCCCATCGCGAAGACGCTGCGCGAGAGGTAGAGGACCGTCGTCCAAAGGGTCGCCGCGGTGGAAACCAAGACGGTCGCGACGATCGTCAGCCTCCACCCGGCGCCACCGAGGCGCGAAGCGACGTATGCCATCGCGTCGGTCTGATGATTTGCGAAGCCGCCGACGCTGCCGACCCGCAAGTATGCGCTCATCGCGAAGAGCAGCACGGCCGTCGTGACGAGCAGCCCGAGGATGCCGCCGCGCCCCGGCGTATCCGCCGAGCCGCGCGCTTCTTCCGATGCGGAAGCCGAGACTTCCCAGCCGTCGGTCATCCAGATCCCGAGTACCATTGCGGTTACGACACCGAAGAACGGGCTCGGCAGCGGCGGTACGGCGAGGGCGGCTTCCGGGCGCGGATGCGCGAGCAGGGCGGCAACCGCACTTGCGCCGAGAACCACGAGTTCGACGACGAGAAACAGCGCCGTCGTGGAAGCGGTCGGGCGCAACCCGAAATAGAGCAGCGCCGTGCTCAGGAGAATCCAGATCGCGCCGACCACCGCATCCCACAGCGGCGAGGTCGCGTAGGCGGGCGCGACCAGTTCGAGCGTGTATGCCGCCGCGGGTAAGGCGGTCGTCATCACCGCAAAATAGTTCGAAAGCAGCAGTAACCAGGCGCCGTACGCGCCGATGCGCGAACCGAACGCCGCCGCAATCCAGGTGAACGACGAGCCCGCATTCGGGAGCACGCGCGAGAGCCGCGCGAAGGCGATCGCGATGCACAGCATGATTGCCGAGAGCAACACGAGCGCAAGCGTCGCGGCGTTGCCGGCCGCGGCAACCATCGGACCGAGGGTCGTCGCCAAACTGTACGCCGGTCCCATCGAGGCCGATGCAAGCACCGAGACGTCGAACAGACCGAGCACGCGCGGCAAGTGGTGCAGGGATCCGTTTCTCACGCGCGCTTCACGCTTCACCCTTCACGCAGGAGCGAGTGCCGGAATCCATACGCCGCGTACACTCCGACGCCGACTAGAAACCAGATGATGAAGCGCAGCCAGGTTCCGCCCGAGAGGCCGCCGACCATCAAGTAGACGCACATGCCGAAGCCAAGCACCGCGACGGCGCGGCCGAACGGTGCACGAAAGGGACGGCGCGCATCGGGCCGCAGATAGCGCAGCGCGAACACGCCGGCGCACACGATCGAGAACGCCGAAAGCGTGCCGATGTTGACAAGCGAGATCAGCACGTCGAGCGGTACGATACCGGCGAGAACCGCCACGATCACGCCGGTCGTCACGGTCGTCAAGAGCGGCGTGCGTGTCTTGGGATTGACGCTCGCGACGAACGCCGGCAACATCCGGTCGCGCGACATCACGTAGAAAATACGTACCTGGCCGAGCAATGAGGTGAGCATGACCGTGGTCGTTCCGGCAATCGCGCCGGCGGTCACGATCGCGCCGACGACGGCGTTATTGCCCGCGCGCTGGACGGCATCGGCCATACCCGCATCCTTGTCGATCAGCGCCCAAGGGACGACGCCGACCGTCACCCAGGCGATCGCAATGTAGAGCACCGCACCGATTGCGAGCGAAGCAATCACCGCAAGCGGCACGTCGCGCTCGGGACGCTTGGCCTCTTCGGAGGCGACGGTCACCGTATCGAATCCGATGTAGGCAAAGAACACGAGCGCGGCACCGCTGACGACCCCATGCAAGCCGCGCGGAAAGTACGGGTGATAGTTGCCCGGATGCACGGCGCCGAGCAAGGCGATGACGAAGACCGCGATCGCAACCACTTGCACGAGCACGAGCGCCGAATTCACCGAAGCCGATTCCCGAATGCCGATCGCGATCAGCGCCGTGATTGCGAAAACCACGAGGATCGCTAAGACGTCGACCGACGTATGGGAGAGGTCGACACCACCCGCCCCAAGCGCGAGATGCGCAACCTTCGCCCAGCCGGGCAACGTGACACCATAGTTCTGCAGAAACGCTTGCGCGTAGCCCGACCAGGAAGCGGCCACCGGCGCAACGCTGATGCCATACTCGAGGATCAAGTCCCAACCGATGATCCAAGCGACGAACTCACCAAGCGTCGCGTAAGCGTAGGTGTAGGCGCTCCCCGCGATCGGCACCATCGAGGCAAGCTCGGCGTAACACAGCGACACAAAAGCGCAAGCTAAGCCGGATAGAACGAACGAGAGGATGACGCCGGGTCCCGCTTCGAGCGTGCCCACGCCGATCGTCGTGAAGACGCCGCCGAGCATCGTCCCGAGGCCGACGCCGATCAGCCCGGGCAGACCGAGGCAACGGCGCAGGGCGTTGGGCCCGGCCGAGCGCTCGCTATCATACGGTTGACGCGCGAAAAGCCGGGCTGCCAGACTCCTCAAACAGCGTTGCTCAACGAATGCTCGAGCTAGTGAGGCGCAGTCGCGCTAAAATCGAGCACGCGCGGGCGTAGCTGAAGCTCGGAAACGAGCGCTTCGTAGTCGCTAGCGCTGACGTCTTCCCAGCGCTTTCCGAGCAGTACAAGCAGCGCCGCCTCGACGACGTTCGTGCCGAACGAGCGGCCACCGAAATCCGGGGTCGTGGTCACGAGCTGCGCCACGCCGCGGCGCTGCAGTTCGTTCTGGTCGCGTTCGGTCAAGGTGTTGGTCAACACAAGCTTTCCGTCGAGCCGGTCCGGCATGAACTGTCGCATGAAATGAAAGTCGCCCGCGATGATTTGCGCTTCCGCATAATACTCGGGATACTTTGGTTGCGGCGGACGGTCTTGCTTTTTTCCGGTTGGATAAAAGAATTGAAACGGAAGTTTACAAGCGTCCGGAAGATAGCGCTCGGCGAGCGCCTCGAATTGGGCCAAGTTGCGAACCGGCTTGTCGAGATCGAGCGCAAAGATGAAGTCGCCGAACAGCACGTCGGCGCCTTCATCGACGAGCGCCTGCGCCATCCCGAACCGGTCGAGCGCGCTGACCATCAGCACCTTCGTGCCGGCCAGCTGCACGCCGAGCTCGTCGCGCAAGAAGCGCACCGCCTTACGTTCGAGCGTGTTTTTGAGACCGCTGCCGTCGACGACCGGCGTGTGGCGAGCGGCCGACAAGAGGCGCAGCCCATCGCGCAGCGCGTAGCGTTTGGTGCCGGCATACAGGTAGACGTCGATGCCGCCGAGTCCGATCGCATCAACCTTGCCGTCGAGTTCGCGAACTTTTGCCATGGCCCGCTCGATCGAACCATCCATCCCGGCGCGCTCGAGTTCGAAGGTCTCGCCCAAGAGCTCGACGACCGCGCGATGATCGCGCGACGACGATCCGAGCGACACCGAAACGACACGCTTCACCGCGCGACCGCATGCCCCGCGCGGCGCCGGGCCGCGGCTCTTTTGATGGCCACGACGTCCTCGGGTGCAACGGCTTTATCGAACGCGCGCATTCCAGCTAGCGAAAATCCCGCGCGCGTGGCAAGCGCATCGATCTCGCGCACCTTGGCCAAATCGATCCCGCGCCCGAGCGTATAGTGTTCGCGCCGCTCTTCGAGGGCGAGAATCATCGTTTCCGACATGCAGGCCAGTGCCGTTTGCGGCGGCAAGCCGAGATCGAAGTCGCGGCCTTCCTCGCGAACGCGGGCGAAGCGCGGGTTTCCCGGCACGCGAATGTTGCCGCCTTCGGTTACCAGCACATCGGGCCGTTCTTGGGCGACGCGGCGCCCGACGTCGTGGGGCAGCGACAACTCACAGACGACGGCACCGGTCTGCAGATCGGCCGGTTCGATCAACTCTTGCGTCGAGGTCGTCGCCGTCAGCACGAGCCGCCCGAGCGGCACGGCCTCGCGCACATCGGTTGAAATCGAGAACCGGCAAGCGAAACGCCCACGCAGCGAGGCCTCCAGCTTCTCGAGCCGCGTGCGGTTGCGCGCCACCAGCACGACGTGCGCGACGTGCGGGGCGATCAGTTCGACGCAAGCCGCACCGATCGAGCCGGTCGCACCGACCACGACCGCCGTCGCCCTCTCGAGTTCGATCTCCATCTCATGGGCGCCGCGCAGCAGGCTCGCGGCCCCGGCGGCAATCGTCAACGAGTTTCCCGTGGTCACCGCGATCGGGGAGCGTTCGGCGATCGTGAGCCCGGCGTCGCCGACGACGCCGGTGAACGCGCCGAGGCCCGCGACCTCCGCTCCCAAGCTCGCACCGATGTCGATCGCGTCGAGGATCTTCTTATAGACCTGCTCGCGCGGAAGCGTCAGCATCGGCTCGGGCATGAACGGCGCGCCGATGAACCAACCTTCGGTTTCGCGGCCGTCGGGGGTGCGCACGCCGGTCACGTGCGCGGCGAGGTAGGCCGGCATCCATTCCATGATCTTCTCGATCAGGGGACGGCCCTTTCCGACCGCCCCCGGCTCGTACCGCACGACGTCCTCGAGCGACGTCGGATGGATGATAAAGGCGAATTTCACTGGTCGGTCATTCGCAGTCCGGACCAGGTTCTCCCCAGAGCGGCGCGCGAAGTGCCCCGGATGATTGAATCGCTGGCGGAGCTTCCGGTGCTCTCCGAGATCGTCCGCATTCCGTCGCCCGCCCCGAAGCCGCAATCGCTTGCGCACAGCGGCGAACGCTTGTGGCTCGGCTCGTGGGAGACCGCCCACGTATACGGTATCGATCCCAAACAAGGCCGCGTCTTCGAGGAGATCGCGGCGCCCGGTAAGCCCGTTAGTTCAACTTGCGTCGGCGAAGAACTGCGCTTCGTGTGCAGCGAAAACGGAGAGGCCGACAACCGCTTCATCCGGCGTTTCGTGCCGGGTCACGGCTTCAAGACGAGCGAGGCCTGGCCGTGCCCGGATGATACGGGCTCATTCTTGGCTTACGACGGAAAACGGCTCTGGCTCACGCAGCGATTCCGTAAACGCGCGCTTGAACTCGATGCCAAATGCACCGAACACCGCAGCGTGGATATCGGCGAAGAGATCGTCGGTGCGGCCTGGGTGGGCGAGCACCTCTATCTCTCGACCTGGCTCGGGCGCGACCGCGGCGGCTGCCGCATCGCCTGCATTGAGGCGAAGGTTCCCGGTGCGAAGCCGCGCTTCGTCGCGCAGTCGCCGTTTTTCGCGGTCTCGCTTGCCCGCGACGGAGACCGCCTCTGGACGAACGATTTCAAGAACGACTGCATCGTCGCATTTGCGATTCCGGAGTAACCTCAACGTCATGATCCGTTCGCTGTTCTTCCGCAACGCGCTGAGCTTGACGCTGTTCGTCGTGGCCGTGCTCGGAATCGTGCAACAGCTGCACGAAATTCACGAGGGCCTCGTCTTCCCGCAGACGCGCCTCGTGCTTATCGCTTACTTTCTGATTGCCATCTATGCACTCGCGTCCGTGGTCGTCCGTATCCGCGCGATGCGAGGGAAGAACTGAGCGGCCGACTCCCACGAAGCTTGATCCCGATCTACGGGATCACGTTTCTCGACATCCTCAGCTTCACGATATTGATTCCGCTGCTGCCGCTCTTCGCCAAGCGCTTCGGCGCTTCGGATGCGATGGCGGGCTCCTTGATCGGCATAACGGCCGTCTGCGCGACCATTTCGTCGCCGCTGTGGGGTATGCTGAGCGATCGCCATGGACGCAAGAGCGCGCTTTTGGGATCGCAAGCCTTCTCGTTCATCGGCTATCTCTTGCTCGCATCGGCCGGGGCTTTGCCGCTGGTCTTTATTTCGCGCATCGTCGAAGGGCTCGGCGGCGGAAACCTCGGGATTGCGAGTTCGTACATCGCCGACGTGACGACGCTCGAGCAGCGCCCCCAAGCGCTCGCCTATGCGACCGCCGCCTTCGGGGCGGGCTTCGTCGTCGGTCCGATCATCAGCGGCGGCCTCTCGCATTTCGGCTTCACGGTGCCCTTCGTCTTTGCCGCAATCTTACAAGCGGCAAATTTCGGGCTGACGATCGCTCTGCTGCCCGAGTCACACCAGCCGATAACTTCCAAGTTTCGCTGGCGCGAACTTCGTGACCAGCTCGCGCAGCCGCGCATCGCGAGCGTGCTCGTGCGGCGCTTTCTCTACATCTTTGCGTTCACATACTTTTTCACGACGTTTTCCTTGTTCACAAACGACGTCTTGCATACCGGACCTGAAATCTCGAGTTTGCTGCTCGGCATCGCGGGCGTGGTCGGTGCCGTGACGCAAATTGCGCTCGTGGGACCGCTCGTCAAACGCTTCGGTTTGCAGCGCGTTGCGTTGGCCGCTTTCGCGGCGGGCATCACGGGCTACGTGCTGTTCGGCCTCGTCAGCAGCCTGCTCATCTTCGTGATCGCGATCGTCTTCTGGGCGTTCAGCGGCTCGATTCTGCGCCCGGCGATCGATACGCGCATCTCGGAGTTGGCACCGGAAGACGAGCGCGGCACGATCTTGAGTCTCGGCGACTCGCTCGACAATTTCTCGATGATCTTCGCACCGACGATCGGCGCCGCCGTCGTGGGTGCGGCGCCGCGCCTGGTAGGTCTCATTCCGGCGCTCGCGCTCGCATCCGGATTCGTGCTGACCGCGCGCGACGCACCGGAGCGCAGCTGACGGCCTGCGTCAGGCAAAGCCGACCACCGGATGCGGAACGTATGGTTCCTCGAGCGATGCGATTTCCGAATCCGACAAACGCACGGAAAGCCCCGGCGTGCCGCCGGCCGCGGCGAACTCAGCGGCAGCGCGCGCAGCGACCGTAAAACTCGACGGAGTGCTCGTCTAGAGCGAACGACTGCTGAGCGAGAAGCGCGGCACGAAACTGCTCGATCGCGCCGCAATCCACTTCGTCGACGTGTCCGCACGACGTGCAGATCGCGTGGTGATGGTGATCCTCGCTGCAGTAGACATAAGCGGTCTCGGCGCCGGCTTCGGTGCGGCTCGTGACCGCACCGAGTTCCATCAGATGCTCGAGCGTCCGGTACACGGTCGATAACGCCAGTTTTGGGCTTGTCGCTTTGAGCAGACGGTAGATGACGTTCGCGCTGAGATAGCGCTTCTCGGCGCGCAGCAAATCGAGGATGGCGCGCCGCGTCGAGGTCGAGTACGCCGTCCGCATGGGCAATTTCATTCTACCGCTAGCGAACCCCAGATTCCTTAGGAAAGATTCGATGGCAAGGCAATACGTGCTAATCACTTGCAAATTTAGACGTTCTCGGGTATCCTGCAAGCGGCGACCCTCGCGCCGCTCACCTTAACCACTCGCCGGAAGAGAGAACCGTGCCGTCCCGAATACTGCGCTGCCTTTGCGTAGCGTCTTTTTCCGCTGTGCTCGCTTGCGTTTGCGATGCCCAGGTCAGGGCCGCCGGCACGAACGCGTTCCTCGGGGGAACCGTCTCGAGCGCCGGCACGCCGGTCGCCGGAGCGGTCGTCACCGCGGCGGGAAATAACGCCGTGGTGCGGACCGTAAGCGATGTACGCGGACATTTCGAGTTTGCGGCGCTGGGCCTCGGCTCGTACACGCTGACCGCGTCTCATGGCGATCTGCGCGCCGTTGCGCGAGTCGATCTCGAATACGGCGGCGCCACGATCGAGTTGCCGCTGCGCGCACTGCGCGAGGTTGGAAGCGTCACCGTCGTGCGCGCGCCGCCCGTGCGCGGCAGCGGAGCGGACGTTACGCTCGACGCGGCTTCGTTGACGCGCTCGCCTGCCGGCGACAGCTTTCCGGAGACGCTCGTTCAATTGCCGGGTGCTGCGCGCGGGGCAAACGGCGTGGTCCATCTCAACGGCGATCACGGGGTCATCGACTACGTGGTCGACGGCGTCGCGCTGCCGCAAGCGCTCAACCGGGAGATCGGCAGCGAAATCGACCCGAACGACGTGTCGTTTCTCGAGGCGATCGAGGGTGCGTATCCGGCGCAGTATGGGCTGCGTTTCGGTTCGGTGCTCAACATCTCGACCCGCGCGGGCACGGGGCCGGCCGGTTTCGACGGCGACATCAGCTACGGCTCGTACGGCGACCTCGATCAAACGCTCGGCTATCACGCGCCGCTCGGCACGGGCGGCGGCTACGACGTTGCCGTCCGCAACCAACGCTCGGCGCACGCACTCGACCCACCCGACTTCAACTCGCCCCACAACGACGGCAGCGACGCGAACCAGTTTGCCCGGGTCACGCTCGCAACCGGGCACAATGATTTCACCGACATCACGCTGATCCACAGCTTTCGCACGTTCCAAGTCCCGAACGACGTACAATTCGGCGAACCCGCGAGCACCGACGACAACCAAACGCAGGACGACACGTTCTTGAGCGCCCAGTTCCGCCATCCATTGGGCACGACCGGTGCCCTCAGTTTCGGACCGGCGATCAAGCTCTCGCACATCCGCGACTTCGGCGATCCGGCCGGCGACTGGGCGTACGGCGAAGCGCTAAATGCTGCCGCTCCCCCCTTCGGAGACGGCGGCGCACCGCAGGACTGCGCGGACGCGCTTACAACCGGCCGTTTCGCGCCGACGACCTGTGCCTTTTCGCTGAGCGACCAGCGGACGTCGTTCGACTATCTGTTCGGCGGCGACTACGTGCAGCGTTTCGGAGAGCACGAGTTCCGCGCCGGCGTCAATTACGACCTCACCCGCGTCGACAAGGACTACCACGTCACCCTGCAGCCGGACAATTTTCTCGCCCCGATCGAAACGCCGAACACGCCGGACGCGCCGGCGACCGTCAATGACGATAATCCGAACGTCGGCAATACCTACCAATCGTACCTCCAAGATAGTTGGCATCTCTCGAATCAGTACGAGGCCGACTACGGATTGCGTTACGACTTCTTCACGATCCGCTCGACGGATTTTGCGCGCGGCTTCGGAGCGTTCAGTCCGCGCCTCAAACTGACACGTTTTTTCGGAAAGCGCGCCTCGGTCTACGCATACATCGGCCGTTTCTTCGAACCGTTCTCGTTCGAGAACGTCGATCCCCGAGCCGCACAACTGCTCAACCTGCCGCTGCAACCGGGCCTGGCGCAGTTCGACCTGAAGCCCGAACGCGACACACAACTGGAATTCGGCGGCCATGTGCCGCTCGCTCGCGGCGAACTCGGCTTTCGTGTCTGGCAGAAGAATGCGAACGACCTGATCGACGACACCCAGGTCGGGGTCACGCCGCTCCACCAGGATATCAACTTCACGCTCGGCCGGTTGTCTGCCGAAACGCTCGACTATGCGCAGCCGCTCGCGCGCGATGGGCGCGCTTACCTGAACGTCACGCATACGATCTCACTCAACGCCGGCTGCGAAACCCAGCTCCTCGCGCCGTGCTTCGGTGCGCCGGCCGGCTTCACACCGGCCGATCACGAGCAGCGCTGGGGCATTACGGGCGGGCTGCTGTTGAACGACCGGCGCGGCGGCTGGTTTTCCGCCGACGGTGAATACGGCAGTGGCCTGTCGTCTGACTTTTGTCTCCCCGCAAACGGCGACTGCAAGGAGACGCCGCACACGATTTTTGCGGTGGAAAAAGGGTTTGCGTTCGGCAAAGACCTGGCGCTTACCGCGCGCATTACGAACCTGCTCAACGATCGCTATTTCGTCACGCTGCTCAACGCGCAGGGAAACCACTACGCGCCGCCCCGGGAATTCAGCGTCGGCTTGAGGTTCAGCCCTCACTCGAAATAGCTCTCTTGCGTTGCCGCCGAACTGATTGCGCTTGCCTATAACTATAGGCTTTATTATGTAGTTGACCGCGGGCGGCTTGGCGTGGTAGCCTCACCCAACAACCGTTGGAGGGAATCTTGGGTCTAAAATCCGGTGCGCCGATCACGGAGGCGGAGCTGCGCATCATGCGCATTCTGTGGGCGCGCGGCAGCGCCACCGTCAACGACATCGTGGCCGGCATAAAGAAGCCCAAGCTCGCACGTAATACCGTTTTGACGACGCTCGGGGTGATCGAGCGTAAGGGCTTTGCCAGTCACATCGTTCAGGGCCGTACCTTCGTCTATCGCCCGGAGGTCGCGCAGGAGGATGTGCGCGTGCGCGCGCTCGATGACGTCGTCGCTCGATTCTTCGACAGTTCGCCGAGCCAGCTCGTGCTCCGTTTGCTCGACTCCAAACGCATGACCGATGTCGAGGCAGACAGCATACGCGCGCTCCTGGACGCGCGCAAGGACGAGCGATGAGCGCGCTTGTAGCCGTCGCGCAACCACTCCTTACCGGCCTCGCGGCAACCTTCGTGATTGCGCTTGCCGGTGTCGGCGTCATACGCGCGTGCTCTCGGGCACTTCCGTCGCTGAGTGGCGCAACACGGCACGCGTGCTATTTCGTCCTCCTTTGTACGCTTGCCGTCGCCCCGCTGCTTATGACCGGTGCGGCACTCCTTCACAGACCGTTTCTCGACGTCGCGTCGGTGATCGCAAGCGACCGGACGGCCAACTTCTCCAGCGGGCGGGGCCCGAACGGCGCGCGCGTCCGCATGCCCGTTGTTCACGCCGTGTCGAGTACGACGTCATCGTTGATCGCCGCCGGCCCGCCTCCCGCGCACGCGGTCGATCTCTGGACCCTCGGGGTCTTGATTTGGATACTGGTCGCGGCACTGCGTACGGCGATGCTCGGCATCGCGTTCGTCCGCGTCCTCGGCATCAAGCGGCATGCCCGGCCGCTCGCACGCGTGGGCCAACCACGAATGCGGGGACTTCGCGTTCTGGTTCATGACGGCCTCACGATGCCGGTCGCCGTCGGCTACCTGCGACCGGCGATCATCGTCCCGCGCGCGCTGCTCGACGAGGTCGATGACGAACAACTCCGTCAGCTGCTCGCTCATGAAGCCGCGCATCTGCGCCGGTACGACGATTGGACGACGCTGGTCGAACGCTTCTCGCTTGCACTCTTCTGGTTCAATCCGTTGGTCGGCTCGATCGCGCGGTGCCTCGAGCTCGAACGCGAGATCGCCTGCGACGAAGACGTCGTGACGCGCGCGGGCGCTACCCACGCGTATGCGAAGCTCTTGTGGGAGCTCGCGCAACGCGTACCGCTCGGCGCTGGGTCCGCGCTTGCCCCGGGCGCCGTCGTCTCCGCGTCGCAGACCGCAACGCGCCTCCACGCGCTCCTCGAGCGCCGCCGCGCGCCGAGCCCGGGCGCCGTCCGCCGGGTGATCTGCGCGGTCGTCCTTGTGTGCGCGGGCACTCTCGGGTTCTGCGCGCAGTTCGCATCGGTCGTCGCGGCGCCGTCGCGCGCGCAATCTTCCTACACACGCGTCACGCTCTCGAACGGCGACCTGCTCGTGCTCGGCGGCGTCGCGGCTGGTAGCTACCTGCGTTCCGCGGCCGTCGTCGACCACCGCACGCTCAGCGCCCGCGCCGTCGGCGACCTCGTGACGCCCCGAGCCGCTGCCAGCGCAGCGCTCTTGCACGATGGGCGCGTGCTAATCACCGGCGGCTGGACCGAGCGAGGTGCTACGGCTGCGGCAGAAATATACGATCCACGCACCCGCGCCTTCACAGCGATCGGCCCGATGACCTATCCACGCGAAGGCCATCAAACGGTGACACTGCGCGACGGTCGCGTCGCCATCCTTGGTGGGCGCGTCACGCGGGCCGCCTTCGTTACGACGCCCGAACTCTTCGACCCGGCGACGGGCAAGTTTAGCCGCACGCCGATCGATGAGGACGCGCGCGCGGACGCGAGCGCCGAACTGCTGCCGAACGACGATGTGATGATCGGCGACGGGCGCGGGCCTGGAGAAAAAGTCATGCACTGCACGATTTTCTTCAACCCGCACCGCCAGCGATTCTTCGATACTGCGAAATGAGCCGAGTGCTCGTGCCGTTGCTCCGAGCGAACCTCGTGCTCGTCACCGTTCTCTCGTGCACGCATTTGGTTGCTGCAGCCGGTCTGTCGCCGGGCGCACGCGCGCAACGAGCCGGGGGCGCGCATGCGTACCTACAGCTCAGGCGACAATCGAATCGAGATCGTGCCGTATCGTACGGCTACGGGTGAACGCCAGATGATGGTCTATTTCCCGGCTCGCCGCCTGCTGTACACGAGCGACCTGTTTTCCGGCGACGGCGCGGGCGGCTGGTTCACGCCGCAATATTTGCACGAAATGATCGGGGCTGCCAGACGCGAGCACCTTGCGGTCACGACGATCTGGGGCATGCACTACGATCCGGCTCCGTTTCAAACGATCGACGACTATCTTGCACGATTCACGGCATAGCCGCCGGATTTTTTTTGTTCCGTTTGCCTATATAAATAGGCCTAAAATTATAGTTCATCGCGTCGGGAGCGCTTTGTTTTCCGTATGAAATTCTACTGCACGGCATTGCTCTGCGCGGGGCTGCTGCTTGGGGTCGTGGCACCGCGCTACGCGAATGCGAGCGTTGCCGCGGCGAGAATCAGCGTCCCGGTCCTGACCGGCACGCCGTCACTTGGGGGCAGAATCGACGCCTCGTGGGAAACGGCTGCGTCGATCAGCCTTGCGACCGATTTCACTTACCGGCGCCCGGCCGTTGAACTGACGCAGGTCCAGGTTGCGCAGGACCGCGACGGCCTTGACATCGCCTTTACCGTCGTCCAACAAGAGACGCTCACGGCGGTGCAAGTCACCGACGGATCGAGCGTGCTCAACGACGACTATGTCGGCGTGTATCTCTACCCGCAGGGAACGCAGGGTTTTGGGTACTCCTTCGTTGCGAATCCGCACGGAGCGCGCTACCAAACCTCGACCGAGAATAGCGCCTATCAGCCCGACTGGGCGGCGGCGGGGCAACAAACGCCGGCAGGCTACGTGGTAACGATGCGCATCCCGTTCGGCATCATTCGCTCGGGCGGCTCGAAGACGTGGCGGGCACAGTTCGTGCGCTCGACCGTCGCGACCGGCGGCCTTGCGGTTTGGAACTACGCAGAGTTAGCCGGCGGCGCGCAACAAGCACTCTTCGCCGGCATTCTCCAAGGAGTGGCGTCTGGGTCCGCATCGCGACCGAAGCCGCGTGCTCAGCTCTATGGGCTCGGCGAGGCAACGACCCGGGCGAACGGCGGCAGCACGACGCATGTCGGTGCCGATCTTTCGCTGCCGGTAACGCCGACCGCATCGCTCGTTGCGACGCTGCATCCCGATTTTTCCAACGTCGAGATCGACCAGCAGACGATCGCGCCGACCGCCTTCGCCCGGCAGTTCGTCGAAGTGCGCCCGTTTTTCACCCAAGTGGCCCAGCCGTTCAACGCTCCGAACTTCGGCTGTTCCAACTGCCCGCTCACCCTCTACACGCCCGCAATCCCGAGCTTCGGGGACGGCTATGCACTCGAAGGAACGCAGGGCCCGCTCACGTTCGGCGCGTTCGACACGCTCGGCACGAACCGGACCGATGAAGCGCAGACCCTGGAGTACCGCGTCTCGGAACTGAACCGGGCCTACGGCGCGGACGTCCAGCGTGTCGCCGTCGACACGGGCGCGGGCCTCCACGACGACACGACGTCGTTTGCGACCTTCTACAACAACCGGCCTTCACACGTCTATGTGTACGCCAACGGGGCGCAACAAAGCGGGACCGACGTCACGAATCCGAGTTCGGCCACGTACAGCGAGTTGGGATTCGGTTACGGGACATCGACGACCAGCCTGAGCGTCGCGTATCAGCACCTCGGCGCCGAGTTTGCTCCCGCCGACGGCTTCATCATGCAGAACGACACCGCGGGCGTCGAAACGATGTTCAGCCAGACGGTCAACTTCGCGCCGAGCGCACCGCTGCACGACATTACCTTGAACGCCAACTACTGGCACCTGCACAACCATCTCGCGCAAGCCGATCAAACGACGGGTTCCGAGCAGATCAACTTCGATTTCAGCAATCTGCTCTCGCTTCATCTGTACGGTGCCTCCGAAGGCGTGCAGGCTTTCGGCAGCGAGCTTTTGCCGTTCAACGGCAACGGCGCTTTTCTCGGCTATCGCTCGAACACGACGACGCCTACCTACCTGTCGTATTCGGGCGGCGCTTACTTTCACGGTCATCTCGACGCCTGGACGTACCTCAGCACGCTTCCGCTCACGCGTCGTGCGCGCCTGACGCTCGAGACGGATGAGGACCGGTATGGAACGGTTTTCCCCGGCGAGACGACGGGAACGCAGTGGCTCGAGCGCGCCAGCACCGATTGGCAGATCAGCCGCCAAGCTTCGTTCGATCTCGGTGTGCGCCGGATCTTCGGTCAGCCGCTGCCGAATTCGCTCGGGCCACCGAGCTTCGCCAAGATCAAACAGGCGAACCTGAGCGCAGCGTTCCATTTGCTCTCCGCGCACAACGAGTTCTACGTCGTCTACGGGGACCCGAATAGTCTCAACACCACGCCCGCTCTCTTCGTCAAATGGATTCGCTATATCGGGGCAGGCAAGGGCACCTAAGAGCGAGGTTCGGCACCCGGCAGCGTCTCGGCGAACGGATCGGAAAACGCCGGGTTCGTGAGAAACCGCTGATCGGTGAGGCTCTCGAGGAACGCGATCAGATCGGCTCGCTCGCTCGGCGACAGGACGAAGCCGGCGATCAGCGGATCCTTGTGCGGGTTCTTGCTTCCGATGCCCGCGTAGGGGCCGGTGAGGATCGTGCGACCACCTGCCTGATAGTGGTCGAGCGCGGCATCGAGGTTGGAGACGCTGCCGTCATGCATGTACGGCGCCCGCACCGCGACGTTGCGCAAGCTCGGCGCCTTGAATTTTCCCATGTCGTTCGGATCGCGGGTGATCTCGAAGACCCCGCTGTTGCCGGCCGGGTATGCGCCGTTACGGCCGAGATTGTAAAGCCCCGTATTATGGAACGAGACGGAAAAGATGCGCGTGCGCGTATCGGCGCT